>Ga0182024_10006759_pt1 | contig 25042 bp, 18 predicted proteins | sample P32metaG_FD_120480 | JGI IMG/M metagenome (GOLD analysis project Ga0182024, IMG submission 120480) | Permafrost microbial communities from Stordalen Mire, Sweden - P3-2 metaG (Illumina Assembly) | ecosystem: Environmental > Terrestrial > Soil > Wetlands > Permafrost | place: Sweden: Stordalen...
GATGGAACTTCACCCCCACTTTCAGCAGCCGGAGTTCTTCCGCTATTTGATAGAGAACGGAATACAGCCCATCGGATATTCGCCTATTGGATCGCCGGCGCGCCCTGAGCGAGATCGGACGCCCGAGGATACTTCGCCGACGGAAGATCCCGCGATTCGAGCAATCGCAGCGAGGCTCGGAATTCACCCTGCCGTAGTGTGCATCAAGTGGGCTGTCCAGCGCGGACAGATCCCGATTCCTTTTTCAACGAACCCAAAAAACATCCTGAGCAATCTGCTTGGGGTAGTCAGCGAGCCGCTCAGCCAGCAAGACATGGACGCAATCGAGAAGCTGGACCGCAACTGCCGCCTCATCAAGGGACAGGTGTTCCTTTGGAAGGACAATCAGCCGTGGGAAGACCTCTGGGACATCGACGGCGTCGTTACTCCCGCATAACCAAGTGATTCCGCTAAAGGCATCTTGCGGGGTTAATTCGAAGCACGTCACCTTCTGAGCGGACAAGGAGATGAGACAGAATGCCCAGAACGATGAAGGCGGCGTTCCTGCCGGGAAACAGTACCGTCGAAATCAAGAGCGCCATAAGGAACAGTGGGTAGCTTCGCGCCGAAGCCGCCAGCATGTGCGTTCCATTGTTGTGTTACACGGTCGTCGCGGCTTATGCCTTTTGGGGATTTCAGTTTGTCGCTTCTCCAAATCCCGCCGAACGCTGCAGTGAGGTTCAAATTGATTGAAAACAATTCTGAGAAGACTGGCACATGGGAATCCAGGCTGGACCGATTGCTTCCGTTGTGGGGCCATCGCAATTGGATCGTCGTTGCCGATGCAGCGTATCCTGCGCAGTCGACCCCGGGAATTGAAACGATCGCGACTGGAGCTGAGCACCTCGAGGTGCTGAGGACAACACTCGACGCGATTGGCAACGGCAAACATGTTAGGGCGAAGATCTACCTGGATGCGGAGTTCAAGCTTGTTTCTGAGCAAGATGCGCCTGGAGTAACGATATATCGTCAAAAGTTGATTCGTCTTATCGGTGGTCGAGATACCGAAACGATTTGCCATGACGAGATCATTGCGAAACTGGACCAAAGCGGTAAGCTCTTCCGCATTCTCGTTCTCAAATCGAATTTGACCATCCCGTACACGTCGGTCTTCTTGGAGTTGGATTGCAGGTATTGGAATCGAGATGCGGAGGAGCGTTTGAGGCGGTCAATGGAAAGGCCCCGGCTCCGGCGAAATGGAGCGGTGAGCGAGTAACCCGGCAACTTCGAACAACGAATTGTGAGGAGCTAATCTGTCATGTCGATCAATCGGCGTCAATTGCTTCGGTTAATGGGCGGAACGTGTTCCGCAGTCGCTATGTCGAAGATTACTCGCGCGCGTGCTGCGGGAGGGGATCCATTTCAGCCGACACGTGCTTCGTTGCAGTCCTACGCGGTGCCCGAATGGTTTCGTGACGCCAAGTTCGGCATTTGGTCTCATTGGGGACCGCAATCGGCGATTGAGGACGGCGACTGGTATGCGCGCCTTATGTATGTTGAAGGCTCGGAGCAGTACAGGTACCATCTCGCTAACTATGGCCATCCCTCCAAGGTCGGCTACAAGGATCTGATCGGCGCCTGGCACGCGGAAAAGTGGGACCCGAACCATCTGATGAGCCTGTACAAGAATGCGGGAGCGAAGTACTTCGTCAGCATGGGTGTGCACCACGATAACTTCGATCTCTGGGATTCGAAATATACCCGCTGGAATTCAGTCAACATGGGCCCGAAAAGAGACGTCGTTGGCACATGGCGGAATGCTGCCTTGAAGCAGGGCCTGCGTTTCGGCGTCAGCGAGCACCTTTGGATCAGTTACAAGTGGTTCGCTGTGAGCCACGGAGCGGACAAGGTCGGGCCGTTGGCGGGAGTTTCTTACGATGGTGTCGATCCCGCCAATGCCGATCTGTACCACGATGCCGACTGCGCTCGCTATGTCGACAAGCTCGATTGGAATGACGACGGCATTCCGGAGACCTGGAAGCGGCATTACCTCGATCGCATGACGGATCTGATCGATAAGTATCAGCCGGACATCCTCTATACCGATGGGCATCTGCCTTTCGAGGAATATGGAATGCGCATGGTTTCCCATCTCTACGACGTGAGCGCTCAGCGACACTCAGGAAACACTGAGGCCGTCTACATGAGCAAGGAAAACACCGACTGCGCCATCGGCACGTGTTTACTTGATCATGAGCGCGGAGTGGCTGACGGGATCGCGGCGAATCCGTGGCAAACGGATACCTGCATTGGACAGTGGCACTACAAGCGCGGTCAAAAATACAAGACGGCCAAGAAGGTGATAGACCTGCTCGTCGACATCGTCAGCAAGAATGGCAACCTGCTTCTGAATTTCCCGCTGCCAAATTCTGGCGAACTTGATTCCAGCGAGATGAGAGTGCTTGAGGGGATCACTGCGTGGATGGAAGTGAACAGCGAAGGTATCTACGGCACCCGGCCGTGGAAGATCTATGGCGAGGGCCCGTCGACGCTCCAGAAAGCAGAAGCTGGGAACTTCAACGAAGACAAGCAAAAGGATTTGACCGCAGAGGATATTCGGTTCACCAAGAAGGGCAGTACTATTTATGCCTTCGTGATGGGCAAGCCGGAAATCGCGGTGGTAAATGCGCTGGGTCTATGGAGCCCCCAGAATTCGGGCAAGATTCAAAGAGTTCAGATTCTCGGCCATGCAGGTGACGTGCAGTGAGTACAGGATGACACATCGCTGCGTGTCAAGGTTCCTCCAAGTGTCCCCTTAGACATTGGTCTTGCCCTGAAGGTCGATTTGAGTTGAGGTCAGTTTTGAGTCGGCTACGCGAGTTCAATGAGATGGCGACGCGGGTGCTTTCAAGCAGGCCGCTCGTGAAGAATCCTTAAGGGGAGTTCACACAAGGTTTTGCCGCGACTGCTAACTCAGCGCCGCTTTTTGCACTCTTTACCGCTGGAGTGTTTTCCAACGGCTTCCGGGCATTCCCGCACACTGATCGCCTCGTGCGGTTGAGGAATGCGCGATTTTTTTGAATGCCTGCCTCCTGAATTACGGCCCGGATGTTCCCGAATGGCCATTCGGGCCGGTTTTTCGCCAGAGGCTGTGCAGTACGAAGCACGCTCTTCTTTGTGTTCTGGTGCTGTGTAATGTGGGCCGCGGCGCACATTGCCAGGAAGGAATGGTGAGCGCTCATGCCACAGCAGTGCCCGCCCAGCGACTGCCTCCTCGAATGAAGCCACCTGTCGTGCGGTAGGAGGATATCGCGGCGCAGTCCGGCCTGACGGGAGTGAAAGTCAGCGGGGCAGCTGAAAACAAAGAGTACATTATCGAGGACACTGACACAGGTGTTGCGGTTTTCGACTACGACAATGATGTTCTGCCCGACATTTTTCTGGTTAATGGAGGGCGGCTGAGTGGAACGCAGCCGACGCCTCTCCTCTGCCGCAATCTGGGCGGGCTAGCTAGCGTGCCGACTCGAATGTGCGACTTCGAGTTATAGCGACTCTGAAATGCCACGTTCACAGTGCTCTCGAACCCAGATTCCAGTGTTGTGGGGGATACCGGTCGGAGTGAAAAGTCGTCACCGGGTCTCCCGTGGCACGAGCGCTGATTTGAGCTCCTTACATACGCCGGGTGCCAACACAAATCAAGGAGTGGACGGGGCACCGGATGTGGCCGAAGTCGGTTGAGAATTCGGCGCGTGAGAGAAAATCACGCCTGTGCTCTCAATGCCGCCAGTCGATCGATAAAAATCGGTTTATCGTTAACTGTATCGCAGATTTCTCCGTTCCCGAGGCTTGTACTTCAGCGACAACGATCCGACTAGGAGCGCTTTCCGACTAGGAGCGCTTTCTCTGTAGCCGCCGCTTCGATTTGAAAATTTTCTTGACAAGCGTCTACGGACAGATGTATTCAGTGATGCGTTCAGTAAGCGATAAAGTAATCGTCGTGATGAGCATCGTGGTCAACCCGAAGCATGAATCAAGGATAGACGTCGCCAGGCGAGGGGCTGTGATCCGCCAGCGTCTTGCTGTGCGCAGGCAAACCAACCTATTTGGAGGCAACATGAGAAGGGAACCGGGAAAGCACTGGAATAGGCATTGGTATATCGGGCTACTTGTGATGCTTTTGAGTGTTGCAGGTTTGATACCCCCGGTCGCCGTGGCTCAACAGGCAACCGCTAACGTTACCGGCGTCGTCAAGGATCCAAACGGCGCTGTAATTGGAAATGCGCAGGTCGATCTCACGAACGTCGATACCGGAGTCGTGAGGAAAACAGCCACCAATACCGACGGAATTTACGTTTTCCCGAGCGTCGTACCGGGCGTCTATAGCATGGGGGTTTCTGCGATCGGCTTTAGCGCGGTGTCGCAGCCGCCGGTAACCCTCGAAGTTGGCCAGACCGCGACGTTTGACTTTCATTTGAAAGTCGGTGCAGCGACGAGCACTGTGACTGTAGACGCCATCGCGCCTACATTGGAGTTTGCAACCTCGGAATTGGGCACGGTTGTGACGACGCAGGAAATGAACGACCTGCCTTTGAACGGCCGCAACTTCACCCAGTTATTGCTGATCACGCCGGGTGTCGTGAACCTCAATACCGACCAGAACGGGGGGGGAGGCGGCGGATGGAATGGTGCTTCAATCGGGCAATTCAGCTTCCCGGCAGTGAACGGCGCCCGCAACCGCAGCAACATGTTCATACTCGACGGCGCTAACGACCTGAACACGCTGTCCGGGACATACAACTATTCGCCCATCGTGGACGCCATTCAGGAATTCAAGAGCCAGGGCCACAACGATCTGGCCGAGTACGGCGGGGCCGCAGGCGCCGCGGTGAGCGTGGTCACAAGATCCGGGACCAACCAGTATCATGGCGTTCTCTGGGAGTTCCTGCGCAACGAGCAGATGGATTCGCGCGGCTACTTCGAGACAGCCCGCGAGCCCCTGCGGCAGAACCAGTATGGCGCTTCGGTCGGCGGTCCCCTCTCGATTCCAAAGCTTTACAACGGCAAGAACCGCACCTTCTTCTTCGTGGCATGGGAAGGCTACAGGTACGCCTCTAAATCGGAAACCGGAACGCTCGGGCCAACGGCCGCGATGCGTAATGGCGACTTCAGCGCCCTGAGTGCGCCCATTTACGATCCGGCGTCGACGACTTTCAACGCCGCGACCAATACGTACTCGCGCCAAACCTTCACCCAGGAGTACAACGAAGGGCCGGGCAACGCTTCGCTCTGCGGTGGCAACACCAACTGCATCCCAGCCAACCGGATCAATGCGATATCAACGCTATACGAATCGATCATCCCGCTGAGCAGCCCCTCCACGGTAAACGGGGAGAACCTCTTTTACCCCCAAAGCAACGATTTCAACCAGAATTCGGGAACGCTTCGTTTCGACCAGAACTTCGGCAATAACAACCAGGTGATGTTTCGCTATAGCCAGTTCGATCTGTTCAAAACATCTCCGTCGGGTACAATTGGCAGTGCCTTCGTGCATGTTCCCGGCCACAACTACATCGGGCACTGGACGCACGAATTCAGTTCGACGACCTTTTCGGATGTGTACTTCGGCAGAAACTACGGATACACGTACACTGGCACCACTTGGGCCGGCGAGAATCCGTCGTTTTTTTCGCAGCTAAAGCAAGACGGGATGTCCACGTACTGGATGACCCTGAATAACACGGTGTATGCCCCGCAGTACACGGCGGGAAGTTATGTCGGGTTGAGTGGTTCACAGTTGCAGGGATCCGGGTTGGGTGATGACTGGCAATTCGGAGGCTCATTCTCGAAGATTCTGGGCAGGCACACGATCAAGGTCGGCGCCGATTTTGAGACCAACAACTTCACTTCGCCGATCGCATACTCCGGTGAGGATTTCGAACCCACGCAGACCGCGGGCGTCGGGGCAAATCAAGGCGCAGGCGGAAATAGCTGGGCGTCCTTGCTGCTCGGTGTTCCGAATGGGGCCAGCTATCGGAACATCGACGAAGTGGTTACCGGTGGCCGGATCAACGGGATCTACGTCGAGGATGAGTTCAAGGCGACGAACCGTCTTACGGTCAATCTCGGCTTCCGCAATGACATGGTGTACACGCCGATTTATGGGACCGGCAAGGCCGGGAACTTCTACACCGGCAACGCCGACCCCGTCACCGGCCAGTATATCCTCAACGCCCTTCCGCCCAACTGCTCGGCAACCCAGGGGGCGCCCTGCATTCCGACGGGCACCTACACTGCATCCAGCACGCCTGCTCCGGGCGGGCTTCCCGCGCATGCAGTCGTCAGCCCGAGTCTCCGCGTGATCAAGAACTCGCTATTCGACTGGGCTCCTCGGGTCGGCATTGCCTACCGCCTCAACGACAAGACAGTCATCCATGCCGCCTACAGCCGCTTCTTCGACGAGTGGGCCGACATCACTCAACTCTCGCAGAACTTCGGCGGCAACTGGCCGGCGGTCAATACCATCGCCACCTCCGGTGTTAACCTCAACATTCCAACTTTGACTAACGCCGATCCGCTGCAACTTGGCAGTGGCGGAGCGATCGTTTATCCGATCAACGACTTCAGCCAGGTCAGCCAGTGGATGGTGGATCCGAACTTCCATACGCCAGTCTTCGACCAGTGGAACGCGGGTATCCAGCGGGAGTTGCCGGCCAATATGACGCTCGATGCGAACTATGTCGGTTCGAACGGCAGGCATGAGGACTGGGGTCCGACAATGAACACCCCACAACCGGGACCTGGCGATGTTCAATCCCGGCGGCCGTACCCCTACATGCTGCAGCAATGGTTCGACCAGAGCGTCGGCGACAGCCGTTACAACGCCTTGCAGGTCACCGTCCGGGAGCGTGCAACCCATGGTGTTACCTTCCTGGCCGCCTACACGCTGTCGCAATCGAACGCCGACGGCTGCAACCTGGGTGCAAGCTGCGACTCGTCAAATCCATACAACCGCAAGGCCGACTATGGCACTTCTGACCTCAACCAGAAGAACGTGTTTACGGTGGCATTTACGGCGGCGTCGCCATACACCAAGTCTCCCAATAAGCTGGTCTCCGGTGTGGCTGGTGGATGGTCGCTTTACGGCATTGTGCAAGCAACTTCGGGACAGCCGTACACGGTGACCACCGGCAGCGACCCTGAGAATATAGGCTGCTGCCTCCAGGAGCGGCTGAACGTGACTGGCAACCCGAATAGCGGGCCCCATTCTCAGAAGGAATGGTTCAATACAAGCGCCTTTGCGCAACCGGCAAATTTCACATACGGCAATGAAAAGGTGAACCCCCTGGTTTCGCAAACTTACAACAACCTCGACATGACCCTGTCCCGAACGTTCCACGCGGGGCTGGGCGAAGAGAGATACTTCGAATTCCGCGCCGACGCATTCAATCTCTTTAACCACGTTGTCTTCACTACTCCGGACTCGGGTATTACTGACACGAACTTCGGAGAAACAACGGGCCAACGCTCAGGCCAAAACGGCTTACCGGCGACGCGTCAGTTGCAGATAAGTCTGAAGTTCTACTACTAGCCCAGGGTCTGACCAATGGCATCACTGCGGCGCACTCGGCATTGATGCCATTGGCATTCGAAGTTTCGGTCGATGCAAGCTGAAGATTCACGAGTGAGGGATGCGTTCGGCGCTCATCATACTGCCTTTTGCCGCGATGCTCTGTCTGTTTGTGCTCGCCCAGAGCGTCGGGGTGCCGCCGATCAGATTCGAAGATATTGCTCACCGAGCCGGCGTACATTTTGTAATCGAGAATTCTCCCACCCCGGAGAAACACCAGCCCGAGACAATGCCTGCCGGGGTTGCGCTGTTCGACTACGACGGGGATGGCCTGCTCGATATCTACCTGGTCAACGGCGCCGAGATGCCGTCGTTGGTGAAAACCAGCCCGAAGTATTACAACCGCTTGTTCCACAACAACGGCAATGGAACCTTCACCGACGTCACTGAGCACGCCGGAGTGGCCGGAGCAGGTTATGGAATGGGCGTAGCCGTGGGAGATTACGACAACGACGGCTGGCCCGACCTGTTTGTGGCCAACGTCAACGGAAATCAGCTGTTTCACAATAATGGCGACGGAACCTTCACCGACGTCACCGCGAAGGCCGGCCTGAGCGGCGCCATGCACAACGGCCGCAAGATGTGGTCCATCGCGGCCGGGTGGTTTGACTACAACCGCGATGGACTGCTGGACCTGTTCGTCGTGAATTACGTCGATTGGGATCTGCGCTACGAACCTGTCTGTACGGGCCTGAACGGCCGCGGTTATTGTCACCCCGACAGCTTCGCTCCACTGACGAACACGCTGTACCGCAACAACGGCGACGGTACGTTCACCGATGTCTCGGCGGAAACCGGTATTTCGAAGGTCGAGGGCAAGGGAATGGGGGTCGCCTTTGCCGATTACGACAACGACGGTTGGCCGGACGTTTTTGTGGCCAACGACAACAGCCCGAACCTTCTGTTCCATAACCTCGGTGGAAAGCGATTTGAAGAGGTCGGCCTTCAGGCAGGTGTGGCTTACAACGAAGACGGGAACGTCCTCGCGGGAATGGGCGTCGATTTCCGCGATGTGAACAACGATGGGCTGCCGGATATCTGGCACACTGCGCTCGAAAACGAGACCTTTCCCTTGTTCCTCAACCAGGGGAATGGGAGCTTTCTGAACGCCACCCAACAAAGCCGGCTTGCGAGTCTCACCAGGCCGATGTCAGGTTGGTCCAACGGGATCGTTGATCTCGACAACGACGGCTGGAAGGATTTGGTTGTCGCCCGCGGCAATGTGATGGACAATATCGAGGAAATCTCCAGGCATTTCCGCTACGCCGAACCGAATTCGGTCTTTCGCAATCTCGGGAATGGGCAGTTTGAGGATGTAAGCGCTACGGCAGGAGCGGACTTTACGAGGCCAGCGCCTAACCGGGGTCTCGCTTATGGAGACCTCTTCAACGACGGAAGAATGGATCTCGTGGTAACGGCTCTGGGCGGCCCGGTCCGCGTACTGCGCAATGTAACTCAAACGGGCAATCACTGGATCCTGCTGAAGCTTGTCGGAACCAAAAGCAACCGCATGGGCCTTGGCGCGCAGATTCGGGTGACCACAGACGATGGCAGAAAGCTGTATAACGAGGCAACGACCAGCACTGGCTACGCCGCATCAAGCGATCCACGCGTTCATTTCGGTCTGGGCAAGTCGCGCGTGATGAGGGAAATCGAGATCCGCTGGCCATCGGGTACACGCCAGTTGTTGCACAACGTGACTGTGGATCGCGTGCTCGAAGTGACCGAGTCGCGCAATGGAAGTGGGCAATGAATGTGGGCAAGGCGGAATTATACTCGGAGCGGATCCACAATGTACCGATCATTCCTTTGCTGTAGCGCGTTTCTACTCTTTGTCGGCGCACGGGCCGCAGCGCAACTGCCGGACACCTGCAAACTGCCGATATCGGCTGCGCATGCGCCGGCCGGTACGCCGCCCGCAAGAGTCTATGACGCCGAGGGCGCGTGGTTCGCCGAGAAAGGCGATCTGCAATGCGCGGTCGCGGCATTCAAACAGGCCTTGCGGCTGGAGCCGCACTTGGCCGAGGCGCATTTCGACCTTGGGCTTGTCCGGCAAAGTCAGAAACAGCCTGCAGCCGCAATCAGCGAGTTTCGCCTTGCCTTGCAGTACGATCCCGCATTGCTGCAGGCGCATTGTGCGCTGGGGTCGGTCCTCGCGGATCCGACCGGGGCGGAAGCTGAATTTCGCAAGGCGATCGAGAGCGATCCGAATTTGGTCTGTGCATTGGATGGCTTGGCCCAGATCCTTCTGAACGGGGGAAGATACGATGCCGCCCTTGCGTATTGGCGGCAGGCTGTCGAGATACAGCCTGATGCCACGGATCTCCAACTCGCCCTGGCCACCGCCGCATATAAGGCTGCGAGGGCCAAACTCGACGCCGGGCTGCCGGATGTGGATGGCGCCCGTGTAGCTGATGCCGTCCGGCTCTTCACTGAGTTGCTCCAGAGCCATCCGGACCTGACAGCAGCACACTTCACCCTCGGCAACATCTATGCGAACGAGCACCGCTTTCGAGAGGCCGCGGATGAATTCCGCGAGGTGACTCGCCAAGACCCGGCCGATACGAATGCGTTAAGAGCGGAGGTGGAAGCGCTTCTGCATGTAAGCGCATACACGGACGCCCTCGTACCGGCCAAGAATTACGTGTCCCGGAAACCGAACGATGCATCGGCGAACGTCATGCTTGGCATGGTTTACCGGGGGTTGGGCGATTACGCAAAGGCAGAACCGGAGCTTGAGCTAGGGGCGGCCAAGGAGCCGGACGATTTCGAGGCGCAATATCAACTTGGGTCCGTGTTGGCACACTTGGGAAAGCCGCAAGAGGCGCTGCCAAGGCTGAGGAGAGCCGTTGCACTGAATCCGGGAGAGAAGTCGGCGCAGTTCCAATTGGCGGCTGTACTGCGCCAGCTCGGCAAAAAACAGGAAGCGGATCAGGTCTTGCAGCAGTTCCAGAAAGCTACAGACAGCGAGTTCCAGAAAGGCCAGCTCACATCCGAGGGCATCAAAGCCAATGATCTGCTACAAGCGGGCAAACCGGCTGAAGCGGCGCAGATCTATCGCCACATGCTCGAAGAGGACCCGAAAGCCTGGACGGCTTACAACCTCGCGCTGGCTCTGGAAGCCATGCATGATTCAAAGGGTGCCGAGGACGCGCTTCACAAGGGGATCGACATCGACCCGAAGCTGGCCAAACTTCGCGCCGAAGTGGGCCAGCTGGAGTTGACAGACGGCGATATGGAATCCGCCCAAAAGTGGCTTCAGTCCGCGCTTGACTTGGACCCGCAACTCGTAGAAGCACGCGGCAATCTGGCCATGGTTCGCGCCAAGAAAGGCGACTTGACCTCGGCCGCGAAGCTTCTTCAACAGGCGCTTGAAGACGATCCCAATTACAAGGAGGGCCATATCAACCTTGGACGAATTCTTGCTCAGCAAGGCAACTTACCGTATGCCGAGCAGGAATTGGGCAAAGCCGTCGCGCTGGCGCCGCAGGATCCCGCTACTTTGTCCACAGTTGGAAAGACGAAGGTGCAAATGGGCAAATCGAGCGAAGGGATCGCACTGCTTCAGAAGGTAGTGGAACTAGCGCCCGATCTGGCTGCAGCCCATCTGGATCTGGCGATTGCACTTGCCGACAGCTACGACCTGCCCGGGGCGCTGGTGGAGACGAGCGAGGCTGTCCGTCTTGCGCCGCAGTCCGGTGTCGTGCATTTTAATCGCGGTCGAGTGCTCTTCGACATGGGGCGCAGCACCGAAGCACGGGCCGAGTTCGAAACAGCTTGCCGGTTGGTTCCACAGATGGCCGAGCCGCGATATTTTCTTGCGCTGATCAACAAACAGGCGGGCAACTTAACTGTTGCGACCAGTCTGCTCGAGGAGACCGTTAAGCTCGATTCCCGCAACTTGATGGCCTTGTATCTGCTTGGGCAATGCCTCGATCAACAGCATGAACCTGCGAAAGCGATGGCTGTCTGGCGGCAAGCGATCGCACTTGACCCGAAATTCAGCCAGGCGCTCTTCGGCTTGGCACGCGTACTACGGTCTACTAACCCAGCCGAGTCCGAGCAGTTCTTGGCGCGCTACACCGCAATACAGAAGGAACGGCAGACCCTGGACCAGGCAAACACACTCGCCAACAATGGTGTCGTTGCGGCGTCCGCGCACGAATGGCCCGAGGCCATCCGGCAATTGAAGGCGGCAATCGCGCAATGCAGTGACTGCGGGGCGAAAGCCGACCTTCACAAAAAATTAGGGCTGATCGACTGTCAGGCCGGTGACCTCGACAACGGCGAAAGAGAACTGCTTGCCGCAAATGCGATCAAGCCCGCTGATCCAGAGATCCAACGTGCCCTTGAGTTGATTGCCCGGGCACGAAACCAGCACTCCAAATCCGCCGCCGGTAAGTCGTATTAATGCCGGTGATCAGGAGGCTCGTTCCACTTGCCGTCGCGCTCGCAGCGATCGGCACACTGCTGACCGTCGGACCGAGGCTGCTTTGCCAGATGGCTTCGGGCAACGTGAAGGATCAGCCGATGCGCGCCCTTCCGCCTGGGACGCAGGCGCCCCCTGTGGATTTCCGCGATGTCGCGGCGCAGGCCGGCCTCACGGCCGAGGTGATCTCCGGCGATTTAGATCAGACTTACATCGTCGAAAACACCGGCACAGGCGTGGCTATCTTCGACTACGACAACGACGGCCTTCCGGATATCTTTCTCCTGCAAGGCGACCGGCTACACAATACGGGGCCTCCTCTGACACCGCATCTTTATCACAATCTCGGGGGACTTCGCTTTGAGGATGTGACTGCCAAAGCCGGCATCGGCCACCTCGGCTGGTCGCAGGGAGTGTGCGCTGGCGACCCTGACAACGAAGGCCGCGTATCTCTCTTCGTCACCCAATGGGGGCATAACGTGTTCTTGCACAACATGGGAGATGGTACGTTTCGCGACGAGACCAAGGAGCACGGGCTCTATCGGCCGGAATCGCGATGGAGCACGGGATGCGCGTTTATCGATTACGACCGCGATGGCTATCTCGATCTCGTGGTCGCCAACTATGTCGACTTCAAAGCTCAGGATTCGCCTCTGCCGCGCACCCAAAGCGGCTGCAACTGGAAAGGTATGCCTGTCCCTTGTGGTCCGCGCGGCCTCAAAGGAGAGACGATGACCCTCTATCATAACGATGGGCACGGGCATTTCACCGACGTCACAAAACAGGCCGGCGTCGAGACGCCGCGTGAGTATTACGGGTTTACGGTCCTGACCGGCGACTTCGATGACGACGGCTGGCCCGATTTTTATATTACCTGCGACTCCACCCCGAGTCTGTACTTCCGCAACCAACACAACGGGACATTTGAGGAGATGGGGCTCACTAGCGGACTCGCCGTGAACGAAGACGGCCGCGAGCAGGCCGGAATGGGCGCGACCGCCGGCGACTACGACGGCGACGGACGCCTCGACATCTTCAAGACCAACTTCGCCAGCGACACCAATACGCTCTATCGAAATCTCGGGAGCAACAACTTCGACGACGTCACCAGCGCTGCCGGTCTTACGGTGCATACCCAGTACGTGAAATGGGGCACCGCCTTCCTGGACTTCGACAACGACGGATGGCCGGACCTGTTCATCGTCGACGGCCACGTGTACCCGTTCGTTGAGAAATACAACCTCGGAGAAGAGTTCAAACAGCCCCGCCAATTGTTCTGGAATCGTGGCGACGGGCAGTTTTTCGATATGTCATCGACGGGCGGCCCGGGTATTACCGCAAAACATTCGTCGCGCGGAATCGCAGTCGGCGACCTCAACAACGACGGCTCCCAGGAGATTGTTGTCGTCAATCTTTTTGAGCCTCCTTCCCTGCTAAAGAACTTCGGGCCCCAGGGCAACGCGCTGCTCGTCCGCGCCGTTACCGCCTCCGGTCGCGACGCCATCGGTGCGCGATTGACGCTGACGGTTGGTGGACGGAAGGAAGTCGACGAAGTTCGCAGCGGCGGATACCACATCTCCCAGGGAGACTTCCGCGTGCACTTCGGCATGGGACATGCAACAAAAGCCGATCTGACAATCCGGTGGCCTGACGGCCCTGTGAGCAACGTGGAGATCATCCCAGGTGTTGATGCCAATCAATGGATCGTGGTTCGCGAAGGCCGAGGTATTGTCGAGCGCCATCCCTTCACGCACAACAGTCCGTAGCCAGAGTCATTGGAGCTTTACCTGATCGATCACTACTGTCCGTTTCGCAGATTTGCTGATAAGGTCCAGATCACAACAATGAGGGTTCAGGAATGAATTTATCGAGACGAACGTTTGCCAGAGTTTGCGCACTCACCGCTACCGGACGTGCCCTTACAGGCGCCATGCCGGGCTTGGCCCAGGTGCAGGGAGAACACTACAACACTGTGACCTTTCATCCGGTGCCTGCCATCCAGGACACCGAAGCACCCGAACAGAAGAACGCCCGCATGCAGTGGTTCCGCGAGGCGCGCTTCGGCATGTTTATCCACTGGGGCCTGTATTCCATCCTCGCGGGGCGCTGGGATGGCAAGGAGGTCCCAGGAATCGGCGAATGGATCATGAACCGTGCCTCCATCCCCGTGGCTCAGTACCAGGCGCTCGCGGCCCGCTTCAACCCCACGCAGTTCAGTGCTGCCGGAATCGTCGGCCTCGCAAAATCCGCCGGAATGAAGTACATCGTCATCACGTCGAAGCACCACGACGGCTTTGCGATGTTCGATTCAGTGGCGGATCCCTTTAATATCGTCCACGCAACTTCCTTCAAACGCGATCCCCTCAAGGAACTCGCCGCGGAGTGCCGCAGGCAGGGAGTTAAACTCGGCTTCTATTACTCTCAGGATCAGGACTGGACTTCACCCGGAGGAGCAGCGTATAAGACCGGCGATCACCAACCGCCGACCTATCATTGGGACCCAGCTCAGAATGGTAGCTTCGCCACCTATCTTGAAACCAAGGCGATCCCGCAGCTCCGCGAGCTGCTGACCAATTACGGCGACTTTCCTGCAATCGTTTGGTTCGACACTCCCACAAAGGACATGACCCCAGAATTGGCCGGCAAGATTGTGACGGTCCTCAATCAGCATCCAAACCTTATTTGGAACAATCGCCTCGGCGGGGGGTATCAGGGAGACACCGAAACCCCCGAGCAGTACATCCCCGCTCGCGGCTATCCTGGTCGAGACTGGGAGTCCTGCATGACGATGAACGATACCTGGGGATACAAAGTAGACGACACCAACTTCAAAAGCACCGAAACTCTCGTCCGCAACCTGATCGATATCGCAAGCAAGGGTGGGAACTACCTCTTGAATATTGGCCCAATGTCAACCGGCGAGGTACCGCAACCCGAAGTGCTTCGGCTCCAGGATATGGGCAAGTGGCTGGCGATCAATGGCGAAGCCATCTATGCAACTCGCCCCACGCTTTTCGGAGACGAGGCCGGTGCGCTCTCGACAACGGAGAAGGATGAGAACGGGAAACTGAAGTTCATTCCCAGTTGGAAGTGGAGGTCGACGACCACCGCCAACCGGATTTACATTCATCTCTTCGAGTGGCCGGGGACGACGTTCCACCTCAGCAAGGTTCCGCGTCAGGTCACCGGCGCCTGGCTCCTCGCTGATTCGATCCACAGCCCGCTGAAAGTAGCCCGGACCGCAGACGGCATCGACGTGACCCTTCCCGCTAAGGCGCCTAATCCGATTGCGAGTGTCCTGGTCTTGAAGACGGCATAGAAATTGGTCGGCTCTCCTTTGTACGGGGTGTTGGAAGGACCGCTGCCCATACATACATGTGCTCAGATTGTAGATGTCGACAGAACCGATGATTCTGCAGCTGTGGCTCGCCAAAATAGCGATCTGCTGTCGGATCAAGTAGGTGGGCTGTGTACCTTGTCCCTCGCCAAAATTCCATCCGGCCGTGAGGCACAACCACGGACACGACTAAAATCCTGAGATAGCGGGAGCGGCGGCGCTCCCGCTATCTGCCAGCCCTGATCAAATATTCGTGGAATTGGGCTGGATCAAGGAAAGTAAAGCCGTCCGGCGTCTTCTTTATTGCAGGGGATTTACTGCGGCGACATAAACTAGACCCACAAGAAATGGATCACATGCGGCTCTTATGCCGAAGCCACGGTGTCCATCGATACATCTCCACTCACCCAAAATATGTACGATTGGCGCAGCCCGGAGGAATTCATGGCTGACGTCCTCATTACGACACCGCGTGGGCAGATGCCGTGCTATCTTGCCAAGCCCACAGATTCGAAAGCGCATCCAGGGGTGATCGTATTGCACGATGTTGGTGGCATGAGCAAAGACCACCGAAATCAGGCTGATTGGCTTGCCGAGGCTGGCTTCCTGGCACTTGCGGTTGATCTTTACTATCTGGGTGGAATGTTGCGCTGCATTCGTGCAGTCGCCCGCGATCTGATCGCTCGATCCGGTCCTGCGTTTGACGATGTCGAAGCATGTCGTTCATGGCTTGCGCGCGATGGAGATTGTACTGGCACGATTGGCGTCATTGGTTTCTGCATGGGAGGCGGATTCGCACTGATGCTTGTATCGGGCCACGGCTTCTCGGCCGCGAGCATCAATTACGGCGGGAAACTACCTCCAGACGTCGACACGTTTCTTCAGGCAGCGTGCCCTGTGATTGGGAGCTACGGGGGCAAGAGCCATTGGGAGCAAGGTGCTGCCGAGGAGTTGGAGCGGGCACTGAGTCGTGCGCTCATTCCCCACGATGTGAAGGAATACCCGGATGCAGGACATTCCTTCATGAACAAAAAAGAACAGTTTTGGTTCAAACTCTTACGCTTTGCCGGAATCGCATACAACGAACCAGCCGCCATCGATGCGCGGCGCCGAATTGCAGCCTTCTTCCACACGCATCTTGGCTGATCGATGGAGCCGAGCTGGAGGGCAGCAAATATCCTAGTTCGTCGCCGATCCTGCAACGGAAATCATGCCCCCCCCAAGGGAGGAGAGTTTCCCATGGCGTTGAGTAAGTTAGGTGTCATTGTCTGGCTCTTGATTGCCATTCTTGTTTCGGGCTTTTGCGAGGCTTTTGCGGGAAGGATTCTCCAGATGCCGCTTGCCATCGTCCATAAACTTCTGGCTGTTCTCTGCCTCATCTTGCTTCTTCGCATTCCGGGCACAGTTCGCGCCCTTCAGGCGCCGCCAGTTACGGCTATGATGGTCGTTTTCGGCTTTGCCTACCTTGCGGCTTTTGTAACCGGCGCCGTTCAGAGCATCCCCGCGTGTGCGAGTTCCTTCTGGCTCAACCTGCACCGCGTCGCAGCGGGCATCTCTGTCATCGCGTGCGCCGTAGCGGCTCGCTGCATCGCCATGGCGGTCCGTTCCTGACGTTCAACGCGGGCTATTCTCCGCTCATCGAGCGCATTTCGGGACGGTTTGTGGACATCCCCTTACCACAATTGGAGCTCGCCAGCGACATTGGAACGGTCGAAATTTGGTTGGCGAAGTGTTGGCAGTCACCCGCCCGAAGCGGCGCGTGGCAACCCAACTTCAGTGATGCCGAGACTCCTTGCGGCCTCGCGGAAGGCCGATTTGCGTGAACTCACGCGGCTTTTTCGGAAGCGATTCGATCGCGTGTGCCGGACTTGCGGAGCATGAGGATGCCGAAGACGATCATCCATGCGGCGAGGGGAAAGCCGGAGGCGACGGCTGTCGCGCCCCAGCCGGCCGGGTTGTAGAAGTCGAAGATATTGACGTGATGGACAAACATGGAGGGAACGAAGGCCAGGCAAGCGAGGGCGCAGATGTAGGCCACCCAGCCTGACCACTTCGGAAGCGCGCCGGTGACCAAGGTGGCGTAGCCAGCGATGGCCATGAAGAAGGCCATGAACCAGAGGGCGACGGCGCCATACATGAGATACGTACACTCCAGCACGGCGCGAACGATGGTGGGGTCGGCGGGAGGTGTGAGTGCGTCGACGACCATGGTGGCCTGGAGCGAGTCCGCGACGAGGGTGAGGGTGACATAGACCAGTCCGATGCCAAAGAAGAGGGTGCCGAGCCACTCTTGCCGTGGGTCGGCCTGACGGAAGAGATGACGCAAGCCGGCAGCGAAGACGAGGAAGAGGGAGAGGATGACGAAGTCGAGCAGGACGCAGCACATGATATTGGTGGCGTTGCGCGCGGCGAAATCGGGGAGCTTCGAGGCCTCAGCCATGGTGGGAAAAGCGGTGCGCACAAGATAGAAAGGGAACTCGATGAAGAAGGTGGCGATTGCGGCGAGCGAGCAGACGCCGCCAATGCGGTAGATCCTTTGGTCGGTCATAGGAGTGCTTCCTTTCATACCTGTGGTCAGCCGGAATAACGGAAGAAGATGGCGGCGATCATGGCCAGGTTGCAGGCGGCGTGAGCAACCTTGGCGGCGTAGAGAGAGTTGAAGCGCAACCGGCAGAAGATGAAGCCGGCACTCGCGACCGCGAGCAACAGAACCATGAGCGCACCGGAAACGAAGCGAAGGTGGAAGCCCGCGGAGTCGCGCCAGAGTCCATGGACGTGGAGGTGAATGAGCCCGAAGGCGAGGCCATTGACGACGGTGGCGATGAGGACGTTCCAGCGAAGCGTGAAGGCCTGCTGAAGAAAGCCGCGCAAGAGGATCTCTTCGCCGATGGGGGTGAGGATCATGGCGGGAAGGGTGAGGACGGCAAAGACGGCTGCAGGAGGCATCACTGCGCGGAGCTGCTCGAGCTGGAAGCTGTCGCGAATGCTGACGCACCAGTTGTCGGGTGAGTTGGCGTAGAGGATCATGCCGAAGACGAAGACGGCGAATCCGCACAGTGCGCCGATGAGAGCGCTGATGGCAAGAGAAGAGAGGAGATGCGCAGGCCTGCAAAGACCAATCTGTTGACGGCCGCTCGCGGTGAGAAAGATGAACGGCAACGCCCACATCGCAAAGCAGTGAAGCGGAAACAGAATGCGTACCGAGGGAGGGCCGAAGACCGCATAGAAACGTGCCGCGGCAAGCAGGACCAGCACGAGGAGCGAGAGCAGCCAGGGAGCGAGAGCGATTCGGCTCCACGTGGGGCGGAGGAAGCCGGAATTTTCCGGAGCATTACGGTTCATGGGTGAGGGCCCTGCCAACTGGAAAACTTTGGCGACCGATCATGTTGCCAGAGGATGCAGGAAGCGGTGCGCCCAGTCACAGTGCGGAGTTTGCACGGCGATTCGGGCTGTTGGTCGCGCTCAAGCCTCGGATGCACATTTACCCCCTCGCAAGGACAGAGCCAACGGCAAAGCGCTGCAGGCCGCAATGCCCATACCGATCCACGAAAGTGCATAGCCGGATGCGAAACCGTATCGAGCCATCGCCAATCCCATCGGGGCGAGTACGAGGCTGCTGAGAAAAAGAAACGTCAACAGAACTGGGCCGAGAACGATGCCGAGTGGCTTACGCCGCAGCAGCAGGACCGCAACGAGCAGACAGGCGGGCGCTCCGAAGGCGAGGTCAAGAACAGCAACCGGCTCGGTCAAGAGACCGGAATCACGGACGGCCTGCGGCACGCGGCCAGTGAACAGTGCGGGAAGGATCTCGCTCATCCAATGAAAAACCATGCCCAGTCCCATGAGCAGCAGCAGTGCGGCTGTGGTCTTCCTTGGAGTGCGCGGACCGTAGCGATGGGCGATCTCTGGGATCGGAAGCACGAGGAGACTTTCTACGAGCGCGAAAAAGCTAAGCCCCAAAACGGCGCAGTACGCCAGAAACATCGAGTTGAAGTGCGTGGCGAAGGCGTAGCCGAGGAAGTCGTAGACGAGATAGACGAGTGTTCCCATCCACATCAGTCGTGCGGCAGGCGAGCCGCGGAGAGCCAGGAAGGCAACGATCAGCAGAATGGGCGCGATGAGCAGGAGTTTCCCGGCGTCGTTTCCGAGATACTGGGCAGCATGGAGCCGGGTCTCCGCTGAATACGTGAACGGAAGGAAGAGTCCGCCAAGGCTCGTACCGATATGCAGAAACGCAATCGGAAAGCTGAGCCATAAGGACATTCGGCCTGGTTCGGTCTTCTTCACAGTAGCTCCATGCGGCGGACCATGCCGTTATGCGTCTGGCAGCACTTTCACGGTAGTCATCGGAGATGTTTGATCCAAAGACATCTGCGTCTGTATCTCGCGCGCAAAGCTGGTGATGAGAGACAGGACAAAGAAGGCCAACATCGGATAAGAACGCAGAAGATTTAGGTTAGTCAGCCTTTGGGCGTGATCGTTCTTTAGATCGAAGATTTGTCCAGCGGCGAATTCGGCCGGCACCCAAAGAAGAGCAGCAACAAAAAACCAGGGCCACAGCTTCGCCAGAGCTCGCCGGAAACCTACCCGGAGATGAGATCGCCACCATGGATGCGGCTGATTGATTCCGGCTGCGCCGATCCAGGCTGTAGTTAGGAGCGAGAGAGGGCCGAATCCCCCGCCGATGAGGAGAAGCAAGACGGAGAGCAGAAACAGAACAGCAGCGCCATGCTTCTTTTGCAGAAACGCAGCAGACCACGCGACAATCGCCAGGCCTACGACGATCGCCAGGATTCCGGTGACCAGAAAGTTGGGGATGACCGTCATTGCCGGTTCGTGGCCGAATGGAAACGGAAGTTCATGGGTGCTCGCAAGGATTCTCAGGCCTCCTGGCACGACATTCCCGTGCAGTGTCTCGAAGTATCCGTGCTCCATGCCGAGAACTCCTGCATAGACGCCGAAGACTGAGGCAGTTGTTCTGACTGCGCCGATGCGATGCGACGTCATCGAGATCCCCAGACGACCAATCTTTCCGTTTATTGAAACTCCTGGTTGAACCGCAGGCTGTAGCGACCTTTGTTGAGGTGCAAGAGCGCCATGGCAATTAGCACGTACCAGACCTGTATGCCGACAACAGAGAGAATAGAAATAAAGACGCCAACCTTCGGCACGTAGACCCCGAATCCGACCATACCCGACACAAGTCCTGTGTACCCAGTGAACTTGCTGAAGATTCCGCTACGCAACATCACGACCGAAATGACGATCATCGCGATCGATCCCAGGACGTAGCCCACCTGATAGGGAGTTCCAAGCCAGGATGAAAGCACAGCTTGCCCGGCTCCGAGAAGTGCTTCCCGCTCTCCGGCGGTCGCGGCCGCGGCGTACTGGTGGCTGAGGTAGAGCATATTCAGTGCCGGTGTAGCGATAAGGAAACATAGGATGGATGCCGCAGAGAGAGCGGTGGCGATGAGGGCGAGGGATTCATGAACGCGGCGCAGACTCAGGTAAAGTGCAAGGCAGATGGGAACTGCTAGAACCTCGTCCACGATGATTACGAAGTCAAGACTCACTAGACCAACCAGCGGACGCGATTGGAGCACAGCAAAGTGTCCCATCACCGTGGACGATGGTGGCCAAACGAAGAAAGCAACGATCTGAAACAGAAACAACGCGACGCTGATGAGGGCCGAGATTGCCGCAGTTCGATAAAGGAACTGCCAGCGGTCGTGACTGGCGTCGGAGCTAATTGTGAGGCCTGGGATCATGTCGTTCATTTAGTACCCCCGTTTAGCGACGGTGTCATCGTCTTCACGTATGCCTGCGGTCGAGGATTTAGGCTTCAGGCTAGGCGCGTCTGTTTGCGCGCGATCTCGAGCGGTGCGAGCACGCACGAATCCAGGAAAGCTCAAATCGAACCGGACCCAGAAGAGCGGCAGTTGCAAGAGGGCGAACAGTAGACAGGACAGGCGGTTGAGAACGAAGTCGCGTCCCGACCATGGCGTCTCTGGGAATCCGAGGCCCAACTGCACGAGGAACAGGTTAAAGAGCACGCTCATAGCGAGCCCGGTCCACGCGAGCTTGCCCTTACTGAGTATCAGTATTCCGACGGTCATCTCAAACACGGCGAGCAGCAAGGCGAAGAACGTGATGTGCGGCATTACAGCCGAAGACCATAAAACCCGGGAGATTTCGAAAATCGATGTTCTATCAAGTGCCTCGTAGATACGGTTGTTGGTCAGTCCGTACCAGACATGGCTGAAGCTTCCCAGCAAATACCACAACGCAAAAAACAACCGCGCAGCGTTCGACCATTTCCCCGCGGCGATCCGTATGCTGTGAGGCTTGTCCAGCTTCGTCAATCCAATGGATTCCATCGCCCGCCTATTCTCCAGCGTCGCCGCATCGACACCACTGTTTTGTCGGCGATCAACTGAACTCGTATTCACTTTGCCCCGACTAGCGTGACCTGCTTGTCGCAGCGCTGAAGGTCGGCCACCTTCGCGTTCGGTGCCTCCATGCGGCGAGGCTCGACAATGCGCGCGACGATCATGGTGAGATCATCGGCCTGGTCTTTGCCGCCATACTCCAGAACCACGTGGGTCAATGCTTCGAGTGCCCGGCCGGACGCTTCGCGGCAATGCTCGCGAATGCCTGCAATGAGACGTTCCTCGCCAAACTCCTCAGATTCCTGATTGGAGGCCTCTGTCACGCCGTCGGTAAACAGCACCAGCGTGTCGCCAAATTCCATCGCCACCTCTTTGACTGCGCACTCCCAATCTGCAAAGACTCCGAGAACACTTGCAGTTGCAGAAAGATGTTCTACGAGTCCGTTGAACTTGAGCAGGATTGGAGGATTATGGCCGCAGTTCACGTACTGCAGCCGGCGGGTAGCATCCTCGTACTCAGCCACAAAGAGCGTGACGAAATGTTGTGGAGCCGTCGATTCGTACAGGAGTTGATTCACCCTCTGCATCGTTGTCGCAAGATCGGATAGCCCCGCAGTGCAGTGGGTGCGCATGGTCGCCTGCAAACCTGCCATCAAGAGCGCGGCAGGCATTCCTTTTCCAGAGACATCGGCGAGGACGAGCGCAATCCTACCCAAGCCAAGATCCAGAAAATCGTAATAGTCTCCGCCCACGGCACGTGCCTGAATGCAGACACCCGCGTAGTCGAGCGTCTGCATCGCGGGCGCCCGTTGCGGAAGGAGGCGGGATTGAACCTGCCGAGCCATCTCAGACTCATATGCAACGCGCCGTTCAGCCACGAGCTGCTGAGCCATCCGTTCCGCCAGGCGGATGCTTTCGATTGCGACGCCGGCCTGGTTCGCCACTGATGTTAGAAGCCATTTGTCTTCCCTGGAATACGGTTCTTCAGAAAGCCTCGGCCCGAGCGCGATCGCACCTACGAGCCGGCCGTCACGTCCAGGAACGGGAATGATGCACTCCAGGTTCAATGGCTCAAACAGCGCGAACGGCGCGAAGAGGACCGACGAAGAAGGGGGGACATCGATGGGCCGGCCACGTCGAGCGATTTCCTTGAGCTGGGGATGCTCGGTCGAGATCTGACTCAACCCATCGGGAACATTTTCTGAACTGGTCTGCAGTCGGCCTTCTCCCGACTCGACGTACACGGTCAAGGACGTGGGATGCAAGGCCTGAGTGATCTGCTCCTCGAGCAACGATTCCAGTTGGGCGCAATTCTGGGCAGTTCGAATCTTTTCGGCAAGGTCTTCGAGTATCTGGCGCGCATCGTACTGTCCGCGGAAAAGGCACGGTCCAGCCGGTGTCGTACACCATCCTGGATTCGAGCTGTCCCGACAGCGATCAGACCACCCACACCTGCACCTGCCATGCCGATGGTGACGACCGCACCGTTCCCAGATGCATGCAGCCATGGGAAGAACTGAAAGAAGAACCTGACGAAAACCCACGCGGCTCCAATGCTCGCGATGGTGATAAAGAGGGCGAAACCGCGTCGCACGAGCAAGTATCTGGCGCTGCGCTTGAGCAGCACCGGAATCTCCATTACCCTGTGCTTTACAACTGCATAGGCAAAGGAAAGCGGAACGAGTGTCAGGCTGGCCACGCTCAATACCCAGAAGTAAAAAGGCAGACTGAGGGGGGATGCTTCCTTTCCCGACTGGAAGGGCAACCATATCATGACTATGAGCGGGATCGTTCCAGCCACTGTTCCGAGCATCATCACCCGAGTCTTCCGCTTCACGTCTGAAGTAGGTGGATGCAAGGTATTCCAGGCCAGCGATAAGAGACCGAGTGCGAATCCGCCCGCTGTGTAGGCCACTGAGATGCCGTTCGGATTAAACCACCTCTTGAGATATTCGGAGAACTCGACCGTTGCTGCGTAGGACCCGGTAACAGCGACTGTCCAAACGAACGGAAGCCCGACCAGCATAAACGCCCCGACGAATGCATATTTCAACCAGGGGGCATTTCGGTCCAGCGGCGATCGCACGGGGAAGACGGCGAAGAAGCAATAGAAGAGACCTGGCAAGAGGCCTCGAAAGATGAACTGATAGGTGAGGCCAAATCGGCGGATGGCAATCGGAACCAGCGGCTCTGTTTCCGGATTGACCCATGGTGCAAGTGCGATGAAACCTGCGAACAGGAAGGCCAGGAGCCATGCATTTCTGTCTTCGTAGCGAAAGAAAAGGACTAGCCCCAGGACGGCGAGGAAAAACAACGGATACGACAACAGCGAATTCATAATCGCTGCCTGCGCGAACGTCGGGTGAATCATTTCCTGGGGGAGATTGGGCGTCCTGACTTCGCTCTGGAAGCGTATTCCCGGCGCCCTTTCGATGGTGAACACGACCAGCGAGTTCGGCGCTGCTCTCACCACGAATTCGCCCCAGGGTTGAATCGTGTCGAGAGGCCTCCCATTGATTGCAATCACGCGATCGCCAGGCGACAAACCAGCACTCTCGGCCGGGCTGCCAGGGGAGACCCGAATCAGGTCAAGCTCCTGGCTTCCCTGCAAAAACGGGCTGAAGGTTACCCCGATTCTGCCTTCAGGAAGGGTACGGATGTAGTAGGCCCAGATGCAGCTGTAGACAGCGGTGGCGAGAGTTAACAACGCCGCCAACGATAAAATTAGCCATCGTCTCGTGAAGAGTCCGGGCACGCCGATTCCAACTTTCCAGCTGGGCGCGCATGCGCACCGTGTTCCGACTACGGCTGCTGCGCACGCTGGGGAGTGGGCACAAGAACACCCACTCGCGAGATTGGCAGGAAGCGTACAACGGAGAAAGGGTCGATTGCTGTGACGAATGCACAATCGCTGAGCCCATTCACAGATCTTCATCACTGACGTGAGAAGTCATCGACAATAGACTGCTCGCAAAAGTGCGCGTTGCGATTGGCCGCCAGTCACTTGGAGACATCGGATGAAGCAATCTCTCCTGATTGTCAGACTGTTGAGTGTTTTTACACTTCTGGTGATTCTGATCACAACCTATATGTTCGGGATCCGCCCAACTCAACTACGCTGGGGCGCCACGACAGAAGAGATAAGACGGGCGATGCCCGGCGATGACCTGGTTCCTAATCCGACTTTTGTGGCGACACGAGGAATCACCATTCGAGGGCGGCCGGAGGATATCTGGCCGTGGATTGCGCAGATGGGTTTTGACCGGGCAGGGTACTACGGC
>Ga0182024_10006760_pt1 | contig 25040 bp, 24 predicted proteins | sample P32metaG_FD_120480 | JGI IMG/M metagenome (GOLD analysis project Ga0182024, IMG submission 120480) | Permafrost microbial communities from Stordalen Mire, Sweden - P3-2 metaG (Illumina Assembly) | ecosystem: Environmental > Terrestrial > Soil > Wetlands > Permafrost | place: Sweden: Stordalen...
CATGTCGTAAATAGCAGGATCTTTTTGAGGGACATCTGCGAGGCTCATGGGGATGCCTTCATGGTCCCGCATCAGGTCGAACGCCTTGCGGATGCAAGTGAGCATGCCGAGCGCCAGCACGTCGACTTTCATCAGGCCCAGCGTGTCGATGTCGTCCTTGTCCCACTCGATGAAGGTGCGCTCGTCCATGGCGGCATTGCCAATCGGCACCGTCTCGTCGAGCGGCCCGCGGGTGAGCACGAAGCCGCCGACATGCTGCGACAGGTGCCGGGGAAAACCGATCAGATCGTCGGCGAGCGCGACCGCCTGCCGGATCGCCGGATTCTCCGGATCGAGGCCGGCTTGGCGTATGTGATCGTCCGGCAGGCCGTCGCCATAGCCCCACACCGTCTTGGCCAGCGCCGCGGTGATGTCCTCGGTCAGGCCCAAAACCTTGCCGACTTCGCGAATGGCGCGGCGCGCGCGGTAGTGCACCACGGTGGCGCAGATCGCCGCGCGGTGGCGGCCGTAACGCCGGTAGATGTACTGGATGACCTCTTCGCGCCGCTCGTGCTCGAAATCGACGTCGATATCGGGCGGCTCGCCGCGGTTCTCGGAAATGAAGCGGGCGAACAGGAGATTGCTCTTGTCCGGGTTCACCGCGGTAATGCCGAGACAAAAGCACACGGCGCTGTTGGCCGCCGAGCCGCGGCCCTGGCAGAGGATTTCCTTGTCCTGCCGGCGGGCGAAGGCGACGACGTCGTGAACGGTGAGGAAGTAGTGCGCGTAATCGAGCTTGGCGATCAGCGCCAGTTCGTCGTGCAGCCGCTTTTGCACGTCGGCTGGGATGCCTTGCGGATAGTGGTCCCGCGCTCCCGCCCAGGTGAGATCCTCCAGGTGCGCTTGTGCGGTCTTGCCTTCCGGCACCGGCTCGTCGGGATATTCGTATTTCAGTTCGGCGAGCGAGAAGCGGCAGGCGTTGGCGATCTCGACGCTGCGGGCGATGGCGTCGGGACAGTTTTGGAACAGCCGCGCCATCTGCGCCGGCGCTTTGAGATGACGTTCGGCATTAACAGCGAGCCTTAACCCCGCTTGGGCAAGCGTGCATTTCTCGCGCACGCAGGTCAGCACGTCGGCCAGCGGCCGCCGCTCCGGGGCGTGATAGAGAACGTCGTTGACGGCGACCAGCGGCGCGCCGAGGCGCTCGCCGAGCTCGGCCAGCCGACCGAGGCGGCGCGGCTCATCGCCGCGATGATAATGCGCGCCGGCCAGAAAGGTGCGGCCGGGCGCGGCGCGGGCCAGGGCGGAGAGGCGGTCGGTGAAGCTCTCAAACCCTCCCCTGGAGGGGGAGGTGATCATCGTCGGCGGCAGGACTATCAGCATCTGGCCTTCGCTCGCGCTCAGAATCTGCTCGAAGGTGAGACTGCATTCGCCTTTCTTGGCCTGAAGATTACCCGCGGTGATGAGGCGGCAGAGCCGGCCGTAAGCCGGGCGGTCGGTCGGATAGGCCAAAACCTCGAAACCATCGATGGTCACCAGCCGGGTGCCGACGAGCAGTTTTATGTTTCGCTTTTTGGCTTCGTCATAAGCGCGCACCACGCCGGCAAAAGAGTTGCGGTCGGCGATGCCGATGGCGGCGAGGCCAAGGTCGTCGGCCGTCGCTACCATCTCCTGCGGGTGCGAAGCGCCGCGCAGGAAGGAAAAGTTCGTGGTCACACCAAGTTCGGCATACGCGCTCATCTAACCCTCCCTTGCAGGGGGAGGGTCGACGTCGAGCGAACGAAGTGAGCGAAGGCGGCGGGGTGGGGTCGGGTTCGCAGGCGTATGGTCCCACCCCGGCTTCGCTTCGCTTGCTGACCCTTCCCCTGCAGGGAAGGGTGAAGACAATTCGCTAACTGCTTGACGCATTTCACGCCTCGCACCTCACGCAAACAGGCCGTGCACGAACCAGCACGCGGTCGCGGTCTCGCGGCCATAGAGGCCTTGGCGAAACAGCCAGAAGCGGCGGCCGCCTGAATCCTCGACGAGGTAATAGTCGCGCGTCGGGCCCCCTTCCTTGTTCTCCTCCGCTTGCGGGGAAGGGTACGGCGGGGGTTGCCGCCACCATTCGGCGCCGATGCGTTCCGGGCCCTGCGCGCCGGCGACGTCGTAGGTCACGCCGCGCCAGATAAAGCGCCGCGGCGGGCCGTCGGGGACGAGCGCGGTGACCTCGGTCGGCTCGGCATGAGGCAACAGCAGGACCGGGCGCGGTTGTCGCTCCGGCTCGGTGACTGTCATCACCGCCGCTTGCGGAGGATGGTAAGGCGGCAGGCTGCCATCGACCGGCGGCAAAACCTCGGCGCGTTCGGGGAGATGACTGGCTATCGCCGCGAAGCGGCGCACGCTGGCCGGGCCGAGACGCTGGCGCAGCGCATCGATCAAACCGGCGCACCGCTCGGTGCGGTCGCTCTTCCCCCACCCTGACGCTTCCTCGCAAGCAGGGGAGGCGGGATGGGAGGGGGCGACAAACTCGGTCTGCCGCGCCGGCATCGGCTCGGCGAGCGTGACGGCAAGGCCGATCGCCTCGAAGCCGAAGCCGGCCTCGTCCATCGCCGCCAGCGCCTCGAGTTTCAGCGCGATCAGCCGCGCCACGTGCGCTACGCTGCGCGTCGGCAGCGTGAGCCCGATATCGATGGCTTCGACCGCGCCGTCGACGCGGTAGAGCGAAAGCCGCAAACCCCGTGCCCCGACATCGTCGCGGGTCAGCACGTGGGTCAGCGTCTGCATCAGGCGGCCGGCCTGCGCGACGACCGCATCCTGGGTCAGGATCGGTTCGAGCAGATAACGCAGGCTGTGATAGACCGGCGGCGCGACGATGGGGACGAGCGGCTCGTCGACGCGGCCGAGCGCTTGATCGACCCGGCGAAGGAGCTCGGCCGGAAAACGCGCGGCAAATGGCGCCCGCGGCTGGTCCAACAAGCCGCCGACGGTTTTGAAGCCGAGCCGGCGCAGGACGCCGCGGGTTTCCGGCGTCAGCCGCAACGCTTCGATGGCAAGCGGCGCCAGCGCTTTGGCCTCGTCGCCCGCAGGCAGGATGCTCAAGCGCGCCGGCTGAAAGCGCGACAGCGCCCAGGCAGCACCTGGCGTTGAAGCCACCGCCAGCCGCGCCGGTAGCCTGAAATCTTCAAGCCGTCCAACAAGATCGGCGAGCAAATTCGCCTCGCCGCCGAACAGGTGCGCGGCGCCTTCGATGTCGAGGAAAAAACCGTCGGCGCCGTTGGCCTCGTTCCAAGGTGAGGCGGTCGGCGTGTAGCGCGTCGCCCACAAGGCGAGGCGCCGCAGCGCCGCATCGTCGGCGCCGGGATCGATGGCGCGCACCTGTAAAAGTCCGGCTTTGGCCCGCGCGTCGGCCAACGGCTCGCCAAGCGCAAGGCCTACGGCCTCGGCGGCCTCGTTCAAGGCGGCGATGCGCGGTCCGCCGCCGGCGGCAACCGTCAGGACGAACGGCCGATCAGGCGCGATTGGATCCTGCGGCGGACTTTTCGTTGTTCTGGTTTGTGCCGCGAGCGCGCGCAGGATCGGCCAGCGCGGCAGCCAGACTGAAACGATGCGCGACATGATCGTACTCCACTGTCCATTCGCCGGTTCGTCCGTTGCGGCAGCGCTCGAGCAACAGATGCCAGCGCGCGTGCACGATCAGGCCGAAGCGGTCGCGTGCCGCCGACGCCGGCTCGATGCGCCAGCGCGTCGCCGCCGCGCTCGATTCCAGGCTCGCCGCCGGCCGCAGCAGCAAGAGCGGCAGGCCGGCCTCCACGGCGGCGAGTTGCAGTCGCTGGCTCAGTCGCAGATCGAGCTTGTCGATGAGGCCCACGACGGCGGCCGGCGCTTGCGATCGCAGGGCCTCCTCCATGGCCCACAAGGTTTCCTTGCGGCTTGCGGTCTCGATCAGGATCAGTCGACCCGGATCGAGACCCAGCGCGCGCAGCCCATGACCATAAAAGCGCGCCGGCGGGCCGTAGCGGCGCAGCCCATAGGGCGGGATGACAAGGAAGACCGGGGAAGAGGAAGCCAGACGCGCCAAGATCGCGGCGATGAAGCCAAGCGCGGCCGGCACATTGTTTTGAGACAAGTTGCCTCGAGACGTGTTGCCTTGAGGCATGTTGCCTTGAGACATGACGCCTGCCGCTTCGGGCACGACTTCATGCAGGGCGCCGCAGGTCAAACCGCCTTCGGGCAGGTGAGAATCAATGGCGGCAAGGCCGAAGGGCAGAGTTTTCCGGACACCCGCCACGCCGCCGGGGAGCAGCCGGCGCAGCTCTTCCATGACGGCGGCGCGGTTATGAGGCCAAGAATGGTTACGAGGCCAAGAATGGTTACGAGGCCAAGAGTGGTTACGAGGCCAAGAGTGGTTACAAGACAAGGGCGTGACCGTCGCGGCGGCAGGGGGAATCGCAAGCGAGGCGGCGGGCGGGTTCATGGCTTGTGCAAGGCTCGGGGATATTCGCTGTATGTTCTGCAGCCGGGACATTAGAACAAAAAGGGAACATTGCCAAGGCTGGATTTAATCCGCGGCAATTCGCTCAAGCCATCAATGCGTTGCCGGAAGAGCCGGATTAAAAATGCCGGTCAACCCGCCTGCGCGCGTCCGGATACGCCAAGCGAGCCGAGAATGGACCGGAAAGATTTATGGGCGGCCGGTGTTGGTCTCTTGCCGGCGCTGTCTTTTGCCGTCGTGGCCGCCGGCGCAACGGGGACCTCACTGTGCGCAACGGCCTTATCCGGAGACTCTTGTTTGCGGCGGCCGCTCTCGCGGCGGCGATGTGTTGCGGCGATGAATCCAGCCACGCCGCCGGCTGGCGCCATGAGCCATGGTGCTCGGTCATCGAGTACGACGACGTCACCTGGGATTGCAGCTATCGCACGTTCGATGCGTGCTACCAGAATGTGATCGCCGGCAACAAAGGTTCCTGCAACCCAAATCCCGACGGGCCGGACCCGCAAACGGCCTTTCCCAAGCCGCAAAAACGGCACGCGCCCCGCTAAAGCGCAATCGTTTCAGACTGAATCGATTGACGCTCCAGCATTTTGATTGAGCATGATCTTTTCGGAAAACCGGGTCCACTTTTCCGGATCATGCTCCAACGGCGCCAGCGGCGCCGCCCTTGCTGGCGCACAGGTGATGGCGCATATCTCTGCCGATTTCGCCGACCGCATGCCAAGCGCGCGAGCAATCGCGCGCGCCAAAGAGGTGCATCATGCCGGAAGCCGACAAGGAAGGTGAACGCTACGCGCTCGACCGGCCGCAGCAGACACCGGGCTTTTTTCTCAAAGGCGCCCATCAGCTCGACTGGGGCATGAAGAACCGCATGGCGCGGGTTTTTGACCCGACGTCGGGCCGCACCGTGATGCTCGCCGTCGACCACGGCTATTTCCAGGGCCCGACCACCGGCCTCGAGCGCATCGACCTGTCCATCGTGCCGCTGTTGCCGTCCTGCGATGCGCTGTTCTGCACGCGCGGCATTTTGCGCTCGGTCATCCCGGCGGAATGCGGCAAGCCGATGGTGCTGCGGGCCAGCGGCGGCCCCAGCATCCTGCGCGAGGAGCTGTCCGACGAACAGATCGCCATGGACATGGACGACGCCATGCGGTTGAACGCCGCCGGCGTCGGCATCCAGGTGTTCATCGGCGGCGAGCACGAGACCCGCTCCGTGCACAACATGACGAAGCTCGTCGACGCCGGCTTGCGCATCGGCATTCCGGTGATGGGCATCACCGCGGTCGGCAAGACCATGGTGCGCGACGCCAAATATTTCCGGCTCGCCTGCCGCATCATCGCCGAGCTCGGCGCCCAATACGTCAAGACCTATTACGTCGACGACGATTTCGAGACCGTCACCGCCTCGTGCCCGGTGCCGATCGTCATGGCCGGCGGCAAGAAGCTGCCCGAGCTCGAGGCGTTGACCATGGCGTACAACGCCGTGCAGCAGGGCGCCGCCGGCGTCGACATGGGCCGCAACATTTTCCAGTCCGACGCACCGGCTGCGATGATCGCCGCGGTCGGCGCGGTGGTGCACAAGAATATGAAGCCGAAGGAAGCGTACGACCTTTTCAACACGCTGAGGCGGCGCGTGGCGACTGCCGGTGAAGTTGTGCGAATAGCAAATAGCGAATAGAGGATTCAATCCGCCACTCGTCATTCGCTACTCGTCCGCGCAACGTCATGGCATCACGCGATGGCGCCGCCCAGGCGAGCACGTCTCGGCCTGTCCCTGCCGGCGGCGGCCGGCCCGATAGCACGTTGGCGCGGACTTACTCCACGCTCACCCCGCTTGCCTTGATCGGCTCCGCCCATTTGGCGATCTCGCTCTTGACCAGATCGGCCAGATGCTGCGGCGTCGCGTCCTGATCGGGAACGATTTCGGCGCCGAGACCGGTCAAGCGGTCGTGCACCGCCGGCGTATGCATCGCCGCGAGCGCTGCGTCGTGCAGCTTCTTGACGATCGGCTGCGGCGTGTTCTTCGGCAGGAAGATCGCGTTCCACGTATAGGCAATGAGGTTGGGCGTGCCCTGCTCGGCCGCGGTCGGCACGTTGGGCAGTGCCGGCGAGCGCTTGCTGTCGAAGATCGCCAGGCCCTTGACCGTGCCGCTGTCGATCGGCGGCTTGGCGGTGGTGATGATATCGCACACATAATCGATACGGCCGCCCTCCAGGTCCTGCAGCGCCGGCCCGGTGCCGCGATACGGCACATGGGTGATGTTGACGCCGATGACATAGTTCAACAGCACGCAGCCGAGATGCGTCGCCGAGCCGGCGCCGGCCGAGCCAAACTGCATTTTGGCCTGGTTTTGCTTGGCATAGGCGACGAATTCCTTGAAATCATTGACCGGCAGATCCTTCCGCGTCTCCAGCACGATCGGGACATTGGCGATCAGGATGACGGGCGTGAAATCAGTCACCGAATTGTACAGCGGGCTCTTGTAGAGCGTCTGGCCCTGGGCGTGGGTGCCGACGGTGCCGAGCACGAACTGATAGCCGTCGGGGCTGGCATTGGCGACGCGCGCCGCGCCGGTCATGCCGCCGGCGCCGCCGACATTTTCGACCACAACCTGCTGGCCCAGGATTTCGCTCATGCGCCCGGCAATGACGCGGCCGAGAATGTCGGTCGGGCCGCCGGCGGCGAACGGAATGATCATGGTCATCGATCGAGTGGGAAAGTCTTGTGCATTTGCCGGCAAGGCAAATGACATCGTCGCGGCAAGCGCCGCGAGTAGTCGCATGTTCATGGCGTTTCCTCTGTTGCCGCAGGGCTCAACGGCCTGCGGTCGCTGTTCAACCTTATTCGATGCAACGCGCGATGCGCGAGGCCGATGACTAACCGAGTTCTGTGATCACCTCCGGGAATTGATGCAGCCGCTCGCCCGGGCCGGTGGGCCCGATCAGCCAGTTGTCGCAGAACCACGACAGCATGCCGCCGCGGAAGTAAGTCGGGTGCACCACGATGTTCATGTCGACTTCGATGTTCATCGGCTCGTCGTTGCGAATGAGCGGCCGCTCGACCAGGTCGTAGCCCTGGCCGTGGCAATGCAATCGCTTCTCTTCCGGCCGGCCGTTCTTGCGCATGAAGTCGTTGTAGGCGGCGAACACGTCCTTGCAGGGCGCGCCGGGCTTGAGCAGGCCGAGGTTGAACTGGCGCGCTTCCAGCGCGAAGGCGTATTCGTCCTTCATCTCCTGCGACGCCTTACCGACCACGCAGGTGCGGCCCAGCTCGGTATACATGCCGCCGGGGCCGGCATCCTCGACCAGCAGCGCGACCGCGTCGCCTTGCTGGATGACGCGGTTCTGATAGTGCCGGGCGGCGAATTGCGCCGGCTTGCCCGGCTGCATCGAGGCGCACAGATAGATGCCGTGCTCGCTGCCGTGGCGCTGGCTGTAGCACTGGGCGACGGCGGCGACGTCGCGGTCGCGCATGCCCGGCTCGACCGCGGCGAAGGCGGCGCGCATGGCGCCGTCCTGCATGGTCGCGGCGCGCCGCACCAGATCCTGCTCCTCGGCACTTTTGATCACCTTGATGCGGTCGACCAGATCCGAGGCATCGACGAACCTGGTGTTCGAGAAGCGCCCCTTCTGCATGTAGTCGACCATGGCGAACGACATCTGATAGGTGCCGACGAGGCCGATGGTGCCGCCCGCATAGGGCGCCAGCGCCTTGGCCGCCAGCTCGGGGTCGTAGGGCGCCGTGTAATAGCAGGACGAATAGCTCGGCGTGGTGAACCACTGCTTGACGCCGCGGCGCACCCCGTCGCTCTTGCCGTCGAGATCGTTGACGCCGCCGAACGGGCCCTGGCTCACCAGCGTCATCAGGTCATCGCGCGGAAACACCACGGTGAGCGGATAGCCGTTGGTGGCCGGCAGATCGGTGAAATATTTGACGTAGCCGCCCATCTGGTCGCTGTTGTTCTGCATCAACAGCACGTCGACCTTGTCGCGCTCCATGGCGGCGCGCACCGCGGCCCAGCGCCGCTCCAGTTCGGCGGTCGAGATCGGCGTCTGCAGGCGTTCGGAAAGCTGTTCCATTTTTTGCTCCTGGCGCCGCAGGTCGGCAAGAAGGCCTGCCTGGGCGGATAGGCTTTGAAGACGAGTTGTGCGATTTTGCCGGCGCAGTCAACCGCGAGGCTCGACCGCGTGGGCCTGGCGCTCGCCTACGGTGCTCGACGGCGGTCACCTCACATGCGCAATGCCGACCTGCCGATCAATGCGGGACCACGTTGACCATGCCGCCGAGATCGCCGGCGAGGAAGCATCGCATATTGGTCTCCACCGTCGGCAAGGCGTAGTCGATATAGACGTCGCAGAAGCCGCCCTGATGGGTGGTGATGATGACATTCGCCATGGCCCAGAACGGGTGATCGGTCGGCAGCGGCTCCTCATTGAACACGTCGAGCGCCGCGCCGGCAATGCGGCCGGCCTTAAGCGTGTCGACGAGCGCCAGCTCGTCGACCACGCCGCCGCGGGCGAGATTGACCAGAAAGCTTCCGGGCTTCATCGCCGCCAGCACTTTGGCATCGACGCTGTTGCGGGTCTGTTCGGTCAGCGGCGTCAGCAGCACGAAGAAATCGAATTCGCCGACGACCTCGGCAAGCGCGTCGCGGCCGTGCATGCGGTCGAAGCCGGCAACCTGGCGCGGCGCCGAGCTGATGCCGACGGTGCGCATGCCGAAGGCCTTGCATTTCGGCGCCAGCTCCTCGGCGATGGCGCCGACGCCGAAAATGCCGACGGTCTTGTGGTGCAGGAGGCGGGCCGGGAAGCGCGCCCATTCCCGGTCGTCCTGAGCGCGTATCGCGCGCGGCAGGTCGCGGGCGAGCGCCAGCATGCTGCCCAACGCGGCTTCGGAGACCGGCGGGCCATGGATGCCGTGGATGTTGGTGACGATCACGTCCTTGCGCAAAACCGGCCGGTCGATGAGGTTGTCGACGCCGGTGCCAAGCGCCTGGACCCATTTCAGGTTGGTGGCGGCTTTGAGCACGTCGTCGGTCAGCCGCGGCGCGAAGGTCAGCAGGATGTCGGCGGCCTCGATATAGGGTCCGACCTTGGAATGGTGGTCGACGAGGTCGACGCCGAGCTGCGGAAATTTCGCCCTGAGACGGTCGCGATATTGTTGGTTGAGCTCCGGCGTCAGCGTCAGGAGGATCAAGAGATTGGTCATGCGCGGTTTACCGGAGCCTGGCGGCGTCACGAAGGAATTGCGGAACGGCGTTATATCGCCTTGGGCGAAGCGCCGCCAAGGTGTCGCGCAACGGGGCAACCTCGGCTAAGGTGGGGTGGGTTGGCGGAATGGGGCGGCCAATGAGGAGTACACGATGCCTATCGATCTCGCCGCGGTGAATTGGCTGTATGTCGCGATCCTGTCGGGGATTGCGTTCGTTGCAGCTTTGCTGGGAAGTCTCATTGCCTTTCGCAACCGCTTCGCCGGCGCCATCCTCGCCGGGATTCTGTTCGCCGTGGGGTTCGTGGCGTGGAATTACTACCCGCATAACTTCGGCCTGCCGATCCTCAAGGCCACCGCACCGGACAATGCCGTCGTTGCCCCGGCGCCCACCGGTTCGACCGGCGGCGGCTAGTTGACCTTTCCGCCGGTCGCGTTATCCGTAAGTCTCGTCTGCCCGGGGAAAACGGAGGGGTTATGAACAAGGTCTATGCGGACGCTCACGCCGCGTTGGCCGGGTTGCTCAAGGATGGCATGACCATCATGGCCGGCGGTTTCGGCTTGTGCGGCATTCCCGAAACCTTGATCTTTGCCATTCGCGATTCCGGGGTGAAGAACCTGACCGTGGTCTCCAACAATTGCGGGACCGACGGTACCGGGCTGGGCGTGCTGCTCGATACCCGGCAGATCAAGAAGATGATCTCCTCCTATGTGGGGGAGAACAAGACCTTCATGCAGCAGTTTCTCGCCAACGAATTGGAGATCGAGTTCAACCCGCAGGGCACGCTGGCCGAGCGCATCCGCGCCGGCGGCGCCGGCATTCCGGCGTTTTTCACCAAGACCGGGGTCGGCACCAAGATCTCGGAAGGCAAGGATATCCGCGAATTCGACGGCGAGCGTTATGTCATGGAACGCGGCCTGGTCGCCGACGTGTCGATCATCCACGCCTACCGCGGCGATACCGAGGGCAACCTCCTCTACCGCAAGACCGCGCGCAACTTCAATCCGCCGATGGCGACCGCCGGAAAAGTCACCGTCGCCGAGGTCGAGCACCTGGTGCGGCCCGGCGACATCAACCCCGATCACATCATCACGCCGGGCATTTACGTGCAGCGTATCATCCACGTGCCGAACGCCATCAAGCACATCGAGCAGCGCACCGTCCGCAAGCGGCAGGTCGCCGACGCGCCGGCCGGAACCGGAGCGGAAATCTGACAGGAGTTGAAATCCAATGCCCTGGACCCGCGATCAAATGGCGGCCCGCGCCGCCGAGGAATTGCAAGACGGCTTCTACGTCAATCTCGGCATCGGCATCCCGACGCTGGTGTCGAATTACATCCCCGACGGCATGAACGTGCAGCTGCAATCGGAGAACGGCATGCTCGGCACCGGCCCGTTCCCGTTCGAAGGCGAGGAGGACTCCGACCTCATCAACGCCGGCAAGCAGACCGTCACCGAGCTGCCGACCACCAGCTATTTCAATTCGGCGGATTCCTTCGCCATGATCCGCGGCGGCCATATTGATCTCGCCATCCTCGGCGCCATGCAGGTGGCGGAGAACGGCGACATCGCCAACTGGATGATCCCCGGCAAGCTCGTCAAAGGCATGGGCGGCGCCATGGACCTGGTCGGCGGCGTCAAGAAGGTCGTCGTCGTCATGGAGCATGCGGCCAAGGGCGAATCGAAGCTCCTGCACAAGTGCAACCTGCCGCTCACCGGTGCCGGCGTCGTCGACATGGTGATCACCGACCTCGGTGTCTTCACCATCGACCGCACCGGCGGTGGGCTGACCCTCATCGAGCTGGCGCCCGACGTGACGGTCGACGACATCAAGGCGAAGACCGAGGCGAGCTTCAAGGTGGCGAATACGCTGAAGCATTAAGCGGTCGTTCAATCGCCGCTGACAACGATCCGGATCGCGTTCGCCGGGACGCCGCTCAGCTCGATGGTGAACGGCTGCGCCGCCAGATTGAACTTCACGCTTTTGCGGATGCCGTCGCAGCCGGTCGCACCGCTGAAGGCGGTCGATTTCAACGCGTGGTCGTCTTGCACGACGTCGATCCAGCCCTCCGACGACAACGTGATCTTGTAGCTCCCGGCGTGCGGCGGCGCCGGCGCCTGGATGAAGCCGGCGAATGAATCCGGGGCTTTCGGCGCGCGTTCGGGCGGCGTCGGCAGCTTGGCTTCGGCGAATGGCACGAGCGTCACCGTGGTGCCGAACGGAACCGGCCACGCCGCGCGCTCGCCCGAGGCGAGTTTCGGCAAGTCCGTGCCGTTGAGCGTCGCGCGCTCCTTGTCGAGCGGCCATTTGAATTTGTCGCAGCCGACCGGCTCCTGGGCGAGCGCCGGTGCGGCAATCGCGCAGGCCGACAAAGCGATCATCGCAGTTCTGATGCCTGCGGTTCTCATGGGCTTCTCGTTGGCTTCTGAGGGCTTCTGAGGGCTTCTGATGGCTTCTGATGGCTTCTGACTGGCAAGGTTCTCAGTTGGCCTAATCGAGCGCGATCATGACGTTCGACGCCTTGATCACCGCAACGGCGGCCGTGCCGACTTGGAGTCCGAGCTCGTCGACCGCTTCGTTGGTGATCGAGGCGGTGATGACCTGGCCGGGCGCGATCTCGAGGCGGACATGCGCGGTGGTCGCGCCCTTTTTCACGTCCACGATCTTGCCTTTGAACTGATTGCGCGCGCTGATTCTCATGGCGTCCCTTCAAAGCGAAGCATCGCGCGAAAGCGCCGCGCGAGCGAAGTGCATTGTCGTTGGGCAGCGACCGTTCCGGAAGCCCATTCCGGAAGCAGAGGGCGCGCTTACGGCGCGCCAGCAGTCGATTGCCATTATACCCCAAACAACTCTTTCGCGTCGAGCCGCTGGCGAGGCGCCGCCTTTGCAGCCATAATTCCGTGCATGACAGACCGCCCTTGCAACCCCAGTGCGGACTTGAAGCGCATTTGGCAGATGCTGCTGCCGGGCACGCCGTTTCCCACATGCGGCGTATCGGGACGTTCCGAAGCCATGACGTCGGAGCCTGTCGCATCCGCATCCGAATTGGATGACGACGCTAGCGCCAAGGCCCGCAAGTCCCCGCGCTAGACCGCAATCAAGCCCGGCAGAGATAACCTTTCGCCTCAATCCGGGCCGCGGCACGGCCGCGATGGCGTGCGGTGCCAGTGCGGGACATGCCCTTGCTGGATGCCGATAACGATGCAACAACGGCCGCCCAATCGGGAGAGAAACGCTCATGCGCACTGTCGCACTTGAAGAACACTTCACCGTCCCGGCCATCGCCGGCCGTATTTCCAAAGACGCCATCGCCCGCCGGGGCTTTCGGCCAAGGACGCTGCCGCCGGGCGGCCACAACCCGCTGGCGCTGTTGCCGGAGATCGGCGAGCAGCGCCTGAAGTCGATGGACGAGTCCGGCGTGACCGTGCAGGTGCTTTCCAATAGCGGCGCCGGGCCGGATCTCGTACCGGGGCCGGACGGCGTCACCATGGCGCGCGAACTGAACGATCATCTGGCGGCGATCTGCGCAAAACAGCCCAAGCGGTTTGCCGGCTTCGCCGTGCTGCCGATGCAAAGCCCCGAGGCCGCCGCCAAGGAATTTGCCCGCACCGTGAAGGAACTGGGTTTTGTCGGCGCCATGGTCCACGGCACCACCGACGGAGAATTTCTCGACCACCCGAGCTACGACGGCATTCTCGCCGCCGCCGAGGAGCTCGACGCGCCGATCTACATTCATCCGCACATTCCGCCGGAAGCGGTGCGCAACGCCTATTTTTCCGACCTGCCGGCCGGCACCGGCCGCGTGCTCGAGACCGCGGGCTGGGGCTGGCATTCGGAGACGGCGGTGCATGTGCTGCGGATGGCTGTCGCCGGCACGCTCGACCGCCATCCAAAGCTCAAGCTTGTCATCGGCCATATGGGCGAAATGCTGCCGATGATGCTGGATCGCGCCGACCAGGTCTTCGCCGCCGACGCCGACCATCTCAAGCGGCCGATCAGCCGCACCATCATCGATCAGGTATGGATCACCACCAGCGGCATCTTCAACGAGCCGCCGTTGCTCGCCGCGCTCCTGACGTTCGGCATCGATCGCATCATGTTCTCGATCGACTATCCGTTTTCGCCGAATTCGCTCGGGCGCGGCTTCCTCGATCGCATCGCGCTTGCGCCGGCCGACATGGCGAAGCTTTGCCACGGCAATGCCGACGCGCTGTTGAAGCTGAAGGCCTGAGCGCCGTGCCGGCCGGAGCCGGCTGTGGCCGGACGCCGCGCGGCGCCCGGCAGGGCTGCCATGCGCCGCGCCGTCAATGACACCGGCCAGGTTTGCCGGTATGGAATCCGTAAAACAGTCCGCCGGGGAGCGCTGCGAGCCGGTCGCCGCAGCGAGTGAACGTTCATGGACGCCAAAGTCGGCGACAACGCTGCCGCGTCCCATGGGCGCGCCGACCCCGACCCGCTCAGCCACCGCGAAAAGCGCATCATCGTCATCAGCATGATGCTGCCGGTCTTTCTCGGCTCGGTCGACCAGTCGATCCTGGCAACCTCGCTGCCGACCATCGGCCGCGCGCTGGGCGACGTGCACGACCTGCCGTGGCTGGTGACGTCCTATCTGATCTCGGCGACCGCGCTGACGCCGCTGTACGGCAAGTTCGCCGATATCCACGGTCGCCGCGCCGCGCTGTTGATCGCGCTCGGCATTTATATGACCGGCTCTTTCATGTCGGCGGCGTCGTCGAGCATGCTGATGCTGATCATCGGCCGCATCGTGCAGGGCTGCGGCGGCGGCGGCCTGGTCGCGACCGGACAGATGGTTCTCGGCGACGTCGCGGCGCCGAAGGATCGCGCCAAGTACTACGCCTATTTCTCGATCGCTTTCACCAGCGCCGGCGCATGCGGACCGGCGCTCGGCGGCTGGATCTGCGACCATCTGCGCTGGTGGGTGATCTTCTTGTGGAATTTTCCGCTGTGCGTAACCGCCGTGCTGCTGACCTTGACCGTGCTGCGCCGGCTGCCGCGCCATGACCGCAAGCATCGCCTCGATTTGCTCGGCGCGGTCCTGATCATGGCGGCGAGCACGTCATTCATGCTGGCGCTCAATATCGGCGGCGTGCGCTATCCGTGGCTGTCGTGGCCGGTGCTCATGCTGCTGGCATGCGCGGTCGTGCTCGGCACCGGCTTTGTCCTGCGGCTGCGCACCGCCGCCGAACCGCTAATCCCCATCGCCATCCTGGCCGATCCGGCGGCGCGGCTGACCATGGTAGCTCATTCGTTCGGCTGGGGCTCGATCCTCGCGCTCAACATTTTCCTGCCGATGTATTTGCAAAGCGTGCTGGGCTGGTCGGCAACGGATTCCGGGTTGAGCCTCATCGTTCTGATGGTCACGCTCAATGCCAGTGCCGGCATATCGAGCCAGCTCATCGGCCGCGTCGCGCACTACAAGCTGTTGCCGCAGATCTGTCTTTGCGTCGGCATCGGCGCGATGCTGACGCTGGCGGTGTCGGCGGCGCATATGAGTTCGCTGCAGTTCGAGATCATCTTGTTTCTGATCGGCATCGGCTTTGGGCCGACCGCGCCGCTCACTCAGGTGGCGCTGCAAAATACCGTGCCGATCCGGCATTTGGGCTCGGCGATCGGCACCATGAATTTCGTGCGCACGCTGATGGGCACCATTCTGGTCGCGGTGTTCGGTGCGATCGTGCTCGGCGGTCTGCCGGTCGGCGCGGCGGCCGACCCATCGAACCGGCACATCATGACCGGCATATCGGCCGGCACTTTCGCCACCGTCTTCTTTACCGCCGCCGCGGCGTTGACCATCGCCTTCGTGGCCATGTTCCGGCTCGAGGAAAAGCCGCTGGAGACCACCATGCCGCCGCCGAGCCCTTAGGACAGCGGCCAAGCCGGCGCCGTTGCGCCAAACACGCAAGCCGGCGCACTTGCGCCGAACACCCATTCCGGCGCAATTAAGGAACTTCGCGGCCCCGGGGGGCGGTGGCTGGTCGAGCCAGGGGTTTGTCTAAGGCGCTGGGAATAGAGACGTTTTCTCAATATTGGTGGCGCCGCGCGGGAAATCTCGTGAAAATCTTCACGGGCATTTGAACCCTGTGCTCGCAAGCGGCGACGAACAGATGAGCTGATCTCAGGGCGATGCAGGCACCGGCAGACGAGTTGCTGATAGGCCGTATTGCGCGCGGCGACCGGCTCGCGATGCAGGTGCTGTTCGCCCGGCATCATGTGCGTGTTTATCGTTACGTCCTACGCCTGATGCGGGACCAGATGGCGGCGGAGGACGTTATCAGCGAAGTTTTTCTCGACGTGTGGCGTCAGGCTGGCCGGTTCGAAGGCAGAAGCGCGGTTTCGACGTGGCTGATCGCCATCGCCCGCTTCAAAGCGCTCTCCATGATGCGCAAGCGTCGCGAGGAGGGATTGGATGACGACCTGGTGGAATCGATCGAGGAACCATCGGATGATCCAGCGCTTGCCGTCGAGAAGCTCGACAAGGGCGAGAAATTGCGCAAGTGCCTCGCCGCGCTGTCGCGTGACCATCGGGAGGTGATCGATCTGGTCTACTACCACGAGAAATCCGTCGAGGAAGTGGCGCGGATCATCGGCATTCCGGAAAACACTGTGAAGACGCGCATGTTCTATGCGCGCAAGAAATTGGGAGAGTTGTGCAGAATGGCTGGAATTGACCGAGGTTGGCCATGATGACAAGCGACGGATCGCGCAACTCGCGCCCCAACGACGAGCCCACGGAGCTTGAGGCTTTGCTGCCGTGGTATGCGGCCGGCACGCTGCGCCGCCGCGACCGCTTGCGGGTCGATGATGCCTTGCTCGACGATCCGGACCTCGCCCGTCATGTCGATCTGGTCCGCGAAGAGCTGGCCGAGACGATTTGTTTGAACGAGTCGCTCGGCGCGCCGTCGGCCCGCGCCATGGATCGGCTGATGGCGGCGATCGACGCCGAGGCGGTGGCGGCGCGCCAGCGTGCCTCGGCGCGCGCCGTGGCCGGCCGTTTCGGGTCGTTCATTGCCGGCTTCTCGCCGCGGACGCTGGCCATTGCGGCCTCGTTCGCGTTCGCTGCGATCGCGTTGCAGGCTTTCATGCTGATCGGCATGTTCACCAAATCGCAGGGTCCCGCGCAGACCGCCGCGTTGAATAGCGCGGCACAGGGCCACGGCAGCTTCGCCATGGTTCGCTTCGCGCGCGAGGCGAGCGCGGCCGAGATCACGCGGTTTCTCGAAAATTATCAGGCCACGCTGGTCGACGGGCCCAAGCCCGGCGGGCTTTATCGCGTGCGGATCGCGGTGAAGACGCTGGCCAAGGAGGAATTCGTCCGCATTGTCGCCCGGATGCGGCAGGAACGGATTGTCGAATTCGCCGGGCCAAGCGAGGAGGGCGGCCCGTCGGGAGGTGGCTAAATACCGTTAAGGCCCCCACAAGCGGCCTTTATGGATAACCGCCATGGTAAACAGACTGCTGCGTTTGCATTGAACCATTCCGGCGGCCCCAACGACCAACTCGTGGCGGCGACATTTGAGCCGCCATCGGCGCGCTTCTCCCCCGACGCTGTCGCCGATTGCTTCGGCCCGCCCGGCCTCGTCCCCACCGGGCGGGCCATTTGCGTTTGGTTTTGCTTGATACCGCACGCGGCCGGGCGCGGCGCCAACCCTGTCCTCTTTACGCCTTCGCCGAACGCGCCGAGAATGCCGGGCGTGGGGGACTATTGTGGCTGGCGAGACCGTTCTCGAGACCGAGGACCTGACCAAGGAATTCGCCGGATTTGTCGCGGTGCGCTCCGTCAATCTGCGCATCGCGCGCGGCACGATCCACGCCCTGATCGGTCCGAACGGCGCGGGCAAGACCACGGTGTTCAATCTGCTCAGCAAGTTCTTGAATCCGACCCGCGGCCGCATTGCGTTTGCCGGCCACGACATCACCGCGCTGCCGCCGGCAGAGGTTGCCCGTCTCGGGCTGGTGCGCTCGTTTCAGATTTCGGCGGTGTTTCCCCACCTCACCGTGCTGGAGAATGTCCGCATCGCCCTGCAACGGCGGCGCGGCGGCTCGTTCGACTTCTGGCGTTCGAAACGCGTGCTGCACGGCCTCGACGGGCGCGCCATGGCGCTCGTCGCCGACGTCGGGCTTGAGCCGTTTGCCACGACGCTGGCGGTCGAATTGCCTTACGGCCGCAAGCGCCTGCTGGAAATCGCCACCACGCTGGCGCTCGAGCCGGAAATGCTGCTGCTCGACGAGCCGATGTCCGGCATGGGACACGACGACATCGCGCGCATCAGCGCTTTGATCAAACTGCTCGGTGCCACGCGCACCGTGCTCATGGTCGAACATAATCTCAGCGTCGTCGCCAATCTGTGCGACCGCATCACCGTGCTGACGCGCGGCCAGGTCCTTGCCGAAGGCGACTACCAGACCGTTTCCGCCAATCCAGCGGTGCGCGAGGCCTATCTGGGGACCGGCCATGGCTGAGGTTTCCCCGTTGCTCGCCGTCAGAGAGCTCGAAGCCTGGTACGGCGAATCCCATATCTTGCACGGCGCCACGTTCGACGTGCATGCGGGCGAGGTGGTGACGCTGCTAGGCCGCAATGGCGTCGGCAAGACCACGACGCTCAAGGCCATCATGGGCATGATCGAGCATCGTAAGGGCTCGGTTCGCTATGACGGGCGCGAACTGATCAAGCTTAGCTCCGACGCCATTGCCCGCGCCGGCATTGCCATCTGTCCCGAGGAGCGTGGCATCTTTTCCAGTCTGGACGTGGAAGAGAATTTGTTGTTGCCGCCGCAGGTGCGCCCCGGCGGGCTCGATCTCGATCGCATTTTCCTGCTGTTTCCCAACTTGAGCGAGCGGCTCAAAAGTCAGGGCACCAAGCTGTCCGGCGGCGAGCAGCAGATGCTGGCGATCGCGCGCATCCTGCGCACCGGCGCGCGGCTCCTGCTGCTCGACGAGCCGACCGAGGGCCTGGCCCCGGTCGTTATCCAGCAGATCGGGCGCACCATCGGCACGCTCAAGGCCCAAGGTTTTACCATCTTGCTGGTCGAGCAGAATTTCCGCTTTGCCGCTACGGTCGCCGACCGGTACTACGTGATGGAGCATGGCCGTATCGTCGACCACTTCGCCAATGCCCAGCTTGCGGGCAACATGGATAAGCTGCACGACTATCTCGGCGTTTGATATAAAAGCTCAAGGGTTACGCCCCACAGGGAGGAAATTGCGATGAAACACGCTGGCGCAATGGCATTCGTGGTCGCCGCGCTGATCGGCACTGCGGCGCAGGCCCAGACGGCGCCGACCACCACCGTCAAGATCGGGGTGCTCACCGATATGTCGAGCCTCTATTCCGGTATCGGCGGGCCGGGCTCGGTTGCCGCCGCCAAGCTGGCGGTGGAGGATTTCAATCCTGCGGCCCACGGCATGAAGGTCGAGATCGTCAGTGCCGATCATCAGAACAAGCCGGACATCGGCGCTGGCATCGCGCGCCAGTGGTACGACGTCGACGGTGTCGACGCCGTCGTCGATGTGCCGAATTCCGGCGTGGCGCTGGCGGTGAACGAAGTCACCCGGGAAAAGAACAAGGTCTTTCTGGTCTCCAATGCCGCGACCTCCGATCTGACCGGGCCGAAATGCTCGCCCAACACCGTGCACTGGACCTACGACACCTGGATGCTCGCCCACGGCACCGGCGGTGCGCTGGTGAAAACCGGCGGCGACACCTGGTTCTTCCTCACCGCCGACTATGCGTTCGGCCACGCGCTCGAACGTGACACCACGGCAGTCGTCCTGGCCGCCGGCGGCAAGGTGCTCGGCAGCGTCAGCGTTCCGCTCAACAATCAGGACTTCTCATCCTTTCTGCTGCAGGCGCAAACCTCGAAGGCGAAGATCATCGGCCTCGCCAACGCCGGCGGCGACACCGACAACTCGATCAAGCAGGGCGCCGAATTCGGCATCACCGCCGGCGGCCAGCACTTCGCCGGTCTCTTGGTCTTCATCACCGACGTCGAGGCGCTCGGTCTGAAGGTCGCCCAGGGCCTGGTGCTGACCGAGACCTGGTACTGGGACATGACCGACGCCAACCGCGCCTGGACCAAGCGCTGGCAGGCCGCGATGCCCGGCAAGTTTCCCAACATGAGTCAGGCCGGCGTCTATTCGGCGGTCCTGCATTACCTCAAGGCGGTGGCGGGGTTGAAGAGCGCCGCCGACGGCAAGGCGGTCGTTGCCAAGATGAAAGACATGCCGACCGACGATCCGCTGTTCGGCAAAGGCACCATCCGCGCCGACGGCCGCAAGATCCACCCCGCTTACGTGTTCGATGTCAAGACGCCGGCGGAATCCAAGTATCCGGGTGACGACTACAAGCTGCGCGCCACCATTCCGGCGGACCAGGCGTTCCGGCCGATGAAGGATGACAACTGTCCGATGGTCAGCGGCTGAGCGTTGTTTGCCAGCCGCGTTTGCTGCGATCGCCTCTTGCCGATGCTGTTGGCCAGAGGCGCGGAGGGGGAAGCTGAACGACCAGCCTTCGCTGGTCGCAAACAAGGGCCGAAGACCCGCACACAGGGAGGTCAGTCATGAAACGCCTATGCACGTTGGCGCTCGTGCTCGCCGCGCTTGAGATGCTCGGCACCGCGGCGCGAGCTGCGGAAATCCCCGTCAAGATCGGCGTGCTCACCGACATGTCGAGCCTGTACGCCGATGACACCGGCCCCGGATCGGTGGCGGCCGCCAAGCTGGCGGTGCAGGACTTCGATCCCGCCGCCCATGGCCTGAAGGTCGACATCATCGTCGCCGACCATCAGAACAAGCCCGACATCGGCTCCAACATCGCGCGGCAATGGTTCGACGTCGACGGCGTCAACGCCATCGTCGATGTGCCCAATTCCGGCGTCGCGCTTGCCGTCAACGAGGTCGTGCGCGAGAAGAACAAGGTGTTCCTCGTGTCCGGCGCCGCGATCTCCGATCTCACCGGGCCGAAATGCTCGCCCAACACCGTGCACTGGACCTATGACACCTGGATGCTGGCCCACAGCACGGCCGGCGCGCTGGTGAAAACCGGCGGCGATACCTGGTTCTTCCTCACCTCGGACTACGCCTTCGGCCACGCGCTCGAACGCGACGCCACCGCCGTCATCCAGGCCAACGGCGGTAAGGTGCTGGGCAGCGTCAGCCATCCGCTCAACAACCAGGATTTCTCCTCGTTCCTGCTCCAGGCTCAGCAATCGAAAGCCAAGATCATCGGGCTCGCCAATGCGGGCGGCGATACCATCAACTCGATCAAGCAAGGTGCCGAATTCGGCATCACAGCCGGCGGGCAAAACTTTGCCGCCCTGCTGGCTTACATCGGCAATGTGAATGCGCTGGGCCTGAAGGTCGCGCAGGGCCTGGTGCTCACCGAAACCTTCTACTGGGACATGAACGACGGCACCCGGGCCTGGGCCAAGCGCTGGCAAGCCGAGCGGCCGGGACGATTCCCGAACATGAACCAGGCCGGCGTCTATGCTGCGGTCTTGCATTACCTGAAGGCGGTCGCCGCGCTCAAAAGCGACAGCGACGGCAAGGCGGTGGTCGCCAAGATGAAGGCGATGCCGACCGACGACCCGCTGTTCGGCAAGGGCATCGTCCGCGCCGACGGCCGCAAGACCCACCCGGCCTATCTGTTTCAGGTGAAGGCGCCGGAGCAATCCAAATATCCCGGCGACGACTACATCCTCAAAGCCACGATCCCCGCGGATGAAGCGTTCCGGCCGATGAAAGACGGCAACTGTCCGATGGTCACCAACTGACGATCCTGCTCCTGCCCTGCAAGGGGGAGGACTTCCGCTTGCGGCAGCACGGACCGGTGGGGTCCGTGCCCGGACCCCGAGCGGCCCATGTCGTTCGCCGGCCTCGCCCTTTTGGGGCGAGGTGAGTATTGGAGTGCTGCATGGTCGAAATCTTCGGCATTCCGTCCCAGGCGCTGTTCGGGCAGTTGCTGCTCGGCTTGATCAACGGCTCGTTCTACGCGCTGTTGAGCCTGGGGCTCGCCGTCATCTTCGGCATGCTCAACATCATCAACTTCACCCACGGCGCACAGTACATGATGGGCGCATTCACCGCCTATTTGCTGCTGCTCCATGTCGGCCTAAACTATTGGGTGGCGCTGGTGGTGGCGCCGATTCTGATCGGCGCGCTCGGCGTGCTCATCGAACGGCTGTTCCTGCAGCACATTCGCAAGCTCGATCATCTCTACGGGCTCATTCTCACGTTCGGTCTGGCGCTGATCATCGAGGGCTTGTTCCGCAACTATTACGGCTCGACCGGTCTGCCCTATGGCATCCCGGAGGCGCTGCAGGGCGGCCGCAACCTCGGCTTCATGTTCCTGCCCAACTACCGCGCCTGGGTTATCGCGTTTTCGGTCATCGTGTGTTTCGCCACCTGGTTCGCCATCGAGCGCACGAGGCTTGGCTCGTACCTGCGCGCCGCGACCGAGAACCCGACGCTGGTTCGCGCCTTCGGCATCAACGTGCCGCGCATGGTGACGTTGACCTACGGCTTCGGCGTCGGGCTCGCGGCGCTCGCCGGCGTCATGGCGGCGCCGATCTATAATGTCTCGCCGCAGATGGGCTCAGACCTCATCATCGTGGTGTTCGCGGTCGTGGTGATCGGCGGCATGGGCTCGATCCTGGGCGCGATCGTCACCGGCTTCGCGCTCGGCATCGTCGAGGGCCTCACCAAGGTGTTCTTTCCGGAAGCGTCGAGCACGGTGATCTTCGTCATCATGGTCGTCGTGCTGCTGATACGGCCGGCCGGCCTGTTCGGGCGGAGCGCGTGATGGAGCGCGTCGATCCGCAAATCCTGCAGTCGCGCCGGGCGAGCGAATGGAGCTTCGGCATCGCTTTCGTCGTGATGGCGACGCTGCTCGCGGTGGCGCCGTTCGTCGCCTATCCGGTGTTTGTCATGCAGGGATTGTGCTTCGCGCTGTTCGCCTGCGCCTTCAATCTGCTGATCGGCTATGCGGGCCTGGTGTCGTTCGGCCATGCGCTGTATTTCGGCTGGGCCAGCTATATGTCGGCCTATGCCGCCAAGGTCTGGGCGCTGCCGCCGGAACTGGCCGTTCTCACCGGCACCGCGACCGCCGCAATCCTCGGCGTGATCGCCGGCGGCCTCGCCATTCGCCGCCAGGGCATCTATTTCGCCATGATCACGCTGGCGCTGGCGCAGATGATGTATTTCTTCGCCTTGCGGGCGAAATTCACCGGCGGCGAGGATGGCATCCAGGCGGTGCCGCGCGGCCGGCTGTTCGGATACTTCGATCTCGCCCATGACGGCACGATGTATGTTTTCGTGGTGGTCGTCGTGCTCGCCGCCTTCCTGCTGATCTACCGCATCATCAACTCGCCGTTCGGCGAGGTGCTCAAGGCGATCCGCGAGAACGAGCAACGCGCCGTCTCGCTCGGCTACAAGACCGAGCGCTACAAGCTGGTCGCCTTCGTGCTGTCGGCGACCCTGGCCGGGCTCGCCGGATCGCTCAAGGCCCTGGTGTTCCAGCTGGCCTCGCTCTCCGACGTGCATTGGACCATGTCGGGCGACGTCGTGCTGATGACGCTGCTCGGCGGCTTGGGCACGGTGTTCGGACCCGTGGTCGGCGCCTTTTGCGTCATCGCCATGCAGAATTATCTGGCGCCGTTCGGCCAGTGGGTGCTGGTCATCCAGGGTGCCATCTTCGTCATCTGTGTGCTCGTCTTCCGGCGCGGTATTGTCGGCGAAGCGGCCAACGCGCTGCGCGTGCGGCTGTGAGACAAACGGACGGATTCATCCCATCGACAGGAGAACCCCATGAGTGCGGAAGCGCGACTGAAAGAGCTTGGCATCGTGCTGCCGGCGCTGCCGAAACCGGTCGCCAATTATCTGCCCTACCGGCTTGCCGGGAGCATGCTGTACCTCGCCGGCCAAGGCCCGCGCGATGAGAACGGCAAGCACCTGACCGGCAAGGTCGGCGCCGAAATCAGCGTCGAGGAAGGCTATCGCCGCGCCCGGTTTGTCGGGCTTGGGCTGCTTGCCGCCACGCGCGACGCGCTGGGTTCGCTCGACCGCGTCGATTTCATCGTCAAGCTGCTCGGCATGGTCAACGCCGTGCCGGACTTCAACGACTCGCCGAAGGTCATCAACGGCTGCTCCGATCTGTTCGTCGAAGTGTTCGGCGACGCCGGCCGCCATGCCCGCTCGGCGGTCGGCAACGTCATGCTGCCCAACCAGATTTCGGTCGAAATCGAGGGCATCGTGGCGGTCAAGCCGTGAGCCGCGGGGTGGCCCGGGCCGAATCGGATTTGCCCGCAATTATCCACAAAACGGCACTGTCAATATTCGGTTCAAACAAAAACAAAATGTAATTTTATTGCCCGAATCAAACAACAAACCGAATATGCAGAAGCGCCGATTCCACGGGCGCTTCTGGCTTCGCCATGTCGGCACGGCAAACCGGCCCGTACGACAGTATCGCGCGCAAATGGCTCGCATTGGCGGAGCGTCGGCAGGCGCATTTCGTCGAACTGTGCGACAGCGGCCGCTGGAAGCACTATTTCACGAAAGCCGAGCTGGACCAGCAAATGCGCCTGGCCGCGGCGCTGCGCGACCAATGGGCCAGGCTTGCCCGGCTCTTGCCGGACGACGAACAGCCGCAGACCTAGCCGCTATTTGGCTGGCGGCGCCGCCGCGCTTGCGGTCATCCGCGGCTCGCTTCGCCGCCTTGGCCCGGTGGCTTGACTCGGCCCGCCGCGCTGGGCATCGCTCTTGGCGCCTCCGGTTGGCGCGCGCCGGCGGGGTTATCCACAGGTTGGCCAGCGCGAACCGGGGCTCGCCGATGGCATTGGATGCGCCGCGTGTCTCGCCGGGTCGTCACCCCAAAAGTCTTCATTCCAAGAGATGAAAATCCATGACGAGTGCTCTGTTTTCACCCATCAAGCTTGCCGGTCTGGACCTTGCCAACCGCATCGTCGTCTCGCCGATGTGCCAGTACAGCGCCGATGACGGCGTCGGTAACGACTGGCACATGACCCATTTGGGCATGCTGGTCAATTCCGGCGCCGGCCTGGTGGTGGTCGAAGCGACCCATGTCGAGCGCCGTGGCCGGATCACCCACGGCTGCCTCGGCCTGTACTCCGACGCCTGCGAAGCGGCGCTCGAGCGCATCGTCTATCACTGCCGCCATATCGGCACCGCCAAGCTGGCCATTCAGCTCGCCCATGCCGGTCGCAAGGCATCCTCGCAGCGGCCATGGCAAGGCGCCAAGGCGCTGCCGGAAGGCGAAGATCCCTGGCCGACCATCGCGCCTTCGGCGCTGCCGTTCGGTCCGGGCTGGCATACGCCGCGGGCCATGACCGAGGACGACATG
>Ga0182024_10006761_pt1 | contig 25039 bp, 26 predicted proteins | sample P32metaG_FD_120480 | JGI IMG/M metagenome (GOLD analysis project Ga0182024, IMG submission 120480) | Permafrost microbial communities from Stordalen Mire, Sweden - P3-2 metaG (Illumina Assembly) | ecosystem: Environmental > Terrestrial > Soil > Wetlands > Permafrost | place: Sweden: Stordalen...
GCCGGCTTTCGCGATCCCGACCGGACGCTGGACAACTTCGACTTCACCTTCAATCCGAAAATGAATCGCAGTTTGGTTTTCGACCTAGCCACCGCCGCGTTCATTAACAAGCGCGAGGACGCGTTGTTTCTCGGCCCCGGTGGCACCGGAAAAAGCCACTTGGCACAAGCCATCGGTCAGGCCGCGATCCAGCAGGGCTACAAGGTGCTGTATCGCGAAACGCACATCCTGCTTGATGAGCTGGCTGAAGCCGTCGCGGATGGCACGCGCAAAGAATACATGGAGTCGGTGGCCACCGTACCGCTGCTCATCATCGACGACTTCGGCATGCGCAAGCTGCCGCATACTGCAGCCGAGGATCTGCTGGAAATCATCATGCGCCGCTATGAGCGTTTCAGCACGCTGCTCACTTCCAACCGCCCTGTCGAGGACTGGGGCAAGCTACTCGGCGATGTCGCTGCGGTGAGCGCCATGCTCGATCGCCTGCTGCATCACGGCCATGTGCTCAAGTGCGGCCCGCGAAGCTGGCGCACCAAGACGGCGCCCGCAGGGTAAGGACAAAGGCTTCGTTAATGCGAGGGCGCTGCCCTCGCGCTCCCGGGATTTAGCGCGATTCCGCCAGCCCATTCGACCGAACCCAAATACAAAACCGGGGATAAGCATCTGCTCGTCCCCGGCTTGGTTGGAATGGAATGGTCTGGCCCCGAGTCGGCGCTCGGGTCGCATCCCTGCGTTGCCCTACCCTCCGCCCCGGTTCATCCACAGTTTAAACCCAAAAACACCAAATCCGGAACGGAAATATCACCCGCATTCAAAAACTGTTTGCGAAATCCGGGCCGGCAGGTTATAAAAGATCTTGTCCTGCGCTCAGCTCTTCGTTGGCCGGTTTTGAAGTGACCACGTATGGCCGGTTTTCAGGTGATCACCGAGGCCCTTGTAATGATAATTGGTTCATCCGCCCAGATCGAGGGATACCGGGATAATGTCGCGTATCTGTTGGACACAGGGAACCCTTACAAACATCACATACTGGATGCACACGGGAGCATAGTCAAGAGTAAGGATCGGTTCCCGCTAAATGTAGGAGCCCTTGGGTTTGATTGCGACGATGCGATTTCCGCCTTGCAAGCGGCTGACGTTGTTTCGTGGAGTGTGCGACGTAATTTAGCGTCCGAACTCAAGAGCGGCTTTGAGCCGCTCGCCGAACTATTCGATAGCAAGCACAGAGAAATCCCGTACGCGCCGGAATGGATGATGAGTGTGGCCGAAGCGATGCGAGCTAACATGAAACCATGAAGCCTCCTACCGAAATGATCGAAGGCCCGGAAGCATGGACGCGCTTCCGCAATGCCGTTAAGAAAGTGTTGACGGTCCCCAAGAGCGCGGTTCCGAATCCATTCGGCAAGCGCAAGAAACTCAAACGGGCCACAGCGAAACACGCCTAGGTTCTATCTGCTACGTATGCCAAGCCGCAGGCCGCAGACGTATCCATTGCTCAGGCGAAGCCGCCGACTTCGGGTCAATACGGCAGGTCAGCGGCACAATGAGACGGCGCCACAGAACTTCGTATGACGGAAACAGTTTCGCCAGCAGCGGCCAGAATTCCCGCTCATGGCGGTCACCGTGCTCGCCGAGGTTGAATTGGTCAAGCCGGTCCAAACCGTCCATTGTCCCAGCCTTAGCCCATGGCGGCGCAGGTTCGCCACGCCGTTTAGGACCTACGCGGTCGCTGAGTCGAGCGCAAAGCGGAAACGGCTCCGGTGTAGCCCAGGCGGGCCGGCGGCACTCCCCAGCCAACGGAAAGACAAGCGGCCCACAACGGCGCAAGCGTGCGTTTGTTCGGCCAGCAAGTGATGGCCGCGGGGCGTGGTCCCATGAATGCCGGCATCCCAGGCGCCGGCCGGGCTTGCCAGGATCGCACTTGGACAGGGCGGCGGCGATGCACATCCGCACACGCATAAGGACCTGTTGAGTGAGGTGGATATGGGTTTCTATTTGCAGCGGTTAAAACGAATCGGGTCGAACTCGCTGGGCACTCCGGCCGTGGTGGTCTCAAACGCTTCGGTCGCCAACGTCAGCAATGTCAGCAGAAAAAATAGGACGACATCCGCGGGGCAATTTCTCTCGCGCAATGGAGCGAGAGTGTTGGACCCATAAAGATTCTCTTTTATTGATGACATTGCTGACAAACAATTTATAAAGAAGCAACCCATTGTTTTTCAGACTGATCCGGCGTCAGCAAGGTTGTCAGCAAGATGTCGGCAGACTGCTGACAAGCCGTCAGGATTCACTCTCCATCGCGTCAATTGCCTCGCGGCGAATGACGATCAAGAATGGGTTGAGCTTTCCTACACGCGTAGACTTGTCGAAACCGCGACTCGGGCCGACATCAAGCCATCCGCGCTCCTTCCAGCCGGCCAATATTGCATCTGGTTCAAATTCGAAGTCGGCGAGCAGTCTTTTAAGCACGTGCGGATAAAAGGCTATGAACGTCCAGTGGTCAGCCTTGTCCCACCTCCCGGACCACGATCCATTGACCTGACTCTGCGGCCGGTGCCGCCCGCGGAAGGTCTCTTGTCGCGAGTGAGCCCAAGAAAGCACCTGACGCAGGGCGCGCTCCTCGCCCGACGCCTCGCCTGTGGCGGCTACAATATCTCTCCAGATAGCTTCGAGCGGATCATCCAACCCACATGGCAGGTCATCGATTGCTGCGTGAGCGCATATCGAGGCGAAGTGGATGGCCGCCGCAGCGTGCGCCAGCCTGTTCACGACGGCCAAGTTGATTCGAGAATGGTCCGCCGGTAGCATCTCGGAGAACTGCCCGACCAATATCCTGTAGGTTTCCGCAAATTCTTCCCAGAGAGATCTATTCTCCACAAGCCACTTAACAAAGAGAAGTCCCGCATGTCCAAAATGCGTCTTCAGATCGAGATTGAGTTTGTGGACGAGTTTAGCGGTTTCCTCGTCCGCGTGATCGAATGGGTGACCGTGGATTTCAAGGACTCGCGCACGTGTGCCACCGTCCTGCGTGAAACTGGTCGCGGGTGACTCACCGGTGCTCAGTAGGGCCGTTCTCCAGGCGCCGGTGCGCGCAATTCCCTTCACATTCCCGCGCGATCTCCCTCGGCCTTGTGCGACTTCATATAAGACCTTTCCGACAAGTTTTGAGTCTTTCGCCCGTTTTGTTTCATCGAGCAGCAGAGGCAGACCGGTCACCACTGAAGAAGCGCGCTCGATAAACACAGGAGTGGCATCCCAACATCCAATGAACGAATCCGGAGCCTGCTCGTCCGGATTTCCCCACACGCTCGCCGCGACTCGCAGGACCGTGGTCTTGCCCGTCGACGTGCGATTCCACCAATCAATGATCAAGTTTGGGGCGCCTAGAATTCTCAGCAGTGGCGGAACGAAGCTGACGTACAGGCCAAGCAGCACGCGTGGAAACTTGGCTATTGGCCGAATCGCTAAAAGCCACCCTGCCATTGAACCTTTCGCGTAAATCGAATCCGCGATCTGTTCGTCGCCGGGCGCACTTCCGACGAAGACGATGGGGGCACTGGCGCCATCTTCCCGATCATCATGGAGCGCAATAAATCCGTTCGGAAGGATCAGAGTTTGGCCGCATAGGAATCCCAGTTCACCCTCCTTCCCCTGCCAACCAAGATGGGAAGTTGAGCGTGTGGTTGGAATCTGGTGAAAGTTGAGGCCTTCAAGGTCGTGCAGGTACTCGACCAGATACTGCGCATTGGTGCTGGCCACCGGGAAGCCGCGTGACGCAAGTTGGGTGATTTGTCGGCTGTCTAAGGCTACGGCGCGGTCAACAACCACCTTATGCCAGCCATCCGACCGACGAAAACGGATGTCCAACGATTCGGTTCCAAGGTCAATGTCGCGCAGCCTCGCGGCGATGAGGACCGGTGCGTGCGCGATGACCACCTCGTGCATTGTCTTCTCCCCGTTCTCATCCCGGTCTTGAAACATTTTTGTTGTCGCATCTTCCCGTAGAGAGAAGCCCGGGGGCATCGCAAGCTCCGGCGCTGGACAGTCGTCTCCGAGCAGAGCCCCGGCCGTTATGGCTGCCGGCATAGCACCTGGCTGCACAAGGTGCACTCCACGGTTGTCGTACTTCCGAGAGGCCTTTTCGACCTCCTTCACTGAAACCTTTGCCTTTTGCAACACGGTCTTGGCCCGCGCCCACGTAGCTGGGTCTTTCGCTCTGACGAGCGCGATGGCTCCAAGGACCGGTTCGGCAAACGCAGCGCCGGCGTCGGTTTTCAAAGCGCTCGCCAGCCCATCAAGAATTGCGCGAGCGCTCGCGAGCCCTTTGTATAGCAGTTCTGCGGCCGCTTTGGGTACGTTAGGTACATCGTGCGCGCCGTCCTGGCTCTGCTTGCCAACAGGATGTTCGGGGATCATCCCGGCACCTGTCCAGGGAGTCGGAGGTCGACCGCCGATGGTGCCACACCGATGCTGTGCCTGAGCGGCTCAAATAGAGATCCAATCCGGCGCTCTTGAAGATTCTGCGGATATCATTGATTCGCCTGTACACAGTTGCCCGAGACAGGACCAGCCGCTGAGCAGCCTCGACAACGCTCACAGACTTGAGCATGACCGCGATAGTCGCCAGTTCTGCAGGTAGAAGCGAGACGACGTTGTGAACGTCGATCCGAAGTTCCGCGCGTTCCCATGACGACAACCTGTTCCGGCCAATCCGCTCTTCGTAAGCATCGGCGGACACCGTTTCACCCAACAACATCGACTCGTCGGCACCGAAACGGACCTGACCATCAAGAGAATCACGGCACAGCCGATAGTCGCGGCAGGCAGCGTGCTGGGCCTCAACGAGAGTAGCTACCCGATGCCGGACAATTCGGAGCAAGAAAGTGCGGGGGCTGGATTTGGCAGGATCGAACCTCCGAAGCCTCAGAAAGCAATCGAACAGGAGTTCCTGACGAATGTCGTCGCGATCCGCTCGGCTGAATCCGCATGTGCCGGCAAGCCTAGCGGTCGAGGCGCGAACGACGGCCAACAGGGTGGAGTCGATTGAGCCCGGATCTGTTATCGACGTCATAGGAGCCTCCCTTCACCACCGCCGTCGGTACCAGAAGTCGCGGGTATGACCCACTCCAGTAGGCAGGGCTGACCTTTGCGAAACTCCAGTCGTGCGACTGTGCCGTTCCCAATCGCGGCGATCTCCCACAGGAGGTCAAGGATAGGGCCTTTGAGAACCCAGTCGTCCGAGGCCGAAACGGTTGGTTCGTCCGTGGATCCAATTCTCTTCACTCTGATGAGCCGGGGAGGCGGGTCGAATACCGGTTCGCCGTTATGCACGCGCAAGTCCTCGAACCGGCCGAACTGTGCGTCGCGCATTATTGAGACGAGGACCCTTCCCGGCGCGGAGAGTTCACTAAATCGGTGCGGGATTAACTTTGACGTACCGGCCTCACGCTCGGATGGCATTTCGAGCGCCTCCTCTTCGAGACGTGGGCGTTGGTACTGCGGCGTGAGTAACGCGCTCCGCTGCCGTCGACTGCGGCGCCAAACCCGCACCCGTGTTCTGCTCGATCCATTCGAGCAGCGCTACTCTCGGTACTCGGACCGTGCGCGCGCCGGTAATTCTGACCGTGGGCAGCACGCCCTCTTGCATCCACTTAAACGCCAACGCGCGGCTGATGCCCAACATGGCGGCCACTTCACCACCACGGAGTAGCAGACGATTGGGCCGCGACGGGGACGACGTTGTGCCGGGCTGGACTGCTGAGGTTTTCATACTCTGTATCTCCCTTGCTGTTCAAAGTTAGCTGTTGTTAGACGAGAACGCCAGGAGTATAATTGGACTCCAATTGGACATGCCGCGAAGCATCGAAGAAACGAGATCACGCGTGGATGCCAAGAATCGCCCGGTGCAGACGGCGATGGTATTCGCTCCGAAAGTGCTTTCTCTGGACGGGAATTATCTGGTCTGCGACGCCAATCAAGTCCAGTCGAATCCATCCGGCTTCCACCTTCTCTCCGGGTTCTTAGGTCTTACGAGTGCGGAGCCGGATGAAATTCTAAAGTTCGCCCGAACCTGGGGCGCATTTAAGATTAAGTCAACGCCGATCCCAGGGCTGCGGTTCAAAGAACCTATCGCGGTATGGCACGCGCTAGCGGTCCAATTCCGCGCGCTGCATCGAATAGGTGCAGACCTCAATCAAGAGCGAACCGGAACTGAGGAGGAATGGCGGGCTATAAGGCTTGCACGGCCGGCAGGGAAACGTGCCCTTGACGAAGCGCGCTTCCTCCTGATGTCAAATGTGAGGCGATTGGTTAACGACGCGCAACTTCGACCGAGGCTCTATTGGAACAAGCTCAGCGAGCAATGGCAGATCGATTTTGATGGTCCTTCCGGATCGAATCTACTTGCCGTTCTGGCTCTTCAGCTGATGGTGTCAATCGCAGATAAAGACGGCGTCGCACTTTGTTCTAATTGCCATCAGTCCTACATGCCTGAAAGACGGCCATCGGTGGGACGTAGGAACTACTGCCAATTGTGCCGCGAGGCGGGAGTTCCATTTCGAGATTCGAAGCGTGAACGGCGCCGCCAAGAGAGAGAAGGAAATGCCCTTACGAAAGTGCGGCAATAACGAAGCCAAAGTTTGCCAGACACAACGTGATCAGCCGAACAGGCGTCGCAACCAAGATCTGAGCGGCTTTACTGGAGTTTCTGTAATCGGTCCGTCACACGTACCAGGAGGGTCAGGTCGCGGCTGCGCCTTGGGAACCTCTGGGCATTCTGAAATGAAATCCACTCCGTAGCGCTTTTCAGTCGCTCCTGAGGTTACCCACACAGAGTAAAAATCATCGCGGAAACGTTCATGCTCGATGGCGATGAAAACTCCCTGTTCTCTGCTAGTGAGTCGAGCGATCCTCCGATCCCGGATCTGCCCCTCCTTGCCGGCGAGCGTCGTCACAAGTAGCGTGATCTTACTTCCAAGAGCGCCTTCTTGGAGGAATCCCGCGAGCTTCGGATCGATTGAGCCATCACCGGCGTCGAAGCCAGGCTCGCCGTGCAATCGACCGACTATGGCGGCCGCTGAAGTGTCTGCAAACCTGTTTATGACAAACACCCGTACTCCTCGTGCGCCATGTTCTTGAGTCTGGATGCCGACGGCATCCCAATCAATCGGGACTTCCGTGCCGCTGTACAACATCACGTCAGATCCGCAGCGGATAGCGGCAGCCTTCAAAGAAAAGCAAAAAGATCGCAACGCTACCAGCGACTTCGCGGTGCATGCCGCGACCACCAAGCCCGGCGTGAGCGCCCGGTAAATCTCCTCAAAGTCACGATCATCCTGCGACATTTATGAAAGGTACCCTACGGTCAAAGCGCTGGTTATAACCAGTATGGATAAAAGCAGAGTAACGCCACACTGCTTTTGGTGCAAGACATTCAGAAAAAGGTCGGGGCTACCGTGCGGGCGTTACGGAAGCAGAAGGGCTGGTCTCAAGATGTCTTCGCCGACAGAACTGGTTTGCATCGCGCCCACGTCGGCGAAATCGAGCGCGGGGAGAGCAATGTCACCCTTCAAACGCTCAAGATCCTAGCGGATACGCTGAGGGTGCGGATCGCGGATCTGGTGACAGGGCTGTAGTTCGAAATGAAGTTGCCGCCGGCAAAGACTGGAGTTCACGCGGTTGCGGCGCTTTGCGTTAGCCCGCAGGTCGTTCATGAGGTGCTGGCCCCACCAGGGCTCGCCACATTCGGCGCTGGCGGTTCCACGCGACGATTCCGGCAATCCTGCGCATCCGCCGTTCGGTCACGAGTTCCCGACCGCTTAGCGTTTTGGGCAGAAACAGGATCTCTTCTTGAATATCCGGAGCCAGACCGAGCAGATTCATGATCTGCGTCATTCTGGCGCGCGTCACATAGCCCAATCGCGCCAGGTCAGCATAATCGCGAACTTCGCCGCGGACAACCATGCCTTCGAACTTGATCGCCAGGGCCATAAGGCGGGTCAACCGAGGGAGCTTGCCCGGCCGATCGGCTGCGGTGACAGGGCCCGCACTCTCGTGCTTCGCCTGCGCGCCGCGAGGTCTCCGCATCGTCCATTCCACGGTCAACCCATTCGCTTTCACGTCGGGACTTCCTCGCTCAACGCACAGATCGCCTTGAACCCGCCGGACCGGAACGTCACCGCAATCTTCCCCGTGCGACCGTCGTAGCCCACGCGATCGATCACCGCACGGATGAGCCGCGATTGCCCAGCGAGGTCGAGCGTGAGATCGTAGACGTCGCGATAGCCCTGGGAGAGCTGCTGATCAGCAATGCCCTCGCAGCATTCAGGATCATGCAGAAACCCGAAAAGATCGAACACGCGGAGAAGCTCCTGGCCTGGATTCGCCGGAAAGGCGAACCGGAGTTCCATCTGCGCAACATGTTCCGATCCCACCAGTCCCGGTTTGGGGAAATGGCGACGATGATGCCTGCAGTCGGTTTGCTTCAGGACCACGGATACATCCGCCAGAGGGACCGAGAAAAGAAGCTCGGCCGTCCCCCAGACGTGTTTGAGGTGAACCCGGAATTACTAAATGGAGGCCACGTGTGAAACGCGGAACCATATTGCCGGGCGCCCTCCAACCGAGTTCCGTACTTAGCAAAACCAGTGACAAAAGTGACAAAACCTCGTTTGAGGGCTCGCCGGGAAGGGTTTTGTCATTTTTGTCATCGATTCTTCGAAGATCGAAATCGCGCTTGCGCGACGATGTGCGGCGTTCCACAGTTGACTCTGGTGCGAAACCCGAGCGACCAATGTCACGAGCGGAGGCGACGGAGTAGCAGCATGGCGCTCTTTAAACGTGGTGGCATCTGGTGGTACGAGTTTCTTTTCGCGCGGCGGCGCGTTCGGGAATCGGCGAAAACGACCTCGAAAACCGTCGCAAAGCTGGCGGAACAGAAGCGCCGGCGACAGCTCGAAGACGGATTCAATGGAGTAGAAGACAACCGTGAGGAGCGCATCAGAAGCGTAAAGGAACTTGGCAGCGCTTATCTCGACGATTACAAGCTCCGGCACAAGGCAATCACTTTCGCGGAGTATGCGCTGGGGAAAATTCTTCGGCACCTTGGAGCGCTGATGGTCGTGGACGTTACCGACAGGACGGTGACGGAGTACCAGACGACGCGACTGAAAGAGGGCGCCTCTCCGAAAACGATCAACGAGGAAGTCGGTTTTCTCCTCAGATTGCTCGGTGAGGCAGGCGATGTCATCCGCGCTCGGTTGCGCCGGCGAAAGACCTTGAAACTTGCTGTTCCGCGTGGCCCGGGGAAGGCGTATACACCCGAACAGAAGGCCGCAATGCTGGCAGCCGCCAAGGCGGCGCGCTCGCCCGCGATCTATCCGGCGCTGATGCTGGCCCTTCACGCGGGCATGCGTGATGCCGAGACTCGCGGTCTTCAGTGGGGCCGGCTTGATTTGGCGAAAGCCTATCTGACGGTGGGGGACAGCAAGACCGAAGCCGGCGAAGGCCGCACGATTCCGCTGAACTCCGCGTTGCTGGTCGCGATGGTCGAGTACGCGAAGTGGTACACCGAGCGATTCGGAACGATTCAACCGGAATGGTATGTTTTCCCGTTCGGCAAGCCGCGCCCGAAGGATCCGACCCGCCCGATGGTCACGTTGAAGACGTCATGGAACAACGTCCGGAAGAAGGCCGGCGTCAGCGGCTGGGGTTCCCGGGCTTGAGGCCGGTGGCAACACTCGACACTGGTGGCACCATGATCTTCGTCTCGCATGACCGGATGTTCCTGCGCGGACTCGGATCACGCGTGCTGCAACTGGGAGGCGAGAGCGGCAGCGATCACACCCCAGTGGTGTATCCGGGATCGTATATCGAGTACGTGCAAATGCTGGGGCATGAGGCGCCGGGAATTTATTCCTGCCGGTTATTGCCATCCGCCGCCGAGCGCGCGATACAACTGCACCACCGATAACAATTCCTCGCGATCCAATTGCGCCAACGTCAACTCACCCTGAAACAAATTTCGCTGTGCGTCGAGCACTTGCAAGTAACTATCGAGCCCGCCTTGATAGCGCAGCGTTGAGAGCCGCTGGGTTTCGCTAAGCGCCTTCACCAGCAGGTCTTCCTGGGCGCGCTGCTCGGCATTTTTTCGATACGCGATCAGGGCATCGGAGACTTCGCGGAACGCATTCTGCACGGTCTTCTTGTAATTTTCGAGCGCCTCATCGCGCTGCGCCTGCGTCAGGCGGATTCCGTTGCGAATCGCGCCCGCTGTGAAGATCGGCTGCGCCAGCGATGCCGGAACGAAACTCCATTCGCGCGCCGGAGCCGTAAACAGATTGCTCAAGGCGCGGCTCTGATAGCCGAGAAATGCGGTCAGGGAAATTTCCGGAAACAGCAGCGCCTTGGCCGCACCGATGTTGGCGTTCGCGGCGACCAGGTTCTGTTCGGCTTGGGCAATATCCGGACGGCGATCGAGCAGAGCGGAGGGCAATCCCGCCGGGACCTCCGGAGGAGTCTTAAACTCGGCGAGCGCTTTTCCGCGGGCAACGTCGCCGGGATTATTGCCGAGCAGAACGTTCAACGCATTCTCCTGCTGCCCGATGCCGCGCTCGATCGCGGCGATCTGCGCGGTCGCGGTGTATAGGAGTTGTTCGGCCTGGTGCACGTCGAGCCCCGTGGCCGCTCCGCGATTCTTACGCACCGTGGTCAGGCGCAGCCCGTTCTCGGCGATGTCCAGGGTTTTGCGCGAAATGTCAAGCTCCAGATCCAATTCGCGAATCTGGAAATACGTGGTGGTAACGTCGGCGATCAGCGTGGTCACCACGCCGCGCCGGGCGTCTTCACCGCCCAGATATTGCGCCCGTGCCGCTTCGTTCAATCGCCGCAATCGCCCAAACAAATCGATCTGCCAGTTGATATTAAAGCCGGGCTGAGTGTAGCTCGAATCCAGATTGAAACCGGCAGGCAGGCGGGATGCGCCGATGGTCGAAACCTTATTCGCGTTAAAGCTCGCCGACGCGTTGACGGTGGGAAACAACTGTGAACGCTGCAAACCAAGTTGCGCGCGGGCTTCGATGACCCGGTCCGCGGCGATCTTAAGGTCGTGATTCTGCGCCAGCGCCGTGGTGATGAGCTGCTTGAGCGCGTCATCCTGAAACAAGTCAAACCACTTGGTATCGGCCAGCGATTCGGGTGTCGCGGGCTGTTCGGCGGCTCGGAACTGCGGCGGGGTGGAAACGCCGGGACGTGTGTAGTTCGGGCCAACAGTGCAGCCCGCGAGCGCGACAAGCAGTAAGATAGCAGCGTATCTCAATCGCCCGCTCCCTCCGCTGGATGAGGATCGATCGCAGGCGCCCGCTTCTTCCCCCGCTCCGCGATTCGATCCACCAATACGTACAGCACCGGCACGAAAAATACCGCGAGCAGCGTAGCAGCATTCATTCCGCCGAACACCGTGGTTCCGAGCGCCCGGCGCGATGCCGCGCCTGCTCCATTCGCGATGGTCAACGGCACAACGCCAAGGATGAACGCGAACGATGTCATCAGAATGGGGCGCAGCCGCAGATGCGCGGCTTCGAGCGCCGCCGCTTCGATGCTCGAGCCTTCATCCCGCCGCAGACGCGCGAACTCGACGATCAGAATCGCGTTTTTCGCGGCCAGCCCGATCAGCGTCACAATGCCGATCTGCGTATAAATGTCGTAATCGTAGGACCGCAGCCAGTTCGCCAGGAGCGCGCCGAACAATCCCAGCGGCACCGCCAGCATCACCGAAAAAGGAATCGCCCAGCTTTCGTAGAGCGCCGCGAGAAACAGGAACACCATCACGCCCGCGAATCCGAACAGATAGCCTTCCTTGCCTTGCGAAAGTTTTTGCTGATAGACCGTACCGGTCCATTCATACCCGAATCCGGTGGGCATGGACGCTTGCGCCACTTGATCCATGGCCGCGGCCGCCTGCCCGGAACTGTATCCCAGCGCGGGTTGCCCCACGATTTTCGACGTGCGAAAGCGGTTGTAGCGATAGATCACTTCCGGTCCGCTCATCGGCTTCACCGAAACCAACGTGCTCAGAGGAACCATCGCACCCGACGCCGTGCGGACGTAATACCGGTCGACATCTTCGGGATGATCGCGATATTCCGGCTCCGCCTGCATCAGCACGCGCCAGGTGCGGCCGAAACGGTTGAAATCGTTTACATACAATCCGCCCAGAAATGTTTCGAGCGCATTGTACACATCCGTGACGGGAATCCCCATGGTCTGCGCCTTTTCGGTATTCAGCTCCACTTTGAATTGCGGAACAGTAGCGCGAAAGCTGCTCGATACGTTGGTGAGTTCGGGACGCTGGCGCGCCGCGTCGACGATCACCTGCGCGGCATCGGCGAGCTGTGACATATCTCCGCCGACGCGATCCTCCAGCATGAATTCGAAGCCGCCGGTGGTGCTGAGGCCCAGAATGGGCGGAAGACCGAAGCCGAACACCAGGGCTTCCTGCACCTGATTAAATTGGCGCTGCGCCTTGGCGAGGATCGAGTCCAGGTGAAGATCCTTGGGCTTCCGCTGCTCCCACGGGTCGAGCGAAACGATGAGTGTGGCGACGTTGGAATTGCTAGTGGAGGTAGTGAAATCGGTGCCGCCGAAAGTGGTCACGTCCGCCACACCGGGGATCGCGTGAACGCGCGCTTCCACATCCGCGGTCACACGTTGCGTGCGCTCCAGTGACGCGCCGTCCGGCAGGCGAATCGCGCCGAAAAACACGCCCTGATCTTCATCCGGCAGGAATCCTGTGTGCAGACTCTTGAACAGAAAGCCCGCCGCGAAAAAGAACGCGAGCAGCGCGGCCATCGCCAGCATCGATCTGCGAATGAAGCCGCGCACGCCCGCGAGATACTTGTTGGTGGTCCAATCGAAGGCGCGATTGAAACCCCCAAACGCACGGGCGAGCCAGCCGCGCGACTTGCTCTTTGGACGAAGCAACAGCGCGCTCATCGCCGGACTCAGAGAGAGCGCGTTGAACGCCGAGATCAGTACCGATGCCGCGATGGTCAGCGCAAACTGGCGATAGATCTGGCCGGATATTCCGCCAAGAAATGCGACGGGAATAAAGACCGCGCCCAGAATGCACGCGATCGCGACCACCGGACCCGACACTTCGTGCATCGCCCGCAGAGTCGCCTCGCGCGGCGTCATGTCGTTATCGATATTGTGCTGGACGGCCTCCACTACCACGATCGCGTCGTCCACCACGATGCCGATCGCCAGCACCAATCCGAACATGCTGGTCATGTTGATGTTGAATCCGAGAATCGGGAACAAAGCCAGCGTTCCCAGGATGGAAACCGGCACGGCCAGCAACGGAATCAACGTGGCGCGCCAGTCCTGCAAAAACAAGAAGACCACGACGATCACCAATCCCACGGCGGTGAAAAGCGTGACGACCACGTCTCGAATGGCGGCCCCGACGAAGCGTGTCGAATCGTAGGAAAACTTGTAGTCGATGCCGGCCGGAAAACTCTTCTTGGCGTCCTCCATGAACGCTTTCACGCGAGCCATGGTCTCGACGGCGTTCGCACCCGGCGACAGGTACACGATGGTGAGCGCCGATGGTTTTCCGTTCAACCGGCTGTAGCTTTTGTAATCCGCCGCGCCCAGTTCCACGCGACCGATGTCGCGAATGCGCAGCAGGGATCCGTCCGGCTCGGCGCGCACCACGATATCTGCGAACTGTGAGGCATCCAGCAGACGCCCGCTCGCGTTCACCGGATATTGAAAATCCGTTCCGCGCGGCGCCGGGGCCTGGCCCAGCGCGCCTGCGGGATTCTGGCGATTCTGCTCCTGGATCGCGGCGTCCACGTCCGTCGCGGTGAGCCCCAGCTTGGCCATCTTGTCCGGGTTGACCCAAATGCGCATTCCGTAAGTCAGATTCGAAGCCAGACGCGTGTCGCCGACGCCCGCGATGCTCCCGATTTTGTCGAGAAGATTGATGGCGACGTAATTATTGAGGAACAGTGAGTCGTAGCGATCGTCGGTGGAGGAAAGCGCCAGAGCGCCCAGGAACGTGGTGGAGACTTTCTTCACCGTGACGCCTTCGCGCTGCACTTCCGGCGGGAGCTGCGGCAGCGCGAGCTGCACTTTATTCTGGGTCTTCACCGTGGCCAAGTCGACATCGGTGCCCAGCTCATAGGACACATCGATGGTGAGCGTGCCGTCGTTCGAGCTGCGCGAGAAAAAGTACAGCATGCCGTCCAGGCCCACCAACTGCTGCTCGATGGGTTGCGCGACGGTCTTTTCGAGATCCTGCGAATTTCCCCCGCGATATACCGCGGTGATCTGCACAACTGGCGGCACCACGTTGGGATAGGTCGCGATCGGCAGCGTCGGAATCGCCACCATGCCTACCAGCACGATCACGATCGCGATGACGAACGCGAATACCGGACGATCGATAAAAAACCTGGCCATGATCTATCGCGTCTACTCGGAAGCCTTCTTAGGAGGCGACGGCGGAGGGGCCAGCCGCGGGTTCACGGTCGCGCCCGGCCGCACTTTTTGGACGCCCTCGATAATGATGCGGTCGCCGGGCTTCAACCCTTGCAGCACGATCCAGCGCTCCCCCACCCGATCCCCGGTGACGATGGCGCGCGCGACCACTTTGTCATCCGCCTCCACCGTGAACACGGATTGCAGTCCTTGCAACTCCTGCACCGCGCGCTGCGGAATCAGAATAGCGTTCTTCTGTTCGCGCGTAGTCACGCGAATTCGCCCGAACTGGCCGGGCAGCAGCGTGTGTCGCGGATTCGGAAAGGTGGCCTGTAATTCCAGCGTGCCGGTTTTCGAATCCACCTGATTCACCGTATTCTGAACACGGCCTGGGAAAGGATACACCGTGTTGTCGGCGAGCACCAGCTCCAGCGGCTCCTCGCCCGTTTTCTGGTTCTTGCGCTGCGATTCCAGATACTCGCTCTCACTCACTTTGAAGCGCACCCAGATCGGGTCCAGCGGAACGATGGTAGTCAGCGGCTGCGGCGATGTTTTTGACACCAGCCCGCCCACTTGAATCAGGCTGTCGCCAATCCGCCCGGCCACCGGCGCGACGATGGTTGCGTATTCCAGATTCAGCTCCGCCGTGCGCAGCAGCGCGCGAGCAGCCTCCAGTTGCGCCTGCGTCGTATCGATCTGTGCGCGCGTCGAAAGCCGGGTCTGCTCCACCGCCGCGCGTTTCGCGTTCACATTCGCCTGGTTTGCCTGGAGCGATGCCGTGGCGTTGTCCAGATCCTGCTGCGCCGCCGCATCTTCTTTCACCAGCGGCCCCAGACGATCCACGTCCTGCTTTGCCTTGAGCAGATTGGCTTGCGCCTGCGCCAGATCCGCCTCGGCTTGCGCCAGCGCCACCTGCTTGCGCGCGAATTCCAAATCCGCCTCGCTCTTGGCGACATCGGCTTTGGCCTTGCCTACATCCGCCTGATACGGCCGCCGGTCCAGCTCATACAATGGCTGCCCCGCACTCACATCGGAGCCGACCTGGAACAATCTCTTCTCGATGTATCCATCTACGCGGCCGCGCACTTCCACCATGTCGCGTGCGAAAGTCTGGGCCGAGTATTCGGCGTAAATCGGGACGTCCTCCACCGCCGCTACCATTACAGTGACGCCCACGGCCGGCATCGCGACAGCCGCGTTCGTGCTCGATGGGGCGGATTGGCACCCACTCGCGATCACGCCGATTAAAATGACGAAAAGGACAGCCACTGCCGCCGAACGCACCGGCAGCCGGAAGGGTAAATTCATTCGGATCCTTAGGAAGACCTCGCGCCGTTTGATCTGAGTGTTGAAAATCTAAGTACTATTATCGTCCGACCTGTTCATATTGATGCAAGCCGGAGGCGCGACGATGCGCCATTCAGCGCTGCAAGCACTCCGTTTGAAACGCAGCATCCTCTTTCTTTGACAGGAAGTTGTGTGCCGTGTCCGGCGGCACGAGTCGACCCGCAACTTGCGAGCGCTCATTACCACCTTGGCGTCGACGCTTTCACAAATTCCGGGTCGAAATCGCGACGCGGTTCGAGAAATTGAAACGGCGCTGCAAATCCAGCCGGATCCGAACACTAAGCGAAGCATCGAGCAGGTTCGGGCACTCCAAATAACAGCACTCGCAGCAGTTACCGTCGATGCACGCGCATCCAGGGGCTGACCTCCAGCAGGAAATCGCCGAGGCCCCCCGGAAAGGTGTGCGCAGTCCGGCGATTTACCCTCCGCCATGCCTCCCAAATGTTTCCAGCCAGCACGCCCGCTAGCAGATAATAAACCACGCCCGCCCATTCAAAAAACGCATAGCTGACCAACGCCACAATGATGGCGCACACGATCTGATCGGGATACTTCGCGGGCGACGTCGGCGGATCGGTCAGGATGAAAAAAGCAAAGTACAGCACGGCCTCCACGTCGGGCGTCCTGAAGATTTCGGCGACCGACAGAGGGTTGGTCACAAAAGCCGTCACCGTGAACAGCAAAAAGTAGGCTCCGAGAAACGTCAGGACCATCGGCATCTTATTGACCCGGTCTGTGATGAACACGCCCAACGTGAGCAACACCACTTTCGCGATCGGGGGCACGTCGGTCAGCGCACCCCACCAACTCTGGCCGGTGTGAAATACGTAGAAGCTGGCGATCATCGCCAGCGCCGCTGGATTAAATACGTTCGCAGCGCGGGAACGAAAAATGTACTTGCTGAGAATCGCGGCAACTGCAGTGATCGTTGTAATGTACCAGGGCTCCTGCGCCCGGAACACCATTGCCACGATCATGGCAGTGAGGACTGCGCCGCTTGGGAATTCCCAGATTCTCTTCCTTACTCGTAAGATCAGCGCGTCCACTAAGCCCGCTGCAATTACCGCGCTCGCCATTCCGGTTGCTACGGCGCGGAAACCCTGACCCGGTGCGGCCAGGATCGTAAGGACCACGAGAATGATTGTGACAAGGCCTTTCGGTGTCTTAAAGAAGTTCACCGCTCTACGCCGCATGGCACAGGCCTCGCGTTTGGTACTGCTCCAATTCCGGTGTCACGATCAGTCCTTCGACGCCCATGCGATCCAAAAATTGCATGCCCGCTTGTGGCCCGAGCACGAATGCCGCCGTCGCCAGCGCATCCGCCAGCATCGCGCCCGACGCAACCACGGTAGCGCTGGCTACCGCATGCGGGGATGTTCCGTCGGTCCGCGGATCGAGAATGTGATGCAGTGCGTCGCGACGATCCGAATCCTGGATCTGCCTCTCATAGTCGCCGGACGTGCAGACGGCCTGGTTCGACACCTGAAGGGACGCGATCAGCTGGTTCTCATCCCGCGGGTGACGAACTCCGACAGACCAGGGGGAGCCACGCTCGCTCAGCCCTCCTAGGTACAAGTCGCCACCAGCATCGATGGCAAAGTCTTCGAATGACGCGAGTTCGCGCGCCGCCAGGTCCACGGCCAGACCTTTTACTACAGCGCCCAGGTCGAGCGTCAAGGGCCGTAGCAGCAGGATTGTCTTGCGATCGGAATCGAGCACAACGTCGCGGTAGCTGACATCGTAATCGGGCGTGGTGTGGTTTTGTGCAATGGCTCCCGTACGATATTCTCGGTTGAAGCCGCGCGCCGCCATCCGATGGCCGACCGTCGGGTCGAACGCTCCGCCGCTCTCCTCAGCCACCATCAGTGCGAATCGTACGGCTTCATAGAGGATCGCGCTCACCGTCACGGGCACACCAGACTGCGCAGTCACTTGCCTCAATTCGCTCCGGTCGTTGAATCTGGTACAGCGCTCTTCGATTTCGTGAAACCACCCAAACGCTTTACCGATCGCGGCGTCAGCGTCACTACCAGACCTGACGACGTGTATCGTCACGATTGTCCCCATCGCGACCTCAGTGCGAACCGGCAAAATCGTTTGCTCCCGCTGCGCTCACTTCGCTTTACTCAGAGCCTCGACCACCGCTCCATAGAAGGCGTCGGCGCTCTGGGTGGCGCCGGAGACATAGTCGACGTCGGGACTCTGCCGCTTGGCCACCTGCGGAGGCAATCTGTCGATCACCGAACACGAGTAGCGGGTACGGCATTGGGAGATGATCGCCGATGCAATGCGGCCCCCTTCGATTACGACCTCCGCTTCAATGTTGCCGTGACGCGAATAGCCCCAGCCGGTGTATGTGCCGTCCTTCGAGCCGGAACCCACGGGAGGGACGGGCGCGACCTCGCTCTTCGGTTCCGCGACCAGAGCTTTGACTTCTGGAACGGTCGCTTCCGCTTGAGCATTCGAATTCACCGGCGACGAGGCCGCCGGGGCCGAGACGAGTGCGGAGCCTGAAGGTGTCGGAACCTCTGCGGAGAAACGCTCCGGAGCGGCGGCGGGCGCATTGGCCGCTGTTGCAATGGATTTCGCGGACTCGGCCGCGCGGGGCTTAACGGCCGCGGTGCGCGTCGGACCGTCCCCAGGCGTCGCCCCGGGCATCGCCATCGGAATTGTGGTTCGCGCCGAATCCGGAACTGCTGCTCTCCGTTCCGAGACCTGCGCTGCCAGCCGGTTGGCTGCCGATTGGGTTCGAGCGTATCCCGCGGCGTAGACGGCGAGCACTGCTGCGCAACTCGCGGAAACCAGCCCGTTTGCGACCTTGTTCTTGGTTCCGTTCTGACTCATTTCTACCTATTGTAGACGTGGCCCTCAATCCCTTCTTACCCGGGGGTCGCTGGAAATCCCGACATGCTGACATCAGGACTCCGGAAGAGAAGGCAGAGGCCACCGCGCCGATTACCGGAGCAGCTTGTTCACTCTGTCAGAATCTTGCCAGGTTGGAAGCCGGCTGCCTGACATCAACCATTATCGGCTTATGCCCGACAAGACTTTTCGCGAGCGCTAGGGCTCTTGGTTTTGACGCGACACTGAGAGCGATGTGACCCCGCTGTTCGCTGACAGCTCCCCGGTCATCGTAAAGCGCGCCTGGGTACAACTTGAGAAGTCCGCTGTTACGGCAACCACGACGCTGCTGGCCGGAGCCAGATTACCCAGCAGCTTCGGGAACGCGCCTTGGATCACCGGAGCGCACGCAGCACCGTTCGACTGCGAAAGCGTCACGCGCGTCAGTTGCGCGGCGTTCGCCGCACCCGGTCCGCTATTGCTGACTTTGAAACGCCACACCCGCGCATTGCTCGGTCCGCTCTTTCCGGCGTCGCTAAGCTTCAGTTTCGTTGGAAGCGCCGTGAAATTCGCCGTCACCACCTCGCCCGATTTCATCATGATCGCCGCTGGATTCGCTGTCGCGCCGGCGAGGTCCGGGCTGCCGCTCCAACCGGCAAAAGAATACCCCGCGCTGGGTGTCGCGTTGATGGTAACTGTTGTCCCAACGGAATAAGACGAACCAGCCGCCGGCGTTACCGTCCCGCCGCCGCTCGGCGATATGTTCACCGTTAATGGATAAGCCGGCGGACGGAGCGTCACAGTGGCGGCCCCAATGGTTTTGCCGTCCATAGCGCTGATCGCCTGGATCGTGACCGTTTGGGCTGACAGGATGGAGCCGGGAGCGGTGTAATGACCGTAGACATCGATCGTTCCCGGGCTCCCCTTCGTCAGATTCCAGATGACATCCGGCCAAGTCGCATTGACGACGAGCGCGCCGAAACCCTGGGTCTCCGAAGGTCCGAGGACTGCTATGCTCGGTATCACGTGAACCTCGATCGGCGGGCTTAGAGTCACGTCCGCGCGCACGACTTGCCTCTTGTCGGCAATATTGATGGCGGTCACCGTCAGGCTCTGTTTCGCGGCAATGGAAGACGGCGCGATGTACAGCCCCGTGCTATCGATGCTGCCCAAAGCCGGCTCGATCGACCAGGCGATCGGCGGTTTGCCCGACCCCACCGGCGCCGCAGTGAACGTCCGCTTCTGGCCGGGGTACATCACTATTTGCGGCGGGAAGATCCTCAGCGGCGGATCGATCGTGACTGGAATGGAAGCCGAGAGACCCCCGTACGTAATCCGAATCGTGTCTTCGCCAAAGGTCGTGGCGTTAACCTCGCCAAAAGCGCCCACCGTTACGACTCCTCCGGCGCTGTAAGTCGTGAGCGTCGATTTCGTAAGATTCGTCGTGGTGCCGTCCGCAAACGTGCCCACTACGCTAATGAATCCCTTCTGGTCGACCGTGAGGAAGTGAAAGACAGAAGGTCCTGCTTTAAGGGTGACCGGCGCGTCAGGGCGCTCGACATCAACCGTCATCGGGGCGGATCTTACCATTGGCCCCGAGGCAGGGAAGCCACCGGCCGTGAGTGAATACAACCCCGGCGGGGTCTTCCAGGGAATCTGAACCAGGAATTGATACGGCGGTGAGGAAAGAGTCGCACTGGGACCGATGGAGTTGCTTTCCAGGATCATCACGGTCCGAAAAGCGTCCGATACATTCACATTGATCGTTATCGTTTGTCCCGGATTTACCCTGGTTCCACTCGCCGGCGAAATGATTTGGAGCGGCTGGGCCGCGAGTGTACCGGCAATCGCGCAGAACAGGGCCGAGATCCGCATCACGATCGTTTTACTTGTTGACGACATCGACCAGCACTTCCGTCCTGGCGGTTTCTGTTTCCGAATCCGCCGCGATCCCAATCACATATCTTCCGGGTTTAGTATCCGCGCTGACCTCGACGGTGACGCGATTTTCCACAAACTCAGCGCGCCGAATCGGCAATCCAAGTCTGGCTGTCAATCCGGTTGGGATACTCTCGAGTCTGAAGCTGACTCGCTCGCGTGCGTTCTCGACGCCGAGTGCCACCGAGGCCGATCCACCGGCCGCGATCCGGGTCGGGTTCATCAGGAGGATGGAAAACGATTCCTGCGCAGGCTGATATTGACTCGGATCAAGCGCAAGACTGGCTGGTTCCATGCTCGCATCGTCTGATCCGCATCGAATGCCGCCCCCGAAAGACAAGTTGCTCTTGTTTTCGCGGGCAATCTGATCCGCATCGAAAATGAAACTCACGATGGTCCGTCCTGCGGGAAGCGATCCGCTGTAGTTGACCCCCGGAAAAAGCATGTTGCCGGGGCTTCTCAGCATCCCGTTCCAGGTGCATTGGCCGCCCGGTGTTGTGACTCCCCACTGTACCTCGGCAAATCGAAACCGGCCCGACGATACCGGCTGAATGCCGTGGACACTGACCGTGTCGTCACCGAATAGCTTACCGGGATACCACTGCTCGCGTTTCAGAGGCTGGGTCTGAGCTTGTACATTCGTATTCGGAACCTTGACAAGATACGCGCGATCGCTGTAGAGAAGCGAGAGATCTCCAACCACCAGTGGACCGTCTCGAAGTTGGCTCCAAAGCGAGTGGGATCGAAAAGAGAGAGTCAGGCTTTGCAGCCCGCGCGCCAACTTCTCCGGCGAGCTTTTTGCGGCATAAACTCTGAAAGTGTGCCCGCCGCTTGTGAACGTAAGTCCCATTCTGTAGGTGCCCGGGTAAGATACATCCAGTTCGGCGGTGACGTCCAGACGGTCAAACTTCCCAACGCCCGCTTCATCAACTGGGCGCGCCGTCAGTGAAACCAGGCGCGCGACAATCGGGTAGACGATGATGTGGGAATTCGTCAGCAGAATCTCTTCGGTAAATGGAATTCCTTGAGCCGTCTCACCGGAGACGCGCAGCGATATGCGAGCCATGCCGGCGTCCTTGATCGTCACGATGCCATACCAGGCCCCCGCTGCGCCGCGCGACATCTGGAGGGGCGCGGTTTCCACCGGTCCGGGGTCGCCGTAGCGCATTCCTATGTCGGTCGAGGCGAGAAGTGGCTGAGTTTGAACCCGCACCGTGAATTCCGGCGTCTTGCTTCCCAGATTGGCCGGAAGCTTAGCGATCACCCCGAGCCTGTCGCCTGCGTAGCAGTCGAACGGGAGGCGATCGACCTCAAGGTTCATCTGGCCGGGCTGCGGCTTCAGAAGTTCGGGCGTCTCTCGCAACCACTTCCCGGTCGCTTGTGCAATCTCTTTAAATGGCCCGAATGCAACTACCAGGGTTTGTGGCTGCGCAGATTCTACATGGACCACGTAGCGGCCCTTGGCTGTGTTGGGAAATGAGATTTGATGGTGGATACCATCCATCGGGATCGCCCAGAGCAAAACAAAGCCCGCGTCTCGACTGGGATATCGCTCCTCAAAGGTCGAGTACTGACGCCCGTCGCCAGGGCCGACGCTGAGCACCTTTCCGCTCGGCAAGGTAAGCGTCAGCGTTTCCACTGGAGACGTCAGCGCAATTTCGAAGGAAGCCGCGTCTTCCTTGGCGTAATCGGATTGCACGTCGATCGGGATGTTCGCTGAACCGCGTACCACCGCGGAGTGGATCTGCGCACCTGACACGGATCGGATTTGCTCGGCATAATCCGCGAGCCGCGATACAAATCGAACGTCCGCACGGGCTGAACGTTGCAGATCCCGGGCCGCGAACTCAACCACGTAACTTCCCGCCAGATCCGACCTTGCAAACACGACTCGAACCGTACGCGCGGTGTCCTCACCCAGCGGCACCAGGTCGACCTCATCGGACCACTCAAACCCAACCGCCTTCGCGCTGTTGGCGTCGATTCTTCTCCCGTCCGGAGTAACGATCGCAATCTCAATTTTCCGGGACGACGACCGAATTTCCACACGATCGCCCGGAGCCGGCGGCTCGGTTACAGCCAGCACCAATCGGCCGGGCGCAGAACGCGGCGCGAGGTTCACACTTTTGCCTGCGGATGGCGTCAATGACTGAGCGTCTACCGCAATCAACCCGATCCCGACGAGCATCGCGAGGTTCGCAAAACGGGCCAAGGACATATCTAGTTATCGGCGTGCCGGCAGCCCCGACAGTGGCGTCACCGCGATTTCAAACGGCGTCACGCTCCGTGTTCCGGCTGCTCCGTAATGCAAATGCCTCCCCCGGCTTCCGTTCACCATGAGAGGAATGATCGACTCGTCAGTGAAATATGCCTGCATCTACCTGATAAGAAGAATTATCGGTAGCACATTGCCTGCCAGGGCATCGCGCGGACTCAAGAACGGCTCTATTTCACTGCGCTCATCGCCCTTACGCGGCGCACAAGACGTCCGTACCGTGCTGGACTCGCCTCCACCCTGCAAGCAATCCCATAGGAATCCAGAAGCCCAGCGAGCCATTCAGGCACAGCTCGAATCGTCACTCCTCCATTAGCGCGGCAGCGCGCATGCCGACTTTCTTAAGGGCCACTTCGAGGCCACGAAGTTCCTCCGGACTCAGTTCAGAGAACACTCTCTTCATCTGCCCGGAATGCTTTCGAAAGGCTGAAGCAATGAGGTCCTTGCCGCGTGGGGTGAGGGAAACGATCCGAACGCGCCGGTCTTCGGCGCTCTCGACCCGGCTGACCAAGCCCTTCGCGACAAGGCGGTCGACAGCGATACTGATCGAGCCTGGGGTCAGATCGACGATTGGGCCTATCGTATTGACGGGCAAAGGCCCTTTGTGCAGCAGGATTTCCAGCACGCCGAAATCCGAGAGGCCGAGTCTGCTCTCTTCAATACCAGCGGCTGCGTACCTTGTCAGGGCGCGCATCGCCTTCATCATTACGAGCCAGACATGGTCCGCGCCTTGAATGCCTCGGTTCATAAGAAACCTGAATCTTCTAGAAGTATACGCCATCAATTCTATTGAGATCAAGAAGATTGACGCCATGTAATGGCCGCCAATCGAAAAGGAGAACCCGGTTATGAAAACCGCTTCCGCAATCGCCCGATACCTGGCTGGCGTGATCTTTCTTGTTTTCGGCCTGAACGGCTTCCTGAACTTCATTCCCCTTCCCCCGCCGGCGGGCATTGCGGGACAGTTCATGGGTGCCCTCTATGCCTCGCATTACCTGTGGGTGATCTTCGCGTTTCAGGTCATCGCAGCTGTACTTCTGCTGGTCAACCGTTACATACCGTTGGCGGTGGCCGTGCTGGCGCCGGTGATCGTCAACATTCTTGTTTTCCACGCCTTGATGGCCCCGAGCGGGCTTCCGCTGGCCCTCTTCGTGGCTGTACTGTGGGCCGTGATCTTCGTCGATGTGCGACCGGCCTTTGCCGGGTTGTTCCAGTCGCGCTTGCAGGCACGGGCCTGATTAACCCAGCATGATTCGCATGAGCCATCATCAAGAAGCGAAGGAAACATACGATCATCTCCGTAATCATTGGCAGCACACGCCAGGGTGCGGGCCGTCTTTCCGATCAGAAGCCCATCGACCGCACCTTCATCAACTCGTGGGAGGACCGTCGTGTCGTCGAGCAGTGAAGAACACCGGGCGCAAGAAATGAGGTTTCAGCCATGACGAGCAATCGAACGATTCTCATCACCGGAGTGACAGGCAATCAGGGCGGCGCGGTCGCGCGGGCGCTGCAGGGCACCGGATTCTATCTGCGCGGCCTGACGCGCAAGCCGGACAGCGAGCGGGCGGCGGCGCTGGCGCGCCAGGGCATCGACATCGTCAAGGGCGATCTCGATGACGAGGCGACACTGCGCCGTGCGTTGGCCGGCATGTGGGGCGTCTTCGGCGTGCAGAACGCGGGGGAGGCGAGCGTCGAGCCGGAAGAGGCGCAGGGCAAGCGTCTTGCGACGCTGGCGCGCGAGTCCGGCGTCGAACACTACGTCTACACATCCGTGGGATCGGCGCACAAGCGGACGGGCGTCCCGCACTTCGACAACAAGTGGCGCATCGAGGAAACCGTGCGCGGCCTCCGTTTCCCCTCGCATGTGATCCTGCGTCCAGTGTTCTTCATGGAGAACCTGCTGGCGCCTTTCAGTCTCCAGGGCTCCACGCTGGCCTGGGCGCTCGGCCGAGGCACGAAGCTACAGATGATTGCGGTGGACGACATTGGCTGGTTCGGCGCGCGCGCGTTCACCGATGCCGCTGCCTTGAACCGCCGCGAGATCGATCTTGCCGGTGACGTACGAACGATGCCGGAGGCGGCGGAGATCCTGACGGAGGCGCTGGGTCGGCCGATTGCGTTCGCGCAGACGCCAATCGAACAGGTCCGGCAGTA
>Ga0182024_10006762_pt1 | contig 25038 bp, 17 predicted proteins | sample P32metaG_FD_120480 | JGI IMG/M metagenome (GOLD analysis project Ga0182024, IMG submission 120480) | Permafrost microbial communities from Stordalen Mire, Sweden - P3-2 metaG (Illumina Assembly) | ecosystem: Environmental > Terrestrial > Soil > Wetlands > Permafrost | place: Sweden: Stordalen...
TATCTCCAATCTCGTCATCCCGGCGAAGGCCGGGACCCATGTCTGCCGTGGGTACCGGCCTTCGCCGGTATGACGAGGAAGGAAAACAACGATCCAGATCAAACGAACTTCAGAACCACCACAGAGCACGATCCATTCAGATTGAAGCGCTAACCCTTGCTCGTCATGGCCGGGCTTGACCCGGCCATCTCTCTGCGCGCCCCCGAGATTCCCGGGTCGAGCCCGGGGATGACGATTGAGAGATGATCGAATTTGATCGGGCGCTCGTTAGGGGACGTTGTAGACGGCGACGGCCTGGCTGAGGCCTTTCAGCGACAGATCGCCGATTTCTTCGAGCCTCGCTGTGTCTTCGACCGCGATCGCGACGCGGGCACTGACCAGGATCTGCCCGTCCTTCGCTTCGCCGCAGAGCCGCGCCGCGAGATTGGTGACCGTGCCGATCGCGGTATAATCCATGCGCTCGGCAAAGCCGATCTGGCCCAAGGTCGCATAGCCCTGCGAGATGCCGACCCCGAAGCCGATGTCGTGGCCGTGGCGCCGCCAGCTCCGCAGCAACTCCCGCGCCGCCGCGCGCATCGCGACCGCCATGTCGATCGCGCGCCGGGCCGGGTCCGGCGTCGGCAGCGGATCGTTGAAAAACACCATGATGCCGTCGCCGCCATAATGATCGATCGTGCCCTCGAACGAGGCGACGATCGGCCCCATCGCGGCGTGGTAGTCGCGCAAGAGGGCCATCACCTCTTCCGGCTCGGCGCGCTCGGCAAAACCGGTAAAGCCGCGCAAATCGCAGAACACGACGACGATCTCGCGGCGATGGCTTTCGAGGATCGACTCGTCGCCCTGCGCGAGGATGAGGTCGGCGAGCTGCGGCGCGAGGAACCGGCGCAATTTGCCGGTCCGCTCGATCTCGGCGAGCTGGGCGGCGACCCGCGCCTCCAGCTCCTTGTTCCAGCCGGCGATCTCATCGGTGCGGGCGCAACTCGCCGAGGAGGCGCGCGTTTTCGATCGCGATCACCGCCTGCGCCGCGAAATTCTGCAACAACGCGATCTGTTTGTCCGAAAACGGCCGAACTTCCTGACGGTAGATAATGATGAAACCGAGTGGACGACCGTCCCTGGTGAGCGGGACGGCAAGGCCGGTGCGGGCTCCACCTAGATCGACCATTGCTTGGCGATTGCCATCGCCTGCTCGATACGGCTCGTCGTCCTTGAGGTCGGGTATGTGGACGACGCGCTCTCCCGCGACAATGCGCGCCCCGAGCGAGCCTGGGCCAGCGACGAATGCGTGGTTCCTGCGGTACTCGGCGAACGCCGGGGGGACGCCATGGGTGGCCGCAGTTCGGAAGCGATCGCCGTCCTCTATCTGCAGCATGCCAAAGTCAGCAGCGCAGAGCCGCATCGCCTTGTCGAGCATCGCGTCGAACACCGGGGCGAGATCGCCCGGTGAGGAATTGATGACCTGCAGCACCTCGGCGGTCGCGGTCTGCTGCTCCAGAGCCTCGCGCGTCTCGGTGATGAGGCGCGCGTTTTCGATCGCGATCACCGCCTGCGCCGCGAAGTTCTGCAACAGCGCGATCTGCTTGTCGGTGAATGGCCTCACCTCATCGCGGAAAATCCCGATTACGCCGAGGAGGATGCCGTCCTTTCGTAGAGCAACGTTCAGCAAGCTGCGGTAGCCGCCGCTATCGACCATCTCCTGGAACATTGGCTCCGTGCGATACCCATAGAGCTCGCGGACATCCGCGACGAAGACGAGATCATCGCCCCGCAACACCGGGCACAATGCATTATCGGTCGCGCCGACCGCGAAAGGGGGGCGCTGAAGCAACCGCTCGGCGACTCGCCCGTCGCCGTGAGCCGCCGCTGCGATGCGAAAGAACTCGCCGTCATAACTCAAGAGGTTGCCGAATGTGCCTTCGCACAGCCGCAGCGCTTTTTCCAGCATCGCATCGAACACCGGGGCGAGGTCCCCGGGCGAGGAGTTGATGACTCCCAGCACCTCGGCGGTCGCGGTCTGCTGTTCGAGTGCTTCGCGCGTCTCGGTGATCAGCCGCGCGTTCTCCATTGCGATGACCGCCTGCGCCGCGAAATTCTGTAACAGCGCAATCTGCTTCTCGGTGAACGGCCGCGCTTCGAGGCGGCCTGCGACGATCAGCCCGACCAGCGCGTCGCCTTTGCTCAGGGGGACCGACAGCAGCGTTCGGACACCTCCCGCGAGCGCCGCCCGTGCCATCGGATGCTCGGATCTTGTCAGGTCGGTGATGTGCACCAAGGGTTCACCGGCCAGCAACGGCAGGATCGCCGGCGCGTCTAAGCCCAATTGACCTTGCCGCAAACGCTCGGCGAGCGGCTCCGGCACGCCGCGCATCGCGGCGGCGCGGAAGTGCTCGCCCTCACGCAGGAACAGCGTTCCGTGGCCGCTGTCGCACAGGGCATGCGCCTTCTCCAGGATCGCGTCGAACACCGGCGCGAGGTCGCCGGGTGAGGAGTTGATGACCTGCAATACCTCGGCGGTCGCGGTCTGCTGTTCGAGGGCCTCGCGCGTCTCGGTGATGAGGCGGGCGTTCTCCATCGCGATGACCGCCTGCGCCGCGAAGTTCTGCAACAGCGCGATCTGCTTGTCCGAAAACGGCCGCACCTCCTGACGGTGGATCGCAATCAAACCGAGCAGCGCGCCTTCTTTGCGTAATGCAACGTCCAGCACGCTCCGGAAACCGCCGCTGTCCACCAGCTCCTTAAATGGCCCGCCCCTTCGATAAGCGTCATGTTGCAGCACGTCTTCGACAAAGACGACCTCTTCACCGCGCACAATCGGATACATCAGAGTGCCCGGCCCCGCCGCGAATGGAGGGCGCTGTCGGTACCGCTCCGCGATGTTTACCTCGCCATGGACATGGACCGTCGCCGCCACATGGAACAGCTCGCCGTCATAGGTCAACAGGCTGCCGTAAGCGGCGCCGCACAGGTTCAGCGCCTTCTCCAGCATCGCGTTGAACACCGGGGCGAGGTCGCCGGGCGAGGAATTGATGACCTGCAAGACCTCGGCGGTCGCGGTCTGCTGCTCCAAGGCTTCGCGCGTCTCGGTGATGAGGCGCGCGTTCTCCATCGCGATGACCGCCTGCGCCGCGAAATTCTGCAAGAGCGCGATCTGCTTGTCGCTGAACGGCCGGACCTCCTGGCGGTAGACGGCAAAGGCCCCAAGGAGTGTGTCTTCCTTGAGCAGCGGCACCAGGAGAATCGTACGGACGCGCCCCAGGTCGAACAGCGCCCGCGCCATAGGTTGGCCGGAGCGATAGTTCTCATGCGCTTCCACATCGTCGATTTGTAGAACGCGGCCGCCGTGCAGCAGGCGCTGATGGCCGAGACTTAGCGGCCGTGGACCGGCGCGAAGGTATTCATCATATTCCGGCGTCGCTCCCAGGATTGCCGAGGCCTCCATCTGGTCGCCGTGGTAGGTCCAAAGAACACCGGTCTCGGCCTCGCAGAGCTGGGTCGCCTTGTCCAACATCGCGTCGAATACCGGCAGGAGGTCGCCGGGCGAGGAATTGATGACCTGCAATACTTCGGTGGTCGCGGTCTGCTGGGCCAAGGCTTCGTCGCGCTCGGCGCGGGCCTGCGCGAGCTCGTGCTGCAGATCGGCGATGGTCGGCACAGGATCTCTTGGCGTGTCGTTGGGCATCCGGGGGCATCCGGGTCGCGGGCGGCGTCGGTCGAGCGTTTTCTGTCGCTCTCGATCATACGTTGATCGGGACGCCTCTCCATACGCTTCTTCGATGGGCGCGCTTAGAGTACGATCCGCTCATATTGATGCGCTGCCCCATCACCCCCTCCCGCGGGCTTGTCCCGCGGGTCCACGTCTTTGTCAGCGGGCACGCGGGAGGAAGACGTGGATGGCCGGGTCAAGCCCGGCCAAGGGGATAGACAAACTATTCAACCCTTGGAGACAACGCTCTACCCCGGCTGATACTGGATTTTTGACCCGTCGCTGCCGCGCAGCTCGACCTTGAGGAGCTGGTCCTGCCGGTCGTACCAGACGTCCTGGGGAAAGCTGGTCCGAACTGAATAATGGTGCGCGGTGGTCGGTCCGCCTTGCAGAACCAGCTCCTCCTCGCCGTGATCGACCACCGAAACCGGCGTCAGCGTGCCATCGAGCGGGCTGATCGCGGTGGTCTGCCGCATCAGCGAGGCATTCCACAGACTGACCGGGATGACGGCGGGATCGACCTCGGCCACCTTGCCGTCGGCGTCGACCGAGAGGGTGTCGCCGCTTCTTGTCACGCTGACCTTGTGGTGCGTGCCGTTATCGTCGGTCTGGGAGCTCATCCTTACCAATTTGCCCTCGACCCAACTCTCGGTTTCGTTCTGATCGTAGCGATAGACCGTGATGTAGGCGATCTTGACCTCGATATGGGTGACGATCTCGGCGAGCGTGCCGGCGCCGTCGCGGCTGATGCGCACCGTGCTGGTGCCGATCTGATCGCCGTTGCGCATCACGGTAAAATTCAGCGTCGCGGCAGCCGGCTCGGTCTCTGCCGCGGCCGATGACGCGATCGCCGGGGCGACAATGAGCGCGCCCAAAACCAAAAAAGCTGCCTGCATCCAGATCCCCCCGTACAACGGCCAATCCAGCGCCGATGAATCGGGCATTTTCGTGTCCGAGCGAAAATCCGAAGGGCACCGCGGGAATCGCTGACGCCGCGCGTTCTGATTTGGCCATTAACGCCCCTGGCCGGTTCGGGTCCGGGAACCGGAAGGTTTCGCAGGGGGTTTAATACTGCACGTAACGTCGATGGCCGCGCCTTCGGCAGCCGCGTCGCGATTGATTGGCCACCCATGCTGAGATCCCCGATCGTCCGCCTCGTCGATTTGTGCGCGCGCCATGCCTGGCCGGTCATCATCCTCGCGCTGGCCCTGACGTGCTTTTCCGGGGTCTACGCCGCCCGCCATTTCGCGATCAAGACCGACCCCAACGATCTCTTCCCGCCCAATCTGGCATGGACCGAGCGCGCCTTGGCGTACATGAAGGCGTTTCCGCAACGCGACATCCTGGCTGTCGTCGACGCGCCGACCGAGGAATTCGCCGATGCGGCCGCGGCCAAGCTGACCGCTGCTCTGGCGGCGGATCACGAGCATTTTCGCACGGTCGAAGAGGTCCAGGGCGGCCCGTTTTTCGCGCAGAACGGGCTGTTGTTCATGCCGACCGAGGAGGTCGCGCGGGTCGCGCTCGGCATGCAGAACGCGGCGCCGCTGATCGGGGCGCTGAGCGCGGATCCAAGCATCAGAGGAGCTCTCGGCGCGCTGAGCTATGGCGTCATTGGCATCGCCAACGGGATGTTCGCGCGCGATGCGCTGACGCGGCCGATGAGCATGGCCGCGGACACGATCGAGGCGGCGCTCGAGGGGCGGCCGGCGCATTTCTCCTGGCGCGCGCTGGTCGCCGGAAAAGCGCCCGACCCCGGCGAGCTGCGCCGCTTTATCGCGATCGCTCCGGTGATGGATTTCAAGGCGCTCGAGCCCGGCCGCGCCGCGGTCGACGCAACCGAGCGCGCCGCGCAGAAGCTCGACCTCGCCGGCCAGTATCAGGCGCGGGTGCGCCAGACCGGCCTCGTCCCCATTGACGATGACCAGTTCGCCACGCTCACCGCCCATGCGGTGCTCAACCTGAGCCTGGCGATCGGCGCGGTCGTCATCATCCTGTGGCTGGCGTTGCGGTCGTGGCAGATCATCCTCGCCGCCCTTATCAGCGTCTTCTGCGGGTTGGCGATGACCGCCGCTCTCGGGCTTTATGTGGTCGGCGCGCTGAACCTGATCTCGGTAGCGTTCTTTGTGCTGTTTGTCGGGCTCGGCGTCGATTTCGGCATCCAGTTCTCGGTCCGCTACCGCGCCGAACGGCACGACACCGGCGAACTCCGCCCGGCCCTCGTCAGCGCGGCGCGAAAAGCCGGGGGCCCCTTGGCGCTCGCGGCGGTGGCGACCGCGCTCGGGTTTTCGGCGTTCGTGCCGACGGCATACCGCGGGCTCGCCGAGCTCGGCGAGATCGCCGGGCCGGGCATGATCATCGCATTCCTGACCAGCGTCACCCTGCTGCCGGCTCTGCTCGCCGTCTTGAAGCCGCCCTCTGAGCCGCGCCCGATGGGATTTGCCGCACTGGCGCCGGTCGACCGGTTCCTCCAGCGCTACCGCATCGCGGTCGTCGTCCTCACCCTTGCCGCAGTCCTGGCCGGTGCGCCGCTCTTACGTTTCCTGCGGTTCGATTTCGATCCGATCCATATGAGTAATCCGCAGGCCCAGTCGGTCAAGACCTTCCTCGAATTGCGGCGTGAGCCGCAAACCGGCGCCAACGCGATCGAGATCATCGCCCCGGATGCAAGCGCGGCGGACGCGACGGCTGAGCGCCTCGCGGCGCTGCCGCAAGTCGCGCGGGCGACGACGCTCGGCAGCTTTGTGCCGACGGACCAGGACAAGAAGCTCGCGCTGATCGGACAGCTGGCGGCGGCGCTCGGCCCCGCCCTCGACCCGGCGCAACCCAAACCGCCGCCGACCGACCAGCAAGACGTCGCCGCGCTGCTCGCGACCGGCATCAGTCTCACGCAATTCGCCACGGCCAACGCGGGAGCCGGCGCCGACGGGGCAAATCGCCTCGCGGCGCTGCTGCTGCGCCTGGCGACGGCCGACCCGGCGGTTCGTCAGCGGGTCGCCGCGGCGGTGGCCGGGCCGCTGCAGATGGCGCTCGCCGGCCTCAAGGAATCGCTCAAGGCCCAGCCGGTAACCATTGCCACCCTGCCGGCCGATCTCACCAGCGACTGGCGGACAGCGGACGGCCGCGCGCGGGTTCAGGTGCTGCCCAAGGGCGACCCGAACGACACCGCGGTGCTGCGCGATTTCGTCAAGGCCGTGACCGCCGCCGCGCCCGCGGCGACCGGCCCGGCGGTGCTGCTCTACGAAGCCGCCAACACCACCGTGCGCGCCTTCATCGAAGCCGGGATCTTCGCGCTGGCCGCGATCGCGCTATTGCTGTGGGTCACCTTGCGCCGCCTCAGCGACGTGGCTCTGACGCTGGTGCCGCTCCTGGTCGCGGCCGTCGTGACCTTGGAACTTTGCGTCGTGTTCGATCTGCCGCTCAATTTCGCCAACATCATCGCGCTGCCGCTGCTGCTCGGTGTCGGCGTCGCGTTCAAGATCTACTACATCATGGCGTGGCGGCGCGGCCGCACCGCGCTCGTTCAGTCGACCCTCAGCCGCGCCGTCATCTTCAGCGCGATGACGACCGGCACCGCCTTCGGGAGCCTCTGGCTGTCGAGCCATCCCGGCACCTCGAGCATGGGGAAGCTCATGGGGCTGGCGCTGTTGTGCACGATGGCGGCCGCGGTGTTGTTCCAGCCCGCCCTGATGGGTCCGCCACGCGAGAAGGCGAGGGGCGAGGCTACCGACGACGAGGCTACCGACGACGAGGCTACCGATGGCGAGGCTACCGGCGACGCGGCGGTGGAGCCGGTTGCCGCGGTGGCCGATCCCGCGGCCAAAATCCGCGAGCCGGCCGCCTGGGTCGTCGCGCCGCGCGAACCCGGCAAGCCGGTCGGCGATCGGACCTCACCGGCCCCGGCCGCCGATCAACGCGAAAAAGAGCCGGCTCGTCATGACTGACCGGCCGGGTCGAGAGACCGCGCGCTCAAGCCTGGCGATCGATAATTTGCGTGCCGTTGTCATCCTCCTCGTCCTCGCCTTTCATTCGGTGCTGGCCTATCTCGCCTCGCTCCCGCCCCATCCGTTCCCGTTCGACAGCCCGCCGTTTTTGTGGCGCGCCTTCCCGATCGTCGACAGCGAGCGGTGGCTCGGGTTCGATTTGTTCTGCGCCTGGCTCGACGTCTTCCTGATGTCGTTCTTTTTTCTGCTGTCGGGCCTCTTCGCCTGGCCGAGCCTCACGCGCAGGGGCGCGCGTGCCTTCCTTTACGACCGGGTGCGGCGGCTCGGCGTGCCGTTTGTCGTCGTCGTGCTGCTGATGCCGGTGGTGCAATACCCGACCTATCTGGAGACCGCGGCCGATCCCGGCATCGCCGCGTACGCGCGCCACTGGCTCCAGCTCCCCCTATGGCCGAGCGGACCGATGTGGTTTTTGTGGCTGCTGCTCGTCGGGGATATTGCGGTGGCCGGGCTCTTTCAGCTGATGGCCGGGCGACGGGATGCGGTCGTCCGGCTGTCCAATTACGCGCGCGAGCATCCGGCGAAATTTCTCGCCGGGTTCGCGACTGCCGGTCTCTTGGCGTACATCCCGCTGGCGCTGGTTTTTGGCTCCTCGGCCTGGGCTCAGCGCGGGCCGTTCTCGTTCCAGCTCAGCCGGCCGTTGCATTACGCGCTCTATTTCTTCGCCGGCGTGGCGATCGGGGCGTGCGGCATCGAACGCGGGCTCCTGGCGCCAGACGGAAAGCTGGCGCGGCGCTGGGCATGGTGGCTCGTGGCCGCCCTCTTATTGTTTCCGGCGTGGCTCGGGGTCACGGCGGCGACGATGGACCACCCGGATTCAGCCTCGCTCGGGCTCCTGGCCCTCGACGATCTGACGTTCGCGCTGGCGTGTTTCACCAGCTGCTTTTTCGTGCTGGCCCTCGCCGTGCGGTTTGCCCGGGCTCGCGGGCCAGTGCTCGACAGCCTCAAGGCCAATGCCTACGGCATGTACCTCGTCCACTATGGGGTTGTCGTGTGGCTGCAATACGCGCTCATTGGCACCCTCTGGCCGGCGATCCTCAAGGCGGGGATCGTCTTCGCCGGGGCCGTTCTATTGAGCTGGAGCGCCACCGCCGCGCTGCGCCGGGTTCGGCCGATCGCCGAGATCCTCGGCGCCGCGCGGCCCGCGCCGCCCCTGCTGCCGCCCGCCTCGAGCCGCTCCGAAGGCCTCGCCGACTAGCCGGCCCGGGCGGTGTTCTGCTGCACGAACTCTCCGACCCGGGCGATGGCGCGGAGCGCCTCCGGTATCATCGGCGCAAAACCGTGCCAGACATGCGGCATGCGCGGCCATATTTCGAGCGCCACCTCGCACCCCGCCAGGCGCATCCGCTCGGCCATCCGCACCGCATCGTCGACCAGGATCTCGTCGCTGCCGACCTGAATGAGGCTCGGCGGCAGACCCGTGGGATCGCCGTAAACGGGCGACGCGTAGGGGTTGCGCGGATCGGCGCCGGCAAGATAGCAGGCGGCCAGAGAAGCCGCGACCGCGGCGTTCGCGATGGGGTCGGCGACGGCGTTGCTGCGCAGCGAGGCTCCGGTCAGCGCGAGATCGGTCCACGGCGACAGTGCGACGATCGCGGCCGGCAGCGGTGCGCCCACGTCGCGCAACCGCAGCGCCAATGCCAGCGCCAGCCCGCCACCCGCCGAATCTCCCATGACGACCGCCCGCCCCGCGTCGGCGCCTTCATCGAGGAGGCCGAGCCAGGCTGCGACCGCGTCGTCGAGCGCGGCCGGGAACGGGTGCTCGGGGGCGAGCCGGTAGTCGATCGCCGCGACCCGCGCGCCCGCCGCCGATGCGAAGCGCCAGAGGATGTGACGGTAAAGCTCCGGCGACCCGGTCACGTAGCCGCCACCGTGCAGGAACAGGATGTGGCGGTCCGGGCATGAGCGGGGGGTGGCGACGCGCAGCGCCGCGATCCCGCCCAACTGGCCCCGCACCATCTCGGTGTCGGCTGGCGGCATCGGGACCCAACGCTCGAAGCGCCGGGTCAGCTCGCGGTGTTGCGCGATCGTGACGTCATGGCGGTTGCCGGGCTTCAGGAACAAGCGCGCGCCCAGTCGCACGAGTTCGGCGCGTAGGCTCATCGCTAAGGCGGATTTCGATCCGGTTGATCCGTCGGCGCAGGCACGGCGTGGGCCGGCTGGTGCTATGCCGGCGGCGGCAGCTTCCATGACGCACGCGCCAAGAGCTTCCAGCCGCCGGCCCGTTTCTGCCAGACCTGCATGACGCCGATTTTGGTATTGGTGACTTTGCCGTCGAGCTCGCTTTCCGAGACCCAAAGGTGCCGCACGACGCCGTTGTTCCCGACGACCTGGACCGTAAGGTCGGGCCATTCAAGCGATTTGACCGTGGTCTTGCGGGTCATTACCCCGTCGATGAACTCGGCCTTGTTCTGAAGCTTGGCATCCGAGTGGCTGTAGCTCAGCTGCGCCGCGGTCAGCGACTCGAGCTTTGCTTTGTCCTGTTTGATCCAGGCCGTCCGCAATTCCTCGACGACCTTTTTCACGGCTGCTTCATCGGCCGATTGGGCCTGCGCCGATCGGATCAGGGCCGGGGCGGCGAGCGCGAGCGCGCCCGCGGCGGCGAGGTGGCGGCGCGATAGTTTCATGGTTTCCTCCGGTTTGTGTTTCACACGCGGTGGATTTTGCTCACCCCAGCGCCTGGCGGAGCTGTCGGCCCGCGACGACGAGCATAGCAAGATCGGGCGCGGTCGCGGCGCGCAATTCGGCGGCGATGGCGTCGGCTGGGGCGAGCTCTCTGGCATGGGTTTCGAGCCAGGCGGCGATGGGGTCGGCCGCGCCATCCGAACTCGCCAGCACGCGCGTGGCGAGGTCGGCCTGGAGGACATAGAAATCGTCGATCAGGGTCTCGACCGCGGCCTTCTGCCAGGTGGTCTCGGCCCGCAGACGGCGCGCGGCCTCGCGCATCTCGTCGAGGGCAAAGCGGGCGCCGACGCCATAAAATGTCCGAGCGGCGTCGTCGATCGGTCGCGCCGAGCGCTCGGCCAATTCGCCGATTTCGAAGGAAGTGGCGAGGAAGATCGCGCCACTAATTCGCGCCGCCAGAGGTTGCGGCACCCCGGCGGCGGCAAACTGTTGGGCGCGCTGGTCGAGCAACGCCCGCTCGCGCGGCGGCAGCAGTTCCGGGACGATCTCCGCCAGGCGCCGGACCGCCGGCGCGAAGCGGGCGATCTCGCGCCCGAGATCGAGCCGGTTGGCACGCAGCAGCCAGGCGGCGACATGCTCGACGAGCCCGGAAATCTCCAGCAGCATCTCGCTCTGCACCGCTGTCGGAACCTGGTTGTCGAGCGCCTCGATCTGCGCCCACAGCGCCGGCAGCGCGAAAACCTCGCGGACGATCCGATAGCTGCGGGCGATGTCGGGCGCCTCATGCCCGGTGCGCGCGCGCATATCGTGGATGAAGGTGAGGCCGGCGCGGTTGACCAGATCGTTGGTCGCGACCGTCGCCGTGATCTCGCGCTTCAAGGGATGCGCGGCGATCTGATCGAGAAAGCGCTCGCGCAAGGCCGGCGGGAAATAGTCGCGCAGATCGGCGGCGAGCTCGGAGAGGTCGGGTAGGTCGGAGAGGAGCAGATCCTGATCGAGCGACATCTTGGCGTAGGCGAGCAGCACCGCCAGCTCGGGGCGCGTCAGCCCGCGGCGTGACAGGGCGCGGGCGGCCAGGGTTTCCTCGCCGGGCAGGAATTCGAGCGCGCGGTCGAGCCGTCCGGCACGTTCGAGGTCGCGGATCAACCGCGTCTGGCGGTCGAGAGAAGCGGGTCCGCGCGCCTCGGCCACCGACAACGCCTCGCCCTGCAGGTAATTGTCGCGCAATACCAGGGCGGCGACGTCGCCGGTCATCTGTGCCAGGAGCGGCTCGCGCTCCTCGCGGCCCAAGACGCCCGCGGCGATCGCGCCGCCGAGCAATATCTTGATATTGACCTCATGGTCTGACATCGAGACGCCGGCCGAGTTGTCGATCGCATCGGTGTCGATGCGGCCTCCGTTGAGGGCATAGGCCACCCGGCCGCGTTGCGTGACGCCGAGATTGGCGCCCTCGCCGACTACCGTGGCGCGGATCCTCTCGCCGTCGATGCGTAGCGCGTCATTGGCGCGGTCGCCGACCTCGGCGTGGCTCTCGCCCTGCGCCTTGACGAAGGTGCCGATGCCGCCGAAGAACAAGAGGTCTACCTCGGCCATCAGCAAATAGCGGATCAGCTCGGCCGGGGTCAGGCGGTCCTCGGCGATGCCGAAGAGGTGCTTCATCTCGGCGCTGATCGGGACCGCCTTCAGCGCGCGGTCGAAGACGCCGCCGCCCTCGGAAATCAGCGCCGGATCGTAATCGGCCCAGCCGAGCTGGGGCAGGTGAAACAGGCGCTCGCGCTCGGCAAAGCTCCTCGCCGGGTCGGGCGCCGGATCGACAAAGATATGCAGGTGGTTGAACGCGGCGAGGAGGCGCGCGTGGCGCGACTGCAGCATGGCGTTGCCGAACACGTCGCCCGACATGTCGCCGACCCCGACCATGGTGAACTCGCTGGTCTGGATGTCGCGGCCCAGCTCGCGGAAATGCCGCTTGATGAGTTCCCAGGCGCCGCGCGAGGTGATCCCCACCCTCTTGTGGTCGTAGCCGGCCGACCCGCCCGAGGCGAACGCGTCGCCCAGCCAGAAGCCGTGTTCCTCGGCAATCGCGTTGGCGATGTCGGAGAAGGTCGCGGTGCCCTTGTCGGCAGCGACGACGAGATAGGGGTCGTCGCCCTCGTGGCGCACCACCTGGGGCGGCGGGACGATCGTGTGCGCTGCGTCATTACCGTCGCTCGCTTTGGCCGCGACGATGTTGTCGGTGAGGTCGAGGAGGCTGCGGATCAGAATCTTGTAGCATTCGACCCCCTCCGCGGCGAACTGCTCGCGGTAGTTTTGGGCTCCTTGGGGGGGCGGGCGCTTCATCACAAAGCCGCCCTTCGAGCCGACCGGCACGATGACCGCGTTCTTGACCGTCTGCGCCTTCATCAGGCCGAGGATCTCGGTGCGGAAATCCTCCTTGCGGTCGGACCAGCGGATCCCGCCGCGCGCGACCTTTCCGGCGCGCATGTGCACGCCCTCGACGCGCGGGCTGTAGACATAGATCTCGTAGAGCGGCCGCGGCAACGGCAAGAGATCGATCGCGCTGGAGGCGAGCTTGACCGCGAGCGCGGGCTTGGGCTCGCCGGAGGGCCCGGTCTGGTAATAATTCGTGCGCACGCTGTTGAGGATCAGCGTCAGGTAGGCGCGCAGGATGCGGTCTTCATCGAGGCTCTCGACCCGGTCGAGTGCGTGGTCGATCGCCTGGATTTCCGAGACCGCATCGAGGGCGGCGCCCGCTACGCGGTCCGGATCGAAGCGATGCTCGAACAGCCGCACGAGGCGGCGCGCGATCGGCGGATGACGCGCCAGCGTATCTTCCATGTAGCTCTGGCTGAAATTCGAGCCAGCCTGACGCAGCACCTTGCAATAGAGCCGCAATATGGTGGCCTGGCGGGCCGTGAGGCCAGCGGCGAGAACCAGCCGGTTGAAGCCGTCATTCTCGACCGCGCCGGTCCACACGAGGACGAGCGCTTGCTCGAAACGGCGGCGCACCGCCGCGGAGAGCGCGGCCGGCACGCCAGCCGTGTCGCCACCGGCGCTGATCGTGAATTCATGGATCCACACCGCTCGCCCGTCTTCGCTGTCGATGCGGAACGGCTCCTCGGCGATGATGCGCAGGCCAAGATGTTCGAGGATCGGCAACACATCCGACAGGACCAAGGGCTCGCCCTGGCAATAGAGCCTGAGGCCCCTGCCCGGAACCGTGCCGTCGTCATTCGGGCGCGGATGCAGCGAGGCTTCGATCGGGGAGCCGGCGAGCACCGCCTCGATCCGGTCGAGATCGGCGATCGCCTGTGCCGGCTCGGTGCGCGCCTGATAGGCGATCGGAAAGGGCTTCAGCCGGCGCAGCCGGGCGCGGCCGGGAACCTCGCCGAACGCGGCGGCCGCTTGATCCTCGACCTGGTTCGACCAGGTCAGCCCGGCTTCGGCGAGGCGCTGTTCGAGCCGGGCCACATCGACCGGCGGTACCGCGCCGCGGGTGACGCGGATGATGAACTGGACGCGCGCCCGCACCGACCCGTCGAAATGCGTATAGAAATCCGTGACCTCTCCGGCGAACGCCTCTTCGAGGATCGCGGCAAAGCTTTGGCGCAAGCGCGTGTCGTAGCGTTCGCCCGGCACATAGACGAGGCAGGAGACGAAGCGTTCGAGCGGGTCGCGACGCACGAACAATGCGATGCGCTGGCGCTGCTGCAGGTTGAGGATGCCGATCGCGGTGTCGTAGAGCTCGTCCTCGGTGATCTGGAACAATTCGTCGCGCGGGAGGGTTTCGAGGATGTGGAGGAGGGCCTTGCCGTCATGGCTCTCCGGGGTAAAGCCGGCGCGCTCGATCGTGCGCCGAACCTTCAGCCGCAACAGCGGGATCGACTGCAGCGTGCCGCTATAGGCGTCTGAGGTGAAGAGGCCGACGAACAGCTGCAACGCCACCACCTCGCCCGCCCTATTGAAGCGGCGAATGCCGATCGCGTCCATCGGGACGACGCGGTGCACGGTGGCGCGGCGCATGGTCTTGGTGATGATCAAGAGCTGGGGGCGGCGCACAAACTCCCGCACATCGGGCGGCAGCCCGGTGATGTCGCGCAACCCGCCGAATACCGGATAGCTCGGCTCGGCGAAGATCCCGAGCGGCGTTCGCGGCACCTCGACCGCAGCGCCGGGCAAGACATATTCGCGAAAACCGAGATAGGTGAAGTTGTCGTCGTCGAGCCAGCGCAGAAAATCGACGCCCTCGGCGATCTCGGCGGGGATCAGCGGCGCCGGCGCCGCGAGCGCCTCGCCGGCGATCGCCTGCAAGGCGCGGCGCATCGGCCGCCAATCCGAGACCGCGCTGCGCACATCGGCGAGCGTGGCTTCGAGCCGGGCCGCGAGCGCCTCGCGTTCGGCATGATCCGGCTCGCGGGTGATTGTGATCTGCATCCAGGATTCGCGCAGCCCGCTTGTCGGCGGATCGAGCGCGACAAGAGACCCCGCCTCGTCGCGCGCCACGCTCAATACCGGGTGGATGACGAGCCGCACCTCGCGACCACCGGCATTGACCGAAGCGGTCACCGAATCGACGAGAAACGGCATGTCGTCATTGACGATCTCGACAATCGTGTGCGGCGACGACCAGCCATCCCTCCCACCGGCGGGATTATACACGCGCACCTTGGCGCTGCCGCTTTGGCGGCGCGCCGCAAAGCGCCACAGCGCGAGCCCGGCGCCGCACAGATCCTCTGGGCTGCGCGCCGCGAGATCGCTCGGCGGCACATGCTCGTAAAGCTCGGCGATGAAGCGACGCAGCGGCGCGCGCTCCGCCGCCTTGGTTTGCCGATCGGCCAGAATCTGCGCGTCGCGGACCAATGCCGCCGTCTTTGCCTCGATCGTGCCGGTCACGGCCCTCTTCCCTCTCGGCGGCGAGAGACTCGCCGCTCGGCAGCGACGGGGCAAGCGGTTTCCGCCGTGCTGCGATTGTGCCCGCGAAGGCACCGAAACGCTGGAAAATTCGCCGGTATTTTGACAATCATATAACCTCATCCATCGCCGCCCGCCGACTGGCGAGTGCCGGTGGCGGAAATTTGACCTCGCTCGAATGATCCACGAACCCCATTGAAGCGTCTCCTCTCCTTCCTGCGCCGCAGCATCATCTACTGGCTGCCGCTGGCGCTGCTGCTGACGACGGCCCTGGCGCACCTCGTCCTTCCCGAGGAGTTCGACCAGCTGTCCTCGCTCATCGCCTTCGACGTGCATCAGCGGATAGCGCCGCGCGAGCCGCCGGCGGATACGCCGGTCCTGATCGTCGACATCGACGAGCCCAGCCTGAAGCAGATCGGGCAGTGGCCATGGCCGCGCACGATCATGGCCCAGTTGGTCGACAGGCTGCACAAGGCCGGCGCCGCCGTCGTCGCCTTCGACGTCCTGTTCAGCGAGCCCGATCGCACCTCGCCGCAAATGCTGATGCCGCTCCTGACCGAGCGGGGCGCCGGCGAAGAGGAGGCGAAACGGGTGCTCGCATCGATGCAGGATCCCGACCAGCAATTCGCCAAGGCGATGGGCGAGGCTCCGGTCGTGGTGGGGTTCAATCTCACCGGGGCCGACGGGACGGGCAATCCGGTCATCAAGGCGGGGTTCTCCTGGGTCGGCGCATCGGGCGCCAACCCGCTCCGCTTCGTGCGCAGCTTTTCGGATGCGGTGTGCGCGCTGCCCGAGTTGCAAAAAAACGCCGCCGGTGACGGCTTCGTCAACCAGATTTCCGATTGGGACAACGTCGTCCGGCGCGTCCCGTTGCTGCTGCGCCTCGGCGACAAGGCCGTGCCCTCGCTCGCCGCCGAGGCGTTGCGGGTCGGGCTCGGGGCGTCCGGCTTTATCGGCCGCTATTCAGGCGCCCAGGCAGCGAAAAGCTTCGGCGAGAACACCGGGCTCAACGCGATAAAGATCGGCCCGCTGGCGGTGCCGACCGACGCCAAGGGCGAGGTGACGGTCCACTATACGCGACCGCGTCCGCGAGATCAGGATCCCCGCTACATCTCGGCCGGCAAGATTATCGCCGGCGATTTCGATCCGGCGCGGATCGCCGACCGCATCGTGCTGGTCGGCTCGTCGGCGGCCGGGCTCAACGATTTGAAGGCGACGCCGATGACCCCGGACATGCCCGGGGTGGAGATCCATGCCCAGCTGATCGAGCAGATCCTGCAACAGGATTTTCTGTTCCGTCCGGATTGGGGACCCGGGGCGGAGATCCTGTTCGCGATGTTTTTCGGGATCATCGTGATCATCGCCATCCCGATGGTCGGCGCGCTGCCGAGCGCCGCGGTCGCCGGGGTCGCGATGATCGTCGCGGCGGCGGTCTCGTGGTTCGCCTTTCGCAACGGCCAGGTGCTGATCGACCCGGTCTATCCGATCGCCGTCCTGGCCAGCGTCTATCTGTGCGGCACGCTGCTCAACTATCGCCTGACCGAAACCCGCCAGCGCGAGGTCCGCGAGGCCTTCTCGCGCTACATGTCGCCGCATTATGTCGCCGAACTCGCCAGAAACCCCGAGAAGCTCAAGCTCGGCGGCGAGATCAAGCTGATCACGATCATGTTCTGCGACATCCGCGGATTCACGACGCTGTCGGAGGGAATGACCTCCGAGCAACTCGGGGTGCTTATCAACGAATTCCTGACGCCGATGACCGACATCATCATGGCGCACAAGGGAACCATCGATAAATACATCGGCGATTGCATCATGGCGTTCTGGAATGCGCCGCTCGACGATCCCGACCATGCCAAGAACGCGGTGGCGGCGGCGCAGGACATGCGGCTTAAGCTGGTCGAGCTCAACGCGGCCTGGGAGGCCGAGGGCCGCCGCGCCTTGCATGTCGGCATCGGCGTCAACACCGGGGAGTGCAGCGTCGGCAATTTCGGCTCGCACCAGCGTTTCAATTATTCGCTGCTCGGCGATCCGGTGAACCTGTCGTCGCGGCTCGAGGGGCTCACCAAGCAATACGGCGTCGATCTGATCATCGGCGAGGACACCGCGGCGCTGCTCGACGACCCGGGCCTCATCGAGCTCGACCTCGTCGCGGTCAAGGGCAAGACGCGCGCAGTGCGCATCTTCACCCTGCCGCCGCATCCGGTCGAGAGCCAGAATACCTGGAGCGACACGCCGCCCTCTTGGCCGCCTATCGCCGGCGCGACTGGGACGCCGCGCTGGGCCTCCTCGAAGATCCCGTGCTTGCCGCCGAACAGGACATGGCGCCGCTCTATGGTCTCTTCCGCGAGCGGATCGAGCAGTTGAAGGTCGAAGCGCTGCCGTCCGACTGGGATGGCGTGTTCGTCGCGCACGAGAAGTAGCCGGTCAGGAGAAGTAGCCCGGCTTGAACGCGCCCGCGGCCTGCGATTCTCCGATTGCCAGCGGGCGAGCGGAATTACCACCGGGCGCGGCCGTTCTATCGGGCGCGGCGGTGCCGGAAAATAACGGCATGCCGGCTTCCCGCCTACCGCAGCCAATTTCCCTTTCAATGTTTGCTTAATCGTTGCGGATAATGATCGCAGGTAGAAAGGCAGCGGCGGCGGCGCTGCCATCCGATCGGCGTTGCGCGAACGCAAAGAATCTTGAGCGGGGCGGGAGCGCCACCCCGGGAGGAAACGAATGGCGGTCATGGCATTCGAGGTTTGCCGGCGGGCGCGCGACGCCCGGTGGATCGTCCGGCTCGACAATGCCCTCTACGGCGCCTATCTCGACAAGGAACAGGCTCTCCTCGACGCGGTCGACGCGGCGCGCGACGCGCTGATGTGCGGGCGCGAGGCGCAGGTATGGATCCGCGACCACACCAGCGCCGCCCGGATCCTCTAGGGTCAAAACCCAATCAACCGATCGGCTCTCGGTGACCGGGCCGGGTGAGTGAGCCGGCCATCCGGCTCGGACTCCCCGATAACGGAACTGCGCCGACAACCAATAGTTGGTCTGCGCCGTAACCACCGCCTGCACCTGCTGGGAATCGGCAGGCGACTCGTGGCTCGGTTGCAGCCGCGCGTCACCAATCCTCGCTGTCTTTCCCCGGCCATTGGTTTATCGCTCGATCTACCCATCGACGCGGACACTAGCACGAGAATTTGTCGATTTTATGTTCCGCTTATGTTCTGAAATGAGCCGAATGCGGACCCACCCCCGTGAGTAAGGGCCGCCCGCTTTACCCCATTGGGTTTCGACCCTAGGCCACGATCCACTTATGTTGAAGCGCTAGCGGATCACGCTCTAATCGTGCCCTTTGCCGCCCCCATCGCCACCGTGTGCGGCTGCGTCATGCCCACCGCCGCCGCCACCGGCCGGTGGAGCACCGCCGCCGGCAGGTGGAGTACCGCCACCGGCACGCGCAGCGGCACCTGCGCCATGCGGCCCGCCGCCGCGGAGCACAGCCCCGGCCGCACCACGCGCGACGGCAACGTGCGATGTTCGGACAGATGGGGTGGCTAATTGACGCGCGGCATGCGCACCGGAGGGGGCCGGGGAGCCCAGATGGCGGCGCCCGGACGCAGCGACATGCGAGCCGCTGCGAGCGGCCGAGGGAACGGCGGCTGCGCCACGCCCTCGCGTTGCCGCGCCGGCCACGTTCCCCGCGGCTCTGGCGGCACCGCCTCGCGTCGTCGCCGCGGCGGCAGCGCCACCAATCGCGGCGGCCGAGCCGGCACGCGTTGCGCTTGGCTGGGCCGCGCTTGGCTGGATCGCCGGCGGTTGCGCCGTGACCCGCGCGTTCTGCACGGCCAGATTGGAGACCGGCACGGCGGCGCTGGCGACCCGCGCGCCGCTGGCGAGGGTCTGTTGCGGCACGATTGTTGCCGCGCGGCGGTTGGCGAAGGCGGCGTTCGCCGTCGCCAGGTCGCCGGTCGGGCGGGTGCCGAGACTGGCGAGGTCGCTGCCGATTCCGCTATTGACCGCCCGGATGTAGCTCGGGTCGTTGGTGTAGCTCGGCCAATAGGCCTCGCGCGGCCCGAGCGGAAACCAGCCGACGAGAGGCGCCGTCGCCGCGGTAAACAGGAGCGCGGCCGGGTCGGCGAGAAAGGCGACGAGCGCCGGCGCGTAGACCGGGGAGGCCACGAAGCTGCCCGGCACCCACCCCCACGCGCTGTTGATGTAGGCCCAGCGCCCGTAATGAAACGGCGCGAAGCCCCAAGGCTCGTCAGCAACCCAATTCCAGCCCCACGGCGGGGCCCAGCTCCAATAGCCGTTGCGGTAGGGGACCCACCCCGCCGGCACCGATTTTGGGTACCAGACCTCACCATAATCGGCGACGGCATGCCAGCTCCCGTATTCGTCGAGTTCCTCATAACCGGTCATCGCGGGCGAGACGTAATAGGGCGAGGAGAGGCGCTCTTCCTTGTAGTCGCGCGAACGGCACCATTCGGCAAAGGCGTCCGGAGCGGCCTTTTCATTGGTCGCGGTCAGGATGTCGGTGCCGCTGATCGCGGTAGCCTCGCCCGTCTTGATCGGAATATTGACGGTGCCGCCGACAAACCGGGCGCTGCCGTCGAACACCATGATCCGGGCCGGCCGATCCGGGCTCCCGGCGGCAATGTCGTAGATGCCGGGCTGCAATAGCCACACCCCGCCGCGCGCGATGTCAACTTCGACGCTATTGCCTTCCGGGAGCTGGCGCAGATGCAACTCGATCCGGCCTTGCGGGACGGCGAGCTGCATGACCTCATGGTCGAGCCGGATGACATCGACCGCGGTATCGTTGGAGAGGTCGATCGTCTGTGCGCCGATTCGGATCTCGACGCGCGATTTCGGGTCGGTCCGGAGGGACTCGCCGGCGGCCACCGGGTAATTGACCGGCGCCGCCGACCACTCGGTCTCATCCTTGGCGTGGAAGGCGAGCTTGCCCTCGACAACGCTGACCCGGCCGACGCGGGCGGGCGGCTCCTCCGCGGCGAGCGCCGGCGAGGCCCGCCCCAAAACGGCGGCGATCGCCACGAGGGCAAGGATGCTGACGGCGAGGCGGCGCATTAGAGACCTCGAATTCTTGGCAACAACGAATCGCCCGCGGTGCCGTCGTGGCGCCATCGTCCTCGGTAAACGCTGCGAGGGACGGCGGTTCCCGCTATGCGCGTCAGCGACGCGCAATAAAGCTGCGGCCGATCAGCTGGCGATGGATCTGGTTGGTGCCTTCCCAGATCTGGGTGATCTTGGCGTCGCGCATGAGGCGCTCGACCCGATAGTCCTTGATATAGCCATAGCCGCCATAGAGCTGCACCGCCTCGGTGGCGATGCGCATCGCCAGATCGGAGGCGCGCATCTTGAGCATCGAGGCTTCGACAGCAATGCCGGGCGCGATGTCAGCCTCGCCCCTATCGACGAGCTTGGCGACATGCCAGAGCCACGCTTCGCACATCGCCAGATCGGTGGCGAGATCGGCGAGGAGGAACTGGATGCCCTGAAATTCGATGATGCGCCGGCCCGATTGGCGGCGCTCGTTGATGTAGCCGACGGCGTCCTCGAACGCGGCGCGGGCGATCCCGAGGGCGTGCGCGGCGACGCTCGGGCGCGACTTGTTGAGCGCGGCCAGCAGCAGTTTGAGGCCGTCGCCCGGACGCAAGAGCAGATTGTCGCGCCGGACGCGGCAATCCTCGAAGGCTAGCGCCGCCGTCGAGGCGGCGCGGTGCCCGAGCTTATCCTCCGTGCGCAAGACGGCGAGGCCCGGGGTGCCCTTCTCGATGATGATCGCCGAGATCGCCTGGCGAGCGTCGGCGATCTCGGCCCATTTGCCGAAGACCAGATAAAAATCGGCGACATCGCCGTTGCTGATGAAATTCTTGCCGCCCGAGACGACAATTGTGTCGTCGCCGTCCGGGGTGAAGCGGGTCGTCATATGGGTCGCGTCCGACCCGGCATCGGGCTCGGTGATCGCCAGTGCGCCGATCGCCCCTTCGGCGACGCGCGGCAGGAGTCTTTGCTTTTGCTCGTCGGTGCCGAAATCAATCAGCGGCTTCGCCGCGTGGAAATTGGTCGCCCAGATGATGCCGGTCGAGGCGCAGGCCTTGGAGATCTCACGCACGCAAGCGAGGTAGGCGCCGTAGCTCATGCCGGCGCCGCCATAGGAATCGGGCACGAACATCGCGTTGAGGCCGAGGGCGTTGATCGCGCGGATATTGTCCCAGGGAAACTCGCTCGACCGGTCGTACGCCGCAGCGCGCGGCGCGATCTCGCCCTCGGCCAGGGCCGTGACGCTGTCGAGCAGCAGCCGCTCTTCGGGCGTCAGCGGCGGCAGCGCATCGAGGCGGGCGAACACATTCATCGCGCGGAGCCCAAGCAAGCCCCCACCCCAACCCTCCCCCGCAAGCGAGGGAGGGAGTTCATTGGAGCGGCCCAGCCATGAACCCTCCCTCGCTTGCGGGGGAGGGAGGGGCCCGGCCCGGAGGGCTGGGAGGTGGGGGCTTTGGGGGCTTACCCATCCTTGAACACCGGCTTGCGCTTTTCGATGAACGCCGTCATCCCCTCCTCCGCATCGGCGGTCTGGAAGGCGAGGGTCGAGAGATCGGCCTCGATCTTGAGCCCGTCATGCAGTGGAAGATCATGGGCGCGGCGGATCGCGTCGCGCGCGAGGCAGAGGACCGGCAGGCTGAAGCCGGTCATCTCGCGGGCGAAGGCCTGGCCGGCTTCGATCAGGTCGCCCTCGACAATATGATTTATGAGGCCGATCCGCTCGGCCTCGTCGGCGGCGACGGTGCGCCCGGTCAGGATCAATTCGGTCGCGCGCGCCTCGCCGACGAGGCGCGGCAGGCGCTGGGTTCCGCCGTATCCCGGAATGAGGCCGAGCTTGATCTCGGGAAAGCCGAGCCGGGCGGAGGGCGCGGCCAGCCGGAAGGTACAGGCGAGCGCCAGTTCGAGGCCGCCGCCAAAGGCATAGCCGTTGATGAGGGCGATCGAGGGCAGCGGCAACTGGTCGAGCTTGGCCAAGACCGACTGGCCGAGCATCGCCCCGGCGCGCTGCTCGACGAGGGTGCGTCCCATCAATTCCTTGATGTCGGCGCCCGCGGAAAAGGCGCGGTCGCCGGCGCCGGTGACGAGGAGGGCGCGGGTGTCGCCGCTCGCGATCGAATCGAGTTGCCGGCTCAAATCGTCCAATAGCGCGAAGCTCAGCGCGTTCAATGCCTCCGGCCGGTCGAGCGTGATCAGCGCCAATTCGTCGATGCGGATCATATGGATCGCCATCTGCTCAACCCTCCTCGGGCCCGGTCCAGCGCACCGGCAGCGGCGCGATGCGGCCCGATTTCGCCCATTCGACGAGCTCGCGTTTCAGGATCTTGCCGCTGGCGGTCAGCGGATAGGCGGTCATCGCGATGAAATACTCCGGCATGTCGTAGCGCGACAGCCCGGCCTCGTGCAGGTGCGCCAGCAATTCGCCCGGCTCGGCGGCGGCGCCCTCGTGAAAAATGACCGACAGGCAGACCTTCTCGCCGAGCCGCCGATCGGCGACCGCGAAGGCGGCACAGCGGGCCACCGCCGGGTGGCGCATCGCGAAATCCTCGATCTTCGCCGGGTGGATGTTGTGGCCGCCGCGGATGATCAGATCCTTCTTGCGGCCGACGATTTCGAGGCAACCCTGGTCGTCGAGCCGGCCGAGATCGCCCGACATGAACCAGCCCTCGCGGTTGAACGATCCTTCGGTCGCTTCCTGGTTGTCGAAGTACCCCAGCATCAGACAGGCGCCGCGCCCGCCGATCTCGCCGATCTCGCCCTTCCCCACTTCGAGATCGGGGTTCTCCTGGTCCCAGAGGCGGATCTCGTAGGCGCGGCAGGCCCGCCCGCAGGTCGCGACGATGGTCTCCGCGGGGTCGTCCGGCCGAGTATACTGGTGCGAGCTGTTCTCGCTCATGCCGTAGACGTTTTGCGGCATGATGCCGCGGTCGAGAAATGTCTGGGCCACCTCGCGGGGGATGGGCGACCCGGCCATGTAGAAGGTCTTGACCGCGCCAAGCTTTTCGACCCCGCGGCGGCGCATTTCGCCGAGGATGTCCATCGCGTGGGTCGGCACGCCCATCACATACGTCGCGCCGGTCTCGATGATCCAGTCGAGCGGCGTCCGCCCGGCGGGCGGGGCGTTGACCGCCAGCTCCATCCCCGCCGCCAGGGATTGCGCCAGCGCCACCGCGGCGATGTGGTGGCTCAATGGGCTGAGGCTCAACAGGATCGTGCGCTCGTCGTGGTGCCAATCCTCGACCATCGCCCGGGCATTGGCCAAGAGGGTGTTGTCGGAATGCATGACGCCCTTGGGCGTGCCGGTGGTCCCCGAGGTGAAGGCGAGATAGACGATCTTGTCGGGGTTGGTATCGACCGGCGGCAAGGGTCGCGCGCCGCCGTCGCGGGGGAACGGCGCCGCGGTCGCGGGGCCGTCCCCGATCGTATAGACCCGCCGCAGGCTCGGCAGGTCGGTGACCGCGCTGAAGATATCGGCGGTGCGCGCATCGGCGCCGTAGCCGGGCTGCGCGAAGAGCGCCGCCGCACGGGTGCGGGCCAAGAGGAGGGCGATCTCGGCGACCGTGTAGTTCTGATGCAGGGACGGGTTGCAGACATAGCCCTGGCGCGACGAGGCGAGGAGCACCGCGACCGCCTCGACCCGGTTGGGCAGCCACACCGCGACCCGCTCGCCGCGCTTCACCCCGGCACGGTCGAGATCGGCGGCGACCGCATCGGTGAGCGCCAGGAGCGCGCGCCAGGTGAGCCGCCGCGTGCCGTCGCGCAACGCGAAATCGTCGGGCCGGCGCGCGGCGTGGTCTCGGAGCAGCGTGTAAAGGGTCTCCGCCCGCCACAGCCCCGCTTCGTAATAGCGCCGCGCCGCCTCGGGGTCGTGCAGGGTGAGGAGCGTGTTGGTCATTTTAGGGATTCGGTTGTATACAACTGAGTCGTGTCGTTTGATAGGACAGTTGCATGAACGCAGCCGATACCACAATCGTAACCGCCAGGATCGACACTCGTCTCAAAGCGAAGCTTGAGGCGCTGGCGCGCAGCACCAAGCGCTCGAAATCGTTTCTGGCGGCAGAGGCCATCGCCGCCTATGTCGAGCTGAACGAGTGGCAAATCGCCGAGATAGAGGCCGGCATCGCTGAGCTCGATAGGGGCGAAGTGTTGTCCATGGAAGAAGTCGAAGAGCTTTATAAGCGGCTGTCGCACCCCCGGTGAGGCCGTATCGGCTCGTATATCCACGTCGTTACTCGCGCCGCTTGGAGGACATCTACGAACGGATTGCAGCCGACAATCCTGACGCTGCACCGCGCATAATCGAGCGAATTCGGATAGAGGTGGAGCGCTTGCAGGAATTTCCCATGATCGGTCGCCCGGGTCGCGTGGCTGACACGCGTGAGCTGATCATCTCCGGCACGCCGTACATTGTTCCCTATCGGATCAAAGGCGAATTTGTCCAGATCATCACGGTGCTGCACAGCGCCCAGCGGTGGCCCGACCGCTTCCCCTGAAGCGGTACGGCAGGGCCGTGCAGGGTGAGCAGCGTGTTGGTCTCAGGAAAGCTGCACCGGGGTTGTGCGTCCTTCGAGACGCACCCTTTGGGTGCTCCTCAGGATGAGGAAATCTCTTGTTTGACATTAAAGGCTCACCTCATCCTGAGAGGCTGGCCCGAAATGATCTTAATGAGATCAATGCGTTACCGTCACCCCCGCGAAAGCGGGGGTCCAGAGCGACATCACCGCCGCATCAACAGGTTGTCGTGATGCAGCGGCA
>Ga0182024_10006763_pt1 | contig 25031 bp, 27 predicted proteins | sample P32metaG_FD_120480 | JGI IMG/M metagenome (GOLD analysis project Ga0182024, IMG submission 120480) | Permafrost microbial communities from Stordalen Mire, Sweden - P3-2 metaG (Illumina Assembly) | ecosystem: Environmental > Terrestrial > Soil > Wetlands > Permafrost | place: Sweden: Stordalen...
CACATCCAACTGTTGCTCGTCTTTTCCACGCATACCTTCTTCTTATCAGGTTGTGCTGTGGAAACAAGAGAGTTTCGTGGTACGGCGTCCGCTTCAAATCGAGTTTTTCCGCAACCTGCTAGACTGCCCCGCTTATCAGGGGCAGAAGCAATCCGCGCTCTTGAACGACTGGGCTTCACTCAGGTTCGGCAACGCGGGAGTCACGTTGTACTTAAGCGCGTTGGACCAGAGAGAGTCACTGGTTGCGTCGTTCCCCTGCATTCGGAACTTGCAGCGGGCACACTGCGTGGAATTTTGAAACAAGCTGGAGTCCGAGCGGAAGAGTTAATTGCTCAGCTGTAATCGTGATTGCGTGAGGCTTCGAGCTTTGCGCCTTGGCCTGTCATGTAGAGGTTGCCTACTCCTTAGGAAAGTTTGGGTCCGCCTTCACTTCTTCAATCTGCTTGGTGTGGCGCTCGGAGTGCGCGGAGATCAGCAGGATCCACTGATACGCATCGAGCGGGCCCAGCAACGGGTGAGGTCCGAAGTGGTCGCGCAGATCGTCGTTCGTGGTTCGGACGTAATCCATGGTGGCTTTGCGACTGTCCTCGAAGGCTTTGGTGAGTTCTTCGCGGGTCGCCCAGCGATCGGTTGGCTTCAGGAATTCGGGCGCCTGCGCTTTGTGGCTGCGGTCCGGGACCATCTTCAGGACCACCTCGTCTTTCCCTGCAACCTCGGAACGCTTATCGGGGGTCGCGGGCGACATCATGATCTGTTTCTGCACCAGCCCAAAAATCGTGGACTCGGAGACGGCGATGTGCTCCGACACCTCGGCCACCGACCAGCGGTCCGGGGCAGGCTTGAATCTCCACTGCTTCTCCGACAATCCAGCGATGGACTTCAGAAATGCGTCATGGGTGGATTCCAGGCTGCTGAGCGCAGCGTCCCGCTCCTGCGCCGACAAAGTGGTTGGCGCTTGAACTGCGGCGGTTTGAGCGATACTGGCCAACGCCAGTGTGAGGACCAGGCACAGCAGTACGAAGAACTTCAAATGGATTTTCATTCATTGCCTCTGTGAGATTGGAAAATGCGCAGGGCAATTATGAAGGGCGATTCGCAAAAGCGCAAATCGCTTTACTCAAACCAGCCGCTGCGGTACGCCATCCACCATGAGATAAACACGATGGGAATACTCGCAAACAGCGCCCACCAGAGCGGCAGAATAAAATCGGCGACCAGGCCGAGGACGGTGAAAGAAATCCAGAAGATCTTGCGCTCCATACTCTGGATTGTAGGACTTTTCGCCGCGCAGGATCCCATTTTACATCCGTCGGGAAAACTTCGGTTTTCGCTTACGGGTGGGGGCTCGCCCCGCCTCCTGTGGACGCCTCGGAGACGCGCCAAGCCACGTCTCTACCCAATTGCTCGAAATCAGGCTTTGGGCTTGAGCTCTTCCATCACACTCTGAATCAACTCTTTAGCGTCGGTGAGGTTTTTCATGATGAGCTGCACATCCATGACAGGTTTGCCCGGCCAGCGCTGGCTCTGGCAATACACGCCGTGTTGCCCGACGAGAGCCATGGCATCGGTAACCAGGTCCATGGTGACGGCGAGGCGGCCGCGGGGCACTCCCATGCGGACCTCGTAGTGTTCGAGCTCTTCCTGCTTTTCATTGAAGACGGCCATGCACAGATTGTAGCGGGGATGTGAGTATAATTCTTGGCGAAGCAGCACTCAGCAATTGCAGAGGTCGGAGGTCAGAGGTCAGATTGCAGAATTGAAAACCTTTGCCCCATCGACGCGTGCCGAAGGCCGAGCATTTTACCTCTGCATTCTGCCCTCTGCCCTTTGTAATTGCTGACTGCTCTCAGAAGGGAACGAATCATGAAGAAAATCGCCTTAATCGCAGCATCGCTGTTTGCAATCGCAACCCTTGCCTCCGCGCAGATGAACATGGGGCAGGACAAATCGAAGCGGCCGAGTCCGCCGGCCGGTGCTGAGTGCAAGTTTTCAGATGGCAAAACCATCAAAGTGGACTATTCCAGTCCGCGTGCTAAAGGGCGGAAGATTTTCGGCGACGCGAGCGAGAAGGCGCTGGTTCCGTACGGGGAGGTCTGGCGTACCGGCGCGAATGACGCGACTACCTTCGTCACCGATACGAATGTGATGGTCGGCGGTAAGGCCGTGCCGGCGGGCAGCTACACCATCTTTACCGTCCCAAAGGCCAACGAATGGTGGCTGGTCATCAGCAAGAAAACGGGCGAGTGGGGGACGGACTACCCCGGCGAAAAAGAAGATTTGGTACGGGCGCCGATGAAAGTCTCCAAAACAAGTGCGCCGGTGGAGAACTTCACCATCGCATTCGACCAGAGCGGCAGCAAATGCATTCTGCGCATGGAATGGGAAAATACGCGGGCCAGCGTCGAGATTACGAAGTGAAGAACCAGGTCTTAGGTCACAGGTCTTAGGAGAAACCCACGAACCTGAGACCTGCCACCTGAGACCTGCGACCTAACTCTCCGGCGCTATACTGAAACCGATGCGGCCGATGCTGCGATTTCTTTGGAACTCCACCCGCGGGCACCGGATTGCGCCCTGGCGCAGTCCGTATCTTTTGTGGCGCATCGAAACCTTCACCGGTGTAAAAATGACGCAGATTGGATTCCTGGAATTCTGGGAATTTTTGTGGACGGAGCGCAGCAGCCTGTGGCGCTTTTTGAAGTGGACGGCAGAGATGGATCGCTACGTGCACCCTAGAGCGAAGAACGTCTAAGCCTTATGAATTTGTCATCTTTCGCTTCGCTCAGGATGACAAATTCACAAAAGGCGATTCGCGCCTTACACCGGCGCTCAAGTTCATCATCCTTCCATCACCACGTTCACTTCACTCCCTTTTCCCGCGCCCAGCAGTTGGAAGGCTGAACCCCGGTTGGTTGCTACTTCCAGAAACCCCATGCTGCCGAGGATGCCGAAGACTTCGCCGGGAGCGCCTTCGGCGTAGTTTGCGCAGATGCGCGTTGCCTGTACCTTATTTCCAATCGCGATCTTGAAGGCGGGCGGCGCGACTCCGAAAAGTTGCGGCGCATCCGGCGGAGTGATGTTGGTGATGAGATTGCCAAAGCGATCGACTTTCAGCACCACTCCTCGTAGGGTTCGCTCGTCCAGCGGCTTGGGACGGGGCGCGGTGAAGCGGACATAGTCGTCGATCTCTTCGCCGAAGCGATCGGGCTCAATCCCCTTCGCGAGATAAGCCGCGACTGGTGAGAAGATATCGCGCCCGTGGAAGGTGTTGCTGCGGGGCTGCAAGAAATAGTGTTCTGTAGTGACGTGTCGGACCGAGATACGCTCTTGGCGGGCGTAGATAAGAGAAAGCACGCCGTTGTCGGGAGCCACAAAAAGGTGGCGGTCGCCGGTCATAACCACGGGGCGCCGCGCGGTCCCGACGCCGGGATCGACGATCACCATGTGCACCGTGCCGGAAGGGAAGTAAGAGTAGGCCTGCGAAATGGTCAGCGCGCCGTCCAGAATGTCGAAGGGCTGCACCGCATGGCTGATGTCGATAATCTGCGCCTCGGGAGCGATCTCGAGGATGACCCCTTTCATGGCGCCGACGAAATGATCGTTGAGTCCGAAATCGGTGGTGAGCGTGATGATGGCGGTGCGAGTCAATTCTTTGCCTTGTCGAGCCTGAAAAATTTCAGGAGCCCCAACGAAGTATCAGACGCCGCATGACAGCGCGTCAAGGTACGTGATTGACCGGCACATTTTCACCGAGCAGCATGCCCAAATGCGATCAGGTTGCCGTCCGGCGCAAGCACTAACAACGCTCGTCGGCTATAGGGCTGATTCACCAGCCCGTAGACGTCACCTTTGGGCAGAGTGTCGAGCTTGGGCTTGAGTTCAGTGTGGAGCAACGTCGCGAATATCGCGAAGCGCCGAGTGCCAGGCGGAGCGGCGCCGGCTCCGCGTTGTTCCAGGATGCGGAAACCTACTGTCTCACGATGCAAATATGCATAGTTCGCTTGGCGCAGCAGCGTTTCAAATCCGAGGATGTCGTTGAAAAACGTCAGCGCCTTCTCAATGTTATCCACATGCATGAAGGGCGTGACTTGAATGAAGTTGGACATGGCCAGGTCTGCTGCCGCGGGATTAGTCTACCTGCACATCGCCGGAGCCGGTGTGAACGGAAATCACCGGACCGCCGCCCCGCACTTTGCCAACCACGCTCTTCCTCGATTCCTGCACGCGGCCCTGGACGGTCGTGGTCACCGGATGCCCCAGCGTGACATTTCCGGAACTCGATGAAATGTCGACGTCGAAGGCGGCGTCAGAGGGCAAACGAAGGTCCACATTTCCCGAGCCCGTGCGGAGGCTCCACATGTTCTTGGGGGAACCGTTGCCGTGAATGTTGCCGCTTCCCGACTCGGCATGAAATCCACCATCGATGCCGTTCACGGTGATGTTGCCGGATCCGGTGCGGGTGTCCACGTCGCCCGGACCTACTTCCTCGATTTCGATGTCACCGCTGCCCGCTTTGATGCGCGCGGGGCCGGAAAGCTCGTGCCCGCGGATATTTCCCGATCCCGTCTGAAAACGCAGATCGCCGGCGAGGTGCGCCAATTGCATGTCTCCCGAGCCGCTTTGCAGATCGACATTGCCCTTGAGGCCTTCGACTTTCTGGTCGCCGCTGCCGGTATGGGTGCGAATGGCGGTGTTCTCCGGAGCGGTGATTTCATAGTCGATCGAAATGTTGTGGACATTCACGTAGTCGACGCGGATGTTGTTGCCGTTCTGGCGAATCGGAGGATTGTTCTGCAGTTCTTGCACCTCCGCCTTGTGGTCGCCGCTGAACCAGGACTCGCAGTGGATCTTGGCATGAATCGAGACCGTGCCCGCAGAGCCGTTCCGCACGGTGATATCCCCAGAGCGAGTCAGCACTTCAAGGTCGACAGATCCATCGACCTGGAAGGAACGGTCAAAGGTTCCGATGACGGAGGCAAAGCCGGCCAATGAAGTAGCCAGAACGAAAATCAGCGTACGGACAACGCGATGAGAGCGGATTTGAGTCATAGCTTCGTCTCCGGGACAAACAAGGTCTCAGGTCTAGGTGTCAGGTCTAAGGAAAACCTAGCGCCAAATGGTGTGACCTAAGACCTGACACCTGTCTTGTCTTACTGTAGTACCACTTGGTCGCCTTCCTTCAGCCCCTGCAGTAACTCGGTCTTGGCGCCATTCGAGATGCCAATGTTGACGGCGAGCTTCTTCTTGCCATCCTTCGCCTTTGGGTCGGGTATTTCAACCGATGCCTTCTTGTCCTTATCGTAAATGATGGAGCCTTCCGGGATCTGCAGCACATTTTTGTGTTCTTCGAGAATGATCTCGGCATTGGCCGTCATCATGGCCTTTAGGACGCCCTCGGGGTTATTGATCGAGACGCGCACCTCGAACGTTGTGACGTTATCTTTTTCGACGCCCATGGGAGAAATTTTCGTCACTTTGCCGGTGAAGGTCTTGTCCTTGAACGATTCGACCTTGATCCGGGCGGGTTGTCCCAGATAAACCTTGCCAATATCGCTCTCGTCCACTTTGCCTTTGACGTAAACCTCACTCGTGTCGCCGAGGGTCATCACCAGTGTGGCCGTCGAACCCAGCACGAGAATTGAACTCACCGCATCGCCTATCTCTACGTCGCGCGACAAGACAATTCCATCCAGCGGAGATTCAATCGTGGTGTAACCGAGCTGCTCTTCCAGTTGTTTCAGGTTGGCACGGTCCTGCGCCATCTGCCCCTGGGCCTGGCCGATCTTGGCCTGCAAAACCTGTAACTGCGCTTTGGACACATTTTGCTTGTTCAGCGACATTTCGTAATTCTTCTCAGCATCATCCAGCGCGGATGCGGAGACGACGCCATCCTTCGCCATTTGCTGGGCACGGGCATACGCGCGTTTCAGAAGAGGCACGTCGGGGCCCTCGGCGTCGACTTTGGCGCGCTCCAGATCGGCGCGGGTGCCGTTCAAACTGGCGGTCGAAGCCTCGAGTTGCGCGCGAGCCTGATCGACACGGGCTTGAATCTCGTCCCGGTCGAGTTCGGCCAGCATTTGACCTTTCTTAACTTTGTCGCCGTAATCGACGTAGAGCTTTTTCACGATCCCGCTGGCCTTGGACTTGACCTCGACCTTGGTGATGGGCTCGATCTTACCGGTGGCCACCACGCTCTTCGCCAGGTCTCCGCGCTCGACCTTGGCGAGCTTCGAGGGGTCGATTTTGGTGCCGCCACTGGAGGCGATCAGCGCGCCGGCAACCACCAGGACTACAACGACTGCTGCTATCGAGCTCCAGATGATGATTCGCTTCCGCCGTTTTCTCTTGCCGTTGCCATTGCCTTCCACGACCGCCTCCTGCTTGAATGCAAATCTTAGAACTGTCATTCACCTCTTGTTACGGGAGAAACCTGCGAATAGTTCCCAAAATATCTGAGTGTAGAGACCGTGCTTGCCCCGTCTCGCGCTGCGGCAGGAGACGCGGCAAGGCGCGTCTCTACGGGAATTCTGTGCTTGCGCGACCGTCTCACAAGTAGTTAGACCGCCGGGCAACGAAAAAGAAAGCGAGCGCCTTGGGTTAAGCGTAGGGACAGCCGCTCCTGGGCTGTCCAGCCGAGCATAGCGCGGCAGCTTTCTCGCGCCGCACAACCCGTCTCGCAGCCTGAAAACCCTTCATTTTGATTGTATCGCCAACAACGATGCAAAAGCGGAGGTTTACCCTTTGGAATGTTAGAATTAGAGTTCCATGATTGCATACGTGCTGCTGCGGGTGTTCGTTATCCTGCTCCTGGTGGCGGCCAATGCCTTCTTCGCCGCAGCCGAGTTCGCGCTGGTCAGCGTCCGCGAAACCCGCATCCAGCAGTTGATCGAAGCCCACCGCGTGGGCGCCCGCACCGTCCTCAAACTACACCAGCAACTCAGCCGCGTCGTGAATGGAGTCCAACTCGGAATCACCGTTACCAGCCTGACCTTGGGCTGGCTGGGAGAGCCGGTTCTGGCGCGCCTTTTCAATAGCTGGATTGAAAGCGTGCCGTACGCCGCCGTCTACTCTCATGCCATCGCGGTGGCGGTGGCGTTTGTGATGATCACCAGCCTCCACGTAATCCTGGGCGAGCTGGTTCCGAAGTCGCTCGCCTTGCAACGAGCCGAGCGCGTCGCACTGGCTGTGGCGGCGCCGATGGACGTGTTTCTCACCATCACCGGCCCGTTGACGATTGGCATGAGCCGAGTCGCCGGTTTGGTCCTGCGCGCCTTTGGGACGCGCGAGGTCCGCCACGGCTCGGTGCACTCTCCCGACGAACTCAAGCTGATCGTGACCGCTGCCCACCACTCCGGACAGCTTTCTTCCGCCCAGGTAGAGATGCTGCTGAACGCGCTCGAACTGGACAGCATTACCGCGCGCCAGGTGATGGTGCCGCGCACCCGGATTTTCTCCTTGCCTGCCGACCTGACCCTGGACGAAGCCCTGTCGCGTGTGGTCGAAGATCAGCACTCGCGCGTCCCGGTATATGACCCGCAGCGCGGTCCCGAACATATTATTGGCGTACTGTATGCCAAGGACCTGATGCGTTGGACGCGGCTGCGCCTTGGTCTCACCGCCGCTCCTCCCGCTGCCCAGCGCATTGCGCAGATGAAAATCGGCCAGGTTATGCACGATGTGCTGGTCGTGCCCGAAACCAAGCCATTGCTGGAACTGCTCAGTGAATTCCAGCAGCGCAAGCGGCACCTGGCGGTGGTGGTCGACGAATTCGGCTCAACGGCAGGAGTGGTGAGCGTGGAAGACGTGCTGGAGCAGTTGGTCGGCGAACTGGAAGACGAATTCGACGTTGCCTCCACGCAGCCCGCGGTGACCGATGCGAACGCGCCTCTAGTGCTGGACGGAGCGATCAACATCCGCGACCTCGAAACCCAATACGAACTGAAGCTTCCGCAAGACGAAGGCTTCGAGACTCTAGCCGGCTTCGTGCTTTCGCGATTGCAGAAGATGCCCGCCGGAGGCGAGGCATTCGAATATGAAGGCCGGCGTTTTGTCGTGGAAAAAATGGACGGACATCGCATCGCAACGGTGAGGATCGAGCCAGTACCCGCGGCGCCGGAATCGGAGGTCGCGGCATCGCCAGCATCGGTGCAGCGGGCCGGAGACTAGCATTTCTGTAGAGACGGGACTCGCCCCGTCTCGCGTGCGCCGGCTCGAGTGTGGCGAAAGAATTTCCGCCTCGTTTCAAAGCATCGCGTTAGGCAACGCCAGTCTCAGGGCGCGGCTTAACGCGATGCCCGGTGCAGATTCGCAGCAGGGTATTCGGTTCGTATCAGGGCATCGCTTTAGTGATGCCGAAAGCTCTCCAAAATCCGATGCCCCTTTAGGGGCTGGGCACTTATGCCGCGCTACATCATCTCCCGCGTCCTCTACGCTCTGCCCGTTATCTGGCTCGTCGTCTCCACCGTGTTTCTCTTGATCCACTTCGTTCCGGGCGATCCAATTCAGCAAATGCTAGGAGAGGGCGCGGCCGCCGGCGACATCCAGGCTGCGCGCCACGCCTATGGTCTGGATGTCCCGCTAGGCGAGCAATACCTGAACTACTGGCGAGGCGTGCTGCACGGAGATCTAGGCAAGTCGCTGCGCTTCAACCAGGGAGTTACAACCCTGATAGCGCAGCGCTATCCATTTACTTTGCAACTTACACTGGCGTCATTATTCGTAGCGATTGTCCTAGCCATCCCGGCAGGTGTGCGGTCGGCGCAGCGGCGCAATCTGTGGGACGACCGTCTGCTGAGCGTGGTCAGCCTCTTTGGCCTGTCGTTTCCAAACTTCGCGCTGGGACCGGTGCTGATCTTGTTCTTCGCGGTAGAACTGGGATGGCTCCCTGTCTCCGGCTCCGGCACCATCGCCCATTTAGTTCTTCCCGCAATCACGATGGGCGGAGCGCTGGCCGCGATCCTGACCCGCATGGTGCGAACCTCAATGCTGGAAGAATTAGGACAAGACTACATTCGCACCGCCCGCGCCAAAGGCTTGCCAGAGCGCACCGTCGTCTATCGTCACGCCCTGCGCAATGCCATGATCCCGATCCTGACAGTCCTCGGACTACAGTTCGGTGCCCTGCTGGCGGGTGCGATCGTGACCGAAACAATCTTCTCCTGGCCCGGCATCGGACGCCTCACGATTCAAGCCATCGCCAACCGCGACTACTATCTTGTGCAGGGATGCATTCTGGCGATTGGGCTGACGTATGTCGCCGTGAACTTTCTGACTGACTTGTTGTACTCGGCGGTGAACCCGAGGATCAGGCAGTAAAAGGGCTGAGCTTTATGAAGAACGTTGTAATGCTTGCTACCATCCATCAATATCAGATGTCGGGAAATGATGCGAGTTTGGAGCTGGGGGAATGCCTGGATTATCTGAGATCGGAATTCAAGGTGCAAAAAGCCGTGGACTTTCAAACGGCGATGGAGGAGTGGTCCGAAGAGCTTGGGGAGACAGTCGTCAGGGAATTCGCTACAGAGTCGGGTCTCCACTGGGCTAACGTCGGCACCCCAGACGAACCGCAGTTTCGGACGTACGCGCCTTTTGGTGCTGTCAAACATCCCGGGCACAACGGTACCCTACGGTGGGACCCGCATGCCCCGCCAATAGACGAGTATGGGCCATTCGAGAAACAGGAAGCCCGCGAAAAACGGATGGTACAAAACGTCCGAGCGGAGATGGAGAACTACGAATCCGGAATTCTCGTCCTGGGCCTCGCCCACATGCACTCAGTCTTCGAAAAACTGGAGTCCTCGGGATTCAAGGTATACGGTTACAAGTATTTATGATCTGCGCCGTTCTCCAACACACCCGTGCCGGAACATGGATGCGGACGCCTTTTGAGGAGGAGTGATGAAACGCATGCCGATCCTATTCTTCGTCCTCACCGCTTCGCTAGCGGCGGTTGGGCAAAATGGATTCAGCCCTGTCCTCCCCGACGAGCCCGTTGATTTTTCACAGGTCAACGATTCTGGCGCATGGGTGCGGGGGCATTGGGTTGCTGCTGACCCGACTGACAAGAAGAGTGAGTTAACAGGCCCGTCCACCTCGGAAATCTCTTGCGACCGTGAAGGGAAGACGTGCGCCGACACAACCGCGAGCATCACGGTCATGGGGAATACATTCGCACTGTCCGGCGGGCGAGATGAATACACGATTGAACGGTGGAACAGCAAAGAGATCGTAGCAAGCAACGTCGGCGGAGCCTGTCGAGTCCGCAACGTCATCAAATTCGACCGCGTGCAGAAGCGGGTCTATTCCATCCAAACATTGTCAGAACCGATTGACAATCTTCCGAAAGGACTGAGGGACCTCTGCAAACTCTCAAGCATGAACCTTGAACTCAAAAATAGCACGATGTGGAGGATTCGCTGACGCTGGCAGATAATGCACCAAACTGGTGTATAATGGTACCGTGCCCGCAACAAAACACGTCCGACGGAGTGTGTCGCTCCCCGCTCCCATTGCGAAACAAGTAGATCGTATGGCAAAGAGCCAGCGCCTGAGCGATAACCGTGTCCTGGTAGAGCTCATTGAGTTAGGCATCGAAACGCGCAAACAGAAAGAGAAGGCATTTTTCGAGCTAGCCGAACGCTTTCGAAGCGCCAGCGATCCCGCTGCAGCCAAGCAGTTAGGCGATGAGTTGGGCCGCTTGGTTTTCGGTGAGTAACTTCTTACTCACCTTATCCTCTTCTTCTTAGCCGAGAATTCCGGCGGAAGCTCGTCCCCCTCTACAGGCGGATTCCCCTTCCCAACGCGCTTCAGAATGCGGGCGATCTTCGCGGGATCAGCGCGGCGTACTCGCGCGGTGAAGTACTCCTCCGTTCGCAAGGCAGAAATTTTCTCCGCTACCGCCACGTTAATCAGTTGATTGAGGGCGACACCTTCGGATTCCGCGAGTTTGCGTGCCTCATCCAGCAAAGACGGTTGCAACCGCAACGCGAAATCGCTTCTCTTCATGACGTGCTCCCGTGGTTTGAATACCTGAGTTCGAATTATGGCGACCTATTCAGTCCTTCACCAGCCATGCCAAAGCTTCATCGCGGGTTTTAAAAGCAGGAAATTCGCGACGGGCGAAGCTGCTTAGGCTCTTGGAGAAATCCTCAGGAAAGGCCTCCGCTCCCACCCATGCGGTTTTCTTTATGTACGGCTTGTCGAAGACGGCCGTTTCTTTCATGACCCGCATGGCTTCTGCATCAAAGGATGCCGCCGTGAAATCGGAAAATATCAAGACTGAACCGCGGGGACGGGTAGTCACAACTTCGGGGAGTTCTCGCAAAACCTTTTCGACCTCAGCAGCCGAACAGTGCGACAAATCTACGAGCAGAATTTGTTTTCCCTGATGGGTGATAAATCGAATACGGTCGTTCATGTGCAGCCCGGCTCCTAAACCCCTATTTGGTAAAAGGACAACTGGGCCCCTTCCCGTTCACCGCCAGCATGAACACGAGTATACGCATAGCAGGCGCGCTCCGTAACTGCCACGGGTGTGCTGTCCGGATTTCGTAACAATTTCTCGACAGTGTCGCCGTGCTCATGGCCCTCCTTCCGTCGGGGGGGGGCAGAGAGTAGTAAAACTCCGCTTGACCCATATATACAAATGACATATCCTGTATATACGGTAGAATCAAGGAGAACCCTAATGGCTGCGACCATGACATCGATCCGCTTGGACACCAAATTGGCCGATGAAGCCAAGAAACTCTTGGGTGTAAAGTCCCGCACTGAAGCCGTCCATGTCGCGCTTCGAGAGCTTGTCGCGCTGAAGCGCTTCAAGGCCCTAATGAAGAAGAACGGAGGCAAGCTCTCATTCGCCGGCCTTGATGAGTGACCTCATTATTTTCGACACGTCGGTTGTGGTGGATCAACTGCGCACTGACTGCCACCGGCGGCGGATCGAGACCTTAAGCGGACTTATCCGGAATTCCGCCGTGGTCATGGCCGAACTGTGGCGTGGAGTCGTGAAGTCGGTGGAACGGGAGTTTCTGCGGGCCCTCGGCAGGAATCATCCCACCCTGACTCCCACGGAAAGGAACTGGCTCGAATCAGGCGAGATACTCGCAAAAATTCGCGCGGATCGACGGTTCCCACCGCACAAGCTGCGCGATCTGCATTTCGACGTGCTCATCGCGCTTACCGCACGCTCTCATGGCGCCCGGCTGATCACATCCAATCGCGCTGATTTTGAAATGATTTATAGTTACTGCAAATTCCAGCTTGAGATTTGGTAGTCCTCACGCACCATGTCCACCCTGGCCATCTCGCTCCCGCGCATCGCCCGCCACAATCCGTTGGCCGCTGTCGGAGTCGTGTTGGTGTCCATCTTCGTGATCGCTGCGATTTTTGCGCCGTGGATGGCACCGCAAGATCCAGCGCACATCGATCTGCCGAACCGTCTGCAATCGCCCTCGGCGCAGCATTGGTGCGGAACCGATGAACTTGGACGCGACATCCTCTCCCGCCTGATCTGGGGCGCGCGAATTTCTCTGTTCGTTGGCAGCAGCGTGGTTGCCTGTTCGCTTCTGCTCGGCCTCATTATCGGCAGCGTGGCCGGATACTACGGCGGAGATATCGACCGCTTCGTCAACGTCGTATTAATGAATGCGTTTCTTTCGTTCCCCGGCATTCTCATCGCGATTGCTTTTGTCGCGTTCCGCGGACCCGGTATTTTCAACCTGGTTCTTGCCTTGTCGCTTGGAGGATGGGTCGGCTACGCCCGCCTGGTGCGCGCGCAGGTGCTGGCCGTGCGCGAACGCGAATTTGTCGAGGCGGCGCGGGCGCTCGGCGCGGGCGATCTCCACATTATTACGAGACACATCTTACCCAACATTATTCAGCCGGTGATCGTTCAGGCTGCTATCGGGATGGCGGGCGCGGTCCTGGCCGAAGCGACGATGAGCTTTTTAGGATTAGGCGTCCCGCCGCCAACCGCTAGTTGGGGATCGATGCTGAACGACGCCCGTTCCCACCTCTTCGACGCTCCGCACCTGGTGCTGTTTCCGGCGGTGACGGTGATGCTCGCGGTCCTTGCCTTCAACTTCATCGGCGATGCATTGCGCGATCTGCTCGATCCACGATCCCGGATTGAGGCCGGGTTGTAATGCGTGGCGCAAATCGCGCTTGTCATCCTTCTATAACACTTGTCTACAATGACGAGCGAAGCGAAGGACCTGCTGTCCCACGCACCGACAAGAAGCAAACCCTCGCCTCGCTCAGACGACAATCCGAATGGCGATTTTCCGGCTAGCGAACGCAGGCGTTCGCCAGAAAGACTAAGCAGCCCTAGCCGATTGTGCTGCCTTACGGAACATAGCAAGGCGTTCCTGCGTCTGTTTCAAACGCTCTGGCGCTCCCTCGGAGGTCGCAATCAGTTTTTCCACGTTGCCGAAAATGGCGGGGTTTTGCATTTTCTCGCGCAGCTCTTTTACGAAGGGCTCAACTTTTCCGAAAATGACAAACATCTCGCCGGAGAAACTGGGCTCCAGGAATAGTTCTCTATTCAAGGTGCCGTGCAATACGAAGGAAGCAGCCATTTCCCAGTATCCGCCAACCTGGCGAAGCCACGCATTCTCCTGGCTGCCTAGCGCGGTTGCGATTTTCAAGATGTCGTCTGCGGATTCCGGCCAAAAGCCGATCCACCAGTTGCGCGCTTTTCGTATTTCGGCTTCGCGCCGGAGGTCGTAAAGTTTCATGATCAGTTCAGCATCAGCGGTCGTCGGTGTAATAGACATTTCTCTTCTCCTGTCAAATGTTACGGAATTGTGAATGGTTGCGACTCGCAAGTGGAACGACGAGAGCATCGATTATCTCACTGCCAAAGAGATTCGGCTAATCGAAAGAATCGATGTCTCTTGCGGCCTTTTCGCTTACTTTTCCATTCTTCCCGCGTCCAATGAAGGGCACGGGGATTACGGAACTTTTTCCAAGGCAGGTTCGTATGAACAGACATATGGAACTCAAATTTCAAGTCGAATGCTTACAGGATGTGGCGGTGGTGCACTGCTCGGGACGCATGGTGCGTGGAGCCGCCCTCGACCAGTTCCGGCGCGAGATCGAGCGACTCGAACGGGTCCGCGTGCTGGTGTTGGATGTTTCCGAAGTCGACCATCTGGATGCGGGCGGCTTGGGGACCTTGCTCCTGGTGCGTCGTTGGGCGACACGACGGTCGGCGAAGGTGAAGCTGGTGAACCCGCCGGTTTTCTTCCGCAACATGCTGGAGGAGACGCATCTGAACTCGGTGTTTGAAATTTCCTCTTTGAAAGAGGCGCTTTGCATTTTGCGGTCGCCGGAATGTTCTCCTCGCTTCGCGGTCGCCTGAAGCAATTCGGATCTCAGGTGTTGTCTCGGGTCAACCGAGCCGGTTCAAACCGTCCACGTAGGCTTTCGCGCTAGCCTCGATGATGTCGGTGGAAGCGCCACGACCCAGGACGCGGCGGTTGCCGATTTCCAGCTGCACTGTGACCTCTCCCATGGCTTCGGTGCCTTCGGTTACAGCGCGAATGTCATAGCGCAGAAGTTTTGCATGGGTGGCCGTGAGTTGCGCAATCGCCTTGTATACGGCATCGACCGGTCCGTCGCCGATCGACGCACCTTCCTTCGTTTTCCCCTTTACCAGCAGACGCACGGTCGCGGTTGGAATCGCCGTTGTGCCGCTGTAGCAATGCAGGTACTCCAGCTTCAGGTTCTGCTCGACCGGAGGCAATGCATCGTGAACCAGTGCGACCAGGTCTTCGTCGAGCACTTCCTGTTTCTTGTCCGCCACGGCGAGAAAGCGTTGGTACAGGGTGTCGAGTTCCTGCTTGGAGAGTTCGTAGCCGAGTTTCTCCAGCCGTGAGCGCAGCCCAGCCCGTCCCGTGCGCGCCGTTAGGACAACTCGGCTCCCGGTCAATCCAACGTCCGCGGGACGCATGATTTCATACGTCTCCCGGTCCTTCAGGAATCCATCCACGTGGATGCCGGAACTGTGCGCAAACGCATTCAAACCGACGATGGCTTTGTTGGCTGGGACCGGTATTCCGAGCAGATCGGCGACCATGCGGCTGGTGCGGAAGAACTCGCGGGGCTCGATTCCGGTGGTTACGCCGTAGTAGTCGTCGCGAGTGCGGATGCCCATGACGATTTCTTCCAGCGCAGCGTTGCCCGCCCTTTCGCCGATTCCGTTGATCGTCCCTTCGACTTGGCGCGCACCGTTGCTAATGCCTGCCAGCGAGTTGGCCACCGCGAGCCCGAGGTCGTCGTGGCAGTGGACGCTGATGGTTGCGCGCGCAATGTTCGGAACATTCTCGCGGATGCCGCGGATCAGCGCACCGTACTGCTCGGGAACGGTGTAGCCCGTGGTGTCGGGAATGTTGACGACGGTTGCGCCGGCATCGATGACGGCTTCCAACATCTGGAAGAGGTACAGCGGAGCGGCGCGGCCGGCATCTTCGGCATAGAACTGAACGTCGTCAACGCAGTTGCGCGCACGCTTTACGGCATCCACGGCCATGGACACCATTCTTGCCTTCTTGCTTTCGAGCGTCTTGCCATAACGCTCGTCGCGGAACTTGCCCACGATGTGAATGTCGGAAACGCCGATGCCGGTGTGAATGCGCGGGCGCTTGGCCTTGGCGAGCGCCTTGCCGCAGGCTTCGATGTCGGCGGGAATGGCGCGAGAGAGCGCGCAGATCGTGGGGCCTTCGATCTCCTGCGCGATCTTCCGGACGGCATCAAAGTCTTCCGGAGACGATGCCGGGAAACCAGCCTCGATGATGTCCACTTTCAGCCGGGCGAGCTGGCGCGCAAGCCTTATCTTGTCGCGACTCCCCAGGCGGGTTCCTGCCGCTTGTTCGCCATCTCGCAGAGTGGTATCAAACACCGCGATCTTTGATATAGCGTTCGAAGAGGCCTTGACTGATGTAGCCTTCATCCCTGCATCCTCGATGATTTACTGCATTTATTATCGGAGCAGAACAGCCGAACCGCTCCAGCATACCGCAGGAGGACCTTCGAAAATAAATAACCCGGAAGATGCTGCTCGAATTTAATGCGGCCCTTGCCGGTTGTAGTTTGGATACCCTGGCTTTTTCGGTTCCGGCACCGGGTGCTTCGCCAGTTCGTCCAGCGCCAGACTCACAGCTTTTTCAAGCTGCGGATCGTGACCCTCGCTCACCGGCTTCGGTTCCATGTCCACTTCGTAATCCGGCTGTACACCGTGGTTTTCCACCTCCCATTGACCCTGCGGATTGAAGAATCCGAAGCTGGGTGAAGTGACCCGGCCGCCGTCCATCAACACCGGGATGCCGCCGATTCCGACCAGTCCACCCCAGGTGCGCTTGCCGACCAGCGGGCCCAGTTGAGCTTCACGAAAATACCAGGGCATCGCATCGCCGCCGGAGCCGGCGAATTCGTTAGTAATCATCACCTTTGGTCCCAGGACCGAGGCCTGCGGAGTGCGGTAGATCGCGCCATAGCGCGGAGCCCACCAGCTCATCAGCGTTCGCTGCATGGCCTGGATGATGTAGTCCGCCGCCTGGCCACCGCTGTTGAAGCGCTCGTCAATAACGGCTCCCTGCTTGTCGAGTTGCGCAAAGTAGTAGCGGTTGAAGTTTGTCAAACCGCCCATCGCTGTGTCCGGCAGATAGACGTAGGCCAGCGTTCCGCCGCTCAGTTCCTGCACCTTGCGGCGGTTTGCTTCGATCCATGCCAGGTTGCGCAGACTGAGATCATCGGCGATCGGCGTCACCGTAACCTCATGCGCGTCTTTGGATTTGTCGTTGCCGCTCGCGTCTTTGGCGATCTTCAGCACCACTTGCGTTCCCGCGGTGCCTTCGAGCAAACGCTGAATGTCATCGGATCCGCTCAGGTCCTTTCCACCGATGGCGAGAATGAAATCTCCTTCCTTGACTTTCACTCCCGGTTCCGCCAGGGGCGCATGCGCTCTCGGATTCCAGTGTTCGCCCGTGTAAATGCGTTGTATCCGGTACCGCCCATTGACGATCTGATAGTCGGCGCCCAGCAGACCTCCCCGCACCTGATTCGGGTGGGGGATCGTGCCTCCGTTGCCGCGCAGATGGCCCACCGAGAAGTCACCGAGCATCTCCTGAAAGAGATAATTCACGTCGCTGCGCGAACCGACTTCATCGAGATAAGGCCTGTATTTCGCTTCCTGCTTCGTCGGGTCCACTCCGTGATAATGCGGATCGTAGAAGAAGCTGCGCTCGATCTGCCATATCTCGTGAAACATTTGTTTCCACTCGGCGCGGGGATCGGCGCGCACTTCCATCTTCGACAGGTCGAGTTTTCCCTCGCCGGGTTTAACCGGTATATCAGCGGGAGCGATGACAAATGTTGGTGGCGGACCGGCGGCCGTCGGCGGCCCTTCGGACTCGCCATGCGCCATTTCCAGCAGCATCTTCTCGCCGTCGAAGGAAAGATCAAATCCCGAGATGTGTTCGGCAAGCTTCTCGGATTTCTTTGTCTTCAGCACGAAGCGTGTCAGCATCTGGCCGCGATCCTGCTGGAATCTTCCGCCGCCTTCCAGCAGATAAAGCACGCCTTCCTTCCCGGCCGCGAGACCTGAATAACCGCCTGGAGGCAACGGGAGGGCGGCGGCGCGATCTTCCAGATGTTCGAGATCGATCTTTACCGGCTTTGGCTTCTCCGGCTTTTCCGCTTTCTCCGGCTTGCTTGCGTCATCCGATTTCTTTGTCGCGTCGTCTTTATCAGTGGACTCATCGCCGGAGTCCTTCTTGTCTTTCGCGTCCTTATCCTTATCTTTCTTGTCTTTGTCCTTGTCCTTATCTTTATCTTTGTCCTTGTCCTTCGTGTCTTTGTCCTTCGCGTCCTTCTCCCTTGCTTCGGGCGTCTTCTCGTCTTCACTTTGGGGCGCAACCGGAGAGACCGTATCCGCCGCCAGAGCCAGCCCATATACGCTGCGCGTGACCTCAAATTCATCGCTGCTCATGTCCAGTCCACTCGTGGAGGTGCCGTAATTCGTGCTTTCCGTGAAGTAGAGATATTTCCCTCCACGGTCAAACGCGGGGAAGCGAACGTCGCTCATGCCGTCGGTAATTCGAGTGCTCTTGCCCGATGCGACGGAATACAGGAAGAGCGCATGAAAGCGGTTTGAGACCGTCTGCGTGTAGGCCAGCCACTTCGAGTCCGGCGACCAGGATGCGTCATGATCTCCGTCGTCGACAACGGCCTTGTCGATGACTGTGGCTTTCCCAGTTAAGGTGTCGAGTAGCCAGATATTCATTTTATTGTCGTGGAAGGCGATCAGCTTTGAGTCTGGCGACCATGTGGGCTGGAAATAATAGGTGACCTCGTTCGCCAGCGGAAACTTCTTCACTTCGCCCGCTCCGGTCTGGTTGCTGATGTGCAGCGCATACTCGCCAGACTCATCCGAGAAATAGGCAATTTTCTGTCCATCCGGCGACCACGCTGGCTCGCGCTCCATCACGCCTGGGGTACTGGTGATATCCCGTGTCGTGCTTTCTTTGGCGGGGACGGTGAGAATGTCGCCATGCGCCTCAAAGACCGCGCGCAGCCCGGTGGGCGAGATGCCGTAGCTTTGGATATCACGATCGGCGGGCGAAATACGTGCACGCACCTCCGGCAGGTCTGCGTTCAGATCAACGCTGATCGGGCGGGTCTGTCCGCTCGATGTGTCATACAGGAAGAGTTCGCCAAACCGGTCGTAGACAATTCCGCCCGGCCCCGCGCTCGCCGAGCGAATATCCGCGCCGTCATTCTTCACGACTTCAGTTACAGATTTCGTCGCCGGGTCAAATCGAAATAGAGATATCGGACCATTGCGATCGGAAAGAAAATAGACCTGCTTGTCTACCCAGACAGGATTGAAGTCATTCGACCCTTCGCGCGGGATCTTCACCACATCCAGCGTCGCCATGTCGGCAATCCATACCGAACTGGCCAAGCCGCCGCGGTAGTTTCTCCAGGCAACGTAGGTGGAATAATTGAAGGGCGATGCACCGCTCACCGGCGAGTAGGCAAAGTATTTTCCGTCCGCTGAAAATTTGCCGGAAGAGGCCATCGGCAGCGGTAGGGCAGTGGGGAGACCGCCGTCCAGCGGGACCTTGAAAAGCTTTGTATAGCGCGGGCTGTTGCTTTCGCGGTTCGACCGGAAGATTACGTACTTGCCGTCCAGTGTCCACCCCACCGCAGAATCCGCCGCCGGATGATAGGTGAGGCGCTTCGGGACTCCGCCCATTGCCTGGACGACAAATACATCCGTATTGCCGTCGTATTCGGCCGTGAAGGCGATCATGCTGCCGTCGGGCGAGAAGACCGGGTCGGTCTCAATGCCGGTCCCAGCTGTCAGGCGAGAGGCGTGGCCGCCATTTCGGTCCACGGTCCATAGATCGCCCGCGTAAGAAAAAACAATCAAATTGCCGTTGAACGTCGGCCGCTGCAGCAAAGGGTGCGAAGTTTGAGCGGCGACGAGAAGCGGGCAAAGCGCAGCGAAAATTGCCGCAAAAAGGGGGCGAATCGAGTTCATCTCTGATGCTCCGTTAATGGCGCCGACAGAGGATCATTCGCATGTATCAGCCTTGCGTAGACCGTCTGGGCGTGTGTCCCTACAATAAGATTGTGCTGCACTCTGAAGGTTTGTGCCTGGTTCGATCGGCGACCAGCCAGCGTCACCCGAGCAAGTCTATATCAATCCATTGCAAATCCAAATCCGCGAACGCGTCTTTTGCCACTCGCGCTACACTGAATCGCGGCAAGTTTCGCACGCTGCGCTCGCGCCATGCGAGAGCGATTGCCGGCCATTCGATGGGAGGATCATACGGGCCTATCTAGCATAGTGTTGCGTCAATGCTGACGCTTGGAAGGGGACAGGTGAGAAACTTTTCGCGGTATTCTCTGGTTCTTCTGTTCGTCGCATCCTTCTTTGTTGTTCAGACTGTTTCCTCGCTTTGGGCGCAGGGAAGCTCCGGGGAGCGAATTTTCTTTCATGCCGAGATCTTCACCGGCAACCCGGATAATCCTTATGCGGAAGCGGTTGCGATTCGCGGCGACAAGATCCTAGCGGTGGGCAGCCTTCCCGAGGTGGCGAAGTCTGCGTCCGCGAACGCCGAGCGCATTGATCTGGAGGGCAAGAGTCTTTTCCCTGGATTCATCGATTCGCACAGCCACTCGATCGACGGCGGTCTGAGCCTGATTTCTGCCGACGCCAGCGAGAAAGTGCAGTCTCTCCATCAGCTTGCGCCTTTTGTGCAAGACGCGAAGAAGACGGGCAAGGGCATGCGCGGCGACGTTCTGGAGATTCTAGGCCTGCCGCTGGAGTTCTGGTCGCACTGCGACGTCCTCAATGCCCAGTTCAGCACGGGGTCTTACGAGAAGCAAAGTGTTCTTCTGCGCGGGATGGATGGGCATACGGCATGGGCGAATCGCGCGCTGTTGCAGCGTGCGGGCATCACAGCGGACTTTCTGAGCAAGCTTTCCACCTTAGAAAGGAGTTATTACGGCGTCAACAAAGACATGCAGCCGAACGGCTTTCTAGTCGACGCCGGCGTGGAGAAGATTGAACCGTTTTTGCCTCAACGCACCTCTGACGAGTTGCTGGCAGCGGGGCGTGCCGCAATGGCGTACAACCACAGCCTCGGGATCACGGCATGGCTTGAGCCTTTGGCGAGTGCGTATGTATTGAAATCCTATAAGTTGCTGGCGGAGCGAGGCGAGCTGACTTCGCAGGTGGTAGCATTTCCCCAGGTGTTTGCGAAAGATCCTGCGTCGGAGCTTGCCGAGTTGCAGAAGACGCGCGAGGTTTACAGGAGCGTTCCCAATCTATACATAAGCGGGATTAAAGTCTTCGCGGATGGAGTGGTGGAGTATCCGTCGCAAACGGCGCATCTCAGCAAGCCGTACACAAACACAGGGCGGAACGGCGATCTGCTGTTCGATCCCAAGAAGTTTGCCGAGCTCTGCGTGTTGGCGGACAAACAAGGATTGATCGTTCACGTACACGCGATCGGCGACGGCGCGGTGAAGGAAGCGTTGGATGGGATTGCGGCGGTGCGAAAGGCCAATGGGAATTCCGGGTTGCCACACACAATTACGCATGAACAGTTCGTGCGGCCGGCCGATTTTCCCAGGTTCCGCGACCTGGGAGTGGTGAGCGCGTTGCAGCTTCTCTGGGCGGATGCGAGCCAGGATACGATTGAAATTGTGAAGCCCTATCTGGATCCCGCTATCTATAAGTGGCAATATCCGGCGCGATCGATCCTTGATAATGGTGGAATTATTTCGGGCGCGAGCGACTGGCCGGTTTCGAGCGCAAACGTGTTCTGGGCCATTTATCAGGCGGAGACACGCAAGGGGCCGGAAGGAGTGCTCGATCCATCGCAGGCGATGCCGCGCGAAGCGATGTTCTATGCCTACACGCGAAACTCGGCGAGGGCCATGAATCTCGATTCCATTGGGGTCATCGCCGCGGGCAAGCGCGCGGATTTAGTTCTGCTGGACCGCGACGTTTTGACGATTTCTCCGGACGAGATGCGGGGCACGAAGGTGTTGTGGACGATGGTTGCCGGAAAGACGGTATATCAGGCGAAGTGAAGCGACATCTGCCCGACGCCCCACTAACAATGCTGTAGTTGTACCAGCGCAGGTCGATCCAAAGTACACTCGCGCTTCCAACAAACGGGCAATCTGGCGCGTGTACGCTTGAACATTTTGGAAGCGAACTCCCGAGAGAGGTATCGTCCAACGCGTCGCGGTACTTTAATGCAGAGGTTCAAAGGGCTGCCCGCTGCGCAAGCCTCCCCCAAGCAGAGGATTGCTATGCCCGCTTCCAACGGTCACACGGCACGGCGCAGTTCGAGAGTAGCGATCAAAGTTCCAATCCGCGTTACCAGCATGGAGTCCCATGCCCAGTTCTCAGAAATCTGTGAGACGCTGATGGTGAGTGCGCATGGCTGCGCGCTCCGCTTCCCCTTGAAGTTGGACACTGGAAGCGCCCTGCGCCTGCACAACCGCGGAGGCCGGCAGGCCACGGCATTCGTGGTTTTCTGCCACCCAATGGGACCCGACGGACCGGGCTTCCGGCTGGGTGCGCGTCTCGACCGGCCGGACAATTTCTGGGGATTGGAATCCTGTCCCGATGATTGGACGATGGTGGAGATGCCCGTACCCGCGGCCCATCAACCTTTCCCAAAACTGTCGCCCGGTTCCACAGTTCTGTACAAACCGCGAATTTCGTCCCCGGCATCGCAAGCCGTTTTCGACAAGCTGGAGGAGTACCTCTCCGAAGAACGTTTGCAAGGCATACTTGCCAAACTCATTCGGCCCCTGCAGGCGGAGGTCAGCGAGCTGCGGGAAAAGCTGGCCGCCAATGCCAAGTGCAGCCGCTTCGAGGTGTCACTCGGGTCTATTCCTCCGGAGTTGGAGGAGAAGCTATGTGAGCGCCTGCGGAAAGATGTTGGGGCACGCGTTCTGCAGCAAACCCGGGAACAGTCCGCGGAGATATTCGGATCGGCGGAAATGGCCATCGAGCAGAAGATCAGTACAGCCCTAAGCGAGTTTCGGCACCGTCTGACCGGGGAACTACACGCGGTCGAACAACGGGCACAGGGATTGTCAAAGGAGCTCACCACCACGGCGCAACAGCATGTCCGTGCTGGAATCGAGAAATTGCAGCGACAGACAATGGATGCTGGTGCACATATCAACGCAGAAGGCGGAAAGTTCTTGCGTTCTTTGCAGGCGCAACTTGCAGACTCCCATGACAGTCACTGCCGGGAGATCGAACAGATCCAAGCCAGTGCCGCCGCGAAAGCGTCCCAACTTCAGTCGGAAGTTTCCGACCTGGGCCGGAGAATTGAGGGATTGAACGAGTCCGTGCGCCGCCTGGAATCGGATTTAGACGCGCACCTCGAGGGCCTGGCCGGCGATATTGTTTCCCGCGCGTCAACACAAATCGAGAGCGCTGTGGCTCTGGCCCTCAAAGATTTGCAAGCGCGTGGCTCGAACGAAGTCGAAACCAGGCTCAGCGAGATGTGCAGCCACGTGAGAACCATTCAGAATCGGATTGAAGACTCGTTTTCCGCTTCGCTGAAAACCCAGAGCGACGAAGCCGCGCAGTCAATGGCACAACAGTTCGAGGAACTCGCTCCACAATTGCTGGAAAAGTGGCGGCTCACACTCGCCCAGGACTTGAACTTGGTGGCGAACACTCTGGGCCAACACCTTCGCCAGGAACTCGAACCCGAAGACGGCCAAGGGGAAACAGGTAAGACTGGCGCGCCGAATTAGCTCGGCGGTAGATCTGAACCGGCATCCGTTGCAACGGTCAGCTATCGTTACCTTTGGTAGTGGCGGCGGCGAAGGATGAATGCAAGAATGAACCCTGACGAGGGTACAAGCGTGGTTTTGCGGTTGAGATAGCCAACCGCGATTACAGTACGTATAATGCTCGCGGCAGTCGTGGGCCCCAGTGTCCAGAGGGATCCAGGATACAAGATTCCCACGTTCCCCCTGCCTGTGATGCGTCCGAATCCCTTTGTGCATAAGGTTTTTGGCTGGCCGAGAATAGACGTTGAAAGTGCTGGTTCAGTTCGAAAGGGGTGCCATATACGCGAGCTACGGATTCATGCTGCTCTGCCGGTGCGCGTGGCGTGGGCGGAGAGTGAGCAGGCGATCAAGCAGATTGCTTACACGCTCGATGTGAGCCCCAAAGGCGCACGGCTGGGAGGGGTCAAGGGGCTGAAGAGTCCGGGTCAAGTCATCGTAGTCAGACGAAACACGGATGAGGCGCGATTTCGAGTCATTTGGATCGGGCGGCCGCGTACTCCCGAAGAAGGTCAGATCGGAATCGAATGCGTCGAGAGCGACAAGGTCATCTGGGACGTGGATTTCGCTCAGGCGGAAGAAGACTTTCAGCCAATGGGCACGGCGAGTTCGGGGTCAGCCCACTTGTGGAAGCCTGCCTCCCAAACGCAGGCAAAACCCACGGATTACAGTTGCCCCGGCTCCGCTAAGGTGTGGGCTGACGAGGCCGATACTCGCACCGAGGCCTGGCTAACTAGGATAGGCTTCTCCGGATGCGAGCTTGAAACTGCTGCGCGATTACCCCTCAACAGCCCGCTCGTGCTCCAACTCCATATTGGAGAAACGGAGCTCACTGTCAAAGGTGCCCGCCGTGAAAAGGATATTGCGGGCGCTTGGATCGAGTTTACGCATATCCGTCGCGGCGATCGAACGATTCTACAGGGGCTCATGGCTCGGCTTTCCAGCGGGAAGAAAGACGCTATGGAGAACCAGCCTCTCGAAGAACTCTGCGGCGCGGGCCACGTTTGCTTGCTTTACACGTCCCCTGAAGAACAATTGGCGGGTGTCATCCCCTTTGTCCGGGCGGCACTGAAGCGCGCCGAACGATGTATCTACATCGTCGATGAAGATCCGGCGCCAAAGATTGATGCTCTCCGCGACGCGGGCATTCCGGTTGACGAAGTCGTCAGCGCCGGAGCAGTCGTGATTCTAACCAAATGGGACACATACTTGAAGGGCGGAAATTTCGATCCGGGATGGATGCTGCAATTCCTCCAAGAACAGGTTGTGGCCGCTAGGGCCGACGGATTCACGGCTTTGCGGCTGACCGGGGAGGTGAATTGGATCCAGACGGAACTGGATGCCGCAAGTTTCCTAGAGTACGAGGCCAAGATAAACGAGATCATCCCTCAGATTGGGCTCCTGGGCATGTGTCAGTATCACCGTCATCGCGTCGGACCCAACATGATTCCCGGGATTCTCGACACTCATCCGCGAATCGTGGGAAGGGACGGCGTTCATCGGAACCACACCTACGGACAGTTTAAGGGACGCGATCTGAGCTAAGCGGCGCGCTCAGCGTACTCAATACTAGAACCTATCTCATAAATCGGTTTGGGAAGGGCACGGCTTCAGCCGTGCCGCCCAGAGCCAATAAAGACGAGGGCTTCAGCCCCTGAGGGCCGGACAGTTTACTTCTTCGATTCATTATG
>Ga0182024_10006764_pt1 | contig 25029 bp, 15 predicted proteins | sample P32metaG_FD_120480 | JGI IMG/M metagenome (GOLD analysis project Ga0182024, IMG submission 120480) | Permafrost microbial communities from Stordalen Mire, Sweden - P3-2 metaG (Illumina Assembly) | ecosystem: Environmental > Terrestrial > Soil > Wetlands > Permafrost | place: Sweden: Stordalen...
CAAGCTCTAGGTCGGCGGGAAGCCTGCCAAAGTCATCGGGTACAAACATCTTGATATCCAGCCCGCTGCGTTCCTTCAAGCCCTGCATGTACCACTGAATCGCCTGCGACAAGCCATTTTCGTCCAGAAGCGGCGGATGCAACAAATAGGAGGTCGTACGAATCTCCCGGTTCAGTTGCTGCACAAGATTCTGCGTATCTTCCAGACTCTTGGCGAGCACGGGATTCTTTCCTGCATACCGGTTGAGGCTAGCCAGGTTCATTCCGAGCGCGACAATTATTTGTCCCGCGCTGTCGTGCAACTCTCGAGCGATGTGTCGTCTTTCATCTTCCTGGGTTGTCAACAAACGGTTCGATAGTTCTCTAAGTTGTTCGGCCTGCTCGAGGATATCGGAATTTCGCTGCTCGAGTTCGATCGTGCGCGCCCGCACTTGGATCTCAAGGCTGTCTGCCAGGGTGCGAAGCTTTTCCTCGCTCTGTCGCAACGTACGTTCGATTCGCTTCGATTCACCAATGTCCCTGGCAACTTTGGAGGCGCCGACGATGTTGCCTATGCTGTCTTTCACAGGGGAAATCGTCAGCGAGAGATCGATCAGAGCTCCATCTTTACGCAACCGCTTGGTTTCGAAGTGATCGACTCTCTCTCCTCGCTTGAGCCGCTGAATAATTCCTACCTCCTCGTCGCGCAGGTCTTCCGGGATAATCAGGAAAATATGCTGGCCCACAGCTTCTTCGCCGCGATACCCGAACAATCGTTCCGCACTCTTGTTCCAACTCGTGATGACTCCGTCGAGGTTCTTGGTAAGGATGGCATCGTCGGAGGAATCTACAATGGCAGCCAACAAATTGCTCGCGCGCATGTTTTGCTTGCGGTCGTCTTCCTGCGTTGTGAGGGTCCCGAGTGAGGCCAAAATCTGGTATACCGACGAGGCGAATTTCCCCAGAGAACGCATCAGTCGCTCGTCTTCGCGATCAAACTGCCGACTTTCGTCGTGCGCGACCGCCCATAGCGTTCCGACTGCTTTCCCTCCGACGTAGAACGGGACCAACAGCGCTTCCTCAACGCATGGCTGGACGGGCTGGAAATAGGTGTAACGCCGCTCGACATGCGTGAACAGGAGAGTGCTATTGCGGTCAAGCACATCTCCACAAGGTCCGAAATCGCGGGGCGTACCTCCGCCAATGTGCGACTTCCAGCTCCCGGCAATCGCGGGCCAGTAGAATCTCTTTCCGCCGTCATCGGTTGTCAGCAGGCTCATGCCAGCCGACCCCGCGTTGCACACGTCGAGAAGGGTATCGGCCAAGGATTGAAGAACCGTCCCCGGGGAATCGGCCAAGTCTTGGGCAAGTGCGACCAGGGCCCGATTTTCCTTCTCGTAGTCAGGGGGTCGCGAGGCACGGCGTCGTAGTTCCTCCGTGCGCAGTATCGACTCGACAGGGACGGAAGCTTTGTCGCCCGCATTCTCGCTAGATGCTCCGTGAGATTCAGGATCCGTTCTCAGGGTGTCACCGGCATTTGAAACAGGCTCAAAGCTGCGCCCAGCAGTTATCTCTTCAACCGTGGAAACCAACTCATGAGCCAGATCGCACTTGGCGACGAATGCCGCAGCACCCGCATCTTGGGCCTGCCTTCTGACTACGGACGGGTCATTTTGACTGGTGACAACCACCTTCGATTCAGGAAGTTCTTTCGACAGAATTCTGGTTACCGCTATTCCATCCATTCGAGGCATCGCGACATCCATAACTATGACATCGGGGCGCAGGTTCCTTGCTTTTTGCAACGCATCGATGCCATCTTCCGCTTCCCCGCACACAAGCCAACCGGCACGGGAGGATAACAGGGCCCGAATACCTCTTCGAACTTCCGGATAATCGTCAGTAACAAGGATTCGCAGATGTCCCATTAAACGCCCCGGACCTACAAAGCTGCTTGTCTAACGCCGTACATTAAAACAAACGTCCGCCCGATTATGTACAGTCTTTCCTGTATCCCTTATGGATGAATGCCTGGCCGCCCGATGGCAAGCGCTTCCTGTTCCTCGCATCGCAAGGGCACGACGAGTGTTTCACCGTGGTGCTGAACTGGCAGGTGGGGTTGAACAAATGACGCTTTCGGCCGGCAACTTCCGATTAGTTCGGTCCGGAACGGTAGAATGAGCGCGTTCGATACTTTGCAGGCCGCCGCAACCAATGTTCCTTGTCTTCAGCAAGGCGCGCTACCGTCCGACTTCGTGATTTTCGTTCATGAGGGATATCGAGGATTCGCTTATGCACTTGGCAGATAATTTCCGGTTTCGCCCCCGTCTCTCCAGAGTACGAACGCGGCTAGCCCGTAGAGTCGCACTCCCCCCATGGCTGGTCGCGCTGGGTTCATTCGGCAAGCGCTTGCTCAGTTGCCCCCTCGGCATATTCACGCCCATCACCAGGAGCCACAACATTACCAATCCTTGAACGAGCAGGGCGGCAGCCAGGTTGTAGGGTGACAGAAAGCTCGCGAGCGCTGGTGGCAGAAAGGTCAGCCAACACAGGCCCGCGATCGCCATCAGCACGCCCAGAAATCGAGGCAGGAAGGTCGACCTGAGAATCAGGTAGCCTATCAGGATCCAATACAATCCGTGAAATCCCAGGCCGATGTTCACGCCGTGAGGCAGAAATTGAAGAAGCTCGAGGGTGAGTGCCACGATGTTGAAGAATACGGCGAGCAGCGAGAGATGGCTGTTCACCGGTTTAAAGATGACATAGAAGAGCAGAGTGACCGCGATCAGGCACGTAACCTCGGTGATGGCCGCGATGAGTTCTTCTGTGGAACTCAACCTGCCGCGAGCGAAGAACTCGGTGAATGCCGCCGTCAGTACAAGGAGCAAAAAAAGAAAACCGGCCATTCTGGTCTTGAAACGCAGCGACGCTTCTGCTGACCGTTTCATGATCCCTGCTGCACTCATACGCTTTCCTCCTTATGCGAGCTGTCGAGTCAGCGGTTCACCCGAATTGGGGCGGGTTTCCCGATTCAGAGACCAGAGGTACTGATACCACGATCGACGGTGGCTTTCATGCTGCGCTGGCCTGCTCATTCCATCGTTGAACATTCACTCCCATCACGAGAAGCCAAAGCATCAGCGCTAGTTCCGCGAGGAAGCCGAGAACCAGAATGTAGGGAGATAGATAGTTTGCGAGCGGCGGTGACAGGAAGGTCAGCCAACCCAAACCGGCAAACGCCATCGGCACGCCCAGAATTCGAGGCAAGAAAGCCGACCTGAAGATCAGGTAGCCGATGAGAAGGCAATAGACTCCGAAAAATACGAAGCATATGTTGACACCCAGACCATACAATTCGAAAAACAGATACGCCAGCGCCTGCAACTGTCCCACGCCAAATACACTCAAGTACTGGCCGCCTCCCAAGACGACAAGCGGGGCGAGTTGAAACAGGCTAGCAAAAGCCAGAATGGCGCATCCCACGAGACTAAAGAAAGCCGCGATTAAAGAAAGGCTCCTGTTCACAGGCTTGAACAAGTCATAGAACAGAGCCGTCACCGCGATATAGCAGGCGGTCGCGATGAGGCCGGTTGCCAGCCCCAACCGAAATAAGGGCTGGTGCGCCAGGATGTTGTTCGCTGTAGCCGCGGCATCGCCATCCACAACAAGCCCTCTAAGGAAGACCTCCCCCAATACCGCCGTCAGAAAGTAAAACAAATACACCACACCGGTAAGCCTCGCCCTGGGACCCAGCGACGCTGCCGCAATCCGTTCGGTCATTCCATAGCCTCCAGGACGGCATTGCTGCATTGTCGGCCCTTTGTTGTCTGTTCAATAGAACACATGATCGGGAACTCGACTCGGAAAGCAAGCAGGGATCGCGAGTGTGCGGGAAAGATGTAAGCGATTCTCGGGACCGTCAGCGCGACGTGTGAGTGGCGGGACTTGTGTCACGCAGACCCGCGTCATAGGACGGGATCTAGAGAGGATGTTCGCTGTTTTGGTGTTACTTACAGTTCTTCTTTCCGGCGAAAACCGAACCGACAACCTCATTCTGGCTCACGAAAGGCCAGATTCTGAGCGTATCGTCGGCTATTCGGAAGGTAATTCGGACCTCGCGGTTCAGGAACTGGGTTCAACTTCGCTACCGTCTCGGTACGTGCGTGGAGTCAGTAACATTGGGTACACTTGAGAACAGGCAGTGACGAATGGCGTACAACACCGCGACGGAAGGGACATCTGGGTTAAAGGGAAATCAACACCTCAGGGTTCCGGAATCTACCTTCTGAGCAGGGGGCCCCAGCTTGGCGGACCTGTAGACCTACGGTACAGACTTCAACCCCTGGTAGGTCGGATGAGCAGGCATGTCGGATTGAATCACTCGGGCTGGGAATGGCGATCAGGTGAGACGTGCCAGTTTCTCTTGGGTCTCGACCGCGGTCGATGCACCCGCGTCATTGCTCGTGTCAAGAAACCTCTCTATCGTTGTGAACAATTCAGTCGTCCGTATGGGCTTCGATAAATAAGCATCCATGCCAGCGGTAATACATCGTTCCTCGTCCCCTTTGAGCGCATGCGCTGTCATGGCGATGATTGGAATGTGAAGACCCGTTGTTTTTTCCCTCTGCCGGATCGCGGCTGTTGCCTCGAAACCTCCCATGTTGGGCATCTGTACATCCATCAGAACGAGGTCAAACGATTCTTTTCCCAACTCGTCGAGTGCTGCCTGCCCATCTCCCGCAATTGTTACTTCGAAGCCGCGCTTCTGGAGCAGGCGCGAGGCCAGCTTTTGGTTCACCAAATTGTCTTCGGCCAGAAGAACCCGGCATCGATTGCGGTTCTCGCGCAAGCTGTGCGTTGTCACCAAGGGTTCGGTTTTCTTTTCTGGGTTTCCCTGCAGGAGAGCGTAGATGGCTTCCAATAATTCTCTTTGGCGTACCGGTTTGACCAAGTAAGCGGAAATGCAATGCTCCTGGCATCTCGCCGCGTCGCCTATGTGGCCGGCGGATGTAAGCATCATGATCATTGTCCCGGCGAGCGACAGGTCCTTGCGAATGATCTCGGCGAGCGCGAATCCGTCCATTTCCGGCATCTGACCATCGAGAAGAATGAGAGGAAACGTATGGCCCATACTCTTCGCCAGTTTAAGCGCTTGAAGCGCTGTCTTGCCACAATCGACGGCTGTTGGGCGCATTCCCCAGCGAGCTAGCATTCCTTCCAGGACGCGGCGATTGGTCAAGTTATCGTCGACGACAAGAACTTGCATGTCTTGCAATTGCTCGGAGTTAACAGGGCCGGGCCGCCTCGCCGGAGCATCCTGTAACGCCAGCAGAATACTGAAGTGAAACGTGCTGCCCTGTCCGGGCTGGCTCTCCATCCAAATCCGGCCTCCCATTAGTTCCACCAGAAGTTTGCAGATGGTCAGCCCCAACCCTGTGCCTCCATACTTCCTGGTCATTGAGCCGTCGGCCTGGGAGAAAGCCTCGAAGATTCTTTCCTGTTTCTCGGCCGGTACGCCAACTCCCGTGTCTCTTATCGCAAAATGTAGGCGGGTTAAATTGGGCCCTTCCGACAGATCATTCACGGTTATAACAATTTCACCGTGGTCAGTAAACTTGATGGCATTGCCGACCAGATTAATCAGAATCTGCCGAACTCGTCCTGGATCTCCCAACAGAGTCTCTGGAACTTCGGGCCCGATGTCGTAGACCAGTTCGATCCCTTTTTGGTGCGCGCGAAAACCAAGCCCCTTCATCGTTTCGCCCAGACTCTCACGAAGGTCGAAGGGAATGGACTCCAGTTCCAGTTTTCCAGCCTCAATCTTGGAGAAATCCAGAATGTCGTTGATGATGGACAGTAACGACTCACCGGAAAGCCGGACCAGCCCAAGATGCTCTCGCTGTTCTGCCGTCAGCGCGGTGTCGAGAACGAGCTCGGTCATGCCAAGAATGCCGTTCATAGGCGTACGGATTTCGTGACTCATCGTCGCGAGAAAAGTGCTCTTGGCTTGATTCGCGGATTCGGCAGCGTCCCTGGCTTCGCGGAGTTCCTGTTCGAATCGCTTGCGCTCGGTGATGTCACGCACAAATATCGTGAACAACCGCTTCCCTCCAGGTTCCGCGATGGACATGGTCAGTTCGGCTGGGAATTCGTGTCCGTCTCGGTGCTGCGCCACGATTTCAACGCGTTTCTTGAGGACTGGACCTTCGCCCGAAGCAAGGAATTGACGAAGCCCTTTTTCAGCCGCGGCATGATAACGCCCAGGAAAAACGAGGTGGTCAAACAGTTGACCCAGGGCCTCCTCCCGCGACCATCCGAAGGTTGCGATCGCCTGGCCATTCCAATCCGCGATTGTTCCCCTGGAATCGATCTCGACAAATGCATCCAGGGCCGTTTCAAGGATCTGTCGTGACCTTTTCTCACTGAACTCGAGCGCCAAGGACTGCGCGGAGAAGCGTCGATCAATGAGGGATGTCAGGATCGCAATGCTGAGAACCATGAATGCCACAACAATGATGACCGTTGCGCCGAGAGTGGATATGTTGACGGCATGCGACAGGCCGCCCTCAACCGCCGAGGAGGGCGTGAAACTGGCTGCCGCCATTCCTGTGTAGTGCATCGTGGGAATTGCGGCGCCCATGACCAGTGCGCTTAGGATCTTTCGCCAACCGCCCGATCTTGTTTCTCCACGAAAGTAGAACGTCAGCCATAGCGCAACCAGGGAAATCACGATTGCTAGAACAACTGATATCGTTACAATCCAGAAAGAAAAGTGACACATCGCCGGCAGCCGCATTGCTGCCATGCCGATATAGTGCATTCCCGCGACGGCGCTGCCCATGAAGACACCGCCGACTATGATTCGAAAGAAACCCATCGTCTTTCGGCTGACGACAAACAAAGCGATTGCCGATGCAAGAACAGCAGCCAACAGCGAAGCGACCACCGTTGGCCAGTCATATTGGACTGGAACCGGCAAGCGGAAGGCGAGCATTCCCACGTAGTGCATCGACCATATGCCGATTCCCATTGCCAAGGCGCCGCCGCTGAGCCAGACGCTGCGCGCCCCATCGTGCGCCGAAGTGACTCTCCCGGCGAGATCGAGAGCAGCATAGGAAGCCAATACGGAAATGACGACGGACAAGACGACAAGACGGTGGTCGTAGGAGCCGAGCAACAAGTTACCGGGAGACATGAGTAATCCGCAGCTCCTTAACAAGGCCAACACAGCGACTCATTTTCGAGTCCCAAGGGATTATCAAGAAACTTCCGCTGGTAGGCTCTCGATTGGAGAGCGGACAGTCCTAAACCAGAGGTGAAAAGTGGAGGGGATTTGAGTCTAACTTACCGGTCAGGCAAGTCAAGCGCGGCCGACCAATTGCAACGCACTAGTTAACCGGCGGATGCTTCGCAAGCAACGCTTTCTTCCACGCGGCTAACTCCCGATAACCAATTACCAGACCACGATCACTCGCCGGGAACGAATGAGAACAAAATACTTCGCCGAGGGCCGCGCAACCAGGCTGCCAGGCATAGGAATAGGCAAGACGGACCGACCATGGGGCAATTACAAGCCTACCTTGCGATGAAACGCGTGCTGGCCGTCGGGCAGCGTTTCTGCACTGATCCCGCTTGGCCTGGATCGATTCGTCGATCGATCTTACTGGGAAGATGTAAAGATTCAACCTACAGCAGCAAACCGGCGTCTAGAATCACCATCTTCAGGCACCGGCCGGAGTGTTCAGTCCATCCAGCGAGAACCCAAGAACGCAGGTTTCTCTGTCAGCCTATGCGACTTTTTTCTTTAGGCGAAAATACGTGGCACCGTCGACCGAAACGGGCTCGAAAGCGTCGTCAAGATTCGTCGTCGTTTCTGAACCTCCGAGGAGAAGGTAGCCGTCTGGACTCAACAAGCGGCTGGTCTTTTGCAGAATGCTTTTCTTCATGTCAAGGTCAAGATAGATCATGACGTTGCGCATGAAGATAACGTCCATGACTGGGAGCAATGGCCAGCTCTGAATCAAGTTAATCTCACGGAATTCGACCATGCGCCGGATCTCTTGGCTGATCTGCCAGGCTGCACCGTGCTTCTCAAAATATTTCACCAGGAGACTTGCTGGCAGGCCCCGGTTGATTTCCACTTGGTTGAAGCGCCCCGCTCGCGCGCGGGCAAGCATTTCCTGGGAGATGTCGCTGGCGATAAACTTGATATTCCAATTGGCGAGAGACGGGAGATGCTCGCGCAATAGCATTGCAAAGCTGTAGGGCTCCTGACCACCCGAAGATGCCGCGCACCAAAGGTTCAAGGAGCGGTCGGAACGTCGAAGGGCCAAAAGCTGTGACAAGATCGTCTTCTTGAACATCTCGAAAGTGCGGATTTCCCTGAAGAAAGAAGTTTCATTCGTGGCCATCGCCTCCACCACTTTGCGGCGGAGATCGCCGGATGGGCTCGACCGTAGGCTTTCGACCATGTCTCGAAGTGAGCGAAAACCTTCCTTGGTGGCGAGCGGACCGAGTCGCGATTCCACCAGGTACTCTTTTCCAGGCTCGAGCACCAAAGCTGAGCGCTCTCGAACTAGGTCGCGAATATAGTTGAACTCGACCTTGGTTATCGGCATGTTCGTTCTAATGTCCACGACGCGCTTCATGCGGCAGCGGCGCATGTAGTTCGGGTCTTTGGCTCCAAACTCGATTTGCGATTTCAGGGCCCAGCTCTTGGAGCGGAAGGATACGGTCCGCGATCCCTCCCCTGACAACGAAGCCAGGCATTCCCCACACGACCGAGGTCGCCTCATCCTGAACGATGACCTGTCCGCCCGCGGCATTGATGTCCTGGCATCCGCGGAACCCGTCTTGTCCCATACCCGTCAAGACAACCGCAAGAGCGTGGGCCCCATAGGCCTCCGCAACGGATCGGAACAAGACATCAGCGGCTGGCCGACAAGAATTCACCGGCAGCCCTCGTCTGGTAACTATTCTGACCCCATCACCTTTTCGCTCGACCGACATATGAAGGTCGCCGGGAGCGATCCACGCGTGTCCCGGCATAACCACCTGATTCAAGCTACCCTCAGCTACATGGACCTGACATTTGGAGGCTAACCGGGCCGCCAGAAACTTCGTAAAATTCGCTGGCATGTGTTGCACGATTAGGATCGGAGCCGGAAAATCCGAAGAAAACCGAGGCAGGAGCTCCATCAGCGCATTGGGCCCCCCGACCGACGCGCCAATCGCCACAACATCCGCTCGCGCAGCAGGACGGCACCCAGTCATGTTAAGCGGAGGATCGGCGGTGGCGCTGGGCGCGGGAAAAGCCGACGCCGGTCCTATCCAAGAGACTACTAAACAATGAGGCACAACTTTTGAGGTCAGCTCATCGCTGAAGACCTGAAGGGCAGTGGCCGAGGTGGTTGCGATGTCGGGCTTCATCAGATAATCCTTGGCTCCCATGGTGAGAGCGTCAAGTGTTTCCGATGCGGCTCGATCGTTGGCCGCGCTAAGCATGATCACGGGGAGCTGTGGATATGCGGCGGTGATCGCTCGGAGGGTCTCCAGGCAGGCCTGCTCAAGCAACTCAACATCCAGCACGACCGCATCGGGATGAAGGAGCGGAATTCTCATCAAAGCGACACGCCCGTTCGGAGCGGAGCCTGCCACTTCAAGACCCAGACTGTTGGCCAGTGCGGCCGTCAACGCGCGGCGCATCACTACGGAGTCGACCACAATGAGAATTCGCTTTTTGCTCATGCCTTAAACTGGAGAAAACCGAGCAATTCAAGTTTTTCCCGGATCATGGCCCCAGTAAATGGTTTCATGATGTATTCGTTCGCTCCGGCAGCAAGTGCCTCGGCAACCTGCGATAGCTCGGTATTGGTTGTCACCATCATCATGGGGAGAGACACATATTCTGGCTCGGCCCGAACAGCCCGAACAAACGAAATACCGTCCATTTCCGGCATGTTCCAGTCCACCAAGACGAGATCTGTGTTGGTCGTCCCCTTCAAGCAGATCAGTGCCTCGCGACCGTTCTTGGCCTCGGTGACTTCAAAACCCAACTTCTTCAAATGCGCTTTTAAGATCATTCTCATGGACGCGGAATCATCCACGATGAGAGCGTGCATAGGACCTCCTCGCAATTCTCCAGATCGTCGCATCAGCCTACGTTGTCAATTGAACATGTGAATCGACCGACTCGACGGGCACAGCCAGCCGTTTAGGGGAAGGGACGTTGCCGTTCTCGCTGGTGTATTTGAATAGCCTCACTATTTTTTGGAGCTCCGCCGCCATGCCCGCCAGTTCACCGGCAGCATTCTGAGTGTTCTGGGCGCCGCCCGATGTGGTTTTAGCCGCCTGAGCTACGGACGTAATGTTTTCCGTGACTTGCGTTTCACCCAAGGCCGCTTCCATCACGTTGCGTGCGATCTCCCTGGTTGTGGCAGTTTGTTCCTCTACGGCGCTCGCTATTGTGGTCGATATGTCGTGCATCTGACTGATGATCCCCCCGATTTCGGCGATCACGGCGACAGCTCCGTCGGTGCCCTTGCGAATCGCATCGATCTTCTGGCTGATTTGCTCCGTGGCTTTCGCAGTTTCGTTCGCCAGCTCTTTCACTTCATTCGCCACCACGGCAAATCCCTTTCCTGCCGCTCCCGCTCGCGCCGCCTCAATCGTCGCGTTCAAGGCGAGCAATTTCGTCTGCTGAGAAATCGAAGTGATCACCTTAATGACCTGGCTGATCTCAGCACTTGATTTTCCGAGATGGTCCATAGCGATCGTGGCAATACCCGCCTTTTCGACGGCTTGAGCGGCAATATGCGCGGCGGCGCTAGCGTTCTTGGAAATTTCACCGATGCTGGCGGTCATCTCTTCGGTTGCGGCCGCCACCGTCTGCAGGTTGCGGGTGACTTCTTCAGCGGCGGCTGCGACCACGTTGGCTTGCACCGCAGTCTCTTCCGCACCCGCGCCCATGTCGTGGCTTACAGCAAAGAGATCTTCCGATGAGCTAGCTACTCCTTGCGTGCTTTTGGCAACGTGCGCGACCAGGCCTTGGAGTTTAACCATGAACGTATTGAACCACTTCCCCATCTCGCCCAATTCGTCGCCTGAACTTTGATTCACGCGGCGGGTCAAATCTCCCTCACCTTCTGCGATGTCTTTCAGCACGAAAACCGTATCTCGCAGCGGGCCCGTGATGGAATGTGCCGTGTAGTAGGCAATACAGATGCATAAGACGACGGCCAAGACCGTCATCGCCGTGCTGACCGCCGTGCCAACTTCGGTCGACCTCGCGATGGTTGCCCTGGAACTGTCCAAAGCCTTTTCGATGGCGCCATTGGTCTCGTCGAGCACGGCATTGGAAGCATTCGCCCAAGATGTTGGATCCTTCTGCGCATAGAAAACCTGGAGGTCGCCTACATTGGCGTCACCTGCATCCACCTTTTGACGTTCCGAGATGAGTGGATTCGCGAAGTCTTGCATCCAGTCCCTCTCGTTGGTTTCCTCGCGTTTTAACACGGCACGCAGGGTCTCGGTAGGCGCCTGGATTTGTTCATCACGCAAGAGGTCCACCAGATCTGCGGTTCCGTTCGTCAACTTGTCCCGATAGCGCAAATCCCCGGTAAGAAGGTAGTCTCGCAAGGCGAGACGATTCTGCATCCAATCGATTTGCAGAGTTTCGAGATGTTGCAGGGCTCCCAACGCCAGTGATGCTTGTCCACTCGCCGCGCGCTCGCGGAACACGACCGTAGCATTCACCACGAATAGCAAGACAAGGATCACGACAATCGATCCGAATCCTAGATACAGCTTTTTGCGAATTGTCACGTCTTGCCTCCACAATGAGTTGTTCCCAACTTCAATCTCCGTGCTGAGGCGCGGTGGTGAACTAGGGATGCACGAAAGTGATCTCGACCGCCTCGCTCGTTTCCTTTTGGCCCGGCTCGAATGTCCAATGCTTCAGCGCGTCCTCCGCTGCGGACGCCAAGACCGCATTCCCGCCCGTGGTATGTACGCTTTTGACTTTTCCGTCCGGGGTTACCTGAGCCGTCAGTTTGACGGTGCCGGAGAGTCTAAGTTGTACCGCAACGTCGGGAATGACGGGCTGCACTCGCTTTACGACTTTTCTCACCACCTGTTCCTGCGCACCGATTGTAGGTGCGGACGAAAGCACACCGAACATCATCAGCAAAGTCAACGACAGTACTTTCTGGTTCAGTTTGAAAGGCATTGAAGTTCTCCCTACCTACCGAAACGTAGCAGAGGAAACTAACTCCGCCATCGAACGGATGTGATTTAAGTCATGAAGGCGACCTGCCCACCTGTACGTCTTGGCAAGCACCATCTGACCGTTCTGGAGCGGTGACAGAGATTCCGCTCATGACCGCTTCCACATCCAATACAAGAAGAAGCCTGCCATTGAGCTTGTAAGTTCCCCGAATGAGTTCCCGACAGCACCCCTCGAGTGTCTCTGGGGGGGATTCGAAGGTATCTTCATCGACTTCCATCACATCATCGACTTGATCCACCAGAAAGCTCGCCAAAGCATCGTCCGTGTAGACGATCAGGTGTATAGGTCGGGAGCCGCTTGAGCGTTCGCCTCGTTGCAAACACCGACGCAAGTCGATGGCCGTAACAATTCGCCCGCGAAGGTTAATCAAGCCCCGCACCATGGGCGGAGCGAGCGGTACAGGAGTAATCTCAGCGATGCTCGTCACTTCATGGACCTTCTTGACCTCGATTCCAAATAGGGAGCCATCGACGAAGAATGTGGAAAACTGATGTCTCTCAACCATGGTTCAGCTCTTGGCCTGTACGGCTACCTGATTTGCGTGGGAAACAGCTACGAGGTCACCGCAGATGACCTCCGGATCCAATATCTCCGTGACCCGTCCTTGAATCACAGCCGATGAGAGAACGCCTTTACGGGTCGGAGGACACCGATTGGCAGCACTCTGCTCGACGGTATCGAGAATTCGGCCAACGAGGAGTGCCCCACAGCAACCATCTTTCGAGTAGAGAACCGCCTGAACGGTCTCATTGGTCTCAGCTTTTATTTTGGAGTGTCTCGGCTTGAGGCGGCGTTCAGGGAGCAACGTCGCGAGCCTCTTCAAGGGGAGAATTGTGCCCCTATACTGCACAACCTCCTGGCTGCCGGTTCGCTCGATCGAGGAACTCGGAAACTCCTGAAGCCGAGTCACGAAACTCAACGAGATCGCCATTCGCGCGTCGTCGGGGCTGTCGAACAGCAGCAGTTTCTCCGACTCGTCGAAACTTTCTGCGGCGGGGAGTTCATCCAGTGCAGCCCTCTGTCCACGCGCCTTCGCCAGAACCTTCGCGTGGAGTGCGAGCCCAAAGACGTCTAGTATCAGCGCTACCGTGCCGTTCCCCAGTACGGTCGCGCCGGCGAAAGTGGAGACCTCACGTAAACGCTTGTCGAGTGCCTTCACCACGATCTCTTGAATGTCATCGACTTCATCGACGATCAGACCGAACCTGCTGCCGTCGGCGTTCAAGACAATGATGTTAACGACCTGTATTCCTCCGGCCTGAGAGGTATCGCGTGTCCGGTCTTCGACCCTGAGTGCATCGTTCAACCACACGAGGGGCAAGAGATTCCCTCGTAGGCGGTAAACGGAAGAGTTCTGAATCTTCTCGATTCCGGTCACTACCGTTTCCTCTTCCAATCTTACGAGTTCGAGCACGTTTACCTGCGGGATGGCATAGCGATAACCGCCTGCAGTTACGACAAGTGCAGGCATGATCGTCAGGGTCAGAGGAATTCTCATCTGCAGCGTTGTACCCAACCCGAACTCGCTATGGATGCTGATCCTGCCGCCGATTCTCTCGATGTTGGTCTTCACGACGTCCATTCCGACGCCGCGACCTGAGATATCGGTAATCTTTTCGGAAGTGGAAAATCCGGGAAGAAAGATCAGTTTCATCACTTCCTGGTCGTCCATGAGCCGGGCTCGGTCCGATGTAACCAGCCCCCTTTCTATAGCCTTTCGTCTTACCTCCGAAATATTTATGCCCGCGCCGTCGTCGGAAATTTCAATGTTTACCTGCCCTCCCTCATGAAAAGCGCGCAGCGCCAGTCGACCTTCGGCGGGTTTGCCTACTCGGGCGCGATTCTCTGGCGTCTCTAGTCCGTGATCGATGGAGTTACGAACCACGTGCATGAGAGGGTCCTTAATCGCCTCGATAAGAGTCTTATCGAGCTCGGTTGCATTGCCTTCCATTTCAAGGCGAACCTTCTTGCCTCGCTGAAGAGCGAGGTCTCGCACCATGCGCGGAAACTTGCTCCATACATTGTCAATTGGCTGCATGCGGGTTTTCGTAATTCCTTCTTGCAGCTCAGTAGTGATGAAGTTGAGGCGCTGTAAGGTATTGGAAAGGGCCGAGTCCTCGCGGATGGAACTGATTTGCAGAATTTCATTCCTTGCAAGGACGAGTTCGCCTACCAGATTCATCAACACGTCCAACTGCTTTACGTCAACCCGGACATTGCCATGTGAGCTAGGCTTATTCGGCGTTTCCTTTCGCTCAGGCGGTAGATCGACGATTCCCACATCTGTTGCGACTACGGCCCTTTCGAGAGGCACAGCCGTCTCGACAATGACCCGATCCTCAAGTTCAATAAGCTGGGTCGCAGTTGACCCAGGAGCAGCAGGAAATCGATTTGGCAAGACGGCCGGAGGCCTTTCCACGGGGTCCATTTTCTGGAGGCGAGTAAGGTCTTCAACAAGTGCACTGTAGTCTGAATCCCCTTCGGCGCCCGTTTCATCGATGCTGAATAAGATTTTCCTGAGACTATCCAACATGGCCAGCAGTTGATTGGTGATCGGAGGGTTGATGATCAGAGTTCCATCGCGCAGGCGGCTGAGCAAGCTTTCGCCCACGTGAGCGATTGCTCCCAACTTTGAGAACCCCAGGAAGCCGCTCGCGCCTTTCATGCTATGGATCGTGCGAAAAATGCTGGCGAGCGTGTTTCCATCGGTGGGATCTTTTTCCAGTTCGACCAAATCGCGATCAAGCTGATCGAGATTCTCGCGACTCTCGAGAACGAACTCTTTGACGATCGCATCCAAGTCGTCCATTTGCTCAGTTTCCAAGATGGCCTCCAACCAGGTTCAGGAACGACCCTCACCGGATCCTCGATGCAGCATTCTGTTCATTTCGAATCCATGAGCTGTCTGCCCTTCGAGCGCGCAAGCAAGGCCCTTACGCGAGCAGCAAGCCTGCGAGGCTCGACGGGCTTCAGGATGTAGTCATCTGCGCCCACCGCCAATCCCTGAGTCTCGCTCTCGACGCTAGCCTCGGACGTCAGCATAAGAACTGCAATGTCACGCGTCTGAGGGTCTGCACGAAGCGCTTTTACCATCGCCATTCCGTCCATACCGGGCATGTTGACATCCGTGACGATGGCCTGTGGCGATTCACGCTTTGCCATTTCCAGGCCGACCAGCCCATTCTTGGCGAGCGCAACCTCAAAACCTTCCAATTCCAAGTAGTACTTCACGACGGAAGCGATCGTGCGGCTGTCGTCTACGACGAGTATTCGTTCCTTTCGCTTGCCTCCATTCGCTGCGGCCGGCTCGATCGTGGGCGAGGAGACCTCCTGTTTCGCTTCAACCTCATCGCCATTGGCGGAGGAGGCATCATCGTGGGAAGCAGGGTCCTGCGATTCATCGTTCGTGGCCGAGGTGTTGTCAGGCGCTACGACCTTCAAGATCGCCTCCAAGGTTGTAAGGCCCTCGGCGGCTTTGGCTATTCCGTCTTCAACCAGGGTTCGCATACCACCCGCGCGGGCCGCCCTTCGGAGTTCGTGTTCCGAAGCCCGGCGCGTGATCAGTTCACGCAGTTCGTCGTTCATCTGCAACAACTCATGGATCGCTATGCGTCCTTTGAAGCCTGTTTGCTTGCACTCCTTGCAGCCGCGTCCAGCGAGCCATTTGGCGTCGGCGGGAAGCCGCTCGAGCCCGCCAATTTTCTCGACCGCCGCAGCACTAGGGGCCTGGGGGCTCGCACAGGACCGACAAGATCGCTGGACCAGCCGCTGCGCCAATATTCCGATGAGCGAAGAAGCCACAAGAAAAGGCTCAATCCCCAAATCGAACAAACGGCTGACGGTTGCTGGGGCGTCGTTTGTGTGAAGCGTGCTTAACAACAAGTGGCCCGTCTGGGCCGCCTCCAAGGCAATGCCTGCGGTTTCTTGGTCTCGGATCTCTCCTACCAAAATGATGTTGGGGTCTTGGCGCAAAATCGATCGCAAGCCTGCCGCGAAAGTGACGCCCGCTTTCGTATTAATCTGTACTTGGTTCACACCGTCGAGCTGATATTCGATCGGATCTTCCACAGTGATAATGTTGTTCGTTGGAGATTTCACCCAGTTGAGAGCAGTGTAGAGGGTGGAACTTTTCCCGCTGCCGGTCGGTCCGGTAACGAGAATCATTCCCTGAGGCCGCAACAATAACAATTGCAGTACCCGAAGATTCTCGGGAGAAAGATCCATCTGGTTCATGGTCATCTGTGCTCGACGTTGATCGAGGAGACGGATGACAACTTTTTCGCCGAACTGAGTGGGCAAGGTGGAGACACGCAGGTCGATTCGTTTGCCTTCGAATCGCAGTTGGCTCCTGCCATCTTGAGAGCGCCGGCGGTCCGCGATATCCATGCCGGAAATGATCTTCAGGCGGGAAATCGTGGCCTCCTGAAGGTGCTTCGGAATCTTGAAGACATCTTGAAGAAGCCCGTCGATTCGCTGACGGACTTGCAGGTGCTTTTCCTTGGGCTCGATGTGAATGTCGCTCGCGCCCTCCTTGGCTGCTCCGCTCAGGATCAGGTTCACAAGTCGAACAACCGGCGCAAGTTTCGTGTCTTTCGCCAACTTCGCGGCGTCGACATCCTCGACTGCTTCCGTGCCAATCACTTCACCTTCTGGGGTGGCGCTCGTCAGCATTTCAAAGCTGTCTTGGCTTTCGTCGACGTCAGGGTGGGAGCGACTTAGCATTGCGAGAATCGCAGTTTGGCTCGCGACTACCACCAGAACCTGTCTGCCGGTTCGAAACAACACATCTTGGATTGTTGAATAGTCCAACGGATCGGCCATGCCAAGTCGAAGAGAATTGCCCGTTAGGCTCAGCGGCACGACAAAATGCTCTTGGCAAAACTTAATTGGAAGAAGGCCTTCAAGTTCTGGTGGAATCTCAGGCGAGGGCGAAACCAGGGATTCGAGCTGTAAGCCTTTCGCGATCGCAGAAATCACGGCGGCTTCGTCGGCCAATCCAAGATCGGCAAGAGCCTTGCCGAGAGAGACTGCTCCCTTTGATTGAATTTGCAGGGCGCGCTCAAGGCCGGCGGAATCAATGAGGCCTTCCCGTATCAACAAATCACCGATCATGCTGTGCTTGGTCATGGCTACTTTCTGATGGCTCGCAGCCCGTAGCGACCTTCAGGACCTGGAGCTGGTCTAGCCTGGAAACGATGATCAGGGACGGAGCAATTCACGCAAATCGACGTGCTTCGTGAAAGGCACCAGTGGAAGGGTAGAAATAACTGGAGTCTATTCCTGTACTCTGTCATACCCCGTCGGCTGAAGCAATCGCGAGACCGAGGTTGTTCCACAACAGCAATGCCGTTGACTGTGCCGGCCATCGGAAGCGCTTTGCATCGACGTGCGTGGACTGTCTTGGCTGCCCTTAAGAAGTGGACCGTATCAACCAGCCGAGTGAACGACTTCCAAGTACACCGTCATTCGGGCATCGATTCGTCCTGCCGCGAACTCCTACGCGTTATGTCGCCTCGAATTCAATCGTTATCCGATCGAGAAGATGTTCTCAGCCCTCCAGCCCATCTCGCGATTAACGTAAGGCCGCCGGTCCTCCCAATCGTGCGGTGTGAAGGGCACAACATCCGCCTGTACACCCTCAACTCTCATGCGGCAGATTCGCAGTCTGGCCGAATGATAGGAGTAACCTCCAACGGAGGGTGTAGGGCGGGAAAGTTCCCATGGAATCGCCATCCAACCCTGACGGGCGTGTACGCTTCCAAGTCAACGACGGAGTGGTACTTGGGGCTTTTCCGTGTCGCCCGCGGGAGACTACATGAAATCTGAGAGCTGGATGAGAATTCGCGTCGCGTCGGCCGCAGGAGTCGGTCTTGCCATGCTGTTCATTACTTATGGCGCACGGGCGCAGGAAACCGTGGAAAAGCTCACGGTCGACGACATGGATCGAACGTATCTGGTGCACTTGCCCCCGGGTTACGATCAGAACAGGAAATATCCGGTGATGATCCTGCTGCATGGCCTGAGCCAGAGTACTGATGACATGAAATCGCTGACCGGTTTCAACGAATTCGCGGACAAAAACGGCATCATCGCCGTCTACCCTCGAACTCTGCACGGGCACTGGAATCTGGGAGTGCATCCGCCGTCCCAGCAGCCAATGACGAGGCCCGGGGGCCGCCGTGGTGGGGGAGGGTATCCGGGCGGCGGGTATCCCGGAGGTGGTGGATATCCCGGCGGCGGCGGAGGATATCCTGGCGGAGGCGGTGGGTATCCCGGCGGGGGCGGGGGCAATCCCAGTGGAGGGCAGTCGAGAGGACAGGGGCAAAGTGAACAAAGCAGACCCGAAGACTGGGACGACGTGGAGTTCCTGAACCAGATGCTCGACCAGATGGCGAAGAAGTTCTCTGTGGACGCGGCGCGAATTTATGCGACGGGGATATCAGAGGGCGGGTTCATGGCGATGAAGGTTGGATGCACAATGTCGGACCGCATCGCGGGCATTGCGCCTGTCGGAGCAGCCATGCCGAAGTCGATGAGCTGCTTTCCTCGGAAACCGGTACCAGTGGTGATGATCAACGGAACGTCCGATCCGGTGGTTCCGCACGGTGGCGGCACTGAGCACAATCTTGAGCTGCCGATCGTCTCGGTTGAGGCCAGCGCCAAAGCCTGGGCCAAGCTCGATCACTGCGCGGAGAAACCAACCCAGACGAAGCTGCCGGCTCATGAGAAGGACGGCATGGAAACGAAGGTCGATACCTACGATGGCTGCCAGAAGGGCGCGCAGGTGGTTTCCTATAACGTGCAGGGCGGAGGCAACACCTGGCCGGGGGGCCAACAGTACCAGCCGGAAACGGATATCGGAAAGACCAGCCAGGACTTCAATGCCGACCAGACCATTTGGAGTTTTCTGCTAACCAAGAAGCTCGAAGCGAAGAGCGGGGCGGACGACAGTGGAACGGATAGCAGACCGAATGTGAAATGAATGTCGATCGGTGACGGATTGAACCACAGCCAACGCCTCGTTGTAGCCCGGCAATCGCTCGCAGCTGACCAGGAAACGCCCCAAACGAAATAGCCGTTGTCGATTGAGCCTAAACGAGAACGTTGGCAAGACGCGGTTTCGTCTCGAACATACGTCCGATTTTAACTCATGGCGAACAAATAGCGAAGATGATATCCTTTCGCAATGCCCGTTAGCTGATGCAAAGTGACTATCCGCGCTCAAACCCAGAGCAGCAGCCTGTTTACTAGACGATTTTCCGAAAGACCAGAATTTAGACAGTTCAGAGGGCCCTCGCAGTTGCGAATATCGGGCGGGCGCATATACTCACGAAGAGAACCTCAGCAGTGATAAGGGTGTAACCCTTCTGGGTCGGGATATCGTGCGTCAGTTAATAGCCTGTGGAGCGGCCAGTCATGGGACTCCGCTATGAAGCAGGAACCCATAGAAGAGGCTGCGCAAAATGCGTAGTTCTCAGCATGGAATCCCCCGCCTTCAGGCGGGGGAGTATGTCAAATGGCGATATTGAACGTACCAAACCGTTGGTGCGTGTAGTCTCCTGTTGCGGACGCGGCAGGCTTGCTTCCAAGGGCCGCCCGATGGTTTTCTCACCGCCTCGAGGCATTCGATGCGCGAGGCGACGACCAAATACATCGATCGATATTCGGGCTCTTAGACGAACGGTTTGAGTACGTGTCGACGCTGCTCGATTCGGGCAGGGAAGTGGCTCGAGCGAACCAGCGGGGGTGTTACTTTTCAGAGAAGGAGTTTCCGACCTCGGAAGCGCGTTCACAGAAACGCGAGCGACTCGTTCGGTGATCGGATGGCGGTTTGGAATTGAGGGCACCTTCGGGGAGGGCAAATGAAGCGCTTCTTTGCGATTGTTGGGATCGTTTTCTGCGTGGCGACTGTCTTTCTTTTTGTGTGGGGAACGCGACTGGCGTGGACGCATGCGCGATCTGCCTCCAGCCTGGCTCAAGCAGCCGAAAGCCAGGGGTGTCCGGGCGATGACAGCGGATTGAAATTGCCCCGAGGGTTTTGCGCAACCATATTTGCCGACGGCATCGGCCACGCGCGCCATTTGGTCGAGGCACCCGACGGTGTGCTCTACGTGAACACCTGGTCGGGGCGATACTACGGCAATGACGCCCCCCACGCGGGCGGCTTCTTGGTCGCTCTGAAAGACACAACCGGCGCCGGCAAGGCCGACACCACCGAGCGGTTTGGTGAAACCGTTCAGAGCGGCGGAGCGGGCGGCAGCGGCATCGGCCTGTACAATGGAGCGATCTACGCAGAGATCAATGATCGAATCGCGCGGTATCCGTTGACGACCGGCTCGATCGCGCCAAAGGATGCCGGTGTCACGATACTTTCCGGATTGCCCTTAACGGGCGATCATCCCATGCATCCATTCATCATTGACGAGCAAGGCGCGATGTACGTCGATGTGGCGACCCCGAGCAACGCTTGTCAAGTCAAGAACCGCACTCCGGCGTCGCCGGGAAAGCAGCCCTGCGAGGAGCTTGAGACCCGCGGCGGCATCTGGCGGTATGACGCCAACAAAACGAACCAAGCGTTTTCTCCGGCAGAGCGCTACGCGACGGGAATCCGCAACGGCGAGGGCTTCGCCTTCGATACAGCCGGCCATCTGTTCGTGACCCAACACGGGCGGGACCAGTTGCATGCGAATTGGCCCGAGATCTACAAGCCGGACCAGGAGGCGACACTTCCTGCCGAGCAAGTAATGCTTCTGAAGCAAGGCGGCGACTATGGCTGGCCGGAGTGCTACTTCGATCCGTTCGTCGACAAGCTCATCCTAGCGCCCGAATATGGCGGGGACGGCCAGAAGGCCGGTGTGTGCGCGACCAAGACTGCTCCGGTGGCGGCATTTCCGGCCCACTGGGCTCCGAACGGAATGACCCACTATGATAAACCGCAGTTTCCGAAACGCTATCGCGAGGGTGTGTTCATCGCGTTCCACGGTTCCTGGGATCGTGCGCCGTACCCGCAGGGCGGATACAACGTAGTGTTTCAGCCGCTCTCTGGCGACCACGCCTCGGGTCAATGCGAGATATTTGCCGACGGTTTCGCAGGAGCCGTCAAGTCGCCTCAGGCGGCCGCGCATCGTCCGAGCGGCCTTGCGGTTGGGCCAGACGGCGCACTGTACGTTTCTGACGACGTCACTGGACGGATTTATCGAATCGTGTATCGCGGCGGCGCCGGGGCGGCATCCAATATCACGCCGTGTCCGAGTGCTACAGCTCCGGCTGGCGATGTGGCTGCGGCTCCTGCGAACCCGCCAGAAGGCACCAATCCTGAAGCCGCTAAATCCCCAGCGACCAGTGTTCCGGTTCCGAACGGTGCGACGCGTGAAATGGTTGCGCTCGGTGAAGGCATCTATCGTGGCCAGGTGGGCGGAGCGGCCTGCACGGGCTGCCACGGTGAGAGCGGCCAAGGTACCCCGCTTGGTCCTGACCTGACCGGAAAGAAATGGTTGTGGAGCGACGGCAGCTATGCCGGAATCGCGAAAACGATAACCGACGGCGTGCCCCAACCGAAACAATATCGCAGCCCGATGCCCCCCATGGGCGGCGCGCAGCTTACAGCCGACCAGGTATCGGCCGTCGCGGCCTACATCTGGAGCTTGAGCCACCGGGTGAGGTAAACTTCGGGAGACCGCGCGGCGTTGTGTAACAAAATTAGTCTGGTCGGGCGAGAGGATTCGGTTCGACGCCGATCAACCCACGAGGTATCTGTTGCTTGCTGAAATGCCGGAACGGGAGTTCTGGCCAAGCACCAGGAAGTGAAAGGAAGAAACGAACCATGTCCATGCAAGCGAACGGATTCAATCCAGACGAACTGAAACCCCCTTCCGGAAGTTTTTTGGGAGGGCAGTACGTTCCCGGCGATGGCACCGAGTACGAAGTCATACGCCCCTCCGATGGCCACCTGATCCGCGTCGAGCGCGGAGCCAGCGCAAGCCTAGTTGACCGCGCTGTTACAGCAGCAGCGAAAGCCTTCAAGACGAGCGGTTGGGCGTCGCTCGCTCCACGCGAGCGAGCGAAGGTGCTATTTCGATGGGCCGACTTGATTGAGAAGCATCTGGAGGAGATTGCGCGGTTCGAATCCCTTGCCTCCTGCCGCCTCATCAATGAAACCAGGCACTTCGATATCGGGTTCACCGCCGATGTAATCCGTTTTTTTGCCGAAGCGATCGACAAGCTGGCCGGCCAGGTGCTCGCCTCCGAGGCAAAGGTGATGAGCATGGTCGTCTATGAGCCCTACGGCGTGGTTGCGGCCATATCCCCGTGGAACGTGCCCCTCGTGCTGGCGGTCCTGAAAATCGCACCGGCCCTCGCCGCAGGCAATGCCGTTGTCCTCAAGCCGTCGGAGCTGACGCCCTATTCGATTCTCCGGGTTGCCGAGCTCGCTCACCAGGCCGGCGTACCAGCGGGACAGCTCGCCGTTCTTCCGGGTCTCGGTCCGGAGACAGGCAGCGCGCTTGTCAGGCATCCTCTTGTGAACTACGTCTCGTTCACCGGTTCGACGGCCACCGGGAAGCAAGTCATGATTGACGCTGCGAACACCGGGCTCAAGCCCGTGTGCCTTGAGCTGGGCGGGAAAAGTCCGCAGCTTGTGTTCGGTGACGCGCCCAGTCTCGATCGAGTCGCAGACGTCATTGCCGGGAGCATCTGTTTCAATGCGGGTCAGGTCTGCTTTGCCGGAACACGCCTCGTGGTGGAGGAAAAGATAGGCGACGAACTTACGGCAAAGATCGCCGAGCGCCTGAAGAGTCCGAAGTCAGGTCCGACATGGGACACCCGGACGACGCTCTCTCCGATCATCTCCGCAAAGCAGGGCGCCCGCATCGCAGACATCCTCAGAGACGCCAAGAAAGCGGGAGCCGAAATCATGATGGGTGGCGAACGGGACGAGACCGGCAACGGCGGCGTCTTTTTCAAACCGACCATTGTGCGCAATCCGAAGCCGGACAATGCTGTAATCCTAAATGAGGTGTTTGGCCCGGTTCTGGCCGTGCAGACCTTCTCGGACGTCGAAGAGGGAATTGCCCTGGCGGACCATCCGATCTATGGCCTCGCTGGCGCCGTCCATACCAGCGACATCAACAAGGCGTTGCTTGCGGCGAAGTCGATACCCGCAGGAACGGTGTGGGTAAATACATTCGCCGAGCTGTCGCTGAATGCGCCGTTTGGCGGATACAAGCAATCGGGCTTCGGGCGCGATTACGGAATGACCGGGTTGTCGAAGTATATGAACACCAAGACCATCCATATCCGGCTGAACTGAAAATTACCTCCATAACACCCGGAACACAACCGACGCGTTCGATTCCTGAAGGCGGAGAAGTAAAAGCGCCCGCCCGAATTCGTCCACGCGACGTGGTGGCGGTATCCTCATCCGCGTTGTAACATCTACCGTAAGTTTACTGCAGGTCCTGTGAGGAGCTCGATCGTTCCGTCAAGATTATGACTCTGCCCGCCACAACGCTACCTCCGGGAACGAAACTGGGGTCTTATGAGATTGTCGCTCCGCTTGGCGCGGGCGGCATGGGCGAGGTCTATCGAGCGCGGGATGTGCGATTGCGCCGCACCGTTGCGATCAAGATTCTGCCAGCTGAATTTGCCGCCGACGGCGACCGGTTGCACCGCTTCGAGCGGGAAGCGCGTGCGGCTTCTGCCCTCAACCACCCCAATATCATTACCATCTACGAACTCGGGCAGGATGGTTCGACTCATTACATTGCGATGGAGATGGTAGAGGGCCAGACGCTGCGCGAAATGCTGGTCGCAGGCTCGCTGCCCATGCAAAAGGCGATTGAAATCGCCGCCCAGGTCGCCGAGGGTCTGGCCAAGGCGCATGAAGCTGGCATCGCCCACCGAGACCTGAAACCCGAGAATCTGATGTTCTCTCACGATGGATTCGTGAAAATCCTCGACTTTGGCCTGGCGAAAGTCGCATCGATCAGTGAAGAGCTGTCCGATGTTGTCACTCAGTCCGGGTTCGAGACTCGACCTGGTCAGGTTCTCGGAACGTTCGGATATATGTCACCTGAGCAGGCCAGCGGCGGCCACCTGGATATCCGGTCCGACCAGTTCTCGTTCGGCTTGGTGCTCTACGAAATGGTGACTGGAAAACGGCCCTTCAAAAGAGGGACGGTCGCAGAGACCATGGTCGCCATTCTGCGGGAACAAGCCGAACCGATCGGGGCGCTAAATCCCGAGGCCCCGGCGCCGCTTTGTTGGGCTATCGAAAGGTGTCTTGCGAAGGATCCAGATAAACGCTATGTCTCTACCCAAGATCTGGCACGCGAACTTTCAGCCATACGCGACCGGTTCTCAGAGAAACCGGCCAAGCCGACAGAGGCGCGCCCGACCAATATTCCAGTTCAGCGCACCCGGTTTGTGGGGCGAGAGAAGGAAGTAGCGGCTGCCAAGGAACTCCTGCTGCGCCAGGACGTGCGCCTGGTCACGGTCACGGGTCCGGGCGGAATTGGCAAGACGCGTCTCGCCCTGGAGGTTGCAAGCGGCCTGATTGAGCACTTTCCCAGTGGTACTTATTTGGCTGCACTCTCCCCGATCAACGATCCAGGTATGATTGCCGCCGTAATCGTCCAGACCTTGGGGATCCGGGAGGCGGGAGCCCAGTCACCGCTCGAGCTACTCAAGAGGAATCTGCAAGATTCGTCGCGCGCACCGATGCTGCTCCTGCTGGACAATTTCGAGCATGTGATGCAGGCGGCGCCG
>Ga0182024_10006765_pt1 | contig 25019 bp, 20 predicted proteins | sample P32metaG_FD_120480 | JGI IMG/M metagenome (GOLD analysis project Ga0182024, IMG submission 120480) | Permafrost microbial communities from Stordalen Mire, Sweden - P3-2 metaG (Illumina Assembly) | ecosystem: Environmental > Terrestrial > Soil > Wetlands > Permafrost | place: Sweden: Stordalen...
GAGAACGGAAACCGATTTACTCCTGGCTGCCAAATCGGCCTTCCAAGCCATCTCCATCCGCGACTGCAAGAATTTCTTTTTCAGCGCCAAATACGCTACATAATTAATGGAAATGCCCTAGGAGTAATAGAGGCCTTCGAACGTCCTACCTTTTCCTTCGTTCCTAAACCTCAACCTCCACGTGCTATCTACACCGATCCCTCTGATCCTAACCTCAGCCACAAAATGCGTTCCTCTTTAAGCGGTGTGGCTCAACGCGTAAGTCGGCGGAAGCAAAGTTGTCGTTGCTTACCGCAAAGCAGTCCTCATCCGCAGCGTATTTCATAGCTATATCCAAGTCTTTGATATGACCCGGCGGAAAATTTGCCAATGCGATCTCAGATTTAGGATGCTCTTGGGAAACATACTTTCCGTCTGCCCACCTCCCGTGATCAAGCTGACAAATGGGCGTCACAATTCCATTTCTAAGTGAATAGAAATTTATTGTAGCTGTCACTTCGCGAGCTTTACATTTTTCAGTCGAGAATGTGGAATCGTTTTTCAGGAGAAGATGCAAGGAGTATAGGTGATCCTTTGCTGGCATTCCCTGGAGATCAACACTCCTCGTCTCAAATGAGTGAACGATGATGTTCGGCTCTTCTTTGGGAAAGCTCTTCCTAGTCCAGTGATACATCTTGAATCCCTTATTGATCGCTGTGAAGCAGGCTGCCAGCACAGCGAAGAACCAAAACACAACAACTTCGAGCGGCTTACCATGGGCACGTGTTATAGCCACCGTAATAACAGAAATGATGACGCTTAATATCCAACTAAATACTGAGAAATGCCCCAGAGCTTTCCAAATGCGAGAATTTAAGAGGCGATCCAGCACGAGCGGTACCCCTTCCCGACGTCAAACGGGAAGGGTAACGAATTGGGTTATCTCACGTCCAGTATGCAATCCAGGGAGTTCCGATGTGGCATTTATTTGTCGAGCTTGCTGCGCGGCACACAGCCAGGCCCTACGGAACTCAGCATAATGAATGGCTACACAAATGTTGAATGTGGTGTCGTCTGTATCTACATCGTTTGCATGATCTGGGGATTTAAGGTAGTGTAGATACACAATATATACGTTGGAGGCGATCCATGAAAACGTCGGTCAAAAAATGGGGCAATAGCGCGGCCGTCCGCATTCCAGCTTCTATAATGCAGGCCACGCAGCTTGATCTCGACGAGGTTGTGGACGTCCGCGAAGAGGCCGGACGAATCGTGATTGAACCGGTCCGGCAAAAGTCCTACCAACTGGGCCAATTGCTCAAGGGGATCACCCCAAAAAATCAACACGAAGCCGTTGATTTCGGCACACCCCACGGCAAAGAGGTCTGGTGATGCCACGGTATGTGCCCGAAGCAGGCGACATCGTCTGGCTCGACTTCACCCCGCAGGCTGGTCATGAGCAAGCTGGACATCGCCCCGCTCTGGTGCTTAGTCCTGCCGCGTATAACGGCAAGACGAGTCTGATGATTTGCTGTCCCATGACCACGCAGGTCAAGAACTATCCGTTCGAGGTTCTCGTCGGCACTACGCCCGCAAGTGTTGTCCTCGCCGATCAAGTCAAGAGCCTCGACTGGCGTGTTCGAAGAGCCAAGCGTAAGGGTGCCGTATCGACGGGCGAACTGGCCGAAGTCCGCGCGAAAATTCTGGCGCTGATCGGCTAATCGGGCCCGTCCTACTCGTACCGAAGAATATCTACAGGCAGAATCCGCGAAGCGGCCCGCGCCGGGATTAACGTTGCGACCACGCTGATGGCAAGCGCGACTGCGGCGATCCAGACCCCGTCGAGGCCGTTCGCCTGGAACGGAACATACGGCACGGAGTAGACTTCCGGATCGAGTGGGATCAGATGATAAGTCCCCGCTGCCCAGCAGATCGTGTACCCGGCCACGAGTCCTGTAAACGTGCCGATCAACCCGATGGTAAGCCCCTGCAGCACAAAAATATTTCGCACCTGATTGCGATAGCTGCCCAGCGACATCAGGACGGCGATATCGCGCGCGCGGTCGGTCACCGTCATGGCGAGAACCACCAGGATGTTCAAGCCGGCGACGAAGGTGATGAGGCCGATAAACAACGCTGTGACGAGTTTTTCCAGATGCAACGCACGGAACAGGGCTCGATTTTCATCCTCCCATGTCGTCGTCACATAGCCCGGCCCGGCGGCTGCACCGATGGCGCTCGCGGCTTCCAGAGCACGATCCACATCCTGTATGCGGAACTCGAGTACGCTGGCGACGTCCCCGACGCCCGCCAGATTTTGAGTTGCCGGCAAAGTGGCAAACACCCAGTTGGCGTCGTAATCGTAAAAACCGGAATCGAACACTCCGGCGACGCGGAATCGCCTCGAACGCGGCACCATGCCGTAGGGAGTCAGGCGCCCTTCGGGGCTGGTCAGCGTGACGTAGTCGCCAGTGTGAATATTGAGTTCGTCCGCCATCAGGTGCCCGACAACGATGGATTCGAATCCATCGGCATCCGGCGCGAAGTTGGCTGACCCGGAAACGATCCGGCGCAAAGCCTCATCGCTGCGGAGCTCGATTTCCGGGTCCACTCCCTTCATGACGACGCCGCGCGCGTGCCCGCTCCCGGAAAGCAGCACCGTCACATAGACCGCAGGCGCAACGCTGCGCACGCCGGCGGTATGGCTCAGTTTTTCGGCAAGAGCGCGATAGTCGTCAATCCCCTCCGCGCCGGGTCGCGTCAGGTTGACGTGCGCGGATACGCCGAGCAGACGATCCTGAATCGTCCGCCGAAAGCCGGTATTCATGGCCAGGGCGATCACCAGAGTGGCCACTCCGGCAGCGATCCCTATGATGGAAAACAAGGTGACCAGGCGCAGGACCGCGGGCTTATAGGGTGACCGCAGATAACGGCGCGCGACCATCCAGGCAAATCGCATCTTTATTCGCCCGCCGCAGCCGCTTCGCCGGAGGCCTCGGGCCGGAGCAGGGGGAACAGGATGACTTCGCGTATGGAATGGGAATCGGTGAACAGCATGGTCAGGCGGTCGATCCCTATGCCTTCGCCGGCAGTTGGAGGCATTCCGTGCGCCAGCGCGCGAACATAGCCCATATCCACCTCGCGCGGCATTTCCTCGCCGCCGGTTTCCACCTGCCGGCGGAAGCGCCGCTCCTGCTCGGCGGGATCATTGAGCTCCGAGAAGGCATTGCCGAGTTCCATGCCAGCGACGTAGATTTCGAACCGCTCGACGAGCGACGGATCATCCTTGCGGCATTTTGACAGCGGCGAAATGTCGGTGGGGTAATCATAGAGAATGGTGGGCTGAATCAGATTGGATTCGGCAACGGTTTCAAACAGCAAACCGGTAATTTCACCATCCTTCTGACTGGCCAGGCCGAGCAGCGGTTCCCTGCCGCCGGATTGCGCCCAGGCGTTGTAGCGGTCAGCAGCCGCGCGCGGCCCTCCGGGCGTGGCCAACTCGGCGATGGTTGGCGCGGGAGCGGCGCCGCCCGGCCAATAGCGGCACACGGCTTCGCGCATTGAGATTCGTTCAAACCTGGCGAAGTCAACTTCGTGCTCGCCATATTTTAGAAATGTGGACCCGGTAACTTCCATTGCGAGAAACGCGAAAAGCTCCTCGGTCAGGTCCATCAGGTCGTGGTAATCGCTGTAGGCCTGATAGAACTCGAGCATCGTGAACTCGGGGTTATGCAAGGTGGAGATGCCTTCGTTTCGGAAGTTCCGGTTGATCTCAAAAACGCGGTCCAGGCCGCCGACGATCAGGCGCTTCAGATACAGCTCCGGGGCGATGCGAAGATACAGATCGATGTCGAGCGTGTTGTGATGGGTGACAAAGGGTCGGGCGGCCGCCCCTCCCGGGATGGGCTGCATCATGGGGGTTTCCACTTCGATGTAGCCTCGCGCGTCGAAAAACCGCCGCAATTCGCGTACGATCTGCGCCCGGCGAAGAAAGATTTCCCGCACCTTGTCGTTGGCGATCAAATCCAGATATCGCTGCCGGTAACGGACCTCCACGTCGGAAAGGCCGTGCCACTTTTCGGGCAGCGGCAGCAGGGCTTTGCTGAGCAGCGTCAGCTCCGTCACCCAAACGGTAAGCTCTCCTGTCTTGGTGCGAAACAGGTGCCCGCTAACGCCAATAAAATCGCCTAGGTCGAGCAACTGGAATAGCTCAAACGCCCGGGGCCCCACGATGTCCAGTTTTACGTAAATTTGGATTCGCTGGCCCGACCCGGAGACGTGGGCGAAGCCGGCTTTGCCGTGCAGGCGCAGCGTCAGGATTCGTCCCGCCACTCGGACGGGAGGCTTAGCTGCTTCAAGCGTTGCGGCGTCGGCCGATGCATACCTTTCGACGAGCTCGGCGGGGGAGGCGGTCCACTCAAACTTGTGCGGATACGCTTCGTGGCCGCGAGCTTCGATGTCGGCAAGCTTCTTCTGACGCTGGAGATATTGGTCTTGTGGCTCAAAAGGTAACAGGAAAATCTCCCCTCTAAATCTGAATTAAAGCGCGAAAAGACAATGCCAATATATTGCCCCAAATTAATGCGAAGTATAGCGGGTGCACCTGTCGCTGGCAAGGAAGGCCACCTGGTGCAGGATTGTGGTATTATACCGGCTCTCAGATGGAAGGGGTGTGGGACCCTTGGGCTCGAAACGCGCCGGCCAACGTTTCCGAACAGTGCACGAGGATTGGTCTGCGTGGCTGCCTGCGGAGATGGACCAACTTTTCGGGGCCACCCGATCCGAACTGGAAAATTCCAACGTCATTTTGAGTGTTGCCCTGGACGAGGCGATCGCCCTTAGCGAGCAGGAGCAGTTTACCTTCGCGAAGGAACGAGCCGTGGCCTTTACAGAGCTTTTTGACAGGCTGGCGATCCGGCTCCGGCTGGTTATCCTCACGATAGAAGAGCACGGGTCGCATTTCGGCACTTTGCCGAATGTGACTGCCCTCAATGCCTCGAACTTTCGCGGAGTAACCGCGCAGAGGATCTCCTCCAAAGACAACTTTCTGGCCAAGATTCTTTTTGGAGGCAGGTCGCGTTTTTTCCATAAATTACAGGCGCTCAGGGAAATCATCGAGGAACTTCAGGATGAGACACACGCGATCGTCAAGGACGTTTCCGATGGGGTTCCGCTGTTCCCGGACCGGGTATGGCGCGAACTCGAGGTGCTGGGCTACGACCTGAACTCGTGCCTGGGTGAAATAACAGTGGTCCTGAAGTCATTTTTTTGCGCGTTGCCGGTTGAAGAACTAGCGGCCTTTCGGCTGAAGCTTGAAACGCAAGTCCCGGATCTCCTTAAACGTAATCCCTAGACGGACGTAGCCTTTCCAGAGAAAATGGTGTGTCCAGCGTTCTGTCGATTCGCCCGGGCGGGTGGACAATGTGCCCAGGGCGAAGCGGCTGGCGCCAGTTATAAACCAGCATCAGGACTTCATAGTGAGTGCAACTCAAGGAGCCGAGGGGGCATCCCACAGTTCGGATGCGTCCCGTCGGGTACGGTGACCCGCACGAGACGAACACAAACCAGCGAAATGACTGAGGCAGAGGCCATTCGCCTCGCCCAACAGGGCGACGCTGGCGCGTTTGAACGCATCTATCGGCTTCATAGCAGGCGTGTGTATGCCCTGTGTTTGCGCATGGTCGGAAATACGGCCGAAGCGGAAGACCTCACGCAGGATGCTTTCTTGCAGCTGTTTCGCAAGATCGCAACATTTCGCGGAGAGTCTGCGTTTTCCACCTGGCTGCATCGGCTGGCTGTGAACGTTGTATTGATGAAATTGCGCAAAAAAACGCTGTCGGAGACTTCGCTTGAGGAAACCAACGATCCCGATGACGAGTCCAGCGGGCCCAAGAGAGAAATCGGGGCTCCAGACCTGCTGCTTAGCGGATCGATTGACCGGGTACACCTGGACAGGGCCATCAGCCAGTTGCCGCCCGGATACAAGCAGGTCTTCATCCTCCACGATATCCAGGGCTTTGAGCACAATGAGATCGCGGGGCTGATGAAATGCTCGATCGGAAATTCCAAATCGCAATTGCACAAAGCCCGGATGCGTTTGCGTGAGCTACTGCAGGAAACATTGCGGGATCAGGCGCGGCAGGACCGGCAGGCAGCAAAGTCAGAATCTGGCGGATCAGATTAGCAACGGGCCAATTGAGGAGTAGATCTCCGAAGGAACAGCACCAGAAGTGAAAGAAGGACATTGAACATGCAGTGCGAACAGTTCGAACAAATACTTGAACAGCAGGATGAAGGGCCGCTGCCCCAGCCGGCACTTTCCCATATGGACCAGTGCGAGGGCTGCCGGTCGCTGTTTGCGGACTTTGGTGAAATCCGCGGCGCCGCGATGGAACTGGGAGTGGAAGGCATCGCCCCTCCCGAGCGCATCTGGGTATCCCTGCTCAACCAACTGGAAGCGGAAGGAATCATTCACGATCCCCAGGATGCGCCGCAACCCGCGCGCCACGGCTGGTGGAGCGCGTTCCAGCGCCCCGCCCTGGCGGGTGCTTTCCTCGCACTGATCCTGGTGGCGGCGACAACGATGACTTTTAAACAGGATTCCTCGCAGTTGCCATTTCAACCGCAAGTTGCACTCGAGCAAAACTCCCCGGCGATTCCCTCGGCGGACAGCGTTTTCAAAGAGGAAGTGCTGACCGTCGGGAACGACTTGGTTCCGGGCTTGCCGGCGGAAGATGCCGCAGTAACCGCTTCGATTCGCCGAAACCTGGGAATCGTTGACAACTTTATCGCAATGTGTGAAAAGAGCGTTCGCGAACAACCAGACAACGAAATGGCGCGGGAATACCTGTACGGGGCCTATGAGCAGAAAGCGGAACTGCTGGACACGGCCACCAGCCGCAGCTTGACCGGAGGATTGCAGTGAACCTTTCCAGCAATGCCGTAAAAATATGCGCAATGGGAGCGGTCATGGCAGGCCTTGCTTTCGGCGCATCTCCTGCGCGGGCCGACCATGTTGAAAAAAGTTTCTCCGTGCAAAAAAAGCCGAAAATCACCGTTCGAAATCCCAGCGGGCGGATCCAAGTCAAGGCCTGGGCGAAGAACGAGGTGCAGGTTGCCTGGACCAACGCCAGCGGAAAAATGGAATTAGGAACCGAACAGGCTGGAAATCGCGTGGAAATCGAAACGCGCACGATCGGAGATAACATTTCCGCCGACGAACTGAAGACGGACTTCGAAATCACCGTCCCCGTGGAAAGCGAACTGAACGTGCGCACCGATTCCGGGAACGTGACAGTTGAGAGCGTGCACGGCGATATGACGTTCGACACAGTGGGCGCGAACCTGCAGCTGACTGACGTGGATGGCTACGTTGTCGTCAAAACAATTGATGGCTCGCTGGTCTGTACCCGGTGCTCCGGAAAACTGGAAGCCAATTCCATCAGCGGCAACATGCAAATCATCCAGCCGACGCTCGATAGCGTGCGCGTGCAAACTTCCTCTGGAAACATTATGTTCGATGGCAATTTTACGAGCCGCGGCATTTACATCATGAAGAATTTCAGCGGCACGATTGAAGTTCACTTTTCGCCCAGCGACTCGTTCGATTTGAGCGCCTCCTCGCTCAAGGGCGACGTGATCAACGAGGCCCCCTCGCCGTTCAAGCCGGACACGCATGGGGATTCCCACCCGCAATCCAAGTGGGGAAAGAGCTTTATCGGCACGATGAACGACGGGCATGCCAAAGTCGAGCTCTCTTCCTTTAGTGGTATAATCAAGATTCTGAAGCGTTACTAACGCACTCGGAATCGCTTGCAAGATCCATCCCAGTTGAACACGCCGAACTCGGGACCCATACCGGGGCCTGGCCCGGAATGCCGCCTGGTCTGCCTGACCGGTTTTATGGGTTCGGGCAAGAGCACGGTCGGCCGTCTGCTGGCGGCGCAACTCGCCTGGCATTTCTCCGACCTCGATGCCGAGATCGAACGCCACACCGGTTTGCCGATTTCACAGATATTTGAGCAGAAAGGCGAAGCGGTGTTCCGCGATATCGAGCACGAATGCCTCGCGCGCATTTTGGGATCGGCGTCGGAGCGCGACGCCCGAATGGTTCTGGCGCTGGGAGGCGGCACATTCACGCAGCCGCGCAACATCGCGCTGCTTCGCGACGCAGGCGCACCGCCGCGCAGTTCCGGCGTCGTCATCATCTGGCTCGATTGCCCGATGGAAGGCCTGCTGCAGCGATGTGTACTCATGGGTGACCGGCCCCTCTTCCGCGACGAAGCCAGTTTTCGTAAACTCTACCAGGAACGTTGGCCCTTTTATCAGCAGGCGGATTACCGAGTGGAGAGCGGCGGGGAACCCATGCGCGTGGTCGAACAAATCCTCGCCCTTGGAATTTTTGGCCCCTCGGCTCGCGTGCTGGCGGGCGGAAATTTGCCGGGCGGCTCGATTGCCTAAGCGATCGGCCGAGCGAAGGAATGAGCGGTAACGTGAAGATTTTCCAGAAATTTTCCGGAGTTTCAACGGTTCTTTGCCTGGCTGCGATCGTGGCGGCTCCGGTTTCGCTATACTCCGCTCAGAAAGACAAAAACGCGAAATCAGCCGCCGTAGCGAGCGTGTTTGTGCCGGACAAGGGAAAATTCCGGATCGTGCTCGACGGAAATGTCGTTGGCAGCGAGGAATTTGAAATTTCGCCTTCCGGTGATACATGGATGGCGCGCGGCTCGACAAGCGCGCACGTGCCCGGCGGGACGGACATCAAGGCCACCGGCCAGCTCAAGCTTTCTCCTGACGGTGCGCCCATCCGTTACGATTGGTCCGCGCAACTCGAGAAAAAGGCGACGGGGAAAGTGGATTTTGTGGACGGCACCGGAAAATGTTCGATTGATCTGGGCGCGGCTTCGCCAATCCTCAAGGATTTCAAATTCACGACCCCGCTGATCGCTGTGCTCGACAACAATCTTTATTACCAGTATGACGTTCTCGCGCAGATGTATGACTGGAAGGCGGGCGGCAAGCAAACCTTTCCGGTCATTATTCCTCAGGACATGGTGCCCGGAAGCATAACCGTGGAGTCGGCCGGCCCGCAGCAGGTGGACAACGCGACGCATGAAATGCTGCGCGTCAATTCCACGGACCTAGAAATCCTGCTGTACGTGGACGCCAATCACCGCCTGGTGCGGCTCGACGTCCCTTCCTCGAAAGTAACGATCCAGCGGGAGTAAGCTGGTGAATTTGTCCGTGTGTTATAAGGAAAGCGCCCTATTTCAATCGAAACGAAACGATCAGCGTGGTCACAACACTCGTGGCGTGGCCATCGATGGTGGGAGACTGATATTGCCATTGCTGCACGGCTTCCGCGGCGGCGCGCGCCAGGATCGGCGGGCCGTCGAGAACTCGGATGTCGGTGACGCGGCCGTCGCTGGAAACATAAACGCGCAACGCCACATCGCCTTCAATTCCCGCAGCACGCGCTACGTCCGGATAGATCGGAGCCACCGAATGCTCGAGGTGGCTCTGCATTTCGCTTGAGTCAACCGGGACGGCTCCCCACCAGGATTCCAGAATCCTTCGCCGCACTTCGTCGAAAAATCCCGCGGCCTCGTCGTCGGAATTCCACTGCTGCATCGCGGGAGATTCCTGGGCCGCCGGAATCGCCGTGGCGCGCATCGCGTCATTCGGTCCGTTACGAGGATCTCCGGCTCTTAAAATAATATTTCCAGAGAGGGCTTTCAGGTGCAACGCTTCGCCGCCGCCGTTCAGGTCGCCTTCACAGCGAATCGTGCGGGGTCCGGGCCCGGAATCCTGATAGCTGATGCGGAGGGGCAGCGAAGAATCGGCGAGGATGGTGTGCCCGTCTCCGCGATCCACCACCGCGTCGATTGTGGCGCCGAGCTGCTGCGGAAGGTAGACGACAATGTCACCCTCGGCGGAGGACACGCGGAGAGGCGCGCCAACATTCCTCAGAAAAATGCCGCCGCCATCTGTTTCCACAACGGCCGCGCGGCTGACGTGATCGATGTGGACTGCTCCACCGCCGGTGTGCGTGCGTATCGCGCCCGAGGCTTCGGCAAAATCAATTTGGCCGCCGGCCGTATCGGCTGTCACGCTCGAACCCGATTTCTCGACGCGGATATTTCCTCCGCCCGATTCGAGTGTCGCAACGCCGGTGATTTGCCCGGTTTGAATTTGCCCGCCGCCGGTCTGAAGAATCCCGTCGCCGCCGATGTTGCCTGTGGTGATGTGTCCGCCCGCAGTCGTTGCCCGCAGCGTGCCTGCAACGTCGCCGATCCGAATGTGTCCGCCCTGCGTTTCCAAGTGCGCGGCGATATTTCCGGCATGGCCGGGCGCGGAATGAGCAGAAGCGTCCTTCGCGTTCACCGGAGGATTTACGCTTCCCACCGTGATGTTCCCGCCTCCTGTCACCAGGTCCACCTGGCCTTCGATATCCTGCACGTCGATGTTCCCGCCCTGCGTGTTGATTTTCAGGCTGTATTTGCGCGGGACGTGAATTTCAAAACTCACGGCGAATTGCCCGTGAAAAATCCGCCACGGCAACTGCGCGTCCAGAGAAACGCCTCTATGCACAGGCCGTGCGCCCAGATTAAATTGCCTCAGGAATTCCGCGGCTCCTGGAGCAGTCGAATCCGCCTGCACCACAACGTGGTAGGTCACCTCCGAGGATTCGTCCGTGAAAATCCGGACATCGCCCGGATCAGCGTTCAACCGCAGGGACATCCCCGGCTTGGTGGGAATGGCTCCGGATTTTTCGACCGAGATTTGCGGGATGCTTTCCGGCGTGTCAAAACTGGAGAGCTCGGGCCTCGCTTCCCGAGGAAACGCGAATGCAGGAACGGAAAGCAGAATCGGAAAAATTCCCAGAGCGATTTTTCGCCAGATCGTCATGATTCTCGCGTACCACGGGCCGGGCCGCGTGGTTTTGATTTTTGACTTTTCTAACGCGACTCGCGGGCGAACCCGTCAGGGGTTAAAACCCCTGACGCAACGCTGCCTTTATGTCATGCCTAAAAGCATGACCCACAAAGCCAACAGCTTTCCCGCGACCATTGAATTTTGTGCCACACAAAACTACGGAAGATCGCCGGAACCCAGTGCACGCAACGCGGCCGCGCTTTGCAGGCGAACGTAATTGTTGGAATCATTCCGCACACGATCGCGCAGCACGGCGAGAAGATTCGGGTCCGCCGGGGCGGAACCGCCGTCGGTCTGCAGCGAGTTGACCAGCAGATTGATGGCGGAAACACGCACGCCGGAATTGTCGTCGTTCTGCAGCGCATCGAGAAGCGTCTGCCGCACGGCCGGGTCTTTCCCAAAGCCCTGCAGCGTTTCGAGCGCCTTGATGCGCACGCCCGGATTCTGGTCGGTGCGCGCCGCTGCGCACAGCGCCCGGCGAACTTCGGGATCTGCGGCCTGCGTTCGCAGCACATCAAGCGAATCGAGGCGCGCGCCCGGATCGAATCGCTGGCCGTTTTGCAAAACGAAAGTCAAAGCACGCTGAACGTCGGCATCCTCGGGCGCGCCCTCGATGCTCATCGGCATTTGCGACATCAGTTGCACCTGCACGGTGGGAGTGCGAGAACCCGACGGCGTTACCCAGGCTACATTGGCGCTTGCGGCGCTCTGCAACTGCTGATCGGTGATTCTCGGCGACGCGGAAACCGTCATCACCGGGCGCGCAGACGCTGTCTGCTGCGGCGCAACGCGCAACCTCTGGTTGGCCACGCCCGCAAGGAAACCCGCCACGACCAGCACCGCCATGCTCATGGCCGGATGATAGACCAACGTGCCGCGAACCGAAGGCCACCAGGATGCCGGCGAGAAAATCGCTGTCCAGCGCGGCTGGCCCGCCTTTGCCTCGTGGTCATCGAGCGCTTCGGCAAGCTCGCTGCGGCATTGCGCGAGCAGCAGGCCGGAGCGGTCGAGCGAGTCTGCAGGTTGATCCAGGGAAGCGATCGCCTGATTTAGATTTCCTTCGCGCGACAAAACTTCGGCGCATGCGGGACACTGCGCGGCATGGGCCTCAACCTCGGCGCGGGTTCCAGCATCGAGTTCATCGCAAGCGTAAAGAATGGCGAGCGGCTCGAAGTCTTCGCAGCGCAGGGGGTTCGTATTTTTGGATTGCTCGTTCACAATAATCCTTCAAGTTGCGCGCGCAATTTGCGCGTCGCGCGGAACAATGAATTCTTAACCGTTTCCTCGGTCGTGCCGAGGGCTTCTCCGATCGCACGCAATTTCAGGCCTTGATAATGTTTCATCTCAAACACCATGCGCTCACGCGGCGTCAGTAGTTCGAGTGCGGTGGAAATCCGCCGCCCGATCTCCAATCCCCTTAGACGGCGCTCAGGGTCGGATGCCGCGCCCGTTTGTTGCTGCTGATCAAAAAAATCAGTGGAGGGCGCATCGCCGCGCAAATTCGCCCCATATTCGGGCGCCTGGTCTTCCGGGCGGCTGGCCCGCCTGCGGAGATGATCGAGGCAGACGTTCGTGACCACGCGGTACATCCACGTGTAGAAGCTGCACTCAAACCGGAAGCGCGGCAGGTTTTTATAAATTTTCAGGAATGCTTCCTGATAAACGTCGCGTGCGTCTTCTGTCTTATGGAGAACATTGAGGGCGATACGCAGGACGTCCCGGTCGTAGCGATGGACGAGGGCTTCAAACGCTTCACGGTCGCCGCCCTGCGCGCGCTCGATCAGAGCGCGGTCGTCCGGCACGGCGAGTGCGCGCCCGGATGTTCCGGACGTCGCGGCTCCTTCGCCGGGCTTAGTAGAGCCATCGGCGGACCAAGCGATTGTTATTCCGTCAGCAGCCATCGTGCTGCACTCTTTCGAGATTCAACCGAGAGGCCCACTCCTTGCGTTTGGCATCTCCCGGGGTAACACGCGGGACCCGCACCAAGTCCACCTATTTAGATTTAGACGCGCGAAAGACCCCAAAAGTAAGCGGATTCTTCGCTGGCTTTAACCCCTTCAATTACAGCATATTAGACCGCTGTTGCGCCAGGATCAATAAGTTTCGCTTCATAATTCCACGGTGATATAAAGTACGGCGATGTTTTGGCGACAGCGTAAAGCGACTCGAGTGGATACCTGATGAAAACTTCGAAAGACGCTGCCAAAAACGGCGGCATCCGGGCGCTCCCCACAATTTCCACGGTCCCCATGATCGCGGCAACTTATTTCATGGTCGCGGGGGGACCGTACGGGCTGGAGGATATCGTACAAAAGACGGGCTACATCGCCACGCTGCTGATACTGCTAATCACGCCCCTGTTTTGGAGCCTTCCGACGGCGATGATGGTCAGCGAACTCGCCACCGCGATACCGGAGGAGGGAGGATTTTACATTTGGGTGCGCCGGGGAATGGGCCGGTTCTGGGGATTCCAGGAAACGTGGCTGACGCTGGCGGGCAGCGTGTTCGAGATGGCGCTCTACCCGAATCTTTGCATCGCCTATATTGGCCGGTTCATGCCCGGAATTGTCTCGGGAAACCGCGGACTTATTCTGGGTTTTTCAATGATCGCGTTGTGCACTGCGTGGAACCTGCTCGGCGTGCAAGCGGTCGGCGAAGGTTCAGTGTGGCTCAATATCGCGCTGCTCGCGCCGTTTGTCGCGCTGATTATTCTCGCGCTGGGAAGCGGCAGGACTGGCGACGTGGTTGCAGTTCCGCTTCGCCACGTTGATTTGCTGGGCGGCGTGTTGATCGCCATGTGGAATTACATGGGCTGGGACAATCTCTCCACCATCGCCGGCGAGGTGGAAAAACCGCAGCGCACTTATTCGCGGGCCATGTTCTGGGCGCTGGGTCTGGTGATTGTGAGCTATGTGCTTCCGGTGGGCGCGGTCGCTCGCACGGGGATTGACCCGAACAGCTGGACGACGGGCGGGTGGGTGGATGTCGCGCAGGTCATCGGTGGAGAAACTCTGGCCATCGCCATTGCTCTTGCGGGATTGATCGGGGCGATCGGATCGTTCAGCGCCTTGATGCTCTCCTACACGCGATTGCCCCTAGTAATGGCCGAAGATGGCTATCTACCGCCTGTCTTTAAGAAGCTCGATCGCGCGGGCGCGCCGTGGGTCGCCATCGTCGCCTGCGCGATTCTTTGGGCAATCTGCTTTCCACTGGGATTTGAACGGAACGTAATTCTGGATGTCTTGCTGACCGGACTGAGCATCCTGCTCGAATTCTGGGCTCTGGTGGCGCTGCGAATTCGTGAGCCGGAACTTGCGCGTCCGTTTCGCGTTCCGGGCGGATTGGCCGGGGCCGTTGCGGTCGGCGTGCCTCCACTTGCGCTGATGATCGCGGCGGTAGCGCGAAACCGTGCGGAGATCGTTGGGGCGACCAATGAATTAGTCGTGGGAATAGGCATCGTTGCTACGGGCGTAGGTCTCTATTTTCTGTGCGAAGCTTTTCGGCGGAGAAAGCATACATGAGGGCAACTTCCTCATGATGCCCGCCTGAAGGCGGCCGCTACACCGGAGTCGTGCGGCGCCAAAAAATGAATGGCCACGCAAACATCGCAATGGCGAATGCGACGACGGCGTAGCCATTTACATGGAAATATGGATTGGGCTGTTCGATCAGTTGGATGGCGCCGGGCACCAGCGCGGCCGTCGCAGCCAGCAGGAAATATCCCAACATATTGAATCGGATGATGCGGGTGACTCCAAACCAGAGCGCCGTTATCATCACCAGGTTAAAGGCAGCTTCCCTCAAGAATCCACCCGCCGTCGCCACATTGGTTGCCATCAGCACGACGTAGAGAAGCAGGAGGCCGGCGCGCATCCAGCGCGGGCGCACGTATACCGCGATGAGGCCGGCAGCCAAGCCCGCTACGCCCAGGGTAAAGAAACTCGCCGTAATTGCGGAAGCGATCGAGCCCGCCGCAGGGCTGAATCCATCGAAGCCATCGGGAACGGCGGCGCTCAGCGTGTGGCGCAGCAGCGGCCAGCGCGAAAATAATTCCGGCAACCGGTTCAGTCCCGCAAGCGCCGCAGTTCCAAAACTCGCCACGCAAATCGCGTCCCTGTAATACTCGGTCCGCATTCCCGACCAGGAAGGAATGTGTCCGGGACCGAATGCGCGCTCCAGGAAAAACCAGGAAAAACCCAGCAGCAGGACGGCGAGCACGAGATAGAGGGCGGTAACGAAAAGCAACGAGATAAAAAGAACGGTGAAGAAAATCTTCAGCGGCCACGTCGTCTGGTAATTCAGCAGAAGCTGCGGCGTGCGGTTCGCAAAAGTCCCGATGGCCGCAATCAAAACCCAGGACGCCCACAGCGCCAGCTTGCGCCAGGGGACGTGAGCGATTTCCGGCTGTTTCAGGCTGCGCAGGAAGATCACCAGTACGGCAATCAGGATGGCGGTGATGCAAATGCCCCTGCCAAACGACTGCGCAAGCTGCACCGGAGTGGTTCGGCTTTCCACATCGCGCCATGCCTCGGGAATCTTGATGAAGATGCGGTAGCCGGAAACTTCGTCGCCCTGCACTTGCAGTTGCATGCGAACGTGCGCGCCCTCGCCACCCGATGCCGGGTCGAGCGCTGCTTTTTGTTCCCACTCGAAAACGTGGTCGGTCCTTGCGGGCTTCTTGTCGGTATGCGTTTCGACCAGGTTCCAGGCCGAAAGGTCGGCCTTTTTCTGATCGCGCAGGTAGGCTTCCGCCAGGGCCTGCGCTTCTTCCTTGGACAAATTCGCGCCGGCCGCATTTTCGTCGAGCGTGTGATGCAAGGAATGCAGCGAGCCATCGGGCCGCAACACGACCATGTATTCTTCGTTCTGGGAATCGCGGAAATAGCGGACCGTCCAGAAAGCGGATGGAACCTGATCGCGATAGATGCTGTTCGCAGCGGCGATGCCGACGGTGCGGCGCAAATATTCGTTGTTGTAGCCGTCAAACGTATACGTGACGGTTGTTGCGTGCATGTAGGCGGCGGGATCAATCTTGTTTTCGCGAAGCACCTGATCCGCGCGGGCTGTCGCTTCTTTCGCGCCAACTTCAAAACGGACGAAATCTCCGATGGCTTCGCGTTTCACGCCGATCAGCAATGCCAGACCCAGCACTCCGCATGCGATCAGAACAGCCGAGGCGCGCGAAGACATGGCGGCGTAGCCGGGTGCGGCGGCGGACACTGGTTGTCCCGGTATCGCCTCCGGCAAAGTTTCAGGGGCCGCCTCTGGCGGAGTTTCCACCTGCGGGCCGCCAATCGGGCGAGCGCTATTGAGAAGCTCTGGATCAGAGTAAAATCCTCCACGTGAAATGTAGGAAACTGCCGCGATGGCGAGCGGGATCAGTGCGGCTCCACCGACAATTGCTCCGGAAACGCGAAGATACGCGCCGTGGGAACGCAGCAGCGAAGTGCTGATCAGAAACGCATCCACCGTGTAGTGCCAGGTGAGCGTCGCCCAGATTCCCCACCGCAGCATCACGAGTCCCGCGACGATACCGATCAGGCCGACTTCAATGCCGCGGATGTAAGCGGGCTCCTGCGGATAATTGCTGTGCAGGAATCCCCACATAAATGCCGGCAGCACGACGGCCAGAAATTTCGACTTCGTCATGCGCGTCAAATAAGGAATCGCGAACAGGCGGAAAAGAAATTCCTCGCTCGTGGCGGCATAGATGCCGATCGCGAGCGGGTACACCCAGGGAAACGTGGTGCTGACTACGTTTTCGTAATTCAGATCCTGCGGCGCCCAGGCGCCCAGTTTTCTGCTGATGATATAAAAAATCGTGATGTAGCCGATGTGTGCGGCAGCCAGGCAAATTCCGATGACGTTGGCGCTAAAAAATTCCTTGGTGCGAATTCCAGGAAGGCGGATCCCAACATCCAGCCTGATTTTGTCGGGGTGCGAAATTCGGTACAGCGGCTCCCCCGGCACAACGGCGATCACGACCAAAAATGCGCTGACGACGCTGGTGAGCGCGGCAACGCCGACCTGACTCAGAAAAAAGGTCAGGTACGAGTTGTTCGTATCGTAGGCGGCGCGATCGAGCGGCCACTGGTTCATCGTCATCAGGAAATACAGCACAGTGAGGAAGATGCCCAGGGCGAGGCCGATGCGCCATTCAAGCAATCCCCGACGGCCAAGAGAAATAATCAGATAGAAACATCCGCCGAGCAGAAACGCATACGGGATCAGTGCGATATATTCGAAGAAATTGTTCGACGTTCGCAGGCGCTCGTAATCGAGGCTCCACGCCTGGGGAACTTTCAGAAATTCGTCGTACCCGCTTACTCGATCCCCGGCAAGAGTCACGTTCAGCCGGTAGGGCGCATCCTTGGCGCGGAATCCGATCCGCTCCCAGGAAAAACTCCAGTCCCGGCGATTGGGGCGTTCGGTGAAGTTGGCTTCCTCCTCGCGAAATTCATATTTTGAGAGGTCGATGTGCAGCGCGTCACGCAGAAAAGATTCGCCAGTCGACTCCGCCGCGGCGCGTTCGATGCTCGCGCCGGGAGCTGCTTCGGCAAGTACATGCGAGTAGCCCACAACGCCGCCAGCGGGATCGACGCGAACGTCGAATTCTTCCTTTTGCAAGGGGCGAAAGAAACGCGTCTGCCAGTACCAGATGTGGACGTCGGTTGCCATCATCCGATTGGCCGTTGCGAGCCCTACTTCACGTTCGAGGTAGGTTTTGGCCGTGTCATCTACGTCAAAAACGATGCTCGAATCGTAGCCGGTGATCTGCGCGCCCTGGGCCTGGGCAAATTCTTTCGCTTGTTCGAGGGCGGCCGCGCGAGGAACCTTGAAGTCAACTGACGCTTCTGGGAACGCCTGGAAGAAATATTTGTACGCCACGCCCGCACCCAGCAGGCCTGCGACAATCCAGATCAGAAGAACTCTTGCGTCTTTCCCGTTAAGCCGCTCTAGCGACAAACTGCCTCCGGTGATCCGGGGAGGGTGCGGGCGCCACATTTACCTTGAACCCTTTAAGTGTAGGGTGGGACCCGCCGGAACAATGGCAATCCATCTTTTCCTATGAAGGGGGCGATTGCAAGCATTGGCGTGGGCGTCGGTGCGGTACTGTTAAGAGATGATGTAAAGTTACGGGTGCGGATTTTCACCGGTTAACTCAAAAGATGCGCGTCGAACCTTCAACCGAAGTGATGTATCTCAAGGGTGTGGGACCGCACCGCGCGGAACTCCTTGCAAAACGCGGTTTGCGCACGTTTGAAGACCTTCTCGGTTACCTTCCGTTCCGTTACGAGGACCGCATCCACTTCGCAAAAATCCGCGAAATTGTTCCTGGCCAGACTTATACCGTGCAGGCGGTAGTTTCCGGCGGCAGCCTCGTGCGATATTCGCGCGCGGGCGGCGGCATCTATCACCTGCTCGTGCGGGACGGCACGGGTTCGCTCGCCTGCAAATTTTTTCACGGGAACTATCTCGAACAAAAACTCAAGCCCGGGCAAAGGATTGTCCTGCACGGCAAGGCCGATTTCGATCCGACCCGCCCCGGCAGGATCGAGATGATCAATCCGGAATTTGAGCTGCTGGGCGCGGGCGAAGCGGACTCCACCGAAGTCGGCCGCATCGTGCCGATTTACGAGGCGATCGGCGGCATTAGCTCGCGGATGATCCGGAGGATTGTCTACCAGGCGCTTGAAACATTTGCGGGTCCCTACACGGATCCGCTTCCGCCGGAGATGCTGGCGCGTTACAAATTCCCCTCGCGGCGCGATGCCATCCGCTTCGTTCATTTTCCCCCGCAGACCGAATCGGTGGCCGAGCTCAATTCGTTTCGATCTCCGGCTCACCAGCGCCTGATTTTTGAGGAATTTTTCTTTTACCAGTTGAGCGTCGCGATGCGGAAGAAGGCCGCGCAACAGCAGCCGGGGATTGCGTTCCGCGTGCGCGAGCCGGCGATCCGCGAAGCGCTCAAGCGCGTCCTGCCGTTCAAACCCACCGACGCGCAGAAACGGGCGCTGGCGGAAATTGCCGCCGACCTCGAACGCCCCGTCCCGATGAACCGCCTGCTTCAGGGCGACGTCGGCTGCGGCAAGACGATCGTGGCGTTTGAAGCGGCGACTATCGTGATTGAAAATGGTTTTCAGGCAGCCGTCATGGCGCCAACGGAAATTCTGGCCGTGCAGCATTACCTGGCGGCAAAAAAAATATTCGCACGCGCCGGCTACAATGTCGAGCTCCTAATTAGTGGAATGAAATCCTCCGAGAAGAAGAAGGCGCTCGATCGCGTGCGCTCCGGAGAGGCGCAGCTGATCACGGGAACCCACGCGTTGCTCGAACCGCAGGTCGAGTTCGCGAGGCTGGGCCTCGTGGTCGTGGACGAGCAGCAACGCTTCGGCGTCCTCCAACGCAAGGAATTGATGGACAAGGCGGCGGCGCCGGACGTGCTGGTAATGACCGCAACTCCAATCCCACGCACGCTTTCGCTCACGCTCTACGGAGACCTGGACATTTCCGTGATTGACCAGATGCCTCCGGGCCGCGTGCCCATCGAAACACGCTGGTCCTCGGAAGCGCACTTGCCCGGAGTGTGGGATTATCTCCGGCGCGAAATGGCGGCGGGCAGGCAGGCCTACGTGGTCTATCCGGTGATCGAGCAGTCGAAAACGGCCGAGTCGCAGCGTTCTTTGAAGGCCGCCATTGTGGAATTCGAGCGCCTGCGAAGTGTAGTGTTTCCGAACCGCAGGATCGGCCTGCTGCACGGCCGCATGAAGAGCGATGAAAAGGAAGACGTGATGGAGCGGTTCCGCCGCCACGAAATTGATTTGCTGGTCGCCACCACGGTGATTGAAGTCGGAGTGGATGTCCCGAACGCAACCGTGATGGTGATCGAACATGCCGAACGATTCGGGCTATCGCAGCTTCATCAGCTTCGCGGGCGCATTGGCCGCGGCGGCAACAAGGGAACCTGCATACTGGTCGCGCCCAAAACTCCCGGAGAAGATGCGTGCGTGCGCCTCGAAACGATGGTGCGCACCACCAACGGCTTTGAGATCGCCGAGACCGATTTGAAATTGCGCGGCCCGGGCGAATTCTTCGGCACGCGCCAGCACGGCGAACTCGGCTTCCACCTTGCGAACCCGCTTCGCGATTTTGAGCTGCTCGAACTCGCGCGCCGCGAAGCCCTTTCCATGGTCGAGTCCCCGGCGTCCGAGCCGGCCCGCCAGCGCCTGCTCGCGAACCTCCCGATGGAGTGGCAGCGGAGGTACCGGCTCGCTTCAGTGGGATAAATTCTTTTGAAACCACGGATGGATACGGATGAACACTGATTTACAAAACAAGTTCCCTTTTCAGAGATTGGATTTAACCGACTCAATGAATCGCATACTCTCCTTTGCTGATCGAACTACACACTTCAGCAAGAGCGTCTTTCGAATCCTATGAATTTATCTGTGTTGATCCGTGTGCATCCGTGGTTCCAAACGGCCCTCCCATGCGAGTGATTGCGGGCAAATACCGGAGCCGGACGCTGCGAAGCCTGAAGGGGCAGGCGCTGCGGCCTACGAGCGATCGTTTACGGGAGACGCTTTTCAACATTCTTGGGCCTACTGTGGAGGACTCGACATTTATCGATCTCTTTGCGGGGACAGGAGCTGTCGGCATTGAAGCGCTCAGCCGCGGGGCGCGGTCAGCCATTTTCATTGAGCAACATGCGCCGGCGGCAACGTTAATCCGCCGCAATCTGGACTCGCTCGGAATCAAGGCCGAGGCGGAAATTCACGGCGTGAATGTTTTGCGCGGGCTTGAGCGGCTCGAGGCGCGCAACGTCCACGCGCAGTTCATTTTCCTTGATCCTCCCTACGCGGAATCAAAGCAATACGAAGACGTGCTTGAATTTCTGGGGGATTCGCTTTTGCTCACTCCCGGCGGCCGCGTGATCGCGGAGCACCTGAAGAAACGCGCATTGCCGGAGCAAGTGGGTGGACTTGAATTAGCCCGCGTCGTGGAGCAGGGCGACGCCGCGCTCAGTTTTTACAGGCTCGCGCTGGCAGCGTGAGGATAAGCGTACGGCTTTTTTCGCATGCCACATTTCAGAAAGTCAGCGGCTAAACAGGTTGCGGAAAAGGTCTAGTAGCACAGCCACTCTTGGCTGAGTGCTGAATGTAAGTGCTGCAAATTCAGCACAGGCAAGAGTGCCTGTGCTACTGGAACCCGCTCTGAATCGACTTTTTCCGCGGCCTGTACAGCCGATTATTTAACCTGGCCTTATGTCACGGCTGAACCCACGACCCACAAGATAATGTGGCGACGTCTAAGGACGCAGCGATTCGTCAGTGTTTCTTAAACAAACTTTTAATGGCATCAGTTGGATTCGGCACAGCTGCTGGCTGACTGGACGGCGATGATCCCGAGCCAGACGACGCGCCAAGTCCGGGGATACCTTTGCCCGGCGTGACTTTCGGGCTTTCAATCGTCCCCGCGAGCGCGAACGGCACACTGATTTTTCCTACACTTTTTCCCAGGAATCCTCCAACGGCCCCGCCGACTCCTTTTGTGCCCAAGGCGCCCGCGGCATTGAGCGAAACCGTCCCTTGGTAATCGAGAGTGCTGTCGAGGCCCAGGCTGCCCTGTAGATTCACGACGCCGGCCTGGGAATCGAGGTGAATCAGCTTGCTCGTGACGCGCTGGTTTGCAATGTTGACGTCGCCTTCGAGGACGGAGAACGGCGTGTCACTTCCCACGCCTGCCATTTTTGCCAGGGACTCCTCCACGCCAGCGAGGTTTACTCCGGGCAGATGCCCGTTACGCACGGCAAACTTTCCGGTGCCGGAGAGAGTTTTCTTCCAATCGTCACTCAAACTTCCCAGCAGTTGCAGATCGAGTTCGCCCGCGCCGCTCATCTTCCCGCGAGCCGAGGGAGTGACTTCGAGCACCTTGGCGACATCCAGATTACGCATCTGTACGTTGGCGGTAAATCGCGGCGGATCGGTCGAGCGGTCGACGCGCGCGGAAATCTGCAGCGTGCCACCATACATGCCGATGGAGATGGGAAACAGCTCCGCGCGATCCGTGTACACGCGCATCTCGACGTTCGCCGGGCCCACGGCGTAGGGCTTCGTCGTAATTTTTTCGACGTTGATATGCCCTTGCGCCATGAGTGTGCCGGGGCCTTGCGGGACCGGAGCCGGTTTTGCATTTGACGGCGGCGTGGCTGTGGTGCTCGTGGTTTCCCCGCCCGCCGCAGCAATCAGCTTGTCGATGTCGAGTTGCGACGCGCTCAATTCAAAATTAACTTGCGGGTGCTCGACGTCGGCAACGCTCAGCGTGCCTTTGACATCGGAAGCTTTCGCGAGGTCGGCCACAAACTGCGCGTCCATTTTTCCGCCCGCGAGCGTCACCTGACCCGACTGGAACGCCACCGGCTCGCTCCAGCCTTCAAGAGTCAGCGTAACTCCGGCCAGTTTTGAATCGGCCTGCCAGTCGTGCACTTTCATGGGGGTCACGACGAAATTGTGCAGCGCGATGTTGATTCCCTTTACGTCGGTGCTCGCCAGGACCGCGCCACGCACGACGGCACCCGTCAGAACCTCGGCGTCGGTCAGGTTGATGGTTTCGATTTCGTCCAGCGCCACTCCCGAGGATTGATCCGATTTCGCCGATGCCGGCGGAGGAGATGCAGGAGTGAACGTGTAATTGTCATTCCCGCCGCTATCGGTCACCAGGGAAAGTTTTGGGCGCACCAGGTCCACGGAATTGACGTGAATCGTGCGGCTCAGCAATGGGCCAATCGCCACGTTCACACGGATCTCGTCCGCGGAAAGAACGTCGCCGTCGGGGAAGCCCTGGGGATTGCCAATATGCAGGCTGTCAACCGTCAGTCCGACGCCGGGCAGTATTCGCGCGCGCAGTTTTCCAAGTGAGACTTTGCGGCCGGTCTGCATCGCGATCGCGTTGGCGATCGTATCGCGGTAGCGGTCGACATCGAGAAAATAGGGCAAAGCGAGCGCGAACAATACCAGCACGATAACAAGAGCCACTACAATTTTTCCCCACAATGGGAAGCGGCTCATGGCTGAACTTGTGGAATTTGTAGTCGCCATTGGAACTCACATTCCTCGGGCAGCCTTTTTGTAATCTTTAGTTTTGGAGCGCCCGAATGGAAACTCTATCGTGGCAAATCGCGCCGCGAACGGCAAGCCATTCATATTTGTTGCCGAGCCGGAAAGGTGGCCGGAGGCGTATAATTGCCAGTCATGTGGCAGGCACTCGGGTCGGGGGATCTGCGATTGACGGAGGGTCCGCAGGAGGTGCACGAATGCGCCGAGACGCCGCGCGAGCCGAGGCTGGCTCTCGAGAAGACGGGATGGCTGGATCAGTTCTCCTCCAGCGTCATGGTTCTGGTACGTGGGCCGGCGCCCCCGAAAGAGTTCCTCGGCGATCCGTACTTTCGCGACTGCTGGATCGATCAACGATTTCCGAAACTCGCGTTCGCTGCCGCCGTCGCATTGCAGATTCTGCTGATTCTGTTTCCTCCGCCGATCTGGACGACACGTCCCCCGCGCGTCGTGGCTCCGCCGCCGGACATGGAATTGACGTGGTATGGTCCCGTGAAAGATTTGCCGGCCATATTGCCCGCGCGAAGGATGCCGAAGGCGATGTCCCGCGCCCAAAAGACAAAAACTCCTCCGCGACTCGGAGCCGATGCGTTTCATCCGCCGCAGACAATCATCTCCGACCCGCTGCGCCCCACCCATCCGCGCCAGACGCTGATTCAGCCTGCGGCGCCGCAGCAACCGCCCAAAATTTTACCGGCGCTGCCAAATATCGTGCAGCTCGCGGATTCGCAGCCGATCCGGCCAAAGTTGCAACTGACTTCGGACCAATTGTCGGCCATGCGGCCCAAAGATCGCGCGCCCGTTGCGGCTCCCGATCCTGCCACCCCTGATGTGCCAACGGTGGAAAAAGAATTAGGCGTCATCAACATTGCTTCGGCTCAAGTCCCGGCGAAGCCAGCACTGCCGGTCACCCCGATGTCTGCGCCGCGAGCGGCGGCGCAAAAAGGCGATGCGAATGCCGCAGCGCCGGAAATCGGCGGTCACACAGCAGATAAAAACACTCTGATTGCCCTTTCCGCGACGCCCGCGCCCATTGCGCCGCCACCCGCGATCCCTCCCGGAAATCTTTCGGCACGCTTTTCGATCTCGCCTGATGGATCGCAAGCAGGCGCGCCCGGCGGCAAATTCAGTGGAAGCGGTGCGAATAGGGGTACAGGAGGAGGCGGCGGGGGTCAAGGTCCGGAGGGGATCTTCATCGGCGGCGGAAACGGCGCAAATACAAGCCCAGTTTCGGGACTCGGAATCGGGTCCGCAACGCGGATACCAGGAAACGCGCTGCCTGTGCGCCCGCGCGCGCGTGCCGCCACGGAGGGTTCAAGCGCGCCTCCGCTTAATTCCGGCGCCGCGAAAGAGACTTCCAAGCTGGATGTGCCGCCGGAAAAAATACTGGGCGCCAAGCAGGTTTACACAATGCACGTAAATATGCCGAACATGACCAGCGCGTCCGGCAGTTGGATACTGAATTTTGCAGAACTCGATGATGCCGGCGCGAGCGCATACCAGAGGCTCGCGCCTTCGGTTCTGGCCGGGCCAGTGCCCCTGCGAAAGGTGGATCCGAAGTATCCACCTGAACTTCGCTCCATGCATGTCGAGGGAGAAGTCATTCTCTACGCAATCATTCGCAGGGATGGCAGCGTGGACAGCATTCAACTTGTCCACAGCGTGGACCCGCGCCTCGATGCCGACGCTATGGAAGCCCTCGCGCAATGGAAATTCGAGCCGGGGGAAAAGCGCGGCGCGCCGATTGACCTGGAGGCCGTGGTCCACATCCCGTTTCGTTCTCGCGCGCCTGCGTTTTGAAGATTTTCGTAGCGTAGACTTTAGTCTGCGCGCACTTCACAAGCGACAAGACAAAAATCGCGCAGGCTAAAGAGTTTGTGTGGCAACTCTTCGCCAGTGCGAATTCTATCTAGCGGGGGGGGCGGTGTTCTTGCTGGTCCTCCGCAAGGTTGAACCCTCTGGATGATGTCTCGCTTCTCAGGTGATGCGCAA
>Ga0182024_10006766_pt1 | contig 25013 bp, 19 predicted proteins | sample P32metaG_FD_120480 | JGI IMG/M metagenome (GOLD analysis project Ga0182024, IMG submission 120480) | Permafrost microbial communities from Stordalen Mire, Sweden - P3-2 metaG (Illumina Assembly) | ecosystem: Environmental > Terrestrial > Soil > Wetlands > Permafrost | place: Sweden: Stordalen...
CGAGTGCCCCCCAAGGTCAAAGAAATTGTCCCGGACGCCCACCTGCTCCCGATTTAGGACCGCCTGCCAAATCTCCGCGAGTTCGTGTTCTTGTAGATTGCGCGGCGCCACCACTTGGTGGCTGGGAGTTCGCGGCAGCGGCGCAGGAAGCGCTTCCCTATCCAGTTTGCCATTAACCGTGAGCGGAAGGTTTGAAAGGAATTCTATGCAGGCCGGAACCATGTACTCGGGCAACCGCGTCTTCAGGAAGCTCTTCAAGGAAGTCTCATCCCCTGTTTCGCCGGCATCCGGTACCACATAGGCGACCAGCATCTTTTCAGTGCCTGGTCCATCGCGCGGCACCACAACCGCGTCGCGCACGCCAGGTGCGCCGCGCAACGCCATTTCGATTTCACCGGGTTCCACGCGATAGCCGCGCAGCTTGATCTGGTGATCGAGCCGGCCCAGGAATTCAATCTCGCCCCCAGGGAGCAGGCGGGCCATGTCTCCGGTCTTGTAAAGGCGGGCCGGCGGCGCTTCGAATGGATTGGGGACGAACTTTGTGGCGGTCAACTCCGGGCGATGGAGGTAACCACGGCAGAGACTCTCCCCCGCCACGCAGAGCTCGCCCGCGACTCCGGGCGGCACGGGCAGCATCCTGGCATCGAGGAGATGGATCTGCGTATTCGCGATAGGCCGGCCAATCGGGGGAAGCGACGGCCACGCCGCCGGCGGCCCTTGAAGCTTGAACGCCGTGACGACGTGGGTTTCCGACGGCCCATAATGATTATGCAGGGCGCAATTTGGAAGATATTCAAAAAGTTCCGCGATACTCGGTGTTATTCGCAACTGCTCCCCCGCGGTGATAACGTCGCGCAACGAAATCGGGATCGGCCCGGACTCAGCGACGGCTTCCGCCAATTGCTGAAGAGCGACGAATGGCAGAAAGAGTCGTTCGGCGAGTTCACTAGCCAGCAAGCGCAATAGCGCGGCGGGATCAAGGCGAACGGCTTCGGAAAGTAGAATGAGAGTTCCGCCCGAACACCAGGTCGAAAAGATTTCCTGGAAGGAGACATCGAAGCCGAGCGAGGCGAATTGGACAGTCCGCGCCGGCTCGGGCAGGATGGATCGCTGCCACGAAAGGAGATTGACCAGCGGGCCGTGAGGCATGGCGATTCCCTTCGGCATGCCAGTCGATCCGGACGTGTAAATGATGTACGCAAGGTGGCCCGAATGAATAGGCGGCGCCGTGAGTTGCAGCCCTTCTTTCATCGGAACATCGACGAGGACTCGCTGGACACTGTTATCAGGAAACAGGTGAGCGAGCTTTGCTTGCGTGAGCAAAAGGGTGGCACGCGAATCCTCCAGCATGAAGGCAAGCCGTTCGCGCGGATAAGCCGGGTCCAGTGGGAGATAAGCCCCGCCCGCCTTGAGGATCGCGAGAATTCCAACCATCGACGCGACACCGCGCTCCAGGCAGATTCCAGCAACGCCATCCGGCCCGAGTCCCAGGGATTGCAAATGCGCCGCAAAAAGAGTCGCCTTCGCGTCGAGCTCGCGGTAAGTCAACTGCTCTTCTCCGAAAACGACGGCCACCGCATCCGGGGTGAACTCGGCCTGCTCCTCCAGCAACTGGTGAATACACTCCGGGTGTGTGGTTGAAAGATGCAATGGGTTTAAGGTTTAGGAATGCTTTGCCGACGGGACCTTTGCCGGGGCAAAGGATGGAAAAATCATGAGCATGGCCGATGCCAGGTGTCCGCCGGCCGCGGCCTACAGCACCACGGCATCGATTTCAGCCAAAAGCGCATGCTACTTCCCCGCCGGCGAGAAATCCTCGGTGATTTCAGCAATGCTCATCGGGCCTTAGTCTAAGCAGCCGCCTGCTTGAATGCAACGCCGCTCCCGCTACACGGTCATCACCTTCGGCACCCCCAATCTGAGGCGGAATAGCGCGTGGCTCGGTCTCCCGTCCGGCTCCGCCTTACAAGGAAATCTTCAATTCCTCTTGGCCCGTCTTCCAGGTCGAATTCGAACAGGAAGAGGCCAAAGGGGTCCGCGACGCCCAGATCACCAGCGGCCAGATTCTCAAACCTGCCCCACGTCGGCGCAGTAGTACTTGACCGAAGGTAGGCTCATCGGTTACTCCTGTCGTCATCCGGCTCGTAATCCCAAGGAGGCAAGCTCGCATGAAATATTCGGTTCTGGTGAAAGTCCCCGTATTGCTCGCTGCTGGTCTCCTCCTCGCGCAGTTGCAACTCGGCGTCAGCAAAGCTCAGCAATCCGCGCCTCCTGCAAATCAGCAGGTCATCCTCAAAGAACTCCAGGATTTCACTCGGGAAGGATGGAATTGCCGGCTGGGTCCCGACTTTGCCTTTTTCCACCCGGGCGCCCCGGAGAAATTCCCGGAAATTTGGATGCCGCCCGTTAAAGCCGTAAAGGACTGGAACTATGAGATAGGCGGTCCCTGGACGGATAAAGCGGGCGATTTCAGCAGCACCCAGGGCCAGATCCTCTACTGCCCCGACGAAATCGGCACCGACGGTGTGGATCGTGTCACCATTCTCGAGTGGACCAATAACACCTTCTCCGAGCGGCCCCAGCCCCCGTGGAACACCGGCAGCCATCCCGATCCCGCCTCCATCGATTGGGACAAAGTCGTCCACGGCCACGCCGGCACGCCGCTCGCGATGGCCCGCGGCATGGCCGGATGGTCGAATTGCGGCGTCGCCCTCTTCCCCTCCGGCCTCGTCGCCACCGCCGGCACCGTTACCGGCTACGGATCAAATCCCACGTTCCAATTCCCAAAAAACAAACTGCCCACCGCAATCTCGGTCACCAACAAAAGCGAATTCGCCTTCGTCACCGTCGTTGACACAGATCTTATGAAAGGCCAGGTCGCGGTCCTCGCCCTTCAAAGCGGCGGCCCGAAACGCGACTTCCCCCACGAGTGGCCCGACGCCTACCCCGGCCTCCCCAACGTTGCCGTCTTCACCGGCATCAAGCTCCTCGGCTACATCGACCTTCCCGGCATCACCTTCCCGACCGGCATCTCCGCGGTCGGCAACGCCACCACTCCGCGCCTCAATGGCCGCGACGGGAACGCCGGGATGCTCCGCGAGTACAACCTCGCCCAGGCCGCCGACAGGAATGTTTTCTGGCAAGGCACCAACTCCCAATACTCCAGCACCCTCGGCTACGCCGTCGTGATTTCAAAGTACGATGCAAAGGTCGCCTTCCTCGATCTCCGTCCCCTCTTCCAGCGCGTCCGCGAGATGTACTTCACGACCGAAGACAATTTCCAAAAAACCAGAGAACTCGGCCCCGATCCCACCCAGTGGCCTTACACTTTCGATATAGACCCAACCTGGGAGCCAAAGATTGTAAAAGTCCTGAGCCAAGTCGAGCCCACCGCTGCCCTTGCCAGCCTGGATGGTGCCCGAACCCCACGGGCCTTCGTCGCCTCCCTTGATGGGAAGGTCCAGATATACGACGTCGGGGCCCTGGCCGCGGACGGGCCTTCACTGGCGCCGATTAGGAACACCGGCTTCGTCCAGGTCGGTCGCAACCCCGTCTGCCTGGCGTATCAGAAAGGCTCCTTTGATACCTTCATCGCGGTATCCCGAGGCGACCGGGAGATCGCGTGGGTCAAAGCCAATGAAGAAGGCGCTCAAGTGATTGAGCGCCTTCGCGATTCCCGCCTGCAAGACCCGGTCTATGTCGAGACCGCCGATACCCACGGTATCGAAACCCCTTTGCTCACCGTCGCCGACTTTAACGGCCGCCAAATCCTCAACTACCGCTATGGAGAACTCGTCTTCGCCACCCAGGGCGGCGCCCGATTCGGAATGGGCGCTGATGGAAAGGCGATTTTTGAATGCGGTGGGACCATGACGTTTCCCGGTTGTCCGTTCTGCATATCCGCAGCCAACGTAAACTAGGTTCGCCGATCCTGAAAGTTAACCAGACCCCTATTTTCCAATCATCAATTTTCAGATCATCGATCTTCAATCCACCCATCAGCGAACCCGCCGCGCCACGCACATCAGACTCAATGCCCCCGCCGGACTATTCGGATTGACCCCAGAGAGCCATTGCGCGATCCGATACTTTCGCTCTGAGCGGCCCCAGTTTCCCCCCAGCACCTCGCTGCCGAGATTATGATTGTGCGGATGGATTTGCACCTCAAAACCAAGCGGCTCAAGAATCTGGTGAAACATCTCCCTGTTGAGCCCCTTACCCGCGTCATGATGGATCTCAGACGTCAGCACACAACTCTGCTCGTCTCCAGACCGGTGAAACCCCTTCTTGATCACTCGATAGATCAGCAGCCGCGCCTGCCACAGCAACCACGCAATCCCCTTAAAATTCCATGCCGAGTGCTGCGGGTCGTGGTCACTCACCAGCAACCCGCCCGGCTTCACCAACCGCGCCGCCTCTTTCAAGACCTCCTCCATGTGATCGCAGTGGTGCAATGTCGCATTCAGCACCACCAGGTCCGCGAAACCATCCTTCAGCGGCAGAGCATGGGCATCCGCAAGGAGTGGCCGATACCCCAGCTTCTCCGCCATCCGCAGCCCCCCTTCCGAAACATCGACACCGATCAGCAGCCGCGGCTTGCCCTTCACGCTCGCAAAGATGTTCCCGGGCCCGCATCCAATATCCACGACGATTAGGTCATCCCACGGGCCCGTCGCCGCCCGCCAACGGGATTGGAACCGCTTGCTCCGGTGACAATACTTGAAATAATTCTGCGCCCACTCCGGGTGCCCAAAGTAATAGGCATTCGCCTCCAGCCCCGGAGTCATTTCCTTGATCGGAGACTTGGGCATCCCCGCATCCGACCAGTCGACTTGTGCATCCTCGCGGATATAAGTGGCGAGTGCATTCTGCACAACTCCGACGTCCTGCACAGTATTAAGTTCCATATTCTCCCCGTATTGAATTAATTTTTTACCCAGCCCCTGGCCGAGTGTTCCAGCGTTTGTCTCATCTCACCCAAAATTTCGCAAGACTTTTCCAAGCCCTCAGCCGTCGCCCACACTAGGGTTTTTTGTGAGTTTTCCCGATCCGCTCCTGGACATTGACGAGTTTTCGGAGGCGTTGAATCAAAATCCCAAACCATTTGTTTGGACCGCAACTGTGGATTCAATTGTGGAAAAGCCCCAATGCTGCCACCAGACTTTGGAAGCGATCAAACAGGGCTGTACCTTGCCGTGCTCAAGAAAACGAAAATAACACGAGTCGGTTCTGAGACAGTACTCTAGCCGGAATTCCTCCTCAGGGCTTCCTTCCTACGCACGTCCGCGGCCTTTATCTCCTTGTTCCTGTCGCATTCGTCGCAAACTTTTTTGTAACGGCGCATGGTCGCCAGACCGATCAATGCGGATAGCACTAGGGGAAGCGTTATCCATCCAATTACCTTAAGCCAGGGAAGATAAGGCCCCCAGGGGGAAGCCGCCAACAATAAGAGGGGGAGAACGAAATACATGATTTTGGTAACGACCTGCCGCCAAATGACAATACAGCCAAACGAAATGGAACGCGCGGCCGCCTGCATCCCGGCCAGCTCGCGCATAATCGTAAAAATGACAGATTTGTCAGCGCGCGGATCAGCTTTCTTCCGGCGCGCCGGCCTCCTTTTTCATTTCAAACGTCTTCGCCACGCAGAGGAGCTCATATACCGCGTGCAGTCGCGCAAAATAGTACCCCTCCCAGCCATCCAGAAATCCGCACTGCCAAAAGTACACGTAAGAGAATCGGAGGAGCGGCCGGAACGGCAGGCGGTGGGAGAAATCCCTTAGCGCCCGCTTCCATCCCACCCGCCAATTCTGCAAGGCTCCCGCACTTTTGCTTAATCTGCGGTCAACCGCCACTCGAGCTTCCCAGTTTGAGTAACGGTTGTGTTTCTCCACAAAGACCTCGATGGATGGAAAGGCGTAATGATCCATTTCGCTTCGCAGCCGCCCGGTTTTCCCCTGCACCACCACATGCTCGTGCACCTCGTTATCTCCGCTCTGCGTATCCGCGTCCGTCAGCTTTTCATATCGCCCCAGCCTGTGCCGGAAGAGTCGCAGATTCCAATTCGGGTAATAGGCATGCCTCAGCCATTTCCCCATAAACATAAATCGCCGGTTGATCCAATACCCCGCCACACCCGGGTCGTCCTTGCTTACTATCACCCGGAACTCCTGTTCCGCCCCTGCCGGCAGCACTTCATCCGCATCCAGGATAAATACCCACTCATGCTTGAACTCCAGGTTCTCCAGCGCCCAATTTTTCTTCTTCGGCCACGTCCCGCTAAATTCAAACTGCACCACCTCCGCCCCCAGCCCCATCGCTATCTCCTGCGACCCATCCGTACTCTGCGAATCCACAACAAACACCTGATCCGCCCAACTTACAGATTGCAGGCACCGCGGCAGATTCCCCGCCTCATTCTTGATAGGCACTATTATAGACATAGGCACGCGGCTCGATTGCGCGCCTGTCACCTCCGCCTCGCTGATCACTGCATCCTCCATCATACAGGCCGTATCGAGTCCTCCACGCTGGGCGCATCTTCCCGGACTTTCAAATACCTGCACGGATTCCCCGCATTGATAGTAAATGGCGCCACGTCTGCGGTAACTACCGCGCAAGCTCCAATAATCGCACATTCCCCGATAGTGACCCCCGGCAGCACAAACGCACGCGCCCCGATAAACACACCTTTGCCAATACTGACCTTTTTGGTAATCAACTCGAGCCCCGGGTCGCTAAAGTCGTGCGTCCCGGTACATACATACACCTCCTGCGCCACCACCGCCCCGCCCCCCACTTCTATCTCCCCCAGGCTATAAAGATTAGTCCGGTCCCCAATACAGCTCAGGTGATGCAGCGTAACATGCCACGGTATCTGTATCCTCGCCCGCTGATGCACAAACGGCGTCCCCAGTACCCGCGCCCCGAACACCCTTAGCCAAAACAGACGCCAGCGATTCAATGGCTTCGGAGTCCACGCGCACAGCAACCACCACACATACTCCCACACCACCATCCCCATCCGCTCACGCAGCGTCCACGGCGCCGGTATCGGCGTCTTTCCCTGCATTTGCTCTTTATCCTCGCTAAGCATCGATTGGCGCGCACTTCGCCTCTCCCGCTCCAACCTTTTGCGAATCCACCATCTTCGTCGATCCTGACTTCCCCCTGATCAACGCCTCAAAATCCTCCACATACTCCGATGCGATTCGCTCAACCGAAAAACTTGTCGCAGCTTTGTGAAACGCCGCCCGCCCCATCTCCGCGATTCTGCTCCGATTCTCACAGAAAAAGCGGATGCCGTCATGGATACTCCCCGCATCGCCTGCCCGCGCTACATAGCCCGTCACTAAATGATCCACAGCTTCCGGCATCGGGCTAAAATCCGAAACCAGCACCGGCTTCGCAAGCGCCATCGCCTCCAGGATTGCCATACTGAAAGTTTCTCCGCCCAGACTCGGCACACAGATCACATCCGCCGAGGCAATCACCCCATTCAGTTGCGCCTTGTCAAATATCGGGCCTCCAAGCGTCACCTCCCCGTCCAGGCCCCTCTGACCCACATACTGCGACATCTTCCTGAAGAAGTGGTAATCCGCACCGTCCGCCCCGCTGATCGGGCCCACCGTTTCCAATCGGTTCCCCGGAAATTCCTCACGCGCCAGCTCAAATCCCTTCACTAGCGACTCAATACCCTTGTCCGTCACAAACCGCCCCACGTAGAGAAATTTCAGCCCCGCGGTCTCATCACCCTGCCCCCCCACCGGCGCCTCCGGCCCAAGGGCAATGCAATTATAGATCCGTTTCAACGACGTAAGAGTCCCATCGATCTCCCGCGCCTGTGCCATCACCGCGTCGCTCCCGCAATAGAGCCGGTCAAGATTCCGGTACAGCGGCAGCGGCCACTTCGGAGTGCGATGGATCGTGTGCGCGCAGACTCCCGCGCCCTCCTTCCGCCGCAGAAGGAACGAGAACGGCGTGTGAAAGGAACTTAGATCCGCTTGTTCCAGCACACGATAAACATTGCGCGCGTAACGCAGCGCATTGAGATGGTCGATCCAACGGTTCGGGTGCCGATCGTAACCCTTCACCCGGACGTGCCGGATGCCATCACTGTCCGTCTCGCGATCCGGCACATTCGGCGCTGCTCGGGAGTACGCCACAATATCGTGGCCGCTCCGCACGAATTCGCGTGCCAGCAGCAAATTCAAATGTTCGACGCCCCCGCCCCGCATCGGCGGGAAGGGAAGCTGGTGGGGGAGAACCAGGTTGATTTTCATACAGCTGCGTGTGTGGAGGAGAGGAAAGGATCGAACGAAAACCGCGGCTTCTCCCCGCTCCCCGTCGCCGCGTACCTCAGCCATCGGCGCGAAAATTCCAGCGCTTCCGCGATCACATCATCCATGTCCAGGTATCGATAAGTGCCCAGCCGCCCGAGAAATGAAACCCGCTCCTCCAGCCGCGCCAGATCATAATAACTCTCAAGAAGCTTCCTGTCCGACGCCTTCCGAATTGGATAATACGGGACATCACCCGCCGCCGTCCCCTTGCTGAACTCACGAAACGCGACCGTCTTCTCGTGAACCTCCCATGGGGCAAAATGCTTGTGCTCATGCACCCGCGTGTAAGGCACCTCGAGTTCGGTGTAATTAATAACCGCGTTCCCCTGGTAATCCCCGGCGGTCTCGAAGCGCTCGAAAGTAACAGTCCGGTAGCCGAGCCGGCCAAGCTGGTGTCCGAAGAAGCCGTCGATTGGCCCAGTGTAAAACACGTGATCGAACTCCGCTTCCATTGCATGTTCATACTCAACCCCGAGTCTTACCTCGATCCGTTCGTGGTCCAGGATCCGCTCGATAACCCTCGTGTAACCCTCCTCCGGAATCCCCTGGTACCGGCTGTCATAATAACTGTCATCATAGTTGAACCGCACCGGTATCCGGCTGAAAACCGATGCCGGAATCTCCCGCGGATCGCATCCCCAGTGTTTACTTGTGTAACCGTAAAAAAATACTTCGTAAAGCTCCCGCCCAACCAGCTTCAGCGCCGCCTCCTCAAAATTGGCCGGGTGTTTGATATGTTTGTCGCCCAATTGCGCCAAAAAGGCGGCCGCTTCGCGTGGCCCCATCGACTTCCGGAAGAATTGATTGATTGTCAGCAGGTTCATCGGGAGTCCAAAAATCCCCCGCGCCGTCTTCGCCTTTACGCGATTCACGAACGGACGAAATGTCCCGAACTTATTGACATAGTTCCACACTTCCTCGTTGTCCGTGTTGAAAATGTGCGGTCCATAGGTGTGGACCATTATTCCAGTCGCGTTATCCCTCTGCGTATCGCAATTCCCTCCCACATGCCCCCGTGCATCGATAACTACAATCTTCCGATCCAGATGCATCGCCAGTTCCCGTGCCAGCACCGCTCCTGAAAAGCCCGCACCAATTACAAGAGAATTAATCTTACGTTCCATGAAACCTCTTCCGTGTTGCATGATGGGATCGGCTAAATTTCATCGACAACTCTAATTGCGCTGCTCAAGAAGAACCAATAATAATAGACCCGTCATTCCCGCCGGCATATCGTGAGTTCCCCCGCTTTGGAGATTTCAAAATTTTGACGGGCAATGGCCTTGAAGAAAATAGTGCGGCACTCATTTCCATGCAGTTCGATCGACATATTATCCACTAAAGAGAGCCATGGTTCGCAATCCACCGAAAAGACCGCTGTTTCGGCGCCTTCGATATCGATCTTGAGCAGAGCAATCCGCGCTGCGTTCCCTTGTCGCAGCAGCTCCATAATGGTGACGGCCTGGATGTCAGCGGATTCGCCGGGTTCCACTTCCCTTACAGTGATGGCCCACGATGCCATGACCCCTTTGACGCGAGCAACGCGAGCAACGCGCAGCCCGACGTTTTTTGACCAAATTCCCGCTCGGACGATAGAGAATCTTCCGGTATAGGGCGACAGGTTCTTCTTCAACATTTCCAAATTTTCGAGATCGGGCTCGACCGCCACCACCCGTGCGGTCGGGAAGTGGCTTAGAAAGTAGGCCGATGCATAACCAACATTCGCGCCGCAGTCAATGATCAGGTCCAGTTCCTTCAGATCGTCAAAACAACTGAATTCGCGTTCGCCAAAGATTTGATCCAGAGTGGCCAGATCACTCGTGCCGAGGCGACAAAGCAGGGGATATTGCGCGTCTGGGGTCCTGATCCGAATCGTGAGTCGAGGCAACCGGATAACTTTGTAAAGGAAATGTAGAAAACAAATCCAGGGCCCCCAATGGGCGTAAATATTTCTAAGCCGATTTATCCGGGATTTCGCTGAGACCTTGGTGCTCATTTTCAGCCAGTTGCAGCCGTTGCCGGCCTCAGGCGCTCAATAGCCTCCAGAATGGTCTGGAACAGAGGTTTCAAACAGTTGGTTCAATGCTCGCTCGAGGACGGCAACCTCAGCGACAAGGTTCGCTTGCCGTTCGCGTTGATCGTTACCGGCTACCAATGGCGCACCTCGGCCAAGCAAATAGTAATGCCTTAGGCGGGACTGGGAGGCATGGGTCCAGAAAGCCACATCCACATAATTCGCGGGAAATATCTCCATCACGACAGTCCCCGGCCGGCACCACACAAGGTTAGTCAGTCCTGATCCATGCGGCGCCACGACGATCTCCGCCTCATGAAAGATCCGCCGCTGTTCAACCACATTCAGTTTCTCGCAATGGACCTTCTCAAACCCCTGCTCCTCCAATAGCCCAAACACCTCCGCCTCATTCACCAGCCGGCGAAACGAGGCATTCTCCCGGCTGATATACAGCCGCCGATTGCCCTGATGCTCGGATTGCGGCGCCAGCTCATAAAGAAAATCGCATACCCATTTCGCGACGTGGAATTGGCTCGGCTTGAGCGAGGAGACCACCATCCGCTCGACTTCAAAATGGCTGGTATCATCGGTCCGTATAATCTGCTCGGGCCGGATGCCAAACTCGGTGAGCGTCTCAATCTGGAACGGCAGGTTGTTATGATTTACCAGGTAATAATCAACATTTGCCGGGGTGATCCCTGCCTTTTCCATCAAATGAAGCCTTGGAAGCAGGTCGAATGTCCAGTGCCAGTAATTCGTGGCTGCTTCGGCCGTCGCGAGGACGGCGGCTGTTCCCGCCAGCCGCCGGCAGGGTGGGAGCTTGAATTTACTGAATACCTTGTGCCGGGACGGTCCAAGGACATCGTGGGAAAGATCGGCGAGCAGGCGGTCATCCCGCGTGATGATCGATCCGCCGTAGTGCCCCCAAAATCGCGCGTTTTCCAGTTCGAACACGTAGCTGGGCGGCAATTCTTTGACCTGGTTCTCACGGAATTTCCGATGAACCTCCCCGCCATCGAGCGGGGTCGGCAGCGTCAAGCGGATCGTTTCAGCCGGATAAATCTGACGCGCCGAGTTCGCGCCGCGGCGGCCTTCCTGTGATTCCAGGTATTCATGAGTTGTCCGATACAAGCCTTTTGGGCGGCCGAAGTATTTCGAACTGACCGGGATCTTTTGGATCGGCAGCCATCGAAGGAAATCGCGGCCGCGGATTATCCAGGGCCACAGCCAGCGGAAATGCGGCTTGCTGGCATGGTAGATTGATCGAAGTCGGGTTCGCATCCGGTAAATCTTCGGGCCGTTACTCAATTGACGAGAGCGCCTTCGTCGGGCGTACGGACGCCCCTTCCGCCTCAGCCGATGATTCTGGTTGGTGCAGCGACTCAAAATCTCGCAGGAATCGATCGGCGATGCGTGGCAAACAGTACTCAGCCGCCTTGCGGCGGGCCGCCGCACCGACGGCGGCGAGGCGGGCCTCATCCCCGGCCAGTGCGGCGATGCGGTCGGAAAGCGTGGTGACGGGATTTGGCGCCCGGTGGTCGAACACGAATCCGGTTACCTCATTATCGATGTGATCCTTGAAACAAGCGAGGTCCGATACCAGGGGAGCGCAGCCGTGAGACATCGCCTCCAATGGGGCAAGGCCAAAAGTTTCTCCACGCTCCGCAAGAGACGGATATACGAAGAGCGATGCACGGCGATAGTGCGTGGCCAGCTCGCCGAGGTCAAAAACCGGTCCAACCCATTCCACCGAGCCGGCGATCGGCTCCGCAAGCCTCTTCAACTCCTCCAGGTATTGCGCCCCTCCGCCTCCCGCCGCAATCTCCGCCGGACCCACAATCACCAGTTTCCAATCGGCCATCAGCCCGGCTGGGAGAGACGCCATCGCCCGAATCAGCAGGTCCAGCCCCTTCTCCGGATGCACCCGGCCCGCATACAGAATTCGTCGCTCCCGCCTTACGGCTTCATCCTCACTCTCCCATTCATCGATCAGCGGGTAAGGGATCACTCTCACTTTTGAAGCAAGACGGGGAACTTCCTCCGAGATCGCCTGCGCGATCGCGCCGGAAACTGTTTGCAGCCTCGCCACGGCTCCATAAAGGCGCATCTGCCCCTTCGGGAACCGGGCGACGTGAACGTACAGCCTTCCCAATGCCGGATCCTTGACCAACACCGGCAACCAGAACGTGTTCGTCACCAGAATATCCGCTGCCGGCAGCCGCCTTGACACGCGCCACGAATAGATCAGGTCCAAAACCTTCAGCCGGAAAACCGAGCGCGGCGTGTCAAAGCCCGCCACCCGCAAATGCCGGACCCCGTCGGAAACTTCCCCATTCGGCAAGTCACCCCACCGCCTGGATATGTGCGTCACCTCATGGCCCCGCCGGGCGAACTCCCCCCCCAGCGCATGCCACACCTTCTCGACCGCTCCACCCATCAACGGGGGCACCGGGAGGAACGCACCTTGGATGATCGTGATCTTCAAGCCGGATCCGCCTCCGCGCGGAAATCCCTGCGGCCGCTTCTTCCCCGCATCCCCAGATGATCCAGCATCGAGATGAACGACGACGCAACGCGCTCAATATCGAAGCATTGGTTGAAACACTGAACCGCGTTCACTCTCATCTGAGACCATTTTTCCCTCGGCGTTCCCCGCCATTTCTTCAGCAATTCCATCGTACCCGCCAGAGTATCAGCTTCCACCAGCCCCGCCCCGTGCGTCTCTATTTCGCGCCAGATATTCACCCGGTTCGAGATTAGCACCGGCAGCCCCGACGCCAGCGCCTCCGCAACCGCGATCCCGAAATTCTCCTGGTGAGACGGCAGCACAAAAGCATCCGCTGCCCGGAACGCGCCCCATTTCATATCCCCGGTAAGCATCCCCGTCCAAGTCACCCGGTCCCTCAATCCCAGCCGCTCAACCAGCAACTTAATTCCATTCGCATAGGCGCTATCATCCGGCCCGCCAAAAACCAAATGAACCTCCGGCGAAGGCTCCTCCGCCAAGTTGGCCGCCAGCGCCCTCAGCAGCAGATCACACCCCTTCTTCTCGTGAATCCTCCCAAGAAAAAGCAGCACCTGCTTCCCTTCAAGATGCGGATACGCCTCCAGGAATTGCCGCCGCTGATCCTCCGCATCTCCCGTCGGCTGCGAGGTCCCATAAGTCATCACCCACTCATTGCAATCATAAAGCCAGAAGGACTCCCGCGATACCCGCCGCTCCTCCTCGCTCGTAAATACGACAGCCGCGGCATCTTTCAATACCCGGTACTCCGCCCACGGCCAATACAGCCATTTTTTCAAATGTTTTAAACGATAATGTCGCTTAAACCACGGATCTAGCATCCCATGCGGAAACACCACATACGGCGTCGCTGTCCTCCGTAGCGCGTGCCATACGCAATAGCTATTATACTGCCAGATCCCGTTAACGATAACTACGTCGAATCTCCCATGATTCTTTTGCAGCCACGGCGCAAGTCGTGGAGTATAACCGTAGCCCCATCTACTCGGCCCCGCGGCGTAGCATTGCACCGGGAGGCGTTCGATCCAAGGCGCGTCCGGAGTATCCAGCGTTACAAGTTCGACATCGTGGCCCGAGCGCGTATTCCACAACGCCAACTGCTTTACACCTTCAATCGGTCCCCCTCCCCGCGGATTCGCGGAATGGATGGCGTGGAGGATTCTCATGTTAATAAGGGGGGATGGCGGAGTTAAGGTTTATTATTATTAACGAGGAGGGACTGGTAGAGGCCGATGTAATTGCGGATCATGGAGTCGATGGAGAAGCGGCGGGCGTTGTCGAGGCCGGCCTGGACGCCGGGGGGATTGCGGAGGAGATCGAGGACCTGGCGGGCGGTGTCTTCGGGGTCCAATTCGGGATCGAGGTAGGCGGCGGCGCTTCCGCCGACGTCGGTCATGGGGGGGATGCGGGTGGCGGCGACGGGACAGCCGCAGGCCTGGGCTTCGAGAATCGGCCAGCCGAAGCCTTCGGCGAGAGATGGAAAGAGCAAAAGATCGGCGCATGAATAGAGGGCGCGGAGGTCCTCGTCCTCAAGGCGGTTAAAGGAGATGACATCGGGGGCGATATCGGGATGGATTGCGAGGAACTCTGTCATCGAGGGCGAGGGGGGTTTTCCAGCTAGGAAAAGCCTTGGAATGGGTCCGGAGTTTCCGGCCTTCATCCTTGCATGCAAGGCGGCGTAGATTTTGAGGAGGGTGAGCCGATTCTTGTACCATTGGTTGCCGCCGACGTGGAGGATGTAGCGACCGGTTTGAAATCGGTTGTCGGCGGCGGGGCCGAGGAGGCTGGCGATCCGCTGCCAGGCGATGTCGCGGGGCATGGGTGAAAAGGAATCATTGAGCCCCAGGGGGATCATGGCGACATTCGCGCTTTTTTGGGTGGAAAGGCGAAGAAGATCATCGCGCGTTGCGTTCGAGACGCAGGCGATTGTGCGGGATCGATTCAAGCCGCCGAGGATAATGGATTGGTACCGGCGGCCGGTCCATGCGGTCTTATGAGCATCGATCTCGCCCCTGGCCGAGCGGATGGCGAGGAGATCATGACAAGTGACGACGTGGGGAACGTCCTGCAGACAATGGGCGTACACGGCACTGGAATGATCGCAAATATGGACCAAGAGAGGGGGCGCCTGTGAAGTGATCTGCCTGGGGTCCCGGACGCCCTGCCCGACGCCGGCGGTTGCGAGCTGGCGGAGCTTTCGCCTTAAGATGAATGGAAAAACGAGGAACTTATCCAAATAACCGAGCCACTTGCCGAGGCCGGTGGCCGAGGGTTTGAGCCGGCCGAAAAAGGAATGGGGAGCGATCAGCTCGACATTGATTCCATAGCGAGGCAGCTCCCTGGCAAATAACGCGGCGAAGCGGGCCATGCTAGGCTGCTGGTCGTTGGGATAATTGCCGACGAGAAGCACGTTAAGCGGGGTGAGTGCGGGTAGAGCGGGGGGGGCTTCGCGCGGTTCGGAAATCACAGTTGCCGTGATGTCGCGCATCGTGGGATATGGGGAATGGGGTGCAGGCGGATGCTCGGCAACGTTGGAATCAATATCCATTGCGCGAGTTCTTCAAGGCAGCGCGATGAAGCGCCGAAGCGTGCGGGGATCGTCCGGGACGCATGGAGGGAGCCGGCTTTCGTTTCGACGACAGGGGCTGATTTTTGTGCGGGGCGATCTCCGGGAGATTGTTTGCGGCCAAACAAAGTCCCGCGCCGAGAACGGCAAAGCCTACGGTGGTGCCCTGCCTGAACTGGCCGTCGAGAACCAGGAGACCGCCAGCTCCGAGCAGGAGCATGGGCAAGAAATTACCGATGCGGGCGCTTTTGACCGCCTCGGCGCCCATTCGAATGAGAATTGCGATGCGGATTGCCAAATAGAGGAAACCAAGAACGGGACCGATCTCGAGAATGATGCGGGCCCACTCGCCTTCCGCGACAAGAAAGCCGACGGTGCCGGAGAGCAAGACCGCGCCGACATTTGTGCCGACGCCGAGTCCCATACCAAAGAGGGGACTTAAACCCATGGCCAAGACGCCGGTGGAAAAGTCGCTAAAGGTGCGCTCCGACCAACTGGTAGCGGCGCCGAGGGCTCCTGCCTGGACATCGCCGGTAACCTCGAGCCGAGCTTCGAAAACCATGGTGCCTTCATGGAAAACGTCGAGGTTGGTGGCGATTAAAAAGGCGATCCCGATCGGCAGAAGTAATCTTGCGGCGCCGTTGAGGACGGCTTTATCAAATATGGCGATCACGCCGATCATCAGGAAGACGACCGCGACGCCACCGAGCATGAGCCTGGAGGTCGAGACGGCGGTGGCAACCATGATCGCCAGCCCACAGGAGTAGAGCAAAGCGTTATTATAGGTCCCTTTCCGAAGCATCCCGTAGATGAGAAAGGCGGTTGCGAAGGCGTAGAATTGAGCAGCGCCGGTGATGAAAGTGAAAAAGCCCGGGGGCCGGATCTTACCCATGACGGCTTCGATCTGGGCTCCAGTGCTGCCGCCTGCGCCGCAGTTGATCCAGGCATCCGGCGGAGAGCGAAATTGTTGAGTCATTAACACAGCCATGGGAACGGCGATTATGAGAAACCAGCGCCCGATTTTGACGACGTCGCTACGCTTGAGGACGGCGGGAACGACGAAAATGAGAGGAATATGCAGGAAATTGGCATCAATCCCATACGCGGTGACCAGGAGAGTGCCGATGCCGGTAAGTTGTCCGGCGATAATTGCGCAAATTCCGACAATCCCAAGGGCGATTACATAGCCATTGAAGAGAGGCAAACCCTGGGTTAAGGCGAGAACGTAGATTGCCAATAGTACGGGATCCCGCACAAAGAGGAGCGGGTTGGAAAGTCCAGGGAGAACCCACTTTCTCAGAATGCCCTCGGTCATCAGGAGCAGGAAATAGGTCCAAATGAGCGCCTTTAAGCCGGCATGGGCCCTCGAGGCGCTCTCTTCCTCGTGAGCGGGCGAGCCTGTTGGAGCGGCGGTGGATTTCATGAGGTGACGGCAGCCGGGGCGGCAGTGGGATGGGCAAGGTGCTGGCCGATGACGGAGACGAGTGCCTCGTGGTAATGGCGCCAGGCGAGGGATGCAGCGGTTTCGCGGGCGGCGTCGCTCATAGCCGCGAGGAGTGCGGGGTCGGAGGCGAGTTGATCGAGGCGCCGGGCAATCGATTCGGCGGATCGAATCGGGACGATGAAGCCGTCTTTTCCATCTTCGATCAAATCGGGTCCGGCGGTGTGTGGGGTGGTGATGACGGGGAGTCCCTGAGACATGGCCTCGAGGATCACGAGGCCGAATCCTTCGAAGAGGGAAGGAAAGACCATGACGTCGTGGGCGGACATTTCGCGAAGGATGCCGGCGTGGGGGAGCGAGGGGATCCAGCGGTGCGATTTCCTTGCAGAATCCAAAGGGGCGCAGGCGTCGCCGGCGGGACGCCCAATGAGAGTGAGATCGAAGTGCGTTCCGGCGATGTCGAGAGCTTTCAGCAAATAGGAGAGGCCTTTGCGTTGACCGAGGGCGCCGACGAAGAGAACCTTGAGGCGATCTCCGGAACGCCGCGGCCTGGGAATGGGAGGCGCCGGCGGCGGGGCGCCGTAGGGGATGACCGCGCTCCTGGCGCCGGGGACCAATTCGAGCGTTTTTTTTGTGAAGGTGCTGGCAACGAGGACCAGATCGGCAAGGCGCAGTTCATCATCTTTTCGCGCACACTTTTCGGCGCTGTCGAGCATTCCCGAGAGGGTGGATGCCCATTGCGGCTCGCGCTCTTTTTCTTCGGCATAAATGGCGTGGGCGGCGCGCCAATAACCGATGGGCAAATCGTAGAAGCAATAAAGAGCGCGATCTTTTGCGGCGTGAAATGCGGCGGCCGCGCCATCTTCGTAGGCATAAACGGCGGAGATGCGAGGGTTGGCGGCGACGCGGGAGGCGGCTTTGCGATCGAGGGCACGGTAGACGGCATCGATGCTGAAGCAGCCCTTTTCGTGGCGTGCAAGCCAGGAGAGGCCGACGCGACCGCAGGCGTGGCGTCCGAATTCGCGGAATGGCATAAAGCGGGCGTGCCGGGCGAGCTCCGCGGGCAATGCCCTGCGGGCGAGCGGGGTGCGCAAGCGGGCGGGAATGAGCGGCGCCAATGAGGAGGAAGGGCTCCACGCGATCGTGGTCCAGAATTCCTCGAGAAGACCGGCACCGGCGAGGGCGGAGGCGGCGTGCCTTACATTGGCGTTCACCGTGGGATGGGAGAAGATGATCATCGCGCGGAGGGTAATCCAAGGTATTCGAGCCAGCGGCCGGCGCTCAAGGCGGGGGCGAAGTTCTGGTCGTATGCAAACCGCTGGGATACCCTGGAGGTATCGCCGGAGCGGATGCGGGCGATGAATCGAAGGGTATGGTGCTTTACCTCGTCGAGCCCGGCGGATGCGGGGATGACCTCGCAATTCTCCGGAGCGATGGCGAGCTCGCGAGTACCGCCTTGGTCGGTTGCGATCCACGGGAGGCCGGCGGCCATGGCTTCAATGAGGGTCAAAGGCATGCCTTCATTGTGCCGGGAAAAAAGGGCGACGGCGTCGAGACCGAGCAGGATGCGCGCGCAATCCTGGATGGAGGCGTAAGGGCCGTGATATTCGATGTTCGGAAAGCGATCAAAGAACGGGGGAGAATATTTCTCGCCTTTGCCGTGGATCTGCCAGCGAACGCCGTCAAAAGCGGGATCGCAACTCAAGTCGCACAGGGTGTCGATGCCTTTGGTGCTGACGAGGCGGCCGATAAAGCCGATTCGCAACGGCGCGCCGGAAGCGTACGTCCTTTCCGCGACTTCTGAGGATGAGACAAGGTCCGGAGTGAGGTAAGGCAGGAATGTGATGTCGTGCCGGCCGAGGCCGGACTGGAGATTTGCCCTCGTGGTGGAGCTGCAGGCCACAAGCCTGGGAGCACGCGCGAGGACCTTGCGAAAGGCGGGGTGCCAGGTGGTCTGCTCGGCGGCGTCGCCGGAGGTGTGGTGGTGATGGATAATGGAGGTCTGTTTATTGGCGGCGAGCCAGATGAACCTGGCGAGGCCGCTTTGGCCATTGGAATAAATGACATCCCAGGAACCGGAGCGCATGCGGAGGGCTGTCCATAAGAGCCAGAGAAGCTTGCGGGCCCTGGAAGAGTTGTGCCGCGGGGCGGCGAGTTCCCGTAACTGGATGCCGGCTTCGCGCAATTGCTGACGACTGGCCTGGTTTAAGGAGTTGCTGGTGGTGACCAAGGCAACGCGGTTTGCGGAGGCGGCGCAGCGTAACGCGAGAAGGCAGATATGACGTTCCATGCCGCCGAATGCCGCCATCTCAGGGACATAAATAAGGATGTTCACGTTGGTGAGAAGCCGATCGACGGAAACGGCCACACGCCGTACGGCGATGGTCTCATTGGTCTGCCAAGGCCGGAGGGTTTCTTTGCCAGAGGAGAGCGAGCAAGACACAAGCGTAAAGTTGAATTGAGGGAATCTGGAGCGGAAAATCGATCATGGAGTGCAGGAGCACTCCGATGAGGCTTGCGAGAGCGCCGAGCACAATGCCCTCCTCGCGGGTCATGCCGGCGCCTTCGCGGCGAAAGCGCCGGAGCCTGGCGAAGCCGGAGCGAAGGCCCCCAAAGAGGATGAGTCCCCACGCGGCCGCGCCGAGCAATCCCCATTCAACGATGGTCTGCAAGTAATCCTGATGGGCGAATTGGGTGTAGAGGAAGAAAGTTCGCAAGAGGGGATCGGTAGTGAAATGAAAGTAAGTTCTCGACCAGGTGCCTGGACCGAAGCCGAAGAGGCCGGCGGCGGGAATCATTCGCAGGCAAGTGGCGTCGGCCATGCGCTCGGTGCCCATGAATTGGCTGGCAATTGGATTGTCCGATTCCATAAATAGATCGGCACGCATCCGGGGTGATTGGAGAGAGGTCTGCGGCGGCGGCGGCGGCGCGGCGGGTACGAAGGATGACTTCCAGCGCGCCTTGATGCTATCGGCAGTGCTCGGACTGAAATTAACGACGCATGCAATCGACGCGAGGAGACATATAAGGAGGATGCCCGCGCCTATGTAAGGTGTGCGCCTCGCGGGAAATCGCCAGATGAGCCAGCCGATAAGTGCGATGAGGAGGAAACCGACATTGGCCTGAGCAAACCTGCAGAGCTGTGCGAAGATGCCGGAGACCCCTATGGCGGTGAGCAATCCCCAGAGGGCAATCTCAGCGATGCGTGCGGGGGTCATCTTTGCGCCGCAGTATAAGGCATAAAGCAGCAGGCCCGCGGCAACCGGCCAGGTAAGATTGATAAATGCGCCGGCGATTGTGCGATGAAAGTAAGTGCCAAAGAAATAACCGACGAATGGGACCCTGGTATCCCATAACATCGCTGTAGCTCCGGAGCGGATCTGAGCGAAACCGAGGAGGACTATGGACGCGCCGGTGGCGACGATGGTGATGGCGAAGGATTCCTGCCAAAAGCGACGCCTTGAAAGATCGGTTGCGACGAGCGCCGCGGCGAGAAGGCCGGTATAGAGCCACATCGTCTCGACCGGCGTTTTCACGATGAAACTGCCGGGCCAGCGCGCATAGAGCTCAGCGAAATGGGCCGCAAACTCCGGGTCCGGCGGGAGGGCGGGGCGGGTGAGCACGACGCCCCATCCGGAGAGAAGCAGAAAGAAGGCGGCGGTGAGGAGGGGCAGCGGCACCGCGGGCGGGCGCTGGCTGAAGAGGAGACCGATGATCCATAAACCGGCCATGCAGGACAAACATTGGCACAGGGCGATGATGGCCCAATGGCGGGTGGCGCCGTACATCCACGGAGCGGCAATGATGCCGATGACGAGGAAAGCGCCTGCGGAGCCGCTGAGGAAATCGCCAAATGCGACTGCGGTGACGCGGCGTGGGCAACCCGTCATTGGAATGCTGGCATCTGCGATCATGCGATGCGGGGAGTAACCATGGGCTGGGAAGGGTGTTGGAAATTGTCTGGCTGGGTTGAACGATTTGCGAAGGAGAGAGCGCGGATCAAGCGGTCCGCGATTTCCGATAGACGCGGGCTGGGTGCGGGTGGTGAAAATCCGCTCTCGAACGCGGCAAAGAAGGTTTCATCGCCGCGGAATAGGAGCGGGTTTGGGGTTGGCTGGGGTGTTGTGCCGGAGCGCAGGCGCCAATCGTCGCGCGGGACGGCGACGGGGAGGCCGTGGTCGAGCATGGCGGCGGTGGCGCCGCTTTTTTCGATGAGCGCCCACGGGGATGTGGCGATGCCGAAATCGAGAGTCTGAAGAAACTGGGAGATTAACTCCGGGGGCTGCTCGCCAAGGCCGAAGCAAGGGAGGTCGGCGCCGTAGCGAGAGGCGACGCCGGCGAGGAGCCGCGCGCCAGCGGCACCAATGCGGCCAACGGCGAGCAGGACCGGGACGCGCTCTGTCTTCCGGGCGACCTGGAGGAGCCGATCGAGAAATGGATTTGGATCTAATTCCGGATGGACGGAGCCGAAAATGCCGGCAAAAATGAACTTATCGCGATTAGCGGGGGTGATATCGATGTGGTGGCGGCGTAGTTGGTTATATATCCAGGAAGGTTCGTTGCTTTGAACGAGGGGGATGTTCCCGAAGAGCGGTAATAGTTCGGAGTGAATGCCGCCGGCGCGGAGTAAGTGGCGATAGACGGGGGTGGTGGTATGGACGATGACGGGGCGGAGGCGCCTGGCTGTATGAAGGATGAGCCGCTTCTGGAAGTAACCGACGGCGCGATCCTTCCAGCCGTAAGTGGTCGAATCGCCAATCCAGAGCTCGTGAAACATGATGTGAACCGGGAGGCCGGCAAGGAGCTGGCGCAGCCGAGGGGCGAGGCCGAAGATGAGACCCTTGGGATGAAACCCGTAACAGACAAATTGGAGGCTAACGCAATCGGGCTGAAACTCGTGAATGGCGGCGCTGGCGAGGCGGAGTCGTTCCGGCCAATTGAAACGGCTCGGGAGCCGGATAAGTGAAGGCTTTGGGCCGGCGGACTCGCCGCGGTAAACTTCGGAAATCGATCCGTCGTTAAGGGCCAGTATGGCGCATTGCACGCCTTTCTCCGCGAGGGGACCGGAGAGGAGGCGACAATAGTCGCCAACACCATCACGACCGGGCTCAAGGGCGCTGCAAAGGAAAAGAATGCGCATTAATACCTCAAAGTCCGAGCGGCTGTGTATGACACAGGGTCACGAGCGTTTGATTGAATCGCTACGATGGGGCGGCAGGATCAACATTGCATTGGCGCGGGAGAGAGTTCCGTGGGTCGCTCGCCGACCTTTCGGGCGGGGACTCCGGCCCAGATTTCAAATGAACCGATGGGTTTTGTTACGATTGCGCCGGCTGCGACAATGCTGCCATTACCGATGGTGACTCCCTTGAGGATAACAACATTGGCGCCGAGCCAGACATCGTCGCCGAGGGTGATTGGAGCATTGGCGCATTGCTGGACGTTCATTGGAGAGTTTCTGAGCATTCCGTGATCGTGATCAACGAATTTGCAGCCTGATCCGATGAGGGCGTTGCGGCCGATCGTGATCTGTTTGCGTATGTTGAACTCGCAGGCGCGACCGAGGAAGCAGCGGTCGGCGATTATGATAGCAGGCCCGGGAGCCCATATGCCGTCGAATTTGAAAAAGACATCGTCTTCGATGACGCAGCCGGAGCCGATGGAAACCTGATGGGGCCAGGTGACGCGGATTCTGGGAAGGGATGTGCCGCGACCGACCCGCATACCCTGGATGAGCCACCAGAGTTTGCGAATCGGTGATGCAAGGAGCGAAGACGCACGCTCCCGGCTGCGAAAAAGGGCCTTTTGAATCAACTCTTCTGGAGATGTCATCAAACTTTGGGGAGGTCAGGATATTGCGATCATTTTCGCGATCTCGGCCAGTGGTGCGGGGTCGACGGCTTCATCGAATTTCCGGGCGAAGAGCCGTCCGTCGCAAATGGCTCCCATGAGTGCGGGAATATCGCTCTTTGTGAATGTCCGCGGGCTGACGGCACCAGGTTCGAAGATGATATATCGTCCGTTGTCAGGTGTAATATCGAGGTGGGCGTCCAGGTTCAATAACACCGAGGGAAAGAGGGCTTCTTCGGGTTGAAGCGACCACCGCAACCAGACGGACACGCGCCGGGCCTTCGGTGAACTGGTTAATAAAGCGGCGTGCCGGCGCGCGAGGCTTACCCAATTTGAAGACCCGTAGTAGCGAAAGAAATGGGGGGGAGGCCGGTGTACAATCGGGAGGCAAGGAAATTGCCCGCACCAGCCTCGCAAGCGCCGTCCAATCCCGGGGAAGCGGAATAGACGATCAAGCGGGGTAAAGTTGAGATAATAGGAACCGATTCTTGTTTGAGTATTGTTCCAGACGATAAAGGGATCGAAGTGGCTGATGAGGCTTAGGTCCTGACGTTGTTCAAAATAGGAGCGGATACATTCCGGCGTCTGGAGGGGGAAACATTGGCCGCTGAGATTGATCCAGTGTGTCCATTTATCGCTATGATTCAGAGCGATTTGAATTCCCTCGATCTGTGCGGCAATCAGTGAGTAACCGCCCCAGGCTACCTTTCTCGGACGCTGCCAGATGACACCAGGGACCGCGGATATCAATTCGCGGAGCTTTCGATGCTCGGCGGCGGGGCGGCTCCGGTCGTAATGAATTACGCATACATCGTTTTCCGTGAGATCGAGGGCGTGAATCAATCGAGCAACCTGGCCGGGGCTCTTGTGCGCGAGAATGTGAAATGCAAGTGGCACCAATCAATGTTTCAGATAGCCGCCGGCACGGCGGTTCGCGGGCCGCTCTTTTCAGCAAGGCCGGCCACTATTTCATTGAATCGGGCCACTCCCGCATCAAGGTCGAATTCTCCGGCCACAGTCAGGGCTGCGCGACATTGAGCGGCATACCATTCCGGATCGTTGAACATTTTGTTCAACGCGCTGAGAGTATCCTGTTCGTCCAAGAGAATTCGTACGCCAAACCCGCGGTTGGCCGCCAAAAAATCGCCTGTCGCGGTTCCTGCATTGGGCGGAGCCATGAACGGAAGGCCTGCGGCGAGAAAATCGACGAGACGTGACGGAAGCGAGAACCGCCAGCGATCGTGAGGCGAATGTTCGATCGGCATGATTCCGCATTTTGCATTCTTCAAAAGGCGGTTGAATTCTTCATCCTCAAGGAATCCCAGGTTTTCAATTTCCCGCGCAAGATCGGCGGGGAGCATATGATAGGATCTGCCACAATAGACCCACCTGGCCGCCCCGGGATAGCCGGCCTTGAAGCGCCGCCACGCCGGTGCGAATACCTCCCGCAAAAAACGCACTCTCGACTCATCCTCGCTATACAACATTCCAGTCATCAAGAGTATCGGCGATCTATGAGTAACATCCGAGGATACGCTGTCGCTGATGCCAAGCAACTGCGCCTGCTCGACGTGGTCCGTGCGCCATCGGGCGACTTCGTCGCGCAATCGCCGGTTAATGACGCGCACGACCGAAGCTCCCCGCACGAGCGTGTCGAGATGACCCCCATCGAGTCCACGAGTGCCCGCATCGTGAAACAAATCCATGAAATGGACAATGTAACGGCTGATGCCAAACGCCTTGAGCAACAGAAGGGCCAAGCGCGCATGGTCGTCATCGTAAACAATAATATATGCGGTGCTGGGTAATTTCGGCCGGAACGCCTGCCTCGCCCGCTCGACAGCCCTCCGGCAGGTCCATGGCAAAATGAATCGCTTCCAAAACCTTTTGAGCGCGCCCGCCCCCTTCTTCAGGGACAAATCCGGCTCCAACCGTACCCGCATCGGATAACCCATCGACGGTCCTGCCGTCATGGCGGCCGTCTGGTCCGAATAAATATAAAGTATGGGACGCTTGTTATCTTGCAACATGCGCCTTAGTTGGACCGATGAACCATCCGGACTATCGAGACGGCTCTTCCACAGCACCAATAATGGCTCTGTTGCTTCTTTCCCGCCCGCATCCCATGTGATTGGATTCATCTGCCGAAACGCCCTAGGGCCTGTTAAGGTAATATGGGTCCATTGCGTTGCGTCGATTTTTGGGCCTGGGCAAGGCGCGAGGAGGGAGCATACCCCTCGTGGGTCTGTGACCGACGAGCAACGCAGCACAGGCCC
>Ga0182024_10006767_pt1 | contig 25000 bp, 25 predicted proteins | sample P32metaG_FD_120480 | JGI IMG/M metagenome (GOLD analysis project Ga0182024, IMG submission 120480) | Permafrost microbial communities from Stordalen Mire, Sweden - P3-2 metaG (Illumina Assembly) | ecosystem: Environmental > Terrestrial > Soil > Wetlands > Permafrost | place: Sweden: Stordalen...
CCCGCAAACACGACGGCTTGCCCGGCTGGCAAACCATCTGGCGCGGCTGGCAACGTCTAATGTGGATGTGTGAAGGATTAAAAACCCTCCAGCAATAATGAAAAAGATGTGGGTAAAGACAAGCCTTTCAAGGCTGGGTTAAAATGCCATAATAATTTAGTCCCGCAGGGACGGCAGACAAAGTGGTGGCTGTCCGCAAGAACCTTTCGTCCCTGACGGGACTTGAGGCGATTCCGAACCGTGAACCCAGCCATAAATGGGTGGGCTATTTTCAAAGGCAAATGCCGCTCCGCTGGTGGCCGTTCGCAAGAACCTTGATTTGGTTTGGGTTTGGTTCTACAAAGAGGTCGCGCCGCAAAATGAAATTGAAATTTATCTCCATCATATTGCTCATTTTTGTCTGCATGGGATGTGATCATAAGCAGAAGATTGCAGAATTTGCCACGCAAGCTGACAGGGCTTTGGAGAACGACAATTATGAACTGGCAATTAAAGATTATTCGGAAGCAATTCGATTAAATCCGAAATATGCGGCTGCTTATACTGCTCGTGGTGATGCGTTGATGATTCTTGGTGAAAATGACAAGGCGATGCACGATTTCAGCGAAGCTATTCAGTTGAATCCAAATGATTATTTGGCTTACGAATTGCGCGGAACCGTTTATTACGCAAATCAACAATTTGAGAAGGCGATAAACGATTTGAATTTCGCTTTGAAAAATGAATCTTCAAATCCCAAGCTTTTGAAGTCGCATGGGCAAGCATATAAAATCCGTGGCTTGTGCTACTACTGGACCTATTCGTTCACTAATGCTATCGCGGATTTAACCGAAGCGGCAAAATATTTGCCAGACGATTACGAAATTTATGAAAGGCGAGGTGATTGTTACGACCGTCGCACGGACGCGGACAAAGCATTAAACGATTTCAATAAAGCAATCCAATTGAATTCAGAAGATTGGATGTCGCTTTATTGTCGTGGAAGCATTTATTCCCACACTGGCAAATACACCAATGCAATTCAGGATTTTGAAAAAACAATTCAACTGGAACCCCAATCGCGCAAAGCAAACAATTTGTTAGCGTGGCTTCTTGCGACTTGCCCGGACGATAAAATTAGAAACGGAAAAAGAGCCGTTGACCTTGCGACCAAAGTTTGTGAGATGTCGGGATGGACGAATTATGCTTATGTGGACACTTTAGCGGCGGCTTATGCTGAAACAGGCGATTTTGACCAAGCGGTGAAATATCAGAAGCAAGCCGCGAGCATAAATTCAATTCCCGAAGGCAACCGCACAAATGTAGAAAACCGAGTCCAACTTTATCTTCAACACAAGCCTTACCGAGAATTGAAAACATATAAAGTTTCCAATTAAATTTATTTCCTCGCCCGTTTTGATTTCCGATAACTCACCGGCTTCGCCTCGGATTTCGTGCCGTCCAGCATGTGTTTGAGTTCCTTGATCTGGTCGCGGAGCAGCGCGGCTTTTTCAAATTTCAAATCCTCGGCGGCCTTGAGCATCTCGGTCTCGAGTTCCTGGATGGTCGAGGTGATGTCAATGTCCGTGCTGCCTTCGCGCAGGACGGCGTCGGCCTCGCGGCGGTCGGATTCGTAGGTCGCGAGGCTTTCCTCGACGGCGCGGACGACGCTGCGCGGCGTGATGTTGTGCGCGACGTTGTAGGCGATCTGCCGTTCGCGGCGATGTTTGGTGACGGCGAGAAATTTCTGGATGCTTTGCGTCATCACGTCGGCGTAAAGGATCACCTCGCCGTTCAGATGGCGCGCGGCGCGGCCGGCGGTCTGGATCAAACTCGTTTCGCTGCGCAGAAAACCTTCCTTGTCCGCATCGAGAATCGCGACGAGCGAAACTTCCGGCAAATCCAGTCCTTCGCGCAAAAGATTGATGCCGACGAGCACGTCGAATTCGCCTTTGCGGAGCGAGCGCAAAATTTCCACGCGCTCGATCGCGTCAATTTCGCTGTGCAAATACTGGACGCGCACGCCGATGTCGCGCAGATAATCCGTGAGTTCCTCCGCCGTGCGCTTGGTCAACGTCGTGACGAGCGTGCGTTCTTTTTTGTCGGCGCGTTTGCGAACTTCCTCGAGCAGATCGTCAATCTGGCCTTTGAGCGGCTTGAGCGTGATGGTCGGGTCAATCAGCCCGGTCGGGCGCACGACGAGTTCGGCGATATGGCCCTGCGACCAGCCGAGTTCGCGCGGCGCGGGCGTGGCGCTGACGTAGATGGTCTGGTTTTGCATTCCCTGAAATTCCAGAAAATTCAGCGGCCGGTTGTCGAGCGCGCTCGGCAGGCGGAATCCGTGCTCGACCAAGACGGTTTTGCGCGACTTGTCACCTTCAAACATGCCGCCGATCTGTGAGACGGTCGCGTGGGATTCATCAATGACGAGCAGGTAATCGTCCGGGAAAAAATCGAAGAGCGTGTTCGGCTGCGAGCCGGGCGGCCGGCCGGAAATGTGACGTGAATAATTTTCGATGCCGGAGCAGACGCCCATTTCCTCCATCATTTCCAGGTCGAACTCCGTGCGCTGCTTGATGCGCTGGGCCTCGAGCAATTTTCCGTCGCGCTCAAATTCCGCGATGCGATTGCCGAGCTCCTCGCGGATGGTTAAAATCGCGCGCTTCATCTTGTCGTTCGTCGTGACGAATTGTTTCGCGGGAAAAACGACGACGGCCTCGAGCGTTTCAATTTTGTGTCCGGTCAACGGCTCGAAGCGCGTGATGCGCTCGATCTCCTCGCCGAAAAATTCGATGCGCAGGCCGTCTTCGCGGCCGGCGGGGCGGACTTCGACGGTGTCGCCGCGCACGCGAAAATTGCCGCGCTCGAACGCGATGTCGTTGCGCTCGTATTGCAGGTCAATGAGGCGCGACAGAAAAATTTCGCGCGACAATTGCAGCCCGGTGCGGATCGGAATGATCATTTCCTCGTAATCTTCCTTGCTGCCGATGCCGTAAATGCAGGAGACGCTGGCCACGACAATCACGTCGCGCCGTGAGAACAGCGAACTCATCGTCGAAAGCCGCAGCCGCTCGATTTCCTCGTTCCGGCTGGAATCCTTTTCGATGAATGTGTCGGTGCGCGGGATGTAGGCTTCGGGCTGGTAATAGTCGAAGTAGCTGACGAAGTATTCGACGGCGTTGTGCGGAAAAAAACTTTTGAACTCCGCGTAAAGCTGCGCGGCGAGCGTTTTGTTGTGTGAGATGACGAGCGTGGGCTTGTTGATGTTCCTGATGACGTTCGCGACGGTAAAAGTTTTTCCTGAACCGGTGACGCCCAGCAGCGTCTGATGCTTGACGCCGGAAACAATGCCGGCGGTCAATTTCTCAATCGCCTGCGGCTGGTCGCCGGCGGGCGCGTAATCGGAAACGAGTTCGAACACGCGCTGAAATTAGTGCGCCAAGGCGGCAGCGTCAAACGCGCGCTTCGGGATTGATACTGTAACCGCAGAGCCTAAACTGCGTCTCACTCCGCATGAAACCGCCTTGGTCCGCAAAAAAAATCATGCCGGCAATGGCCGCCATCATGTTTTGCCTCGCGGCGCGACCGGCGGAAACCATCACGCCTGGCGCGATCTGGCCGGACGATCGCGGCGAGCACATCCAGGCGCACGGCGGCGGCATCCTGAAATTCGGCGACACGTTTTACTGGTTCGGTGAAGATCGCGGGCAAAACCTCGACCGGCGAAGCTGTCACGTCAGTTGTTATTCCTCGACCAACCTGGTTGATTGGCGATTTTGCAAAGACGTCCTGAACATGACCGCGCCGACAAATTTTGGGCGGCGGCTCGTGCTGGAACGGCCCAAGGTTTTTTACAATGCGCCCACGAAAAAATTCGTGATGTATTTTCACATGGACAACGGACGTTATCAGGCCGCCAGCGTCGGCGTGGCGGTTTCCGACACGGCGGATGGCGATTACAAGTTTCTGAAATATTTTCGCCCGCTCGGCCACGAGAGCCGCGACATCGGCCAGTTCGTTGACGATGACGGCACGGCGTATCTGATTTTTGAGGACCGGCCGTTTGGTTTTCGCATCGCCAAGCTTTCTGATGATTACCTCACGGTGGAAAAGGAAATCTGCCTCATCCCGGAACACATGGAGGGCGGCGCATTGGTCCACTACGACGGGCTTTATTACGTCATCGGCTCGGAACTGACCGGCTGGAATCCCAACCCGAACAAATACGCGACCGCGAAATCGCTCGCCGGGCCCTGGTCGGAATTCAAGGACATCGCGCCGCCGGAAACGAACACTTACGGCTCGCAATCCACGATGCTGCTCAAAATCGCCGGCACAAAAACGACCGCGGTGATTTTCATGGGCGACATCTGGAAGCCACAGACGCAATGGGACTCGCGCTACCTTTGGATACCGCTGGAAATCGGCGACGGAAAACTATCGCTGCCCCAACCGCGCGAATGGACGCTGGACTTCAAAACGGGTGAGGTTAAAATTGGAAAATAAATCTGGCGATGAAAAAAAATATCTGTCTCGCGGTCGTGCTTTTCTCACTGTTCAATGCACGGGCTGAAATGAAAAATTCCATTCCACTCTGGCCGGCCGGCGCGCCGGGCGCGCTTGGCAGCTCGACCAACGACATTCCGACCATCACGCCGTATTTGCCGGACGCGACGAACACCACCGGCGCGGCGATGGTCATCTGCCCCGGCGGCGCCTACACGCACCTCGCGGCGCACGAAGGCAAAGACTACGCACTCTGGCTGAACCAGCACGGCGTCACCTGCTTCGTCTTGAAATACCGGCTGGGTTCCAGCGGCTATCATTATCCGGCGGAGTTTTTGGACGTGGCACGCGCCCTGCGCTGGGTGCGTGCCCACGCAGGCGATTACAAGATTGATCCTCAGCGCGTCGGCATCATGGGTTCGTCGGCGGGCGGCCATCTGGCGGCGACGCTGCTGACGCATTTCGATACCGGCGACACGAATTCCTCCGACGCGGTTGAACGGCAGAGCTCGCGGCCGGATTTGGGAATTCTCTGTTACGCCGTGATCTCGATGGGTGAGTTCACGCATCAAGGCTCGAAGGATAATTTGCTTGGCAAAAATCCTTCGCCGGAGCTGGTCAAACTGCTGTCCAATGAATTGCAGGTGACGACCAACACGCCGCCGTGTTTTCTATGGACGACGTTCGAGGACAAAACCGTGCCGATGGAAAACACGATGATGTTCGCCGAGGCGCTGCGGAAAAATCACGTGCCGTTTGACCTCCACATCTACGAAAAAGGCGGACACGGCATGGGCTTGAAGGACAAGCCGCCGTTCGCACATCCGCATCCGTGGGCGAATGACTGCCTGTTCTGGCTTAAGGAACAGGGCTTTGTGAACTGAACCGGCCCCCGCATAAAAAACCGACGACGGACAGCCGGCAGTTGAAAATTGACCCCGTCAGTTTTGGCGGCAGCCGAAACCGCCCAGTTTTTCATCAGCCGATGCCGATGCGCTTCCCGGCCTTCCGGTGGATATATTGTTCCTTGATCCATTTGTAAGTGGCGGCCAGCCCTTTGTCCAAGGTTGTGTCCGGTTCCCATTTGAGAACTTGCTTGATGAATGTGTTGTCGGAGTTGCGCCCGGCCACGCCGAGCGGCGCATTCAGATTGTAGGAGCGTTTCAGTTTTACGCCGGCGATCTTCTCCACCTTGCTGACAAGCGTGTTGATGGAAACGAGCTCGCTGGAACCGAGGTTGATCGGCGTGGCGATCAAGTCCTCGCAATGGGTGATCATGTCAATGCCCTTCACGCAATCGTCAATATACATGAAGCTGCGGGTCTGCTCGCCGCTGCCCCAGATGTTGATGCTCAAATCCTTCTTGTCAATCGCCTCGATCACCTTGCGGCACATCGCGGCGGGCGCTTTTTCGCGGCCGCCGTCCCACGTGCCGTTCGGGCCGTAAACATTGTGGAAACGCGCAATGAACGTCTTCATGCCGCGTTCATGCCAGTATTCCTGGCAGAACATTTCGGAAACCAGTTTTTCCCAGCCGTAACCGCGTTCGGCCATCGCCGGATAGGCGTCGGACTCCTTCAAGGCGCGGACCTTCGGATCTTTCTGGAGCAGCGTGTTGTAGGCGCAGGCCGACGAAGAATAAAAATAGCGGCGCGTGCCGGCCTTGTAGGCGGCTTCGACCATGTGCGTGTTGATGAGAATCGAGCGCAGGCATTCCACGCGAAATTTTTCAATGAAGCCCATGCCGCCCATGTCGGCCGCGAGATTGTAAACCTCGACCGCGCCTTCGCAGACGCGATGGCAATTCGCCTCGCTGCTCACGTCAAGGCACACGTTCTCGACGCCGGGCACGTGCAGATACCATTCATACAGCGGCTTCTTGTCCACCGCGCGGATGTTGGTAAAACCTTTTTTCTTGAAGTGCAAGGCGAGGTTGCCGCCGATGAAGCCGCCCGCGCCCGTGATGACGATCAAATCGTCTTTCTGGGTGGCCGGCCCTTTTTCCACGAGTCGTTGTGTGTGTTCCATAATCTTTTCTGTTTTTGGCCGACGCGACGGGCTTGAGCCGCACGACGGACCCGGATGTTTGCGTATGTTCTTAATTCTGGGTTTTCGGCAGACGGGAATGCCCGCTTTTGGGCAGAGCATATCCATTTTAAATTTTTAAGTAAAGCGGTGTCCGAAAGGCCAACGTCTCCACATTTCCTCGACAGCCGCGCGCGACAAATTAAAATGCTGGCGCATGACTAAACCGACTTTGCTCGTTCTTGCCGCCGGCATGGGCAGCCGCTACGGCGGGCTCAAACAGATTGACCCCGTCGGTCCGGCGGGCGAAACCATCATTGACTACTCGATTTACGACGCCTTGCGCGCCGGCTTCGGCAAGCTGGTCTTTGTCATCCGCAAGAACATCGAATCGCAGTTCCGCGAAATCGTCGGCGCACGTTTTGAAAAACACGCGCCCGTCGAATACGTTTTTCAGGAGCTCGACAAGCTGCCCGCGCCTTACAAATTGCCCGCCGGCCGCACCAAGCCGTGGGGCACGACCCACGCGATTTTGATGGCGGAAGACGTCATCAAGGAAAATTTCGCCGCGATCAATGCCGATGATTTTTACGGCCAGGAAGCCTACAAAGTGCTCGCGCGGCATCTCACCGCCGGCACGCCGGATTACGCGATGGTTGGTTTCATCTTGAAGAACACGCTCTCCGCCCACGGCAGCGTGGCGCGCGGCGTCTCACGCGTGGACGCAAACAATTATCTGACGAACATCGTCGAGATGATGAAGATCGAGCCCGATGGCACCGGCGCAAAAAACACCGAGGCCGATGGCAAGATCACCAAGCTCACCGGCGACGAGGCGGTCTCGATGAATTTCTGGGGCTTTACGCCCGCGCTGTTCCCGCAGCTCAAGGTGGAATTCGAGAAATTTTTGAAAAGGGCAGGCGGCGAGCAAAAGTCCGAGTGCTACATTCCCGCCACCGTCGGCGACCTGGTCACCAGCGGCCGGGCCAAGTGCAAAGTTCTGCGTTCATCCGACTCGTGGTTCGGCGTGACCTACCGCGAAGACCGGCCGCAGGTGGTCGAGAGCATCCGCCAGCTCATTGCGCAGGGCAAATATCCGGAAAAGTTGTGGGGCTGAAAGCCGCACTTTTCAGCCGGCAAACAGTTACTTCCGCACCACGCTGTCGCGTTGCGCCCATTCGGGATTCAAGTTGGGAAAATCCAGATTGTAGTTCAGCCCGCGGCTTTCCGGCCGCAGCAACGCGCAGCGCACGATCAATTCCGCCACTGTCGCAATGTTGCGCAGCTCCAGCAGGTCGCTCGTCACGATGAAATTCCAGTAGTAGTCGTGAATTTCCTCCTGCAAATTCTGAATGCGTTTCTGCGCACGCTGCAAGCGCTTGTTTGTCCGCACAATCCCGACGTAATCCCACATCAGCCGCCGGATTTCGTCCCAGTTGTGCGAGACGACCACCATCTCGTCCGCATCGGTCGCCCGGCCTGGCTGCCAGGCGGGGATCCGTAAATCTGAAATTTGCGATTTGAAATTTGAAATCACCTTGCCCGCCGCGCGATGCGCACAGACCAGCGCCTCCAAAAGCGAATTGCTGGCCAGCCGGTTCGCGCCGTGCAAGCCCGTGCACGCCGCCTCGCCCACCGCAAAAAGCCCCGCGATGTCCGTTTCGCCGTCCACGTTCGTCACCACGCCGCCGCACTGGTAATGCGCCGCCGGCACGACAGGAATCGGCTCCTTCGTGATGTCAATGCCGTAGCGAAGACACGTTTTGTAAATGTTGGGATACCGTTCGATGATGAATTTCGCCGGCTTGTGCGTGATGTCCAGCAGCACGCAGTCCGCGCCGGATTTTTTCATCTCGCTGTCAATCGCCCGGGCCACGATGTCGCGCGGCGCGAGCGATTTCAGCGGATGACAGGCGTCCATGAATTCCCGACCGTCGAGCGTCTTCAAAACCCCGCCTTCGCCGCGCACCGCTTCGGAAATCAAAAACGACTTCGCCTTCGGATGATAAAGGCAGGTCGGATGAAACTGCACAAATTCCATGTTCGCGATGCTCGCGCCGGCGCGATAGGCCATCGCCACGCCGTCGCCCGTCGCGATGTCGGGATTCGTCGTGTAGAGATAAACCTTGCCACAACCACCGGTCGCCAGCACCGTCACCGGCGCGGAAAAAATCTTCACCCGCCCGGATTTTTTGTCGAACACATACGCGCCGAGACAGCGGTTCCCGTCGGCGCGGCCGAGCTTCTGGCTCGTGATCAAATCAATCGCAAAGTGGTTCTCAAAAATCTCGATGTTCGGCTGTCGGGCGACGGCATCCAGCAAGGCGCGCTCAATCTCGCGGCCGGTCACATCCTTTGCGTGGAGAATTCGGCGCTTGGAATGACCGCCTTCCCGCCCGAGATCCAGCTCATGCGCGCCCGGCGACGTGGGAATTTCACGCTCGGAAAATTTCATGCCCAGCTCGATCAATTCCTGAATCCGCGCCGGCCCTTCCTCGACAATCGTGCGCACCACTTTTTCATTGCATAGCCCCGCGCCCGCCGCCAGCGTGTCACGCACGTGCGACTCGAACGAATCCTCCTTGCTCGTCACCGACGCGATGCCGCCCTGCGCGTAATTGGTGTTCGACTCCGCGCGGTCTTTTTTCGTGACGATGGCCACTCGCCCGCGCGGCGCGACCTTGAGCGCGAACGTCAGTCCCGCGATGCCGCTGCCGAGAATGAGGAAGTCGAACTGTTTCATTTCAAAGTTGTGCGTTGTCAATCAACCGCGTTTTGCCGATGAACACCGCCAGCGCCATCTGCGTGCCGCGCGTCACTTCTGAAACCGGCTGCAAAGTCTCCGGTTCGAAAAATTCCAAATAGTCCAGCCGCGCATCCGGCTCGCCTTCAATCAGCTTTTTCAAGTGCACCTTGAATTTTGCCGCTGAAACGATCCCGGATTTTTTTACGGCCCTCTGCGCAGCTTGAATCGCGCGCGAAAGCACCAGCGCCTGCCGCCGCAAATCGCCGGTGAGATATTTGTTCCGCGAACTCATCGCCAGCCCATCCGCCTCACGCAACGTCGGCGCGACGACGATTTTCACCGGAAAATTTAAATCCCTCACCATCCGCTTGATGACAGCCGCCTGCTGAAAATCTTTCTGGCCAAACACCGCCACGTCCGGCAGGACGAGATTGAATAATTTCGCAACAATCGTCGTCACACCGCGAAAATGCGTCGGCCGCGTCGCACCTTCCATGCTTTGCGACAACTTTCCCTCGACGACGTAGGTGCTGTAACTTCCTTCCGCCTTTCCCGGATACATTTCCGCGTCACCCGGTGTGAAGACCACGTCCACACCCGCTTCGCGGCACAATTTCAAATCGCGCTTCAAATCGCGGGGATACTTGGCAAGGTCTTCCGTCGGCGCAAACTGCGTTGGATTGACGTATATGCTGACCATCACTTTCCCATTTTTGCCGACACGTTTGCGCGCCTCATGCACGAGGCTCAGATGGCCGGCGTGCAGATAGCCCATCGTCGGCACAAAACCTATGCCTTGGCCGCCGCGCTTCCAGTGCAGGGCAATTTTCTGCATGGCGGCGGCGCTGGAGATGATTCGCATGCGACTGGTTTAACCGAATCGCGCGCCGATTTCACGAAAGAAAAAGCCGCACTGGATTGTTCCAGCGCGGCGTTTGTTCCCCACCCAAAATTTCAACTGTTGGCAAACAGGTGCGTGTGCTTGCTGCACGACTCGTTGGTCGGCGCGTCCGGCACACGGTCATTCGGCGTCACGATCTGGTTCGCGAGCATCCAGGCTTCGACCTCATCGCCGCTGATGTCAGGCAGAATATGACCGTTGATCTCGACGCACGGGCTCATCATCTGGCCGCTTTTCTCGATCATTTCCGCGCGCTGCGCCGGATCATTGATGATGTCCCGGTCCTCGAACGGCAGGTCATATTTTTTAAGGATGGCGCGCACACCATTGCTCCAGCCACAGGTCGGTTTCAAATAGGCGATGATTTTTGGTTTGCTCATAGGTCAACGATAATTGTTATTACAATGACAAGATAGTGCCACATTTGGACAAATGGAGCAAATGATTTAGCGGATGGCGGGAATGGCGGAAATGCCAATTGAAGCCACCGCAACCAGCGTCCGCAGAAGATTTTTTGATTATCCGGCGGCAGAAACTTTTTTCCGGTGGGCCAAAACTTTTTGCGAGGGCGTAAAACCGGCGATGAATTCACGGTAAAACTCTCCAAACGTCCCGGCGGCAATGTATGCACGGGCGTCAGCCATCACCTTCAGATACATGTGCGAGTTGTGGACGCTCAACATGCGCAGGCCGAGAATTTCATTAACATTCAACAGATGCCGGAGATAGGCGCGCGTGAAATGCTGGCACGCAAAGCAGTCGCAGCCTTCCTCGATCGGCCGGAAGTCGGCCTTGAACTGGCCGCCCTTGATGCCGATCGCGCCGCGCCGCGTGTAGGCGGTGCCGTTACGTGCGACGCGCGTGGGCAGTACGCAGTCGAACATGTCCACGCCGCGCGCGATGAGTTCGAGCATCTGCGCCGGGGTGCCGAGGCCCATCGCGTAGCGGGCCTTGTTCGCGGGCAGATGCGGCACGGTAAATTCAATCGCCTGCAACATCTCCGGCTCCGGTTCGCCGACGCTCACGCCGCCAATGGCGTAGCCGTCAAATTCCATCGGCACAATTGCCTTGGCGCATTCCTCGCGCAGCGCGGCGTTGTTGCCGCCTTGGACGATGCCAAAAACTTTCTGGCCGGCGGCGCGCGGCTGCTCGCGGCATTCGCGGGCCCAGCGGATGGTGCGCTCGACGGCGAGGCGCTGCTCCTTGGCCGGCGCGTCGTGCGGCGGGCATTCGTCGAAAACCATCGCGATGTCCGAGCCGAGCACGCGCTGGATTTCCATGGATTCTTTCGGACCGATAAATAAAAGCGACCCGTCGAGGTGCGAACGAAACTCGACGCCGTGCTCCTTCACCTTTCGGATTTTCGCAAGGCTGAAAACCTGGAAGCCGCCGCTGTCAGTGAGAATCGGCTTCGGCCAGTTCATGAATTTGTGCAGGCCGTTGGCGGCGCGGATGATGTCGAGGCCCGGGCGGATGTTCAGATGATAAGTGTTGCCGAGGATGATCTGCGTGCCCATCTCGTTGAGTTCGCGCGGGTCAAGCGCCTTGACGCTGGCCTGCGTGCCGACGGGCATATACACCGGCGTATCCACAACGCCGTGCGTGGTGGTCAATTTTCCGAGACGCGCCTTGGTCGTCGTGTCGGTTTTTAAAAGTTCAAACATCGCGCGGAGGGTAAATTAAATCCGGTGCGATTGAAGGTGAAATTTTGATTTTGGCTGCACCTGTTCAAGGATTGCTGGTCAAGTCCAGCAAATGCCGGGCTTCAAGGATAAAAGTCCACCACGAAACCAAAATCATACCGCCGCGTAAATAGAACGAAACCACCAAAAATCCCATGACGATTCGACTGACCAGCAACGCCGCCAGTAACAGCGGCGGGACTGGCGCCGGCAGCGCCCAAATTTTTATCGCCAGCAGGAACGCCCCGAATGAGACGGTCAGACTGGCTGACACCTTGGGGTTTTTTAACAACCGCATGAACCAGGCAAAGGGTGCGAAGACCTGGAATAATTGGTTCAAGGCCAAGGCAAAAAGCGCCATGGCGAACCAATGCCTCAAGTCATCGGGGTATTCCTTCGGCATAATTGTCCGCAGCGACGGGTCAATCCAAAGGTGAAACACCGCCGCCGCGATGATTCCAATCAAGGTCACCACGACAAACAGTCCGGGTTCCAGTTTGAAGACGAAGACCGGCCGGTTTGCGTATTGCGTGTGCCACGCAAAAACGAATCCCCAAAGGACAATGCTGCAAAGGAAAATTACGGCCTCCAAATACCAGATTGGGGCGGGGCGGTTCTGCCAGAGCGTCAGGCGGGGATAACAAGCGAGGGCCGAAACCAGGGCGGCGGAGCCCGCCAGTTTCAGAACCCGTGGTTGAAGGAGATGGCGCATATTTTGCCTTCCGGCCGGCAACGCCAAAACGCTGCTCACGGTTTGCCAAGTTCAACAAACGCGACATCCACCAGCAGATCGGCGGCGATTCGTTCCAAATCCGTTTTCAATGCGGCGAGGTCGCAGCGTTCGGGCAGTTGCAGGCGCACACCGGCCTTGAACAAGGTTTCTCCGGACATGGGCGCACTGACGACTTCGCTGAAAAACTCCTCGACGTTCACGCCCGCGCGGGCGAGCGCGCTGGTGATTTCGCGGACGATGCCGGGCCGGTCGCTGCCGACAATCTCCAGTTTCGTCTGCCGGCCGGTAGCTGCGGGCGGAGCCGACGGGTCGGCGCGGACGAGGATTTGCAGTCCGTGCTGCTGCAATTTCTGGAGCGCGTCGGTCAGGGCGGATTTATTTTCCTCCGGAATTTCGATGCGCAGGATGCCGGCAAATTCGCCGCCGAGCCGGCACATCCGGCTTTCCAGCCAGTTGCCGCCGTGCGCGGCGACCGTGCGCGCAATGGATTCCACCAGTCCGGTGCGATCCGGGCTGATGATGGTCATGACGAGAGTAACGGGCACAGAAAATTACGCCTGGCTGGTGATTTTCCGCCAGTCCACGCCCTGCTTGCCGGCGTAAATGGCAAAGGCCTTTTCGTTCTGGATCAGCACGGCGCGCACGACGCTGGAATCGTCCGCGCGGCCCAGTTCCGGCAGCGTGACGGGAATGACGCCAGTTTTTTTATGCGCATAGACGAGCGCAAACACCGCCTGCGCAATAGCGACATAAGGCAGCTCCTTGTAAGCACCCTCCATGACGTCCTCCACCGCGTCGGCCAGAAATTCAAGCTGGTCCACCAGGTGGGGAAATTTCGGCGCGCTGATCTGCGTGAACTCCAGTTTCCACTGGGGCAGCTGGCGCAAAACCTTTTCCACCAGGGCCGGCGTGATGGTGGCGGCGCCGTTGTTAACAAAATTGGCAATCTCTGGCATGGCGGCAATCTAGTGAAAGCCGCGCCGGTGTAAATGGAAAAGTCGCGGATGGCCCGCGCGCAGTGGGTGGACAAGCCCCGGCCGTTTTTCGCCGCCCCGCCGGCAAAACAATTCTTTTCACATCGCGCCCGGCAACTGTTAAAAATTCCGTGTGCAAGACCTGATCGCCAAAACCGCAACGCTCCTTGAAGCGCTGCCCTACATCCAGAAGTTCAGCGGTGAAACCTTCGTTGTGAAATACGGCGGCAGCTTCATGGATTCGCCCGATGACAGCATCCGCACCGGCGTCGCCCGCGACATCGTTTTTTTGGAAGCCGTGGAAATCAATCCCGTCGTCGTCCACGGCGGCGGCAAGGCCATCACCCGCGCGATGGAAAAAGCCGGATTGAAGGCCAATTTTATTCAGGGCCAGCGCGTCACGGACGAAGCCACGGCGAAAATCGTGGACGACGTTTTGTCGCGTGAAATCAATCCCGAAGTGGTCAAGACCATCAATGCGCTCGGCGGCCGGGCCGTGGGTTTCTCCGGCCCGGATATTTTCAAATGCAAAAAGCTTTTCCTCGACGACAAGGAAAATCCCGGCCGGAAAATTGACATCGGCTACGTCGGCGAAGTCATCGAGGTCAACGTGCAGCCGTTGAAAGAATCCATCTGGTGCGGCTTCACGCCGGTCATCAGCCCGACCGCGCGCGGCGAGGACGGTAAAATTTACAACTGCAATGCTGACGTCGCCGCCGCCATGTGCGCGATTGCGTTAAATGCGAAACGGCTCGTGTTCATGAGCGACGTGCCCGGCCTGATGCGCGATCCGAAAGATGTTTCAACGGTGATTGCCCACCTGCACACCGGCGAAGTTCCCGGCCTCAAAGCCGCCGGGATCGTGGACAAGGGCATGATTCCGAAAGTGGACAGCGCCGTCGCCGCCATCAAGTCCGGCGTGGAAAAAGTCTCGTTCGTGGACGGCCGCGTGCCGCACTCCGTCATGCTCGAAATTTTCACCGACCAGGGCGTCGGCACGGAAGTGGTCTTGTGATTTTCGATTTTCGATTTACGATTGACACGCGACTTCCGAGATTCACACCAGCTCGTAAATCGTAAATCCAATATCGTAAATGAAAGAAATTGCTTCTGTGCCGCCGGCGATTGTGCGGAACGACTACGAGTCCATCCGCGAGCTGTTCACAAAAAATGTCGTGCCCAGCTACGGCCGCTTCGAACTCGTGTTGAGCCACGGTGCCGGCAGCTATGTGTTTGATGTCGCCGGCAAACGCTACCTTGATCTCGGCGGCGGCATCGCCGTCAATTGCCTTGGCAACGCGCATCCGGCCATCACCGAAGCGCTCGTCGAGCAGTCCAAAAAACTCATCCACGTCTCGAACCTGTATTTCACCGAACCGCAAGGCCGGCTCGCCGCGGAAATTGTGAAACGCATCGGCCCCGGCAAAGTTTTTTTCTGCAACAGCGGCGCGGAGGCCAATGAAGGCCTCTATAAGCTCGCGCGGAAATTCGGCCACGACGAAGGCCGGTTTGAGATTTTGACGGCGACCAATTCATTTCATGGCCGCACGCTGGCCGGCATCGCCGCCACCGGCCAGGACAAAGTAAAGAAAGGTTTTGAGCCGGCGGTGCCCGGCTTCCGGCATGTTCCATTCAACGATCTGGCCGCGGCGCGGAGCGCAATTTCGCCGGCAACCATCGCCATTTTAATCGAAGGCGTGCAGGGCGAAGGCGGCGTCATGCCCGCGACCCCGGAATATCTGCTCGCCCTCCGCGCCTTGTGCGACGAGAAAAAACTGCTGCTGCTCATGGACGGCGTGCAGTGCGGCCATTACCGCACCGGCAAATTTCAGAGCTTTCAAAGAATTCTCGAAGGCGTCCCCGGCGGTGAAAAGTTTCTGCCCGACGGCCTTTCCATGGCCAAGTCTCTCGGCGGCGGCTTTCCCATCGGCGCGTTCTGGGTGCGGGCACCTTTTCAGGATCTGCTCGGGCCAGGCACTCACGCCACAACGTTTGGCGGCACGCCGCTCGCCTGCGCCGTCGCGCTGAAAATCCTCGAAGTCATCGAATCGGAAAAGCTCGCCGACCACGCGCGCAAGCTCGGCGACGGGATGAAAAACGAGCTGGAGCGGCTGGTGAAAACGTATCCGGGCGTCGTCAAGAATGCGCGCGGCCTTGGCTTCATGCTCGGCTTGGAATTGGCGGAGAAAATTCCGGCGTTCGCAACGAGCGACAAGCCGGCGGCAATTCAATTCGTGAACCGGCTGCACGCGGCGGGTGTGATGACCATTCCCGCCGGCACGCAGGTCATCCGGCTGCTGCCGCCGCTGAATCTGAATCCGCAGGAAGCCGCCGAGGGCATCGCCAAAATTGAGGTGCTGGTCAAATCGCTCGCGTGATTTCGCATGACCGCCGCCGCGCTCAAACATCTGGCCGCCGTGGACCCCGTGATGCGCAAGCTCATCCGCGAAGTCGGGCCGTGCCGGCTGGAGCATGAGCCGTGGCGTTCGCCGTTTCAGTCGCTCGTGCTGGCGGTCGCGCACCAGCAGCTTCACGCCACGGCGGCGGGAAACATTCTCGGGCGGTTCAAAAAGCTGTTTCCCAAACGCCGCTTTCCGAAGCCGGAAGATCTGGCGAACGTCACGGATGCGCAGCTTCGCGCCTGCGGATTTTCCTTCGCCAAAATCCGGGCCATTCGTGACATTGCGGAAAAAACTTTGGAAGGCACGGTGCCGACCTCGCGGCAGATTGAAAAACTCGACGACGAGGCAATCATCGAACGCCTGACTGCGGCGCGCGGCGTCGGGCGCTGGACGGTGGAGATGCTCCTGATTTTCCAGCTCGGCCGCAAAGATGTTTTGCCGGCGGATGACTTTGGCGTGCGCAGCGGTTTTCGCGTTGCCTACAAAAAACGCGCCATGCCGAAGCCGAAAGCCCTGCTCAGATTCGGCGAACGCTGGCGGCCGCATGGCACGACGGCGGCGTGGTATCTCTGGCGCGCGGCGGACGGGGCCAAGAAAAAGAAGTGACGGCGCGTTTAAGTTCGGGTATAAAATTTTCTTTGGTTGGAAATCTCCCAAAATTGTCGAGACATGAAACACCTGTTGTCATTGGAAAAACTGCCGCGCGCGGACTTTGAAACCATCCTGCGCGACGCCACGGTTGTCAAAAAAGAGCGCGGCGCGCATCCGGCACAGCCGCTCGCCGGCCAGACCTGGGCGCTGATTTTTTCCAAGTCGTCCACGCGCACCCGGGTCTCGTTCGAGACCGGCCTGCGCGAACTTGGCGCGGGCGTGATGTTTCTCAACGCGAATGACATCCAGCTTGGCCGTGGCGAACCGATCAAGGACACCGCGCGTGTGCTCGGCCGCATGATTCACGGCGCGGTCATCCGCACCTACGCACAGAGCGATGTGGAGGAGTTTGCGGAATTTTCAAAAATTCCCACCATCAACGCGCTGACCGACGACGAGCATCCGTGCCAGATTTTGACGGACATCTTCACGTTCGAGGAAACCCACGGGCCGATTGCCGGCAAGGTGGTCACGTTCGTCGGCGACGGCGCGTGCAACGTGCCCGTCTCGTGGATTTTTGCGGCCGCCAAGCTCGGGTTCGAACTCCGCATCGCCGCGCCGAAAGCTTTTCAGCCGTCGGCAGAAATCCTGAAGCGCGCGGGTGGAAAAATCGTGGTCACGGAAAATTTGAATGCTGCCGCGACCGGAGCCGACCTGCTTTACACCGATGTCTGGGTTTCCATGGGCAAGGAAGCCGAGGCTGCGGAACGCATCAAAGTTCTCGGCGGCTACCAGATCAACGCGGCGCTCGTAAAACTCGCCAAGCCCGGCGCGCTGGTGATGCACTGCCTCCCGGCCTATCGCGGAAAGGAGATTGACGCAATGACGTTTGAGGCGCACGCGGACACCATCTTCACGCAGGCGGAAAACCGGCTCCATGTGCAGAAAGCCATCTTGAACTGGGCGGTTTCCTGATTCACCGAGACCAAGGGCGAGCCGAAGAAATTATTCCTCGGTGAATTCCGGTTCTTCGTCCTGATGGCCGCGCCGGCTGGGGCCGGTGGCGTATTGGCGGAGATATTTCACGGCCACGCGCAAATCTTTCGGCCACTCACATTTGATGACCACGGGTTCGCCGGTGACGGGATGCGGCAAGGCCAGTTCCTCCGCGTGCAGGGCGGCGCGGGAAATCAACGGGCGTTCTTCGCGTCCCGGTTTGAGCCGGAAATCACGTTTCATGCGCGAGAGCCAGAGCTTTTTGCCGCCGTAAAGTTCGTCCGCCACCACGGGGAAGCCCGCATGCTTCAGGTGGACGCGGATCTGATGCGTCCGGTCGGTCAGCGGCGCGGCGCGGAGCAGCGTCCAGTCGGAAAATTGTTCCAGCACTTCAAATTCGGTCCGCGATTTTTTGCCTTCGAGGGGATTCACGCACATCTGGCCGGGCTTGACCGGATGCGGCGCGAGCTTGGCGTCCACCTCGAAATTTTTCGCCGGTGGACTGCCCCACGCGAGCACGACGTATTTGCGCAGCGGCTTTTCCGCGCCGAAAAAATCCGCCAGCGTGATGAGCGCCGGTTTGTTTTTGGCCAGCAGGATGACGCCGCTGGTCTCAAAGTCGAGCCGGTGGGCGTTGCTCAGATAGGTCAGGCCGCGTTCGCGCGCCCACGGTTTGCCGGCGGCGAGGCCGTCGAGCAGGAGCTTCATCAGGCTGGGCCGCGCCTCGTCGTGGCGGTCAGGCGAAGTCAGCAGGCCGGAGGGTTTGTCGAGCGCGAGCAGATGCTCGTCTTCAAAGAGGACGGGGATTTCCCAGAACTCGCGCGTGGCGGGCGAGGAGAGTTTGATGGCCGCGCTCACGGCTATTTCGCCGCGCCGGCCGCCGTCATTTTCGCGAAGAACGGCGTGTCGCGCAACTCACGGTTGGCTTCGGCCTCCAGCCAGATGTTGAACGCCTCGTTCTGCCGCGCGCGGCGGACCTGGCCGAGGAAATCCGGCATGTCCTCGGTCTTTTTCGTGTCGTCCACCGGCAGCATCTGCTGGACGAAGATAACGAAACCGCCGTCGCTGGTGGGCTGGAAATTACTGACATGTCCCGGCGCCGTGGTGAACGCCGCCTGCTTGAACTGGCCGATGGGGGCGCGGTCGGCGAACCCGGGCAGCTCGGTGGAGCTCAGGGAAAATTCCGGCAGCAGCTCCGGCGACTGGCCGCCGGCTATGACGGCCTGTGCGAAACTTTTGCCGGCCGCGATCTGCACGGCAACGGAAAAATAAAAATTCGTGCCCGCGCTCCGGGCCAGGTCCACGGCGGAGCGGTCCTTGAAATCCTGCGTCACGCGGCTGTGGATCTGATCCAGCGACGGGATGGAGCTCGGCAACTGGTTCGCCAGCGCGAGGACGTAAAAGCCATCGGCCGCGACAATCGGCCCGGCGAACGGCTCGTCCGCGCTCAATTGAAACGCCGACTTGATGAACGCCTCGGGCGCATTGAATTCCGCCGGCCCCAGGTTGGCCGAGAAAGGCGCGGTGATGCCGAACGGCTGGCCTTTTTGCTTGGCATAGCTGACGAGGTTTTCCGGTTTGGCCGGCTCCACGGCGAACATTGCCGTCGCAAAATCATTCGCCGCCGTGCGCGCATCACGCATCGCGCGGTCGCGAATGAGCAGGTCGCGGATCTTGGCCTTGGCCTCGTCCGGCGTCTTGGCTTCGGGGAACTGGCTCTGGCCGTATTGCTGGTAAACCGCGTCCACGTAGCCGGTGAAGTTCGTCTTGGCCCATTCCGCCTGGGACTGCGCAAAATAATTCGTCACGTTGAAAAAAACATAGCTCACCTGCACGCGGTCCGGCTCGCGATAGACGGCCAGGTTGTTCGTGTAAAACTGCGCGACGGCGTCCGGCGTGACCGCGACCTGCGCGAGATAATTCGACGCGGAGAAAAACACCGCCTGCGCGGAGACTTCCTGGTGTTCGCGGTCGTAAAGCTGGCCGGCTTCCTGAGGCGTGACCAGCGCGCCGGACAAGCCGAGCACCTGGATTATCTGCTGCACGGTCAGTTCATCGCGGAGAAAATTTTGCAGGTCCGCCACGCCCAGGCCTTCCGGCGTCAGAACTTGATCCACGAATTTTTCCATCGCCACCGGCTGGCCGTTGCGGCCGAGGGAATGGAGAAAATCACTCGCTGCGGCGACCAGCGCGGCCTGGCTGACCTGGATGTCCAGCAGCTTGGCTTTCTGCCCGAGCAGCAGGCGGATGTAAACTTCGCGGTCCAGATCATCGTGGTTGAAGCTCGCGCTCTTGTCCGGGAACTGGCCGTAATGCATCCAGTAATACAGGTAAAATTCCGCCTGGGCCTTCTGGAAATCCTGCGCGGTGATGGGATGGCCGTAAATCGTGCCGAAATTTCCGCTGGCGGAGCCGCCACCTCCGTTGCGGTTCGGGGCCGAACCCATGAAGGCCACGAAGGAAATAATCGTGAGCGGGACCAGCGTCCACCACAGCCACGCTGAATGTTTGCGAATTGTTCCGATCATAGTGAAAAAAAGTGAACGCGCAGCCTAGCTGGCCCGGAGGAACAACGCAAACGCAAATTCAGGCCGGGGTCTGGCATCAGGCGGCTTGGGCTGGTGGAACCAGTCGCGCTGCGACTGGTTTTGCCCGCGCAGCGGGCACTTGTGGCATGGCCGTTCAACTTGTGGCGTTCGCAAGATTCCGTCGCCTGACGCTCCGCTCGGCGACGGCGACGGCCGCAGCGCGGCCATCGCCACCCTCCCACAAAACTCGCGCCATGGTTTTGAAGGCACGCCCTCATTTCCGTGGCGCCTTTCAGCGCACAGAAAAAGACGGCCTCCGTTGCCGGAGGCCGCTGGGTGTTTTTCTGGAGGGTTTTATTTCGCCGGGGTGCCGGTGGCGGGCGGGGCGGGCGGTGTGGGCGGCGGGGTGTCGCCGCTGGAACCTCCGGCATATGGAAAGCCGCCGAGCATGAATTTCGCGCGGACGGCCACGTTCGTCGGGTCGCTGTCCGGCCATTCCAGGTCCGCCGCGTTCTGGATGTCCAGCAGCCGGTCATACAGGTCGTTGGCCTCGGTGTTCACAAACGCGGTCTGGCCCAGCCCGTCGCCTTGGGCGTCGGTCTCGGATTTCAGGGCGTCGCTGGCGGCGGCAATGGCGTCGTCCAGTTTCTGCGTGTCGGCGGGCAGCCAGCCTTTGCCGGCGAGCGCGGGGAGGTTCTCGGTTTTTTTCAGCGAGGCGGCGACGATCCGGCCGTCGCCGAGGATCGCCCCGATTTTTTTGGCGTTCTGGCCGACGCGGAATTCGTCGTGCAGTTTCACGGTGCTGCCCTTGAAGGCGCGCTTGGCGGTTTCGCGGGCGGCGCTGGTCTGTCTGGCCACGGCCTTGACGAGTTGTTGCTGGGCCAAAGTGAGAGTGTCCACGGTGCCCTGCTGGCCGGACTGGTCGGATATTTTGGTGCGGATGTCCAGAATGAGCGCCACGGTGTCCGCGATGTAGGGCGGGACGAGGCGCAGGTTGATGCGCGGGGCGTAATCCACATTCACCGCCGCGCCGGTGATGTTGTCGCCTGCGCCAAGCAGGTCATATAGTGAACATTTGAATTTTCGGTCGCTCATGTTTGTTTCTCCTATGGTTGTGTTTGGTTTGCTGGAAGCCCCCGTCTGATGATCAAAACGGGGAAAAATAGGGTAAATTGGCCAAGATGCTGCGGCGCAAGGCGTTTACCATTCCGGGCGGCGTAAAATCCATCGGGAGCTGCGTAATCTCCATTGAGAGCTGGCCATCCGGGAATCCGGGTGAAGCAACTTCCGCTTGGGGCGGAGCATCCGGGATTCGGGGCCGGGCAAATTCCATTCCGGTCGGCCCATCCGGCATTCCGGGCGGAGCGTCCGGGAAAGCGGGCGACGTATTTTCCATTGGGAGCCGGGCAGGCTCCAATTGGGGCGGCAGTTCCGGCAGCGTGGGCGGTCGGATGGGGAACGAGAAACGCGGGGCGGAAGGCGGTCATGCGGCGTCGGGGTTGCGCGCGGCGTCTCCGTTCCACGGAGAAACCGTTCCGGCACCGTCCCAAACCCAACCGGGCTTTCACGGGATCAATCCTGAATCAGGTCAAGGTCAAGTGCTGCCTGAAATTTGCCATTTACCAAACTTCCTTTGGCGTCCGCCGGAGCCGCGCCAACGTCTAAATGTTGTTCGTCGCCAGCCGCGCGCCGGCTAGGGTGGCGTCATGCCAGAGGCGGATGTTTTCAGTCAGGTTTTGCACCCAGGGCAGCACGATTTTTTCTAGCGCGTCGGACAGCCTGATGTTGTCCTTGGAATCGCAGGCGCCATCCACCTGGCGCACGATGGCCGCGATTTGTTCGAGCTGCCACCGGCGCAGCTTGTAAAACGTGGTGCCGCAGCAGTTCTGGCAGAGGTCTTCCGGCATGAGGCTCAGGGTCAGCACCGGCTCCTTGAGCTGGCAGGCGATTTTCCACCACAGCTCGCGGGCCGTGGCCGGCGGGTTGATGAGCACCAGGGTCAGCGCCGACTCGACCGATTCGCGGGCCTGATCGGCCTGCTGCCCGGCGGTGGTGAGCAGCAGCAGCGGCAGTTCTTCCAGCAAAATGGATTCCGCATCAACGCGGCTTAATGCGCCCCGGTGAACCAGCGGCAGAGCCAGGCTGACCGCGCTGCCGTTCACGGCGAAAGCCGCCAGCACGCGCTGTTCGGCCAGCGCCAGGGTTTCCAGATAGGCGCGGATGGCATCGAGCGAATGTCGCCCGGCGGGCAAGACCACCGGCTTGCTGTCAAGCGTGACCGGAATGGTTCCGGCCGCCTGTCCAAAACTTGCATTCGCGTTGTTCATGTCCTCCCTGCATCGGAATGATTCGCCTCGGCCTGAAGCTTTTCGCGAAAAAATTATTCACAACCACACCGGTTGCCGTCACTTCGCCGGATTGGCGCCCGCCGCGCGCAATCGGATGGAATACAGCGACTCGCTGGCGGTGATGAAAAGTGTTTTACGGTCCGGGCCGCTGAAACAGACGTTGGCTGACCATTTTTCCGGCACGTCAATGTGATCAATCTGTCGCCCGCTTTTATCAAAGACCGTCACGCCGTGGCCGGTCAGATAAAGATTTCCCTCCGTGTCAATCGTCATGCCGTCCGAGCCGAGCGCGCAAATAAAAGTCTTGTTCGTCAGCGAACCGTCCGGCTGGATGTCATAGCGCCACGTCTGCCCGGCGCGGATGTCGGAGACAAAAAGATTCTTGCCGTCCGGCGAGCCGGTGATGCCGTTCGGTTTTTTCAGATCGCTCGTCACCATCACGAGGTTTTTCCGGTCGGGCGAAAGGTAAAAAACCTCCTCGTTCGTCAGCGCCATTGTCGTGTGATCCCACCATTTGCGGCGGTAAAACGGATCGGAGAGAAACATCGCCCCGTTGGGCGCGATCCAGACATCGTTCGGACCGTTCAGATATTTGCCCTGATAATTCGTCACTAGCACGGTCACGACTTTGTCCGGCGCGATGGACCAGAGCTGGTTGTGCTCGTCGGCGCAGGCGATGAGATTTCCTCTGGCGTCGAAATACATTCCGTTCGCGTAACCGGATGGCTGCAGGAAGGTGGAAAGTTTTCTGTTCGCGCTCCATTCCATGATGCGGTCGTTGGGCTGGTCCACGAAAAACACATTGCCGTTCGTTTCGCAGGTCGGGCCTTCGGTGAACGCGAAGCCGCCGGCGAGTTTTTCCAGTTGGGCGCCCGGCGCGACGACGGAGGCGGCGTTGGCCGCCAGCGCCGCCAACAACCAAACGATGAACAGAAGGGATTTCATGTGCCGGAAAAATTTGGCCGGAACCGGCGCGGGAAGCCAACAAAATCGTTCCTTGTTTTTCCGCCGCCCGTGCCGCATCTTGCGGGCTACTTTTGCGATGAGTCCCCAAACCCAAAAAGCGGTGCGGTTTTTGCAGAGCTGGACCATCAACACCGCGTCGGTGCTGGTGGCGGCGGCCATTCTGCACAACCACATCACTTACGAAAACAAGCTGCAAAACCTGCTCATCGCCTCGCTGCTGCTGGGCATCCTGAACGCCTTCGTCCGCCCGATCCTGATGCTCATCGCGCTGCCGTTGCTGATCTTTACGCTGGGCCTGTTCACTTTGGTCATCAACGCGCTGCTGCTTTATTTTGTCGGCCGGCTGCTGCAGCCCAGCTTCTCGGTGGACAGTTTTCGCTACGCCTTTTTCGGCGCGCTCATCATCAGCGTCATTTCCATCGCGTTGAACGTACTGACCGGCAACGCCCGCGTTTCCGTCCAGCGCCGCCCGCCGCCTGGCCCGCCGAAAAATCCCGGCGGCGGCAACGGGCCGGTGATTGATGTGTAAAGAAATTTCAAATTCCGAATTTCAAATTGAGAATAAATTTCATTCGCAACTCCAAATGCTTCATTTGCAATTCCGATAGGCCGCGCGCAGCGTCGGAATGCCCTGCGCATTAAAATCTCGCTCGAAGTCAGTCGTGATTTCAGTGAGTTCCGCCGGCGTTTCGACTTTTTGAAAATCCTTCACCGCACCGAAAACCTCGTTCATCTGCTGGAAATAATCCGCATCGTCCGTGCGCAGAAAAACCGTGCCGCCCGGTGCCAGCGCGAGGCGGGCGAGCGTGGGAAAAAGCTCGTTGATGAGCCGGTGCCGGCGGTGTTTCTTCTTCGGCCACGGGTCGGGAAAATAAATGTGCAGCGCGGCGGCGGCGTGCGGCGGCAGCAGGTATTGCAAAAAATAGGCGGACTCAATGCGGATGCCGCGCAGATTCTTCAGGCCAAGCTGACTGCCCTTGCGATGCAGTTTCTGGATGCGTCCGAGCAGCCGCTCGACGCCGATGAAATTTTTCCCCGGATCGCGCCGCGCATGTTCGACGAGAAACGAGGCGTCGCCGCAGCCCAGTTCGATTTCCAGCGGCTGTGATTTTGGGAAAAGCGCCGGCAAATCCAACGGCGTGACGATGGAGGACAATTGAACAATGAGCTGGTCTGGCTTTTCCATTCCGCAATCCGCAATCAAGAGTCCGAAATTTGAAAATGGTCGGGGCGGTGAGATTCGAACTCGTTATGGCAAGTTTGACGAAACCATTGAAAACAGAGTGTTCTCATTAGAATCAATGGCTTCAAAGGTTTTGCATGTTTTCGTTAAGGTGCAGCTAAATGCAGTTCGAGCCGTCTTGTCTGTGTAGATATGTGTAGGTAACATGGTGGTGCGTGTTCAGACTTTCTCCGTCCTTGCACGGCCAGCATTCTACACCGCTCTAGTTTTGGTGCAACCCTGCAACAGCCCCCCATTTTTGTGTGATAAGCCTTCGGTAGAGACGCCGTCTCTGTCAGTCCCCCGGGCAATTCCGCCCGGGGGATTTTTCGTTTCAACCCTCCACCGAAAGGATTCTTATGTCCCCGCAAGCAGGTTGGATTCTCCAAGAAGAAGTCGTC
>Ga0182024_10006768_pt1 | contig 24997 bp, 21 predicted proteins | sample P32metaG_FD_120480 | JGI IMG/M metagenome (GOLD analysis project Ga0182024, IMG submission 120480) | Permafrost microbial communities from Stordalen Mire, Sweden - P3-2 metaG (Illumina Assembly) | ecosystem: Environmental > Terrestrial > Soil > Wetlands > Permafrost | place: Sweden: Stordalen...
CATCAATCTTCAATGCTGCCACATCATGTTCAACTACGACATTCCTTGGAACCCCAATCGGCTGGAACAACGCATGGGCCGCATCCATCGGTATGGTCAAACCCGCGACTGCCTAATTTTCAACTTCGTCGCGACCAATACCGTGGAGGGTCACATCCTCGATCGGCTGCTGGAAAAACTCAATGAGATTCGGAACGCGCTCGAGGACGATACCGTTTTCAATGTAGTCGGCGAAATCCTTCCGTCGGCGCAGATGGAACGTATCCTTCGCGATTATTATGCCGGCAACTTGGGCGAGGCCGATTTGGAAGATCGCTTGCTTCGGGATGTGAGCGAGGATCGTTTCCGGGCGATCTGCCAGAACGCTCTTGAAGGACTCGCGTCGAAGAAACTTAATCTGCAAATGCTCGTCGAGCGTCGCGCCCGCGCCCAAGAGCATCGGCTCGTCCCTGAGACCATCGCCCGCTTCGTGAGTCAGGGCGCTCGTTACGTGCCGTTCGCGCTGAAGCCGGTCGCCTCGATGCCGTATACCTTTGATCCTGCCGCGACTCCGCAGGGGCTGCGACGATATGAGAGCCAGCCCGATTGGAAGATGCCCTCGTTAGCGGCACGGTATCCTCGTTTTTCGACCGATCGAGAGACGGCCGAGAAAAACAGCTTCGAATGGGTGACGCCCGGGCACCCCATGTTCGAGGCTCTTCGGCGTCATGTTCTCGATGGCGCGCGCCAATCCTTCGCGGATGGCGCTTGCCTGTACTCCCTCGACGTGAACGCGCCGGTCAGGATCGATTTCTTTCGTGCCCGAATCGTCGATGGTCTGGGCGATGTGATTCACGAGCGGATGTTCGCGGCCGAGCTTCGCGACGACGGCACTGTCGATCTTCGCGATCAGAGCATCTTGGGGAACATGACGACCGCTCCAACGCCGGCCAGCCTACCTCCCGTCGCGCACGCGCCGGAGCCGCGTGCCTGGTTGAACGAGCACGCGTTCACCAGATTTCTGAACGAAGTTCGCAGCGAGCGCGCCGCCGAAGTCGAGCGCATTTCCCAGCATGTTGAGCTGTCGCTGACGGAGCTTCTCAATCGCGAAGATCAGTTGATTGGCCGTCTGGCGGAAGACGCTCAGCGGGGCGTCGAGGGCGCGGCCGGAAATCTGAAACAGGCCGAGGATCGCCATGCGGCGCTGATGGCGCGCCGGGAGAGGCGCCGGCAGGAACTCGATCGTCAGCGATCGCTCAGCCTGCAGGGTGTCGAACGGCTCGCAAGCGTCCTCGTTCTCCCTCATCCGGACCGGAATAAACCGGAAGTGCGAAATCTACGGCCTGACCCGGAGACGGAGGCGATCGCGATGCGGATCGCGATCGAATATGAGGCCGCGCAAGGTCGCGACGTTACCGATGTCCACGAAAAAAATCTGGGCTACGACATCACCAGCCTCGATACCAACTCGGGTGAGCTTCGGTTGATCGAGGTAAAAGGGATTAGCGGCAGAGAAGGTGTGGTCGGATTGACACCCAACGAGAAGCGCACCGCAGAGGACCGCCGCGATTGTTACTGGCTCTATGCAGTGAGCTGCTGCAAACTGCCAGAAGGTCCGCGGCTAATGGCGATTAAAGATCCGGCGCAGTTGGAATGGGACGAGATTTCAAAAATCGATCACTATGCTCTTTCGCTGAAAGATCTCGCCTCTGAGCTGCAGTCAGGCCAACGACCAAATCCATGATTTCACCGAACAGTTGCCCGTTGTGCCATTTGACCAAACCCGTCGTTAGTGTATCTCTCGGATCGGGTGATTCAGCGAGCATCCATTGCGATCGGTGCGGCGATTTCTCGATTCCAACAAGTATACCAGACAACTGGGACATCGGACGCGTTCCGCGCTTTCTCCTGAAGAAGGGAGTCGAACGCTCCAATCAAGAGCAGGGCAGACAAGTCCTTAGAAAATATCTGTCGATCTACAGCCGCGAGTGCACCGAAAGCGGCAGGCTTGCTGAATTCCCAGTACCGTTCAACCTCACACAGATGGAAAGTCTTGCCGAAACCTACGCGTTCACTCCGATCCCGGAGCGGGGAGATCGATTGCTCCGTTTGCTGGCACGCAGAACGGTCTATCCGGGAAGACCGGTCGCGGCGAACGCTTACTACGACTATCCGGCGGCACACGCTATCGAACCGCAAGAATTCGACTACTACCTAGAATACCTCGCCCAATCGGGCTTGATCGAACGTCCAGCAGGTTTGGACGCGAAAATCTCTGGCCAGACTCCAGACGTAGAGTACGACCGCGAGACTGTTGTCACTATTGAAGGTTGGAGGCGAATCGCGCAAACCGGGCCCGCCACGCGCGCCGTGTTCATTGCTATGTCATTTGCGCCTGAACTCGAGGCCGCGTTCAGCGAGGGGATCGCTCCAGGTATCCGCGATGCCGGATACGAACCGGTTCGCGTCGATATGGTGGAGCACAACGAGAAAATCTGCGACCGAATCGTGGCCGAAATTCGTCGTTCGCGGATTCTAGTGGCAGACGTAACCATGCAACGCCAAGGCGTTTACTTTGAGGCGGGTTTCGCGATGGCGCTGGGGCTACCGGTGATCTGGTCTTGTCGCGAGGACGACTTCAAGAACGCCCACTTCGACACCAGGCAATACAACCATATCGTCTGGAAAGAGCCAGCGGACCTCTACAAGCGGCTACGCGACCGCATTCTGGCCACCGTGGGATCGGCTCAGTGATCCCCAAGGAATGTAAGCGGCTGGCGGAGGTGGATTGCTATTGGCTTTACGCAGTGAGCTGCTGCAAGCTTCCGGAAGGTCCGCGGCTCATGACGATCAAGGATCCGGCGCAGCTCGAATGGGACGAGATTCGAAAAATCGACCGCTACGCTCTGTCGCTTAAGGATCTGGCAACTTGAATTATAGGGGGTCATATCGGCACCTGCTGGGCAATGCAAAATCCGCTATCTTGGGAGCAATTGAGATCTACAACAAGCCGCATTTCACCTATCGCGATGAGTGCTTCGTGATACTGCTGTTGAACGCATGGGAATTGTTACTGAAGGCTTTGGTTTCGAAAAATCGAAAGTCAATCTTCAGACCAAAAGAACGAAAGAAGCCGTACGAAACATTGAGCTGGGGAGAAGCTCTTACCACGGCCCAGGCATTTTTCCCCGCCAAGATTGAGGCGCTCCCAGTGCGCCGGAATCTCGACCTCCTCAGCACGTACCGCAACAACTCTGTTCACTTCTACAATGCGATGGGCTTCGGAACTCTGGTCTATGCGCTAGCGCAGACCAGTATTATCAACTTCAGGGACCTGCTGGAGGAATCGTTTGGGATATCGCTGGCCGATGAAATCAATTGGCAACTTCTGCCATTGGGACTGAAACCGCCCATTGACGCAATTGAGTACATCAGCGGCACCACTGGCAAACCAGCAAAGGGCGGCGCCGCCGTGAAGCAATTTCTTGCGTCACTGGCGACGGCTGCACATGAGGTGGAGAAAGCGAATGCCGATAGCGGCCGTCTTCTCACAGTTTTCACTATCAAGCTTGAATCCACCAAAAAAATAGAAAAGGCGGATGTGGTTGTTGGAGTCAAAAGTGCTGCCGCAGCGGCTGAAGGGCCTCTGGTAGTGACCAAAACGATGGATCCGAATATCACGCATCCTTTGAGGCAAAAGGACGTAATCGAGAAAGTCCCTACACTGCACGGCAGCCCCTTGACGTCACACCGTTTCCAGGCAATCGCTCGAAAATTTCAGCTCAGATCAAACCAACAATTCTGCTGGCGGGCTGCTGAGGGCGTTTTAACCAGGTATTCGAACGATTTGGTCCAGTTTCTCCGCAACCTTAATAAGGCTCAGGTCGAAGAGGCTGTCGAGGAGTACGCGCAGTTCATCAAGAGTCGGGCCAGCCGCAAGCAGACTGCCGCATAGTCCTTCGCATGAGCCGATCCAAACTCCCCCTGGTTTCCTATGAAGATTGAGTCATTCACGGAAAACGAGCTGCAACAGATTTCCAATATAATCGTCGCGGCATTCACGCATAGGCAATTGAGCGATCTCTTCAAGGAGCGCAGCATTGGAGAACAGGGTGGTACCCCCCGTTGGGAGCGGACCTTACTTGCTCTAAGGGACAGGCAAAAGCTTGATGGCTGCGGGAATGGAGTTGCCGCGTTCGTCGAGGCCGCCATGGATCCTGTTCGATTCGTAAACGACCATGAGCGCTATTCAGAGATACGGCTCGACCTTAATAAGGTCTTGGCGTTTAAGGGCCTCCGCCTCGGTGACGACGGCAAGCTTCACCAAGCGCCGTCAGCGCGGACGCTGAATGAAGCGGAGCAGCTGGCAGACGAGTTGCAGAATGAATTACGACGGCGAGGTGTACATGGGGACGTTCTGGCCTTTTGCCGAGCCGAACTGTTGGAAGCGATCCCCCCGAATTATTTCCACGCAGTGCTCGAAGCGTCGAAGAGCGTGGCGCAGAAAATTCGCAACAAGACCGGTATGGCAGAAGACGGGGCACAACTTGTTGATCGTGCTCTTTCGTTGAACAAGCCGCTCCTTGCAATTAATTCGTTGCAGACCGAGAGCGAGAAGGCTGAATATACTGGCCTTGCCAACCTCCTTAAGGGCATGTTCGGTACCTTTCGTAACCCCGTGAGTCACTCCCCGCGGGTTCTCTGGAAAGTAGAAAAGCAAGACGCGCTCGATCTGCTTTGTCTGGTTTCATACCTGCATCGGCGGCTCGACCAAGCTGTCAGGACGCACAACAACCCGTGATACCCAAAGAATGTAAGCGGCTGGCGGAGGTGGATTTTCCGATCGCTGTGGTGAGTGCGCACTCGGCGCGGGAGAAATCCATTCGGCACGGGCATCCGTCAACGCTTCATCTGTGGTGGGCGCGGCGACCGCTGGCGGCTTGCCGTGCGATGCTGCTCGCGCTGCTCCTGCCCGATCCATGCGACGAGAACTGCCCTGATGATTTCAAAACCAAGGCTCGGCCGTTATTGGCGAATGTGCAGGGCAAGCCCGGACCGAAGGACATCGATCTTCGCAAGGCGCTTCTCAAGTTCATCGGTGATTTTGCGAATTGGGACCTGGCCGCGAATCCGAGCTACCTCCAAGTTGGCCGGGGACTGGTGAAGGCGGCGCATGGAGACGAAGCGCCGTTGGTGGTCGATCCCTTCGCAGGTGGAGGATCGATTCCGCTGGAGGCGCTCAGGCTGGGATGCGACGCCTTCGCCAGCGATCTCAATCCGGTCGCCTGTCTGATTCTCAAGGTCATGCTCGAAGACATCCCGCGCCACGGGCCGAAACTTGCCGATGAACTGCGCAAGGTTGGGGCTGCGATCAAAAAGCAGGCGGAGAAGGAAATCGGCCAGTACTATCCACCCGATCCCGATGGTGCGACACCGATCGCGTACTTGTGGGCGCGGACCGTGACATGTGAGTCTCCGAACTGCGGCGCTGAAATTCCTTTAGTACGTTCGTTTTGGTTGTCCAAAAAAAAGAATCATCTGCGCGCTCTACGCCACGAGGTGAAACGGCCCAAACAGCAAGCGCCGTATCTGGAATTCGAGGTCTTCAACCCTAAGACCGACAAAGAAGTTCCGCGCGGTACTATCACCAACGGCAACGCTACTTGTCCCGCGTGTGAGCGCGTTCTCGTCAACGAGCGGGTCCGTGTTCAAATGCGCGATCAACGGGGCGGGGCGAATGCGCTTTTCAATTCCGACGGTGACCGCGTCGGCGGCGCGGTTCTTCTCAGCGTGGTGACGAGTCACCAAGGGCAGTTAGGACGGCACTATCGAGTTTCGTCCGACCGGGACTATGAAGCTGTGCGCCAATCCGTAGAGCGGCTTACGAAGGTTACCGCCCAATCAGAGCAGAACGGACTTTCCTTGGTGCCAAACGAACCAATCCCCCATGAGCGCGTCTGGAAAAATAATCCAATACGCGTTCACCACTACGGTATGGCCAGCTGGGGAGACTTGTTTACGACACGCCAGACACTTGCTCTGGCCACATTGATTGACGAACTACGAGAAGAAGAAGTATCTGGCAATCGCGAGAGAGCTGTTCGTCGGGCGCTTGGACTAGCGATCAGTCGCCAGACGGACTATCAGAGTTCGCTCTGCAGTTGGCATCTCACTGGCGAGAAGATTGGCCACACATTCGGTCGTCAGGCACTTCCGATGGTCTGGGATTTCGTTGAAGTTAACCCTTTCTCGGGTAAGAGCGGGGGATTCGACGGAGCGATCGAATGGGTCGCTAACGTATACGCGCAGTCCGCGCCAGGTCTATTAACAGGGCAGGCCGCGCGCGCCGATGCGGCGAAGAGTCCGCTTCCGTCTGATGCCGCGTCGGTTGTGTTTACTGATCCACCATACTATGACGCCGTACCTTACTCGAAACTGGCCAACTACTTTTATGTGTGGCAGCGAAGGGCGCTTCTCGACTCCAATCCTGAGCTCTTCACCTCCAGCACGCTTGATGGTGCCGAGGAATGCGTGGTGGACGAAGCGCGCGGACAGGATCGTGACTACTTCGAGACGAAGATGGAAGCGTCGCTAGCCGAAGCGCGGCGCGTAGTCGAGGACGCTGGGATTGGCTGCGTCGTCTTCGCGCACAAAACTACCGAAGGCTGGGAGGCTTTTCTCTCTGGGATAGTGCGATCACGATGGGTCGTCACGGCGTCATGGCCCATCCAGACAGAGATGGCAGCTCGCTTACGTGCAATGGAGTCCGCCGCGCTTGGTGTATCGGTCCATCTTGTTTGCCGCCCGCGCCCCGAAAACTCAGAAGTCGGCGATTGGGGAGAAATTTTCAAGGAACTTCCAAATCGAATCGGGGATTGGATCGAACGGCTTTCCGCGGAAGGGGTTCGGGGCGCTGACCTCGTTTTCGCCTGTATTGGACCTGCGATGGAACTTTACAGCCGCTATTCGAAAGTCGAGGATGCCGAAGGTCGGGAGATTCCGCTCGGCGGAGACCCCGAGGCTGTGGAACCACACAACCGAGGGTTTCTTGCATACGTTTGGGAAACTGTCGGGCGCATCGCACTCGAACAAATCCTGGGCACTGCGGAAGCTCGAGCCCGCAACGGCGCTGCCGGTGCTCTGGAAGAAGATGCTCGCCTCACCGCTTTGTTTCTTTGGACCATCCAGAGCACCGCGACGACGAATGGCCCCGGCGCGGAGTCCGATGAGGGAGGCGAGAGCGAGGACGATGATGAAGAAGCCGGCGCGGGCAAATCAAAGAAGGGGCTCACGCTAGTTTATGATGTTGCGCGCCGCTTCGCTCAGCCGCTGGGAATCCATCTGGACCGATGGGAGAATCGGATCATCGTCATCGAGAAGGGAATCGTGCGGTTGCTGCCGGTGATCGATCGCGCCGAGCAACTTCTCGGCGAGGATGGCGCGATCGGCGCAGCGGATTTAATCGAGCGGACCAAAGGCAAGAACATCAACTACGAGTTCGCATTCGCGAGCGAGGTCGAAGATCGCCCATCGAAGCCGAAAGCGAAGACGCGCAAGGCCGGGTCGGCGCGCGATGAGGTTCCGGCGCAGAAGCAGGGAACTACAACGCTGGATCACGTTCATATAGCGATGTTGCTGCAGAAATCCGGCAAATCGAATGCGTTGCGCACGATGCTGAAATCCGAAATCGAACGCGGCCCCGACTTTCTGCGCCTCGCCAACGCCTTGTCCGCTCTGTATCCAAAAGACAGCGAGGAAAAGCGCCTGCTGGATGCTATGCTGCTGGCCGCGCCTAGGTAGCCTCACCGAATGCACTAGAGAGCGAGACTTCGATGAGTAATTTGCCATATGATCCGGCCACGGATCGTGTCCAGTGCCCGATATGCCATCAATGGGTGAACACCTATCGGTGTGGTGAACCGTTCGATCTGTTTGGTGTCGGACGACAGGAATGCCCAGCGAGAATCTGCCCTGGCTGTAACGTTCGTATTGAGCCCGAGGCGTGCCCGCGCAATCTTGCAACTTGCCGTTACAACTCTAAGTCGTGAAGTCGCGTCAGAGCGTGGGAAAGCTCTTTCTAGATACTACGCTCTTGATGATGTTACGATAGTTCTTCGGACTCGCAGGAAATCTACATGACAAGTCATTATGATGTCGCTCAAATCTGTTTAAACGGTCACGTGGGAAATGACCGAGCACGGGACTATCCACAACACAACTCCAATTTCTGCCCGAAGTGCGGCGCTGCGACGATCATGCAGTGTCCCAAGTGCGAGACCGAAATCCGAGGAGACTATTATGTTGAGGGAATCGCTTCCTTAGGGTCCGATTACCACGCACCATCTTTCTGCCATAACTGCGGGAAGTCTTACCCTTGGACCGAGTCAAAAATCGAAGCAGCAAAGGAACTCATCGGTTTCTCAGAGGATCTGAGCGCGGCTGAGAAAAACGCTCTGGCCACAGATCTACCGGATCTCGTCCACGAGACGCCCAAAACTCAGGTGGCAGCGACTAGGTTCAAGAAGCTCGCCGCAAAAATTGGTGGCGGCGTAGCCTCGTCTCTGCGAGACATCGTGGTGGACGTCGCTAGCGAAGCCGCGAAGAAAACCATTTTGGGACCTTAGTCGGAGTATGCGAACGCTGTCGGCAGTAGCCATCGGCGGAGGAATTCTATTTGGAACCTTGGTACAAATCAGTTCAACCGCGAGCTGAAGTGCGCGAAGGACGTTCGTTTAACCCCGACGAGTTCGCGATCGCTCTCGAACAGGTTGCAGCGGGTAATGCGCCCGACGACTACAAAGACCCGGTAAAGTTTTTCGCGCGCACCTGTTTCACCCGAGCGTTGAATGAACACGCCGGAATGGTGCTGCGGCGCCTTTCCGGTGAGACCTCGAACGCCGCGCCGGTTCTCACGCTCGTCACCCAGTTCGGCGGCGGCAAGACCCATACGCTGACCGCGCTATATCATCTGATCCGCAATTCCAGAGAATCGGCCACCGATCCTGGCGTTCAAACATTGCTGAAAAGTGTGGGGCTTTCGCAGCTCCCGACTTCGAAGGTGGCGATCTTCGTTGGCAACGCATGGGATCCGACCGAAGGACGCGAGACTCCGTGGATCGACTTCGCGCGCCAGTTGGCCGGCGATGCGGGAGTCACGGCGCTGGGGACCGAGGCGCGAACTACACCACCGGGAACCGAGGCGATCGGACGCATCGTCGAGAAGGCCGGGGGCTCGGTGCTGATTCTTTTCGACGAGGTTCTGAATTACCTCAATCGTTATCGCGACAAGGCCGACAGCTTCCATGCGTTCATCCAGAATCTGACCGTCGCGATGACTGGCACCACCAGGAGCGCGGCTGTAATCAGCCTACCGCGTAGCCAGGTCGAGATGACCGAGTGGGATTCGAAGTGGCAGGAACGAATCACCAAAGTCGTCAAGCGCGTCGCCAAGGATTTGCTAGTAAACGATGAAGCTGAGATTGGCGAGGTAGTCCGTCGCAGGCTCTTCGATGACGTCGGCAAGGAAACGGTGCGTAGAACCGTCGCGTTGGCTTACGCGAACTGGTGCTTCGACCATCGGGCGGAACTTCCCCCGGAGTGGACCGCAGTGGACAGCGCGGCGACCGAGGCTAAGGCGCGCGACTACCTGCGTTCGCGCTTCGAAGCTTGCTACCCATTTCACCCCGCGACACTGACAGTGTTCCAGCGGAAATGGCGATCGTTGTCACAGTTCCAACAGACACGTGGAACGCTCGCGATGTTCGCGCAGTGGATCTCTGTGGTCTTTAGCAAAGAGCATCGGGAGGCGCGGCGCGAAGCACTGATAACGCTGGGCTCGGCGCCGCTCGATGTGCCGTCGTTCCGCGCTGTGGTGCTGGGCCAGTTGGGAGAAATGCGTCTCGATCCCGGTATCGACAGCGATATAGCGGGCGATCGGAACAAAGCCGCGGCGCTCGACGCTGACGCGGCCAAGGGGCCGCTCAAGGACATCCATCGGAGAGTTGGGACGGCGATCCTGTTCGAGTCGTCAGGCGGTCAGAGTGATCAAACTGCGCACTTGCCCGAGCTTCGCTTTGCGCTCGGAGAACCTGAGATCGATACGACCTCGATTGACAACGCGGCGCATGCGCTCGAGACGAAAGGGTTTTACATCCGTAAGGTCGGCACGGACGGGTTCCGCTTTGGGTTCAAGCCGACGCTGAAGAAGGTTGTGAGCGATAGGCGCGCGTCGCTAGACGAAGACGAAGTTAAAAAGGCGACCAGGAGTCTGGTGCGCAAGGAGTTCGAGCGCGACGCGAATGTTTCGGTCGAACCGTATCCACCTGACAGCAGCGCGGTAGAGGATTCGCCGCGCCTCAGAGTTGTCGTTATCGATCCGGCGCAGGAATGGAACGACGATGGAGCTTTGCGCGGCATCGTCACTGAGTGGACGAAAGTGCGGGGCAAGTCGCCGCGGCTGTATCCCGCATCGTTAGTATGGAGTGCGAGGAAGCCGGGCCGCGAGCTACGCGACAAAATCGAAAACTTGCTCGCGTGGCAGCGTGTCCAAACAGAGATCGGAACCGGTGCGCTCGCGGGCGACTTCGATACTTCAGAGAAGGACGACATTCGCAGCAAGCTCCGCGATGCAGAGAGTGACGCGAGAGATGAGGTGTGGGCGAGCTATCGGTATCTCGCGTTGTACGACAGCAAAGAGGCGGACGGCGTCCGTGTCATCGATCTGGGCGCGGGCCATTCGAGTTCGGGTAAATCACTGTGCGGGCGTATTTTGGCGGCAATGACCTCGCAGTCCCTACTCAATTCATCTGTGGGCGCCGGTTATTTGGATCGGAGGTGGCCGCAAGCATTCAAAGATACGGGGGCTTGGCCGCTCAAGAGTCTGAGGCAAGCGTTTCTTGACGGCTCGCTCGATAGGCTAGTCGACCCCGATCAGTGTCTGCGCGAGCGGATCCCTGAATTTGTGATTAAAGGCGAATTCGGGCTCGCATCGGGTGGCGATCCGGCGACTGGGTATTCCAGAATCTGGTTCAAGGAGCTCATGCCTCCGGACGAGGTAGCATTCGACCCGGATGTGTATCTGCTGACAGGTGCGAAGGCGAAGGCATTGAAACTGCGCGCCGGAACACCGACTGTGCTCGGTGGCGACGGGCCTGGCGGTACGACAACGGAACCGGCCCGTCCTCAGATACCGGTGGAGGTTGTGCCCGCGAGTGCGGGAAGAGAGCAGATTCGCATCGTTGGCGCTGTCCCACCCGAGGTATGGAATCGGTTGGGAACGAAACTGATTCCTAAGCTGAAGGCAGGGATCAATCTAAAGCTTGGCCTCAGCTTCACACTCGAACTAGAGGGTGCAGAAGCGCAGCAGATGCTCAGTGAGTTGAAACAGGCGATCGATGACCTAGGGCTATCCGACGCTCTTAAGATCGAACGCGGATAGAATGTGTCGGTTCGCGAATCCGTTAAGAGGCAGAAATCCGGTGCGACCGGGGTTGAGGACGACCTGCGTTTCCTAACCTGGCCCTGGACTTCAGACATTCCTAGACGCGGGGTTCGTACCCGCCAACCAGTTAACAGCGACCAACCGAGCAACTCGCCGCATTGCCTGGAATTCTCGGAATTGTTCACTCATCTCGGGCGTGATTGAGACCTGTAGCCAATCGCGGTCTTCACCGCGTAGCTCAGCGCCGTGAGCTAGTTCCGAACGAATCCTGTAGAAGCGCGATCGGTCCTGTTGGAGGCCTCGACCGGGAGCGAGTCTATCGATGAAAGCCTCGAATTTCTTTCGGTCACCTCGATCTTTTCTAGGCATCAGCGCTTCAACGGCCGTGACGAGCGCGACGAAAGCGGCCGACCGCGAATCCCAGAGGGCGACGCTTGAGTGTCGGAGCCAGTGACATGCCGTCAACCATATCTTTCGTTCCTCACCCGATAGGTTGCAAAATCGACCGAGCTGGATCGCGATGTCGGTAGGTAGGCCGAATGACATAGCAGCGGTCCAGCTGAGTTCGTAATAACTGATTGGTTCAAACTCTGGCATCTTGAGAAGGCTGCTACAGTCAGAAAATTGGGCAGCTTCGGAGGGAAAGCCCGAGCATACGTACCCTTCTTGAGCAAACGTGCACTTCGGGAGCTGAGGATCTGGAGGCAAGAGAACCCAACGGTAACGACCCCCAACCGGCGTCGTGCAATGGAGTAATCCGTCCAGAAGAGCATTGAGGACGATTTCTAGCTCGCACCGTACTCTATATTTTCTGAGATCACTGAGAATCTGATTCGAACTAGCGTTAAAAGAGAACTCCAATACAAAGGGATACCGCGGGTACATGCCGGGCAGTTTCAAGTCGGCGCTTGGCACATCCTGCGGTGCTGGCAAGATTTGGAGAAGGTCAGCATGCCGAAAGTATCCCTCGACCCGCTTCTCAGATAGAAAAATCTCTCTCCCTATTCTGCGAACCGGTGGGGCGAGGATTTCGGCTTCGAGCCGGCTTTGTAATTCCGCAAGAGTAGTGTTCGACAACGTCGGACCGGCGATTGCGCGGACGCGGTAATCGTTGCTGTAAACTAGCTTTACTGCAGCGCGGTTTCTCTCAGGATAGAAGACGACTCCAGCTTCCGAGTCGTCGTAGAACGCACCATGAAAAAAATCGAGCAGAAGCCACTGGAGATCTACTTCCTCAAGCTTGTCAATGTGAAGTGCGGTGGAAATGTTAGTATCGGTTCGCAACGTCAAGCGCCTGCAGAAGCAGAGAAGTGCCCCTATCCGTTCCAGATCAAGAAAGAGTCCAAAGATCGCACCGTGACCGAAAGATTTCGTGAAGCGATCGTCTGATACAAGTGTGCGAACCGCCGCACGTAGTTTGCATATTCTGGATCAGCATGCTCTGCCGACGGGATCTGGAAATCTCGGATTCCTCGAAGCGGAACAAGAGCTCGCAAAGCTGTGGTGGCAACACTGTCGTAGATAGGAACCGCCGAGTTGTGAAAGTGCAGGTACTTCGACACGAATGACCGCGCCAATTGTTTACGTCTAGTAATCTCAGTCAGATATTTCGAAATTAATCCATGTATCGTCAAGATTTCAGGAATATTCGAAATGGTGAGCGGTTCTGAAACTTTCGCGAGACGAACAAAGCATTGGTCGATTTTTTCACGGTGCGTGAAGAAAAGGTCTGCGACCTGAGATATCGAGCTGCCTTGGACGCCGGTCTTGGGCACTTTTCGTTCGATACCGGTCGCATAGGTGCGGCCGATAATGAGAATCTTGGCATTTACCCACGGGCGATGATCGTGATGCGGATGATCGCGACAAAGGTGATAGAGAGTCTCATCTATGGCCTGCCAGCCCTGCGCGTAGTCGTCTCTCGATCGGTTGTAGTCGTTAGCCGAGAATTCACGGTTTGCTCGTCGCAAAATTCCGCCTCCTAGTTTTCTTGAAAGCGGGCCCCGGCTCAGGTCCCCGTTATCAGCTAAAGAACGGCCGCTCGTTTTATGATCTGGGATTCTTGCCTGGTCGCATTAGATCTAGTCGACTATTCGAGTTTTCTCCCATGCCTTGACGTATGCCGCTCCATCCCTGACTTTGGACGAGCATTCGGGTTCTCTTGATCGTCCAGCATGAAGGATAACGCAACAATTCAGGTGCCGAAAGGTTCGCGATTGTTACAGCTCTTCCACCACGATTGTTGGACCGTCTCCTGAAAAATGTCGTGAATCTAGCCGAGTCTTCGACTCTCACAGCAGAGAGGTCTCAACGGTTTGCTTAGGGAGTTGAGTAGCGGGACTGTGGCCGACTGTCGCCGTTCGGTTTCCTGCCGGGTTGGCCGAAGGGGACGCGCGAAGACTTGAAGGCATCTGGGCCGTCGGATGGGTTGACGCCGAGCGAGCACCGTTCGTGGCGGCTCTATCGCCGGCTTCGAGGCTTGCACCGAGCGAATTGCCAGCCTGCGCTGGCACGCCAGATTCAGCTGCTGCCGCATTACGGCTCGTCGCAATTCGGCCTAGGCCATAACCGGCCATCGCGGTTTCGAAGGCGTGGCTTAAGTTGAGCGAAACTGCGCCGCCGACGATTGACGCAGCGGTGCTTGGAATTGTCCACGCAAGAAGTGCGAAGATTAGCGCTCCGCCTGCGATTGTCAGGGGAAGGGATGGATCGCCGGATGTCCAACCGAGCAGGGCTGTGTTCCAACCCGCTGTAATAGTCAGTCCGATCCCAACCATCAGATATAAGAAAAACACTTTGATTCCCACTCCCACGATCCAGCCTAAGAAGCCTTCCGCAAACTTAATCGTCCAGCGTGAGCCGCTAAATCCCAGAAGAAGTACACCACCTCCGGCGCCCACGTATGCCTCGCACAGAGCTAACAGCATTTGTCCGGCTATGAGGGCGAACGATAAGAACATGATCAACCCGGCGATCAATGCGATCAGAGCCGCCAGCGTTACGTGAAACCAACCGAGACTTCCGAAGCCGCGATAAATGATCTGGAAAAGCGCAAGGCCGCTGTTAAAGGCGGAGCTCGGGCTGAGACCAGGTATACCTGCGGCCTGTCCACCAATTTGCTGGAAGCCTTGGATAATCGCGCTAAACCATATTGGTGCATTGACGATCATCGCGTACAGAAACCCGAGAGCGAGCGACTTTTTGACTAACTCGGCGAGAAGGCGGGTGGGCTCATCTTGGTCAGTGAGAAAATGCACGCACGTAATGATTATCTCGATGAGCACCAACCCCAGGAAAATCTTCTCCGCGAAAGGCTGCATGATCGCCATGTATCTCTGGCCGGCCCATTGAAATGTCTGGCCTATATTGTCGAGGTTGTTCATATTAGCTGCCTCTAATGGCTTGGGCTTCCGGTAGGTTGTGGCTGCAGCCCGAAGGGGACGTTGGTCCCTCCGCCCAACCAACCTTTCGCGCTGGAATGCTCCGTTTGGCTGAGGACTGCTGCACAGTTCGCAGAATCCTGGTGTGCGGGCTGCCTGCAAAAATCGAAAGCGCGCCGCCATAGATCAGTCTTCCGTTGGTACTCGGCGCTCCAGAAGGCCGCACCATATTGCTGGTTGGGGGCGTTCGACTCTAAAGCCGTAAGCGAATCGTGCGTTTGGTTAGTATTGTTGTTGTGGCAAGCGGTAATAATGAAGGCGGAGACCAACAACACGCAAAACCTGACACGTTTCATGGCTGGTCTCCCTCGGCTCTATTGGCTGCCCGCCGGCGCAACTGAGAATGGGACGGTCGGGCCAGCACTAAGCCATTGTTGGGTGCTGGCGTCTTCGGCCGCGGCGCGATTGACGGCATTCGCAGCAACTACGTTCTGCGCGTTGATCATGGCGACGACCAACTGCCTCAGCATCTGAATCTGCTGCACTTGCTGCAAGGCGATTTCGTTTCCCACCTCGATTGCCTGCAAATTTCCAGCAGCGGTCTTGTTCATACCTTCGAGCTCGCCGAATTGCGCCTGCTCGTTGGCAAAATTCTGCGCTTGCGATTGGGCCGCCGCCAGAGTGCCGTTGAGTGTGTTCAACGTGGTGGCTATGTTTTTGGCTTCCTGTTGGTCCGGATTCTGTGGCACAACGTAGCCGGGAAACTGTTGCTGAAACTGCGATTGCAGGTTGCCGAGCGTGTACGAGAGTCCGCCCTGCTGCTGAATGATCCCGCCTAGTTCGTCGAGCATGGACTGGCTTGATTGCCACACGCCAGCGTATCCGCCGGTGGTGTTCCTGATCATGTACTGAAGCTGCTGCGCTTCGGTGAGGACAGTTTGAGTCTCTTGCTGGAGCTGCTGCAGTTGCCGAGCGAACATACTCGGGTCGAAGACGATCTGCGTTCCTCCGCCGAACTGCGCGCGCACCGACGACGGAGGCGTCAGAAGAAAAGCGACTACGGCCATCAGCGCTAAGCGTCGTGCCATTGAAGTTCCTCCTTGGGGAGCTTTCCGTTTCCGTTCACAGTAAGAATTTTGGTGAATTGCGCGCGGGGTCTGGTATCGCGGCTTTTCCAATATTCCGCCCAGTCGTTCAATCCTCGGAGGCGAAGCCACTCGCCCGCCCATCGATCTCCATGTTTGGCGATCAGTTGTTGTGCCTGCAGAATGTCGGGCTTCGATCCCGAACCGATAAAAGCCAAAGTGGCCTCTCCGAGCGCCAGATCGAAGAGGCGCCGCCCGGCGGACGAAAGGTAGTAGTACTGGCGCTTCGGTACGGCGAGCGACAGCATTTCGATCTGCCTGCTGGTCAGACCGAACTTGCGATAGAGCTCGGCTGTGACGGGATTCTGCGCCTCGGGATTGGGTAGCAGAATCTTCGTCGGACACGACTCGAGAATCACGTCGCGCTGCGGGGAATTGGCGACTTCAACCAAACTTTGGGTGGAAAGCACGACGGCGGCGTTCTTCTTGCGCAGCGTTCGCAACCAATCTTCGATCTTCGCACCAAACGCTCCGTTGGCCAGCATTACCCATGCCTCGTCCAGCACGATGAGCGTTGGTCTTCCATCCAAGCGCAGATCTATACGGTGAAATAGATACGTCAGTACGGGTAGCAGAACTTTCTCGCCCATTGCCATAAGAGCTTCGATCTCGAAGGTCTGGAATCGGCTGTCTCCCAACGCGTCCTTGTCGGCGTCCAGGAAACGGCCCATCGGACCGTGAAGAGAATAGAAGTCGAGGCCATCGCGGAGCGTTTGATCCTGAAGCAATCGAACCAGGTCGGTGATGGTTCGGGCGTCAGATCCGCTTTCGCCCAGTAGCTGGAGGGCACGCCAGATCGCTTTCCGATGTTGGGGAAGGAGGGTCACACCCTGCAAGTTGAGCAGAGTTTCCAGCCAGTCCTGCGCCCACATCCGCTCGTTATCGTCGTTTACATTCGCAAGCGGACAGAAAGAGATTTCGCTTTCTCCGAGATCGTAGTGATCGCCGCCGGCGGCTCTGGTCAACACGAATGCTGACAGGCCTTTGTCGAAGCAGAAAACTTGCGCGTTCGGATAGCGGAAGAACTGCGCGATTAACAGGCCGAGTAACGTCGATTTGCCGGAACCAGTCGGACCAAAGATCAAGGTGTGGCCGACGTCGCCAACATGCAGGTTGAGTCGAAACGGTGTTCCGCCGGTCGTCGCGCCGTAGCATAGCGGCGGACTGTTTTCGGAATAGAACGGACAGGGGTTGACCTCTTCCCCGGGCCACACGTTGGTCGTCGGCATCAGGTCGGCGAGGTTGCGCGTGTGGATCAGCGGTCGCCGAACGTTTCGATAGCCGTGGCCAGGAAGCGAGCCAAGGTACGCTTCGTTCGCGTTGACGTGCTCGATGACAGCGGGGAAGCCATGATGCTGCAGTTGCTTTGCGATCTCTCTCGCGTTGGACTCGGCTGCCAAACGATTCTCGTCCATCAGGATGATGCTGCTCGTGTAGTACCCAAAGCGCACGCGATTCGAGCTCGCCTCGGCAAGCGCATCGTCCGCGTCTTCAGCCATAGCCAGCGCATCTTTGTTCTCAAAGCTCTGCGACGCGCCGTTGCTGAACACTTGTTTGATCATGCCGGACAGCCCGTGTCGCTTCTGGAACCAGTTGCGCCGCTGGATGCGGAGAGCCCGTTCAGCCTCGGCCGGATCAAGGAAGATGAAGCGTGTCGACCATCGGTACGCAATCGCTAGCTCATCCAAAAATGCGGTGACTTCGGGCCAGGAGTGAAGCGGAAGACCGGTCAAGCCAATCAGGCGAATGTGAAGGTCATCCAGCATGGGCTGGAAGCCGGCATGGAATTCGTGATTGCCGAGCAGAACGTCGAGAAAGTTACCCCCGGCAGGCGGCTCGATAGGATCGTGGCGTGCGGTGATGCAGGAGTTCAGGTGCGACAGGAGCGCAACGTCGTCCATGCGTTGCATTAGGAGTCTGGCGCTCAGGGCGTCTTCATTTTCCGTGAGGCTGCGCTTGAAGAAATCGAGCGTCTCTTCCCAATCGGTCGCTCTGCGGCCTTGGAAGAACAGGCCGGCCGCTCGCGACTGCATCTCGGTGGGTGGTGTCCAGGTGAGAGTTAACGCGAAGCGACTCTCGAAGTGCTGGCCTTCCTCAGTATAGTGAAGGCGCCGCTCGTGATCGATCAGCGCCGTAATCGGGTCCGGAAAAGCTCCGGCCTCGGGATAGCCGATACTCGGTTTGCGGATAAGATCGACGTTCATCATCCAGCCGTCGCCTGACCGCGCGAGACCGGCATTTACCTGATGAACGAGAGCCGTCATTTCCTCGGGACTTGCGGAGTTCAAATCAGGACCGCCGTAGCGCCAGCCGGCCAGGAGAGAGCCGTCCTTCAATAGAGCTATGCCGGGGTCGATGAGCGCCGCGTAGTTGAGGAGGTCTGCAAAGCCTCCGAGTCGATCTGACTTGCGCTGAAGGTTTCTGAACTCTTTGAATATCACTGCTGTCCCCTAGTACTTCCGAAGCCTCGGCACTGCCGGATGAACGGGCGCTGATGGGGCAGTGATCGCGGCACGAGGCGGGTAGTACCGTTGGTAATGGAGGTGCCGGATATAAACCTCGCTCAGTTGCGCATCGAATTTGGCTGCCTGTCGAAGCGCCCAGTGACCCGCGGTGCCCAAGATCGTGGCGATCGTGACCGTGTATAGATGTAGACCGACGCCGAAGATCAGCGCCGCGACTATCAGCCAGTTCAGGATTGCGAGCCGCCGCTCAGCGCCGCCAAGCAAGACCGGCCGCGTTAGCGCCTGATGGATCAGCGTTCGTTGAACCTCGGTGTCCATCGCTGTGCTTGATCAAGCGCCTGACTAAAAGAGCGCGGGCGCGAATGGAAACAGCGCCGTCATCAACTGAGTTGCTCCAAGCGCCGCCGCTCCTCCAAGAGCAACGGCGGACATCTTTCGCGCTCCAGTGCCGTGCTCGCTAAAGGTCCAGGTAAGTCCGCAGCCGATGACGGCTATTGTTGTAGCGGCATGGGCGACAGTGCCTTGCAAGTCTCCCTGAATCGTCGCGAGCGGCGCGTCCCATGGCAGAGTACCCACTCCCGTGGTTGCGAGCGCTTGCGCCGGCCACAGAATGGTTGCCACGGCGATCGCGTAGCTTAGTTTGCTGAACCACTGGTCGCTGCAGGAGTGAATCCTATTGATGATCGACTTCATGACGGCCTCCTATCGAACTGATTTTGAAACCGAACGCGGGATCGTAGCCCTCAACGCGAACCATCTCTGTCACGCGTCGCCCCTTGGGCGTTCGCATGATAAAGGCCAAAACATTCACGGTCTCTGCGATTAGATCCGGCTGGGGCGGTACTCCCGCTTCTTGAACGAGACTGCCTAGTCGAGTGAGCGCGGCTGCCGCGCTATTGGCGTGCACCGTAGTCACGCCGCCGGGGTGTCCGGTGTTCCATGCTTTGAGCAGAGCCAGCGCTTCTCCGCCGCGAACTTCACCGATGATTATGCGGTCGGGACGCGCTCGCATTGTGGTGCGTGTAAGGAATGTGAGGTCCGCTGCCACGGTCGTATGAAGCTGCATCACGTTTGGCGCGTCGCAATGCAATTCGAGAGTGTCCTCGATGATGATGAAGCGCTCGTTCGGATTTCCGAGGCGGACCATCTCGTGAAGCAGGGCGTTCGCCAGCGTCGTCTTGCCGGAGCCGGTCCCACCGGCCAGCACGATGTTTTCGCGTCTGGCGACCGCTCCTCGAAACTCTTCTGCCTGATTGGCGTCGATGATGCCGTGGGCGAGATAGTCGTCGAGCGTATAGATGAGGCGCGCGTGTTTTCGGATCACAAACGACGGTGAGCTGACGACGGGTGGCAACCAGCCGGTGAAGCGGCTTCCGTCAAGTGGTAGTTCGCATTCGATGACTGGCCGTTGATCGTTCGCGACGGTGTTGAGGGCGAACGCCACGGTTCCGATCAGCCGTTCCGCCTGAACTGCGTTCATCTTTGTTCCTGCTGGCCGCATTCCTCCGCCGTGAGACTCAAGCCAAAGTGTGCCGTCAGGATTGAGGATGATCTCGATCACGTCTGGGTCGTCGAGGGCCGTCAGCACGCTCGGACCAAGCTCGCGCCGAAGCCGCTCATCCAGCCGCGTCGATTGAATCGCTGCCAATCCCATCACCATTCTCCTGTTGGTCGCGTCGCCGGTCGGCCGGTTGTGCGGTCAGAGAATCCGTTTCGGTGCCGCTCTCGGTCAGTTCCATGACGGCGTGACGCCAGTTGTTGTAGAGACGTGTTCCGGCCGTCAGCGCACTTTCGCGCAGCTCGGCGGGAATCTCGGGCAGGTGTACCAATGAAACGAACGCGAGCCGGTCGACCATCGCGAATAAGACATGCAACTCGTGGTAAAGCGAGTTGAGCCGCCGGCTCTGCACTTCGATACTGCGCGCGAGCCGCTGCTCCATCTCGATTAACGCGAATCCGCTTGGTGCTCGGGTATCGTTGCCGCTGAGACGCTCGTAGTCGAGAAGGCACTGCCGGAGGTAGCGAGACAGCGAGACTTTGTTTGCAGAGGCTGACTCTTTGAAGCGGGCGGCTTCCTCGATATTCAAATAGCAGGAGACTTCCCGTGCGTTGTTTCTCACTTGAATAACCACTCCTTGCTCGAATCCTTCAAAACCTGTTCGCGTTCCTGGTGCTCTGGCGCCGTGGCTGGATGCGGGTCGTCTGTTTCTTCGGTTCTTGCATTTTTGTGGTTAGCGCCCGAGACCGGAGTCTCCGGCCACTCGCGATTGCGGCCGACTCGGTCCGAGTGTCGCGGCGGAGCGAGCTTCGCGCGAGCCGAAAATTCTTGGTCAAGGTAGTAACGAATCTTGCTTCCGTAGATCGGTGGACTTCCCGGCGCGAAGATCAGCGCCGCTTCGTCGGGCAATCGCATCGTCTCGTCTGCTGTGATCAATGGGCGTTGCATCGAGGGTTCGGAGACCGTGCTTCGATTGTCCGAGTAAGTACGGTGCTCGTGGCGCACCGTTGCCTTGCCCGCCATCTCGGAAATCAGTCGTGCGGTTTCAATCTTGTTAGGCGCGTACGCGACGCGAATCGCGCAATTCGAAACGATGGATTCGTCGTGGCCGTAAGCGGCGTAAAGCTGGCTCAGGTCTTGGGCGACCAGGTAGGCTTTGATTCCGTAGCCGGCTGCGTACGAGAGCGAACTCTGGAAGAAATCGAGCCGTCCGAGCGCTGGAAATTCGTCCAACATCAGCAACAGGCGCCGCAGCGGCGCTACGTGGTCATCTGAGGATGTGCTCTCGGTGAGCCGTGCTCCGAGTTGTGCGAGGAGAAGGCGCATGAGTGGTCGCGTGCGCGTAAGGTCGGACGGCGGCACTGTGAGATAGAGACTGATCGGCCGATCGTGATGCTTGAGATCGGCGATGGAAAAGTCCGATGCTGACGTGTTCGCGGCGACGATCGGATCTCGATACAAAGTTAGGCAACGGGTCGCGGTGCTGAGGACGGAAGTGCGTTCGTTGGGGCTTTTGCTGAGCACCGCCTGCGCCGTTCCGGCGATCACCGCGTGGGTGATTTCGCGCCCGTGTAAAGTATCGATCATAGCTTGGACTGCCTTCTCCTGGTCGCGATCTGGCGGGTTCAGAAAATTCAGACATCCAGCGAGTGTCTTGTCGGCCTCCGAGTGGATCACGTGAAGGATCACGCCTGTCAGCAGATCATGCGCGGTCAGGTCCCAATGATCGCGGGGGACGTTGCCGGCCGGATCGATCAGCATGTCCGCGATGTTCTGCGCGTCCTTGACCTCTTCAGCGCCAAGCCGGATTTCGGCGAGTGGGTTGTACCGCGCTGCTGTGCCGTCAGTGCACGTCGGATCGAATCGCAGGCAGAGGTTGCCAAGGCCTTTCTGTCGCCAGCCCGCGGTGAGCTTCCAGTTTTCGCCCTTGATGTCGTGGACGACGACACTCTGGGGCCAACTGAGCAGGGTTGGAACTACCAGTCCTACGCCCTTGCCGGTGCGCGTCGGCGCGAAGGCGAGTACGTGCGATGGTCCCGAATCGCGGAGATAATAGGACTTCTTCCCATTTCGCCATGCGCCAACATAGACGCCGCTCTCTACGTCCAGCAGCCCGGTAGCGCAGATCTCCTTCCTGCCGGCCCAGTGGGCTGAACCGTGCAGATCGTCAGTTCTCGCTCCAACGCGCCGTGTAAGATGAACGGCGATCATCGCGACAACTGTGACGATCAATGTTGGGTATTCGAAAATGCGCATTCCCGCGCTTAGCATCGGCTTGGCAGCGGCTACGTGTTGCCATTCCCATGCCCAAATCAGAATCCCCCACGGACGGTATAGAGCTCCGACGAGGGGCAAGCTGATAAGCGGAGATCCCAATACTGCAGAATGTCCGAGCAGCGCGGCGACGTGTTGGGTGGCGATCGCAAGCGAGAATGTCGCAGTGAAAACGACTGCAGCCGTCGCAGCTAGGCGCACGTCCCGCTCGGCTACGCTGCGGAAGACCGGCGTCCTGTATGGAAGCGACTGACTGGTCATCATCGTGTTCGTCCTTTTCCGTGCTCGCCAACCTGGACGTAAGTGACCTTGCGCCCGTTCTTCTCGAACTCCCTGCAGCTGAGGGTTACGGTTTCGCCAATTCTGAGCCGGTCCTCGCCGCGCGCCTTTTCGATTGCAGGGGTCTGACGGATGTAATGGAGTCTGCCGTCGTTGCCTTCGATCATCAGGTAGCGCCGGTCAGTCGTCTCGTTCTTGAGGCCCGTGCCGATCACGCGGCCGGTCACCTGTTCGCCCGGTTTCAGTTCCGTGACGTGAAGCGGCGCCTGCCGGTCATGAATCTTATCGAGGTGGCGCGCTTTGGTTTTGATGATGTCGATCGAAAGCTGGTGCTGGCGCAGCACCTGTTCCAAGTCGGGTGAGATTTGCCAAGAAAGTTGATCGAGTCGACGCGCAAGTCCCATGCTTTCAAGGACGCCGAGCCTGGCTACGTTTTGAGACTGACGCTCGCTCGCCCCTTCGTTCCGGTGCGGCTTATCATTGAACGTGACGATGTTCCGCGCGTCCGCCCGACCGAGCAGCGCGCGATCTATTTCCGTGAACTGATCACGCGTGATGGCTTGTCCTCGCGATTCCAGAATGTCGCGCTCTACCCTGAGACCCAACTCGCGGCTCGCGATCTCCTGGCTCCGGTCCCGGATTCCCGACTTGATGTAGTTGCGGTCAATCGAAAGCACGCTGCCCGCTTCGGTGATGCCGCGAATCAGAATGTGGACGTGCGGGTTGTCAGTGTCGTGATGATCGATGGCCGCCCACTCAAGGCGTGTTCCGAGATCGCGTTCCATCTGCGCGACCAGCTCGCGCGCATGCTCTTTGAGATCCATTACGGCGCCGTTTTCAGGCGAGACGATGATCCGAAAGAGCCGAGGGTCGCTCGCCTTCTGCCAACCCGCCAGAAGCTGGGAGAGGTTGATGTCGTCGCGAGTCGAATCGAAGCCGAGTCCCTTCGCGTCCACGCGCTGCGCGCCTTCCCGCGCGAGATAGCGTCCGTGCGCAGCCCACGATGCCGACCTCGCATTGCGCGCGTACGAAACCTTGACCACGCTTCGTTGCATGAAGGCTTGAGGCTCGTGTCGGACGCCCGCCCCCCGGCGTCCAAGTCGAGTGTTCATACGACGAGACTGGGTTGCTCGGCCTTGTCGCTTCGCGGCGGCGAGCCACCATCGTCTCGTGCGATGCCGTTCGCCGCCCCGGCGCGGAGGGCGCGGTTGCATACCGAGGTCGCGCCCCATCAAATCACTCATCTGACGTTTCCTCGCCCAGAAGCCGCAGCATCATTCGCGGAAGTTCAGCGGAGTGGATTGGCTCCTCGCCGCCCAGCGCGCCGACAATGCGCCGGAGGTGTTCGCTCGAAAGCGTAAGATTGTGCAGCTCCTTCGATCGGCTCCAGGATTTCCAAGCGCGCTTCGAAGTCGCGCGAGCATCGAGCTTCACTTGCCCGGCTGAAGCGATCTCGGCGCGCCTTTTAGCAGGGAGGTCGGGCAGACGTGCTGCGAGTTCAAGTAATCCACCGAGCAACAGGTCGGGCGGCTCACGGTCCAGGCCCGCAATCGCGACCAGCCCGCCGAGATTCGCGAGATGATGGACTCTAAGTCCCTGCTCTCTGGTGTGTATTCCGTCCGCCATAACTCACCATGTGAGAACCGGCTCCAGCGCGGCGCGAACCGAGCTCGCCGGCACCGGACCGAAGTAACGAGAGTCCCAACTGCGCGCGTCTTTGGTTCCGAATAGCCAGACCTGATTTGTCGGTACGGTGTAGCGACCCCACGCGACGTGCTTCACTGATCGACCGCTGCTGTCGCGCGAAAGCGTCGCCGAATGCTCCAGACGTTGGCCATTGACCGCGATGTAATCGGGCACTACTTCGACAGAATCTCCGGGGAGCGCACTGAGTCGTTTGCCTACCGGCTCGATGCCGTCGCGGCAACCGCGTCCGCGTAAGAGATAGCCGCGTGCGATGCCGAGCTGTGCGATCGCGTCTGGCAGACACGCCAGCACCAAATCGCCGCGCGACGGTGCGCGTTTAACCATCCGATAGATCCCTGGCGGGCACGCGCTGTCTGTGAGACCGATCCTCAGTCCCAGAAGCTCGAAGCTTAAAACTGGTACTGCGATTCCCGCACAGAGGATGACCGGAAACAGTGCTCGTCTTGCGATTGTTCGAGTACGGGGCGAGGCGATGCGGTACGGGGAAGAAATCCCGCGCCGTACAAGGGTAATGTGACGAAGTGCATCCACGGTACGGTAAAACCTTTATCTTGCCCTACGACCGCATCGCCCCTGCCGCCCCGTTCTTCTCCTCCCTACCCGCCAACCGCTCGCCGCCTCCTTCCCGCCTACTACGCCAGCCTCTGAAATCACGGTCGCTATCAACGAAATGCTTCAGCATCTCGATCGCGACTTCCTTGGCGTCCGTCTCCCGATGCAAGCTGTCGTGCAAATAGCCGACGTATTCGTCCAGCGACGCCTTGAGGCTGCCGGGCAAAGTGAGCCGCAACTGTACGGGAGGTAAATCCTTGTCCTTGAGTCTGAGCTTC
>Ga0182024_10006769_pt1 | contig 24996 bp, 22 predicted proteins | sample P32metaG_FD_120480 | JGI IMG/M metagenome (GOLD analysis project Ga0182024, IMG submission 120480) | Permafrost microbial communities from Stordalen Mire, Sweden - P3-2 metaG (Illumina Assembly) | ecosystem: Environmental > Terrestrial > Soil > Wetlands > Permafrost | place: Sweden: Stordalen...
CCGATTTCCTCCATGGCTCGTCTCAATGACCACTTCATGCACTCGCAGGTCGAGCGCAACCACAAACGTGCCCGAACCGTCCGGCGCAGGCAGCGGAGCCGTCTCCCAACCTCGCGCCGTTAGCCTCAGCGCCGTGTGCTGGAGCTGCGGCTCAGCGGGGGCAAGCGTCACTGCGAGCTTGCCGAGGACCTGGGTGTGTGCGTGCAGGGTGTCGCACGTACCGCTCCACTGTTCGTAGTTGACCGACGGCCACCCGAGGGACATGGCTGCAGGCTAGCAATGTCGCTCACAGCGTGTCGTTAGCGTTCCAACACACTTTGTAGAGCTTTGGCCCGTTCAGGTCGACGTTGAACAGAGCCCCCCAAATTCCCCAGTGATCGTCTGGTGGACAAAACTTGGACGTCGTCTCGCCGTCCTGGGTGTACTCGGCATTGAACACGGGTTTGCCGGCTGCCAGGTACGGGCCCCAGTCTCCTTCTGGCCCGACGCAAGGATCCTGGTAGTAATTGCATTCCTCGCTCAAGGCCCCGTCGAACAGCGGCTCATCGACCTTGGCGTTGGCGGGGTCGTTCTTTTGCAGGACCGCCAGCCCATCCGCGTGGGCTTGGTATGCGAGCCAGCGCTCGAAACCCGCCGAGTCTGCTTGGGTTAGCCCCCAGCCTCCGCCTTTTGCCCCGGTTGCGCTCCGGTTGGTATATCCGTCAATGTCGTCGGGCTCGACGGCATTTTGCCCCTCGAGGGCGCACCACTTGAAACGGTCGCTCAGCCCGGCAGCAATATTCTCAGCTACTGGGTTGAGCGTCGAGGGCTCACCGGCCACATAGTTCTTAAAGCCGGCGAGGTCGAACCACCACTCGTTCGGGTAGCCGCTCATCTCGTACCTCTTGGCGCCATGCCCATAGTCCTTTTTGGCGAAGTCAGGATCATCAGGGAACCCAGCTTGAAAGGCGCCCGCCTCGACGTAGCAGACGCTGTAGTGGCCGGCCGCATGGATGGCCTGCACGACCGGCGATAGCCCGGTCGGGATACCCAGATGGCTCCCTGACGAGGTGTTGGAATCACTGAACAAGTCCGTATCCCAAACGTGCGCGCTCCCTGGTGCGGGGTAAGCCGCGCTCGTAGCGGGGAGACCCGACAAACCGGCCGCGGGAGCGTCGATTTCCCAATACCACGAGTCGTCCGTGGCTGGGAACGGTTTGTACCGCGAGTGGCCTGTCGCTCTGAGCGATTGGCCCTGTGCGGCAGCCGCAATCGGGGCGGCAAAAGCGACCATGAGTGCCACGACGGCGAGCGAGCGGTTCACTTGCAGGAGCCTTCCGTCAAGGCATCAAGACGTCCGCAGCGGCCTGAGCCCATCGTCCGCGCAAACCGACGCCCGGGGTGGCCGCAACTCCGTCGCCACTGTCGGGCCTTTGGTCCAACAGGCGGAGCATGCCCGCGTCTGTCACCAACTCGTCGCTCGGCAGGGCGCTCTCGTTGGCGGCACTGTTGATCACGCCTGCCAGAGCCCTCGCCATTTCTCCCGTTTGCCCGGGGACGGACAGGACGCATTGGGCGCATACACCCAATCGGCGCTGCGCGATCCCCTTTAGTGGGCCCGCGCAATGAGGGCATTGGGCTGTCGAGACCGAGACGGCTTTGGAGCCCGACGGCTGCCGCTCCGCTCGTTGGCCGCGCCGTTGCTGGGTCGGCGCGGCGCAACGGTCGCTCCGCTGCTTCACCGCCGTCGCGAGACGGTCCAAGAAGGGGCTCGGGTGGTTCGTCCAACCACGCGCGTTAGAGGTTGCCCAGGTGAGGTGCAGTTCGCGGCGAGCGCGAGTCACTCCGACATGGAGCAGGCGTTCCTCCTCGGCGAGCTCTGCTTCGCTCTCGGCATATGTCGAGGGCATCGCGCCATCGGTCATCCCGACGACAAAGACGATGTCCCACTCGAGGCCCTTGGCCTTATGCAAGGTGGCCAGCGTTACCCCCGATGCGCGCGGGCCGTGGGTACGAACGGCTAGCGAGTTGACCTCAGCCAGCAGTGAAGTGGCGGACGCCATCGAAGCTCCGGGTAACGCCTCAACCAGTTCGAGGAGGGCTTGTTGGGACTCCCAGCGTGCCCGAGCAGCGCCGAGGCCACTGGGCGGATTGTCACGGTTGAACCCGGCCCGAGCCAGGAGGGACGACAGCAGCTCTAAGCCGTTGAGCTCGGGTTGGGCCCGGGCTGCCCGCCCGAAGGGCACCAGCACCGCCCGCACTTCTTCACGATCGAAGAACGTAGTGTCCTCTGCGACGACGACAGCGATGTCGGCGCGGGCAAACGCCGCCTCGAAACGGGCCTGGGTGGAATTGAAGCGGTACAAGACGGCTATCTCAGACGGCGGTGTCCCAGACGAGATAGCTCGCCGGGCTGCACCTGCTACCCAGGCAGCCTCGGCCTGCTCGTTTTCAACCTGGGTGATCCTGGGCCTGGCGCCGGCGGGCCGGGTGGCTGCAAGCGGCTTTGTCTGGCCTCCTCTTGCCACCCGGTTGGCCCAGTCCAATATCTGCGGGCTGGACCGGTAGTTGCGTGTGAGGTTGAACACCTGAGCGTCCGGGTACCGCCGCGTGAAGCCGGTTAGATAGACCGGGTCGGCGCCTTTAAACGAGTAAATGGCTTGCCGGGGGTCGCCGACTACACAGACGTCGCGGCCGTCACCCAAAATCGCGTCCAGGAGACGCTGCTGGGCCGGGTCGGTGTCCTGGTACTCGTCCACCGTGACATGTGCCCAACGGTCCCGCACCGCCCCAGCGACCACTTCTTCGCCCTCGATCAATCGGGATGCGATCTCCAGCAGGTCGGCGAAGTCGACCTTGCCGATCCTGGCTTTTGCGGAGTTGAACCTTTCCCAGCAACGGAGCACCAAGGAGGGGTCGACGCCGGGACGCCGACCAGCGAGCATCGCGGCCGCCGAGTAATCCTCCAGGTTGACGAGCTGGCTACGTGCCCAGGCGGCTTCGTCCATGACGTCACGCAACTCAGCGTTGTCGGGTTCCTGACCGAGGGCGGCGCGCAGCGCCTCTCGCCACAAACGCCACTCCTCGTTGTCTGGCAAAACGACTGGTGAAGGCTCCGGCCTGCCCGTGCGTGCCCAATGGGACTTGGCGACCCACAACCCGGCGGCGTGGAAGGTGCGGGCGTCAATACCGCTCACACCCAGCCGGCTCAACCGCTCGCCCAGCTCGGCTGCGGCCTTGCGAGAATGGGTGATCGCCAAAGCGCGTCTGGGGTCCACGTCTCTGGTGGCAACGCCGTGAGCGAGACGATTGGTCACCGTGCGGGTCTTGCCGGTGCCAGCCCCGGCGATGATGCAAACCGGACCGCTCAGCGCAGTCGCAGCTGCTCGCTGCTCCTCGTCGAGCTGGTCCAGCGCTGTGGTCACAGTGCCAGTGTGCCGCGAGCCTGTGACCGAGCGAGCTTTGTGTCAGGCGTTCAACGAAGCCTCGTCCAAGTCGATCCCGACCACCCTTGCGACGCGGCTCAGGTCAGCGTCAGCGGCCAGCAGGGTTGCCTCATGTCTTCTAGCCACAGATGCGATCATGCAGTCGACCATTCCTCGAGGAGTGACACCCGCTTGGCGACAGTTCCGGTAGATGCGGGCTGCGGCATCAAAGTCGGCGGCCGCGTCGAAGCTGAGGAGGGTGAAGCGCAAAAGGAGGTTGCGTAGAACGGCCTCCCGCCCATCGGAACGAGCCCCTGCAACCACCTCCATAATTATGGGCTCGGTGACAGCCAGGGGCCCGCCGCTCGAAATGAGCTCGACGAGGCGTCTGTCTACGCTGCTGCCGGTCGCCCGGTCATATTCCACCCAGGCAGATGTGTCAGCGAGGATCACCGCACCCCTGGCCCAGCGTCGGCAGGGATCTCACCGATAGAAAGCGACCCTCGGACCGCTAGAGCTTCTTCCCGGCTCATAGGCTGCCCAGCCAGATGCCTTAGAGCGAGGTCGACGGCGTCTGTCTTGGTGCGCAGACCGTAACGTTCCATGACCGTCTGAAGGTAGCTGTCCTCGATCTCTATGTTGGTGCGCACCTTGCTCATACACCTACTCTACACGCAACGTGCAGAGTAGGTGTACCCATAACCTTTGGATCAACCTGGAAACGGGCTGGAAGGCCTGCTTAGATCCCTCTCGTGCACTTCAGGGTGCTGGGGGCGCCGATCAGCGAGCTCCCGCTTGCGCTGATCCCAACTGCCGCCGTGCCGCTGCTGTTCGCCCTGCACATCACGTCACTGTCAGCTCTGTCGGCTCTGGTAAGGGCTCCGCGGACATCGCGGTCATCCACCGCCCCGCTCACTGCCGCCACGAGATAGAAGGCGAACGACCGGCCGCTGCGGGTCTGGGTGAAGACGTGGGCACAAGCCCGCGGAGGTTCTCTTCAATGGCGGGCCGAGCTCGCGCACGAACGTTGCGCCAAGAGGAGCGGGCCGTTGCAGTTTGAAGGAACTCGCCAGGAACTCAACAGACTGGGCGACCTCCGCGCTGATGGCTCCAGCACCTAAGTTGTCGTAGACAAACGGATCGGACCGCTGATGCCCAGACATTTCGGCTACGCCATCGACAAGCGTTACCTGCCTGTGCTGGTGCCCTTTGGCCTCCGACCCGCGAAGGACGGCGTCACGCTCACCGATGACGGTTCCTTTGTCGCAACCTTCGGCTTTTTCAAGTTTGCAACACCGCTCGCGAACATCACCGGCGCCCATATCACTCGGAAATACCGCTGGTGGACAGCGTTCGGTGTGCGAGGGTCACGTGTTGATGACGGGCTGAGCTTTGGGACGAACCACGACGGAGGCGTGTGCGTGCACTTCGCCGAGAAGGTGCCGTCGAAACTTCGACGGAGCGGTCACTCCGCGCTCACCGTGACCGTTGCCGACCTGGAGGGACTGACGACAGCCTTAGGCGGTGACCACGCCGAGCCACCCACTACGACTTAGTCGCCGGCTTGTCGCAGGGGCTATTTGCTCTTCTGTTGCTGCCTAATCGCCCGGATGTGCCGATCAAGACAGGAGTCATGGCGACTGCCGCCAACAAGGAAACACAGGCCGTTGTCGACCAGGAACGAGGTCGCTTCTCGAGCCGTTATGGCGCCGGTGGTATCTGAGCTGGCGCTGGAGGCGCTCCGCACACCTCGGCCGCTGCCGAGTAGCCGGGCTCCTCGGCGACCGATACGGGCATCATGACGCCACCCTGCGAGCTCGGGTCGGGGAAGCCCACGACCCCATGCGCGCGCATGCACTTCGCCATTGCGAGCATTTGCTCCATGTGCTGCTGGTTCTCCGCCGCCGTCGGTATCCACCCGCCGGCAAGCGCATATTTGTGGCAAGCACCGTTCTCGTACTTCTGGACGACCTGTTTCGTGTAGCCCAGGTTGTTCAGTTCCCCTGCCGAGTATGGCGGGTCGGGGAAGTGCTTGAGCCCTTCTTTGCGCAGACAGGCTGCGAACTCGGTCGACGCCGCCGTTTGCGCGGCACTCGGCACGGAAGTAACTGGCGCGGCGACCACAGGTTGGCTCGTGGACGTCGACCGCGAGCCGACGCTGGCGACACCGGGAGCGGCGGGCCCGTGGCCGCAAGCTGTAACAAGGGCCGCCAGAAAGAGCAGAGCTACGACCGGGGCGGCCCGTTTCCTCGTCGAGGCTGTGACTGCCATTCGGTCCATTTGTATTCTCTCCGCGGTAACACGGGCATAACTTCGCTCACTTGAGCCGCCTTGTGTCCCGTGCCCAGCGCTCGACGTCGCGTCTCCAGATCCGGCCGCCTGTTGCCAACCTCAGCGGCGACGACCCCAGCACGACGCTGCGGTCACCCTGTCAGTGTGCCGGCGAGGCTGTGACGGAGAGCGTTTCAGGGCGGCCCTGCCAACATCCCGCCGTCGACGACGATGGTCTGGCCCGTGACGTAACTCGACTCAGGCGAGAGGAGGAAGCTGATCAGGGCGGCCACTTCCTCAGGCTGGCCCTGACGTCTGACCGGGATCCTTCCCTCCAGGGCCGAACGGGTTTCGGGCCCGTCGCCTACCCGGGCCCAGTAAGGGTCGTTGAAGGGTGTGTCCACCCATCCGGGGGCGACACAGTTGACCCGGACCTCGCTGTCGGCGAAACCCAGCGCCAGCGACCGGACCATGGCGATCATGCCCCCTTTGGAGGCGGCGTATGCGACGGTGCCGACGCCTCCTTGCAGGCCTGAGGTCGAGCCCACCAACACGATGCGCCCGGCCGGCGACCGTCGCAGCGCGCCGCCTGCCGCTTGGGCCAGAAGGTACGGTGCGCGCAGGTTGACGGCCATCGTGCGCTCCCACTGTTCCAGGGACAGGTCTTCTAGCCTGGCCTCGACCAGGTACCCCGCACATACGACCAGGCAGTCCAGTCCGCCAAACCGCTCCAGTGCGGCCGAAACGGCTAGCCCGGGGCCATCGACGGTGCCGAGGTCGGCCCGGAACGCCCACCCCGTGCCGCTTAGGGACGACAAGTGCGCCACGGCTTCTTTCGCCCCCTCGAGGTTGATGTCGGCCACCATCACATCGTCACCCCGTTCTCTGAGCCGGCGCAGAGTGGCCCGGCCAATCCCGGTGGCGCCGCCGGCGATCAATGCGGTTGTCAAAGCACCTCCTCCTCACGTTGGTAGCCCCCGGGGCCCTGCGGGCTCCTCACAACAGCTTGCACCGCCGAGGCAGGGTGGGTAGCATCCATGTTAGGCAGTAAGACAGCAAGGCAGGTTGGGAGCGACGAGCAGAGGGCATCCTCTTTGCCCACCTTATTACCAGCCCAGCCCTGCCTACTGCCCGAACAACGCAGATAAAGCGACAGGAAAGCAGGGGTAATGGCAGAGCTCGATTCGGGGCCGGTGGTCGTCAAGTACCGGGACATGGAGCGGCGGACCTGGGGCGACGAAGAATCCGGACGGCTGCCCGACTGGTTTTACGCCGACAACGTCAAGCTCAGCTTGAACATTGTTGGGATGGCACCAAACGGGGCCGTCCTCCACTCCCCCCAAAACCCGAGCATATTCGGTGCGGACGAGCTTTTTTACGTCCTCGAGGGCATGATGGTCCAGTCCAACCCGGCCACGGGCGAAGTCCTGATTGTCAAGCCGGGCGAAGCGACCTATTTCCACAAGGACACCTGGCACCACCAGTGGAACTATTCCAACCACCAGTTGAAGATGTTGGAGTTCTTCCAGCCCGCTCCGAAGGCCGGCACCGGCGGCACGTACGCTCGCTCCCACCCGAACATCACGGAGTACCACCACAAGCGGGACGACCTGCTAGGCCAGTGGCCCGCGGCCCGCGAGAAGCTGGAAGCCGAACGCACTATGTGGCACATCGGCGAAAATGACATACTTTGGCGCCTGGAGGGCCGAGTCCGGGGCCGCGAGCTGCTTGTCGGCATCATGCTGTCGACCGAGCACGTGACGGTCGGCAAAATCAGTTTCCTGGGCGGTCAGCGCAGCTCCGTGTTCACCCATAAGGGTGACAAGGTTCTGGTCTTGGAGGAGGGCAACCTGCATATCGAGTTCCCGGCGACCAAGACCTGGGTGGAGCTGGAGCCGATGGACGGGTGCCGCATCCCCGAGGGCGTGCCCCATTCCTTCTATAACATGTCGCACGAGCCGGCACGGTGCGTATTTTCGGTGGCCCCCGACTACCTCCCAGGCTGTGAGGACTGAGGGCCGATGACACCCACGGTTGGCGGCCCTCAGCGTGCGGCCGTCCTGGTGACCGACGGCTATTTGGACCTGGAGTTCTGGTACCCGGTCCTACGCTTTCGGGAGGCCGGCGTAGACGTGGCGATCCTAGGACCGGAAGCAGACAGCACTTTCTACAGCACCCTGGGTTACCCCGTGGTGCCCGACAAGAGCACGTCGGAGGCCGCTGAGAACTGCGATCTGGTGGTCATCCCGGGTGGCGCGGCAGCGGAGCGGTTGGCCGGGGACGAGGGCGCCCTCGCCCTCCTCTCCTCCCTGGCCGGGGCTGGGGCCAGGGTGGTCACCATAGGCAAGGGGGCACTTGTCGCTGCGGCGGCCAACGTGCCCGTTGAGGCGCAGTGCCAGGATGCTGATGGCTTGCCTCAATTGTTCCGTACGCTACTGGGAGCTGACTAGATGTCCCCAACCGGGCATCAGTGAGCACTAACCGAAGGAGCCCGGAGTGAAGCTCGGTGAGGCGCGCATCGCGGTACTGGCCGAGAACCAGTACCAGGAACTGGAGCTGTGGTACCCAGTCCTCCGGTTCCGGGAAGGGGGGGCCGATGTCGTTGTCGTTGGCCCCAAGACGGCGCAGATGTACTCCAGCAAGTTGGGCATACCCGTCGTCAGCGACGTGGCCGCGGCGGCATTGGCCCCCGATGATATAGACGTGCTCGTCATCCCCGGAGGTTTTGCCCCCGAGGCCATGCGCAAAAGCGCAGACGTCATCGACCTAGTGCGCAAGGTCCACGATGGAGGCGGCATCGTCGCCGCTATCTGCCACGCTGGGTGGGTCCTGGCCTCCGCTGGCATCGCCAAAGGACGCCAGCTCACATGCGTCCCGGTGATCCGGGACGACGTCCTGGCGGCTGGGGCCGAATACATCGACAAGCCCGTCGTCCGGGACGGCAACCTCATCACCTCCCGCCTGCCCAACGACGTCCCCGTTTTTTGTGCCGAGATCATAAGGGCGATTTCGGAGTTGGACGCGCACCGGGGATCTGGTGCCACCTGGCCCGCCCCCGGCCCTCGAGCGTCGGCCGCTTATGACGTGCCAGCACGCCTGGTTCAAGCCCCGGCCGGCCGGGCCACGGCCAACTACACCACCACATCGGCGCTCGTCGGGTCGTAAGGGACGAGACCGGAGTGGCAGGTACGACGGCCGGGGCGTTGCTCCAGCTGTCGCGCGTCAATCAGGACAGCGCGGCCGACCTGGTCCGGTGCCAACTCATCGAGATGATCGAGTCGGAACGCATCGCTATCGGGCAACGTCTGCCGGCCGAAACGGAGCTCGCCGCCGCCTTCGGGGTGAGCCGGCCCGTCGTGCGCGAGGCCCTCGTCAGCCTACGGATCTTGGGCTTGACCTCAGCCCGCCCCGGGCGCGGTACCTTCGTAGCTTCCAACCGGATCAGAATGCCCCTGTCGTTTGGAGGGAACTCCCCCGAGCAGTTGCACGAGGTGCGGCGCTATCTCGAGGTCCCCTGCGCGGGGCTGGCCGCCCGTCGACGGGACAACAAGGACCTGGCCGAGCTCGGCCGCTTGGTGGACGAGTTCGAAGCCGAGGCTGACCCGGCCCGCCGGGTACGGGTGGACTCCCACTTTCATGTTTGCGTAGCCCGTGCCACAGGCAACCCGCTTTTCGCCCGGCTGGTCGAGGACCTCCGCAGCGCGGTCGAGGAGCAGTCCCTGGCCGTGTCCCTTGTCCCCGGGCGGCGTGCGGCGGCTACCCAGGAACATCGGGAACTCTTCGAGGCCATCCGCCGCTCTGATAGCGAGACGGCCGAAAGCGTGATGTCGGCCCATCTGGAACACTTAGGGCAGTCCATGGCGAAGCTGGTTGACGGCCGTGGGAAAGCAAGGAAAAACGGGGGGTCAACGGCAAGCATCGACGGTCGCATCCCCTCCCGGGCGTCCCGGGCGAAAGCGAGGCACCAATGAAGGTCATAAGGACGGTGACGGGCGATGTCCCGGCCGACACCAACGGCATCACCCTGACCCACGAGCACCTTCTCTACGCCTACCCGGGGGCCGATCTGGACCATCGCGCTGCTTTCGATTTCGACGAGATCGTGGGTCGGGTAGCCAGGGACCTCAGCGAGGCCAAAGAGGAACATGGGGTAGGGACCGTTGTGGAGATGACCCCGGCGGAGGTGTACCGCCATCCCCCTTTGATGAAGGCCGCCGCCGAGCGCAGTGGGGTCAATGTCGTCGCCGTCACCGGGTTTTTCCCCCAGTCGATGGGCCTCCCTTACTACTGGAGGCGCCAGACGGTCGAGGAGATCGCGGAGTTTTTCATTACCGACCTTCGCGTCGGCATGATGTGGTCGGGCCAACAGACAAATATCAAGGCGGGCGCGGTCAAGATCGCCACCGGTGGCGAAGGGGTGGCGACGGCACCGTCCCCGGCGGGACCGGACGGCCTGCGGATCACCCCCATCGAACAGCGGGTGGTACGGGCCGCCGCCCGCGCTCAGCGCGAAATCGGGTGCTTGGTCAACACTCACACCGACCCTAATGACTACGCGGTGACCAACCCGGGCGTGGAGCAACTGGACTTGCTGGAGGACGAGGGGGCCGACCTGTCCCGGGTCATCGTCGGTCATGCCTTCATCCAGAACACGGGGCTGCACCAGCTGTACGAGATAGTAGAGCGCGGCGCCACCCTCAATATCGACCATGTCGGCATCCCCTGGAAACACGGCAGCACGGACGAATTGGACGGGATATTGGCTGAACAAGTGTTGCAGCTCGTTCAGAGCGGGTATGCCGACCAGATCACCTTCTCATACGACCGCTGGTTCTATAACCCTCGGGCCCGGGTCACCGACCTTGACCCGGAGTTCCTCAATGCCCGCGTACCGGTCGGCTACATGTTCGACTCGTTCGTCCCGCGCCTGCTCAAAATGGGCATCGATAAAGATGTCATCGACAGGATCCTTGTCCATAACCCGAGGCGACTATTGGCCCTTGATGTTTGACGGCGCGGTGGGCAGAAGCTCCCTCCCGGGACGGGCCCCAGGCCCCAGCTCCTGGCGTCTGTCGCCCCCGCCAGTGGTCAGTCGCCCTCAGCCTTTGCCTTATGAGCTTCGCTCCTCCTAGAGGGCCGACAACCGCCCGGTTGGCAACGGGAGCCGCTGGCGCCTACCTCCTGCTCGGGTTGCCGGACGGCATGCTCGGTGTGGCATGGCCCGCCTCCGTCCTGCTCGTGCTCCAGCAGATCGCTGCGGTTCCCTGGGTCTCTGCCAGGCAGCCGGCATGAAGCCCGTAATAGCCATCGACTGGGGCGGGACTTGGATCCGGGCTGCAGTGGTCGAGGGGGGCGTGATAACCGTCGGCCCCCACCGGGCCCGCAAACCGGACGACCTGGGTGGGCAGCTCGGAATAGTGGCGGCCCTGGTCGGCCGTTTGACCAAGGAGTCGGGTGGACCGGTGTCTGGCGTCGGGGTGGGCGTGGGTGGGATCGTCCGTCATGATGGACTGGTCATTTCGTCATCGAACATCGGTTTGAGCGGCGTTGACCTCCGCTCCGAGCTCACCACGCGGCTGCACCAAGAAGTCTTCGTTGTCAACGATGTCCAGGCCGCGGCACTGGCCGAGGCGGCCGGTGCCCCTCCCGGTAGCACCGTAGTATTGCTCATGGTGGGCACGGGTGTAGGGGGCGCCATCGTGCACGACGGCCACCTAGTACGGGGGCGGGGTGCGGCCGGCGACTTCGGGCACACGGTAATTGCAGTGGGCGGCCCCAGGTGCGTCTGCGGCGGGACAGGCTGCCTCGAGCAGCTGGTATCGGGACGCGTGTTCGACGACGCGGCGCGGCGTTTGGCCACGAGCGGCGGTTCTTCGCAGCTGGCCGCCTTAGAACGACAAAGGGCGGTGCACGGGGGTGACCTCGACGCGGCCGCCAGGGCCGGGGACCCCGAGGCCCGGCTCTTGCTGAGCGACGCGGCGATAGCCCTCGCCGGCGGTTTACGGGCCATAGCGGCGGCTTCGGACCCCGACCGTGTCGTGCTGGGGGGAGGCGCCCTTCACCCTGAGACTTACTTTCGCAGCCTGGTTGACGCGGCGTGGGAGGAGCAAAGGCCTCGGTGGACGGCCCTTGAGATTTGCAGTGCCCGCTGGGGGGACGAGGCAGGGCTTTTGGGGGTGGGCCAATTGTTCGGGAGCGTCCCTGAAGGCAACCCCAAGCCTCCGGGCTAGTGAACACCGCCGCCGGCCCCCGGTACATAGTGGCGGACCGCCTACTGCTCGGCGGTGTGCCTTCGGCGGAGTTCGACGGTGTCGAGGTGGACGGCAGCCTTATTTTGGCCTTGGTCCGCCGCGGCACCGCCCTGCCGGTAGGCCGGGTCGTCCACTACCCCGGGGCCACCATTTTACCTGGGGTCGTGGACGCCCATACCCATATCTGCATGGCCCAGGGCGAGGACCTTTCCCAACCCGTCACTGAGGAGTTGCTCGCCTCTTCAGTCGAGCAGGGCCTGCTATCGGCTGAAGGGATGCTTGCCACCGGAGTGACCACGGCTCGCGACCTGGGTGCCCGCGGCCGGGCCGCTCAGCTGGTCAGGAGCTCGCTCACTGGTCGTAACGGCCCACGGTTGGTGGTCTCCGGTCGCCCCATCACGAGCCCCGACGGCCATTTCGCGTCCTTCGGCATCACTGCCCGAGGCCCTCGTGAGGCAGCGCAGGCCGTCGATACGCTCGCCGAGGAGGGTGTCGACCTCGTAAAGCTGGTGCTAACCGGTGGGAACTTGACGCCCGGTACTGACCCCAGCAGCGCCCAGTTCACCCTCGACGAGGTTAGGGCGGTCACTAAACGTGCGAGAGCGCACCGCCTGCGCGTGGCTGCCCACGCCCATGGCCTGGCCGGCATCGAGCTGGCGGTGGAGGCCGGCGTCGACACGATCGAGCACTGCAGCTGGGCCACGGCTGAGAGCTTTCCCGGCGAACCCGTGCGCCTCCTGGTGGACAAGATTGTCGAGCAGGGCATAACTGTCGTGGTGGCCGGCCCATTACCGCTGGACTTGGCCGGGGGCTACTCGAGCCCGTCGCCGGGCTCGTTGGCCCCGATTGCCGGCCGCGTCCTCAAGGCTTGGGCCAATGCCGCCACACTCATCGAGGCGGGAGCACAGGTGGCCCTGGGGACGGACTCGCTGTTCGGCCAGTTCCCGGGATTTCAGGACCTCATAGTTAGGGCCGAAGCCCTGGTCGCCCACGGCAGCTGGGACCCGGCCCGGGTGGTCGAGCTTATGACCGAGGGCGGGGCGGCCGCTTTGGGTTTGTCCAGATCCATCGGTCGGTTGGAAGCGGGCTGGCAAGCGGACCTCCTCGTGGTGGGAGGCGACCCTTCCACTGATATCCAGTGCCTGCGCCGGGCCTATGCCGTCTATAAAGACGGCCAATTGGTGTCGGGCAGCCTGCCCGGAGGAGAGGCCGACGACCGCAATCTCCGGAGGTAGCTCCTGGGTTGTCTGGGCGGGGGGCTTGCCTACCCTTCCGTGACCGCGTAACATCACGACAGCGGTCAGACTGCAAGGCAGCCGGTCAGCTAGATGGCCACCGGTGCTCGCCGCTGAGAGTGGGAGGAGCCTTATGACCACGCAAAATATCGGGTCGGTGCCCCAAGGCGTTGACCGGCACCGTTTTTCTCGTCGAGACTTCCTCAGGGGCGGGATGGCGTTGGGCGCTTTCGGCGCCGCGGCGCCCTACCTCTTGGGCGGCACGGCCGAGGCCACAGGCCGTTTACTGGCGGCCGCCGCGGGCAGCATCAAGGGCACCATTGACTTCCTGTCGTGGGACGCCTACGACCTCCGGTTCCCGCTGATGGACCAATGGCGTAAGCAAAACGGGATCGGCATGAACTCGACTTACATCAGCGACTATCCCGAGATCCCGGCGAAGCTCACCTCGCCAGCCTCACGCGGGCTCTACAACCTGGCAACGTATGGGGCGCAGTACGGGCAAGAGTGGAAAGAGCTCGGGATATTGACACCCCTCGACATGACCAAGATCCCCAACTACGCCAACTCCCTCGCCTACTTCAAGAGCGGCACCACGTGGGAACGCTACTGGAACTTCGACGGGCACCAGTGGGGCATCCCCTTTACGTGGAGTTATGCCACCAACAACTACAACTCGTCCAAGATCGGGCCGCCCAAGACGACCGCCGATTTTCTGAAGCCTGAGTTCAAGAGGAAGTTCGCCCTAAACGACGATTACCAGGGTGAGATCCTGCTGGCCGCCCAGGTGCTCAAGATAGCCAATCAGAAAGGGCTGTTCACTCCGGCCCAACTTAAACAGATCGTCAACTTCCTCAACGAACTCAAGAAGAATGCTCTGCTGATCGCTCCAAGCAACGGCGACATCGCCAACCTCTTCGCTAGCGGCGAGATCGTCGCCTGCGTCGACGGGTTCCTCGGGATGCAAGAGCTCGTAGCGCAAAAGGGGGTCACCTCCATCAGAAGCGTCGTCCCTGCTGAGGGTAGTTTCTCTTTCGTTGACAGTTTCTTCATACCGGCCGGCTCCAACGACACCGACTCCGTTTACGCCTTCATAAATGAGTCGCTCGCCCCCCCTATGCAGGCGCAGGAATCGGGGTACCTCCAGGCCGGGGTCACCACGGTCAACGGGGTTGCCGCTCTGTCCGCCGCCAACAAGGCGGCTTACCAACCGAGCAACGTGGCGGCTCTGTTCGCCACGGCCCCACTATTCGACCTGCCTACCAACCCGCCCAAGGGCTATACCTCAATAGCCGATTGGGAGAATGCCTGGGAGAGCGTCAAAGCGTCGTGAGCCTAGCGGCCTCGCTCGCAGCTGAGGCTCCGGCGCGAGGCCGCCGTCGTCGTCCGTACGCTCTGCTCGCCCTCCTCCCGGTCGGCGCGGTGATCTGTCTTGGTTTCGTCGTCCCCTTAGCGATGCTGGTGGTCCAGAGCTTCCACGCCCCCCATGGTTTCGGGCTGTTGCCCAGCTCGGCTTTCAGCGTCAGCTCATACACACAAGTCCTTAGCTCTTCGGTCTACCGCACCCTGGCCCTCAACACCCTGGAGATTGCCGGGTTTGGGACTCTGCTCACGACGGTCATGACTTTCCCCGTCGCCTATTTCATCCGGTTCCGGTTGAAGCGGGCGCAGAACCTGGCCTTGTTGCTGACACTGGTCCTGCTTTTCGCTGGCTACATCGTGAAGGTCTATACCTGGCGCGTCATCCTGGGGAACTATGGGGTCCTCAACTCCATTCTGACCTCGCTCGGCGTGATCCACCACCCCCTGGGTATCCTGCTGTTCAGCAAGTTGGCCGTTTTCATCGTGGTCACCTACCTGTCCCTCCCCGTCGCCATCCTCATCCTGGTGGGCGCTCTGCAAAACGCTGACCCGGCCCTAGTCGAAAGTGCTCGGGACCTCGGCGCCGGAGGCGTACGCGCTGTCGTGTCGGTCCTCGTGCCCGTGGCCATGCCGGGCATCGTGGCCAGCCTGGCGTATGGGTTTGTCGCCATCGCCGGGGATTACGTGACGCCCCAGCTTGTAGGCGGGCCCTCGGGACAGATGATCGGTGTCTCGGTCTACGACCAATTTGTCAACGTGGGCAACCCGCCCGGCGGCAGTGCCCTCACACTTCTAATGCTCTTGGTTTTTGTCGTGGTCTATGGCCTGCTCCGGCTGCTGGAACGCCGGTTCGACACGCGGTAGGAGCCGGAGCGCAAATGGCCAACATGCTTTCCCTGGGAGCCGTCCCCTGATGCGCAGACGCCGTATCGGTGCCCTGGAGCTGTACGTGGGGGCGATGTTCATCGTGATGTTCTTCCCTCTGGTGGTCCTGGTCTTGTTCTCCTTCGTCAAGTCGGGCGACATGCGGTTCCCCATAACCGGGTTTACTCTGTCTTGGTACCGCGAGGTCTTCTCCGACTCCAGCGTCCTGGACGGGATCCTCAACAGTCTTGAAGTAGGGATCTTCGCCGGGCTCATCGTCACCTGCATTGTCACTCCTGCCGTTCTCCTGCTGAGCCGGGGGCGACTTCGGTGGGCGGGGGGGGTGGCCGCCGTCCTCATCGCCCCAGCCGCGTTGCCTGGGATCGTCATCGGCGTCTCCCTTCTCAACCTCTTCGGTGACTTACGGATGACGCTGTCGCTCGTGACGGTGACCGTGGGCCATGTCATTTACTGCATCCCGTTCTTCTACCTGATCCTCAATGCTCGTCTCAAGAACTTTGACCGCCATCTCGAGGAGGCCGCTATGGACCTGGGCGCCGGGCCGTGGCAACGCTTCCGACGCTTGGTGCTGCCACTTACTGCGCCCGCCATCCTCGGGGCGACCATGGTCGTGCTCGCCCTCTCATGGGACGAGTTCCAGATCACTTTCTTCACTATCGGCGACCGCAGTACGCTCCCACTCGTGATCTGGTCTAGAGCGCGACGCGTCATCGACCCTTCGGTAAACGCCATCGGGACCCTGATGATCGCCGGGTCACTGCTGATTGTCCTGCTCACTCGCCGGCTCATCGTGGAAAGCTATTCGTGAGCCAGGTCGGTACGGGGGCGCCCCCTTCGCTTCCCGTAGCTCAGCCCAGCACTAGGACGGGAGCGACGACCCCCGTGGCCGCCGTGGAACTGCGGGGCCTTGAAAAGCGCTTCGCGACTCAGGTGGCTGTGTACCCGCTGGACCTGACGGTGGCCGCCGGGGAGTTCCTGACCCTCCTGGGCCCGAGCGGGTGTGGCAAGACGACTCTGCTGCGCATGATCGCCGGTTTAGAAGTGCCAAGTGGCGGGCGGGTCCACGTCTTCGGCCAGGACATCACCGATCGCCCGCCAAACAAGCGGCCCCTCAACTTGGTGTTCCAGCGGGCCACCCTGTTCCCTCACTTGAATGTTGCCGACAACATCGCGTTCGGCCCAAAGCTGCGCCGGGCCAGCCGCGAAGAAGTCTCGCAAAAACAGGAGGCGATGCTGGAGCTGGTGGACCTGGCCGGATACGGCTCCCGGCGGGTGAGCGAGCTTTCAGGGGGTCAGGCCCAACGAGTGGCCTTGGCCCGCGCACTGGTCAACAAGCCCAGGGTCCTCCTGCTGGACGAACCCCTATCCGCACTGGACTTGGCCGTGCGCAGGCAATTACAGCGCAAGCTAAAGGAGATCCACCGGACCTTGGGCACCACGTTCGTATACGTAACCCATGACCAAGAAGAGGCCCTGAGCATGTCCGACCGAGTGGCCGTGATGCGGGGAGGGCGCATCCAGCAACTCGGTACCCCGAAGGAGATCTACCAAGGCCCGTGCTCGGGGTTTGTCGCCCGCTTCCTTGGCCTCGGCAACGTTTTGGACAGCACCGTCATCGCCGTCCATCCTGATGAGCTCGAGCTCGGCGCCGGCGCCTTGCGGGTCGTCGTCGAGCGCATACCGTCTCCCACCTCTCCTGGTGACCGGTTTAGCATTGTGGTCCGCCCCGACATGATCGAGCTGCGCCCCTCCAGCGGGGCGGCTGTGTCGGGGGCTAACACGCTCAGTGGGACCGTCTCGGACGTCAGGTTTGGCGGCTCGGTGGTGCACTACAGCATCGCGGGCTTAGAGCGGGACTGGCAGGTCAGCCTACCCGCCGGTGAGGACCGTAACTACCAAGTCGGCAGCGTCGTCGACCTTTCCTGGCCTCGTTCCGCCGGTGTGGTCATGGCGCCGGAGTAACCGACTGCTAGCACATCGGCCGGGGCCCCGACTGCCAGACGCCCGCCAGTTTGGACTGGCAGTAGGCACCTAGCGCCTTGTAGGTGCGCTTCTCCCGGTTCAGGTGGAATCGTTGCTAATTTCCCGTGGGTGCACCGCAACTCACGACGCCTGGTCTGGGCCCGGCGACGCCTCGATCCGGCGCTTGGTCGCCCTGCCCGATCGCGTCGGGAGCACCTCCCGCTCGCGCGTTCCCGGTTGGGCGTGCCGTTGATCCCCGGACTGGCCCTTCTAGTCGTCTCCGTCGCGCCGGCGTCGGCCGACCGGCTCGCTGAAGGCAAACCCTCCGCGACTTCTGTGACGGAGATCCACTGCGCCTTCGTCGATCCCTCGCGGTCAGTGCCCGACTACGCGACCCAACCTCCGTCGATCGGCTCCAAGGTTCGCTCACTACCGACCACCGTCTGGCTCCCGCCGAACGCATCCCCGGACCACCTCCTACCGCTCGTCCTTTTTGCGGCCGGCTACGACTCCTACCCCAGCGTCTACGCTCCGCTGCTGAGCGCGTGGGCGCAAGCGGGCTTCATTGTCGCAGCGCCGACTTTCCCCGATGAGAACCCAGCAGCGGTCGCCGCTCAGGGGACCAACACCGAAGGCGACCTGGCAAATGAGCCAGCGGACCTCGCATACGTCGGTCACGCCCTCGAGGATGCATCGACGCGACACATCGCCGCCTGTCCGGGAGTGTTCGAGATGATCGAACCGCACGTTGTCGCCGTCGCTGGACACTCAGACGGCGCCAGCGCGGCAGCGCTCTTCGCGTTCGGCACCGGCTCGGATCCACAGGGCGTGCCATTGTCGGTGCTCCGCGCCGACTTCTCGCTGCGAGCGGCGATGATCTTCTCAGGCTCAGAAGTCGCGCCCGCCACTTACGGCGCTCCCGACCCCCGGCTGCCACTCCTCACGGTGCAAAGCGCCGATGATCACTGCAACCCTGAGATCGACGCCGTCGACCTCTACCGCGCGACGCATGTAAACGAACGCTTCTTCCTGCTCCTGCGGACCGCGCAACATCGATCACCCTTCGACGGGACCGACGAGCAGGCCTTTGATCTGGTGACCACCACGTCAATCCGGTTTCTGCGCCTCTCACTGCGAGACGCACACATAGGGGCCGGGTTCGTCGCGTACGGCGACCGGGATCCCACGGTTGGGACCATCTACTTGAACCCGCCGACCACGCCGGTGCTTTCGGAGGACTGCGGTCTGAGCTGAGGCTTTTGCCTTCCCGCCAGGACAAACCCGCTGCCTCTGAGCTGGATCTCTTGGTGGAGGCGAGGAGAATCGAACTCCCGAACCTCTTGCATGCCATTTTCGTACGAGTCGTGAAGCGTAGCGCGGCCAGGCGAGTTTGGGCAGGTCAGGATAGGTGCTCCCCTCCCCTGTGGGGAGGCTGGTCGCGTCCAACGGGGTTAGCACGGCAGCGTTACGTTGACAAATCCGTTGACGAGGGGGAGGGTTACTTCCCTTGTCGGCGAGGGCAAGGCGCTAGGTCCCGACTAGGCCACTTTTGATGCGTGCTAGCGCCTTACGCATCTCGTCCGCTCCAGGCCCTTTGCTGACGTTTTCGACCGCCTTACGAACCTCGTCCTCTCCAGCTGTCACGTGGTAAACCCAAAAGATTTGGTTCCCAGCCGAACGGTATGACCCGGCCGGAGTCTCGCAAATGAAACTACGACCTGCGCCGCCTCCGCCTCCACGGCCTGATCGAACGCCACGCGGGGACCAACTCCTACCGCATTACGCTCGAAGGGATCCGCGTCGCCATCCTCTACACCAAGCTCCACGCCCGGCTTTCCCGCCCCTACTCGATGCCGACACACCACCAGCACCGATCGAGACCCGTCGCGTCTTGGCAACTATCGAACGGGCCCTTGGCGAGTACACGGCCAACGCCCGATCCGGGACGGCAGCCTGAAACTTGTCACAAAATCCACAGACCGGTGGACTAAAAGGATCGAGCCGGTCGCGCTTATTTCACGGGCGTTATTTTCCGGACAGATCCTTTTCGTCCCCCGAACGCGGGTGCCCTGGAGTTGGACTTACGCTCGTAGATGGCCCGGTTGTCGAGGACAAAGGCAGTTGTCATGGCGACCGGATTTGGACAAACCGGTCGCCTGGCCAAAGCTGCAGTGGCCCTAGCCCTGGATCTTCCACATCGCGAGTTTCACCATGGCCTGGACGTCTCCGGTAATGGGTGTCCCCAGGCCGCCGTAGACCATGAGCATCACGGCATGTCCCTTCAGGACAACGACGAAGTCCAGCACTACCCGGAAACCGTCGAGCGACCCGGTGGCTTGATAGGCCGTAGAGTCGCCCTGGACCCAAGCGAAGCTTATCGGCTTCACTTTGAGTTGGAAGGTCTGGCCGCTGTAACTATCGCTGAACCGGTGGCAGTTCGCCAGGAGCGCGGTAGCGGCCTGCCAATCGTTCTTGGCGACTGCCTCTGTGGCCCAAGAAGCAACAACTTCGGTCATGTGGAGGGAAATGCCTTGGGCGAAGTCCGCTTCGCCCAACGAGCCGGAGTGCTTCGTGGTCAGGTTGTCCGCCGAGCAAAAAATAGACGACGACGAAGGCGGTTGCAGGACCCACCCCACTTTCTTGGGCATGTTCGAGAGGTTGAGGAGCCATCCGTGGACGTTGGGGGCTTTGGGGCTGGCGCTGGCCGGCGCCGCCAGGGTGACGAGGGCGAGGCTGAGGGCGGCGAGGGTGGCGAGGAGCTTCTTCATTTACGTCCTTCCGAGGACAGTAGGGTACGGCCCTGCTGGGGCTGATTTTGGATGAGTTCTTCGAGAGCTGTGGGGGTGAGTGGGCGGGCGAGGAGGAATCCTTGGCCGCTATCGCATTGTTGTTGGAGGAGGCTGAGGAGTTGGGTCGGTTCTTCGATGCCTTCGGCGAGGGTTTCGACGCCGAGGGTTTTGCCGAGTTGGATCATGGTGTGGATGAGGGCGGCGGATTCGGAGTTGTGGGCGAGCCCGCTGATGAAGGTCCGGTCGATTTTCAAGGCGTCGACGGGGAACTGTTGGAGGTGGCCGAGCGAGGAGTAGCCGGTGCCGAAGTCGTCAATGGCGATGCGCACGCCGAGTGCCTTGAGGGCGGAGAGCACGCGGGCGCTGGCGGTGGCGTCGCGCATCAGCATCGTCTCGGTGATTTCGAGGGTGAGCAGTCCCGGTTCGAGCCCGCTGCTCTCGAGTGCGTCGCGTACGTCGCCGGGCAGGTCCACGTCGCTGTCGAGTTGGCGGCCGCTCACGTTGACGGACATACCGAGCCGGTGGCCGCGTCTCTGCCATTCCGCGGCTTGGCGGCAGGCTTCGATGAGCACCCAGCGGCCGATGGGGACGATGAGTGAGGTGTCCTCGGCCAGGGGGATGAAGTCGTCGGGCATGACTAGTCCTCGGCGGGGGTGTTGCCAGCGGATGAGGGCTTCGACGCCGGTGATGGTGTTGGCTTGGAGGTCGAAGACGGGCTGGTAGGCCAGGAAGAACTGGTCGGAGCTCACGGCGTCGCGCAGGTCGTTTTCGACCTCGAGGCGTTGCTCGATGACGGTGTGCATCTCGGGGGCGAAGATGACGTAGCGATCTTTGCCGGCGCCTTTGGCTTCGTAGAGAGCCACATCGGCGTCGCGGAGCAGTTCATCGGCGCTGTCTCGCAGCCCGACGGCGATGCCGATGCTGGCCCGGGCGTGCACGGCGCGGGGGGTTGGGCCGGGCAGGGCGAACGGTGGGGCGAGCACGGCGCGGATGCGCTCAGCGATGACCTCGGGGTCCGAGGAGTCGCCGTCAACGACGATGACGAACTCGTCGCCGCCGAGGCGCCCCACGGTGTCGCTGTCTCGCAAAAGTCCGGTGAGGCGGGCCGATACCGCGGTGAGCAGTTGGTCGCCGGCGGGGTGGCCGAAGGTGTCGTTGATGTTCTTGAACCCGTCGAGGTCCAAGAACATCACCGCCATGGTGCTGTGGTTGCGGCGGGAGCGGGCCAATGCCTGCTCGACTCGGTCGAGGATCAAGGCCCGGTTCGGCAGTCCGGTCAGGGCGTCATGGAACGCTTGGTGTTGTAGCTGGTCGGTCTTTTGGGTGACCAGCCGCCGGGCCCGGGCCCGCCCGGTGGCCAGCACGTAGACCAGCAGGCCCAACAGGACGCTGACCATCAGCCCGGCCAGCAGCGCCACCAGCGCCCCGCTGTCAGAGAGCACGCCGGCGGCGGTCGCAGGGCCCGACACTGTGGCCGTCCACCCGTTCCCCACGTCTGTGGTGATCGACTGGGCGCCGACGGGCGGGCGGCCGGCGCCGAAGGTCGCCACCGAGGAGCCCAAGCGGTGACGCAGCGTCACCGCGTCGCCGTGGTGGCCCTGTAGGGCCCGGTCCAACACCACCGTCGGGTCCGCAATCGTGCCGATGAACCCGATCAGTGTGGCCCGGCGCGCCGCCACGGTGGCGGGAACGGGCCCGCCCGCGTAGATGGGTGTCTCCACCACGAGCAGCGTCTGATTGCCGTTCAGGTATGGAAAGATGGCGCTCTGTCCGGAGTCGCGGGCCACGGGGACGAACGGCCCGATCGGGGTCGTGCACAGGTCGAAATCAGCCGGTATGACCAACGAGGCGGTGAAGACCTTCATGACGGGGACGAGACAGTAGAAGGGCCGCAGCCCCGGGGGTAGGACAATAAAGGTTCCCTTGAGTGCCGCGTTGGTGGCGGGGTCGGCCAACACCCGTTTCTGGTAGGCCGGCAACGCCGCCGCGGGAACGATCACCATCTCGCCGACACCGGCGAGCTCGGGATAGCGAGCCGCCGCCTGGGCGGCGCTAAGCCACCTTGCGAGCTCGGCGGTCGTAACCCCGGGATCGCCGGCCACGAACGCGGCCGCGTCCGCGACAAGGTCTGCCTCGTGTTGTATCGCCAGCTGCAACGTGGACGCCACCGCGGCCGCCGACGCCTCGAAGCTGCGCTGCGACCTGGCCGTATCGCCGCTGGCCACGCCAACCGCCGAAATGACTGTGACCAGCGACCCGATCACCACGATGGCGACCGCAGAGGCCCGCCACGCCCAAAACTGACCCAGCCGCCGGCGCGCCCCTACGTCACCGGCCCTACGTTCCCTCGACAACGTCGAAGTCACCGTCCCACTCCCTTTCTGAGCGTGCGAGCCTGGATTACAGGTGCGGCCCAGTGCTTGTTGAATCGGCCCAAATCTGTCCGGCTGTAGCACGAAGGGACTAAGGTCCCGGCCCGCGAGACCATCCAGGACCACCCGACACGCCGGTCGAGGGCCGAGCAGGGCTCGTTCATCAGGGAGCACCTCGGGCTGCCCGGCCAGTGCCCGGGCGATGCAGAGGCGCTATGCTGCCCGCCCGAGAGCCGAAGCGGATCACCTAGCCGGTTCTCGGCCAAGTCCCACAGAGCAGCGTGGCGGGGCCCCCTGAGTAACGGCGCCAAAGTGGCTCGCTTCTTTGCGGTGAGGATGTCGCTCAACGAGCAGACAATGTCACTCGACCATGATCATCGTCGGGGACATGTCCACGACATAAAACACACATCCCGCCTGGGCTTTTAGTAGCTCAGGTTAGAGAACAACTGTTAGTAGATGGATATCGAGGACACTCTTTATCGCGCTCTAGCGAATTCCGGTTAGTGGACGTCGGTCGGTGTTGAGGACCTCGCATACGGTTCGACGCACGACACTGATCGCGCCGCCCCTCTCCCCGCCTTAAGAACAGGAACAATCGGGGCCGCGTACGAGCTGCTCGTGGCCTTTCGGGGATTGATGTCCCGACGCTGGCGTCGCCAGCCGGGTCGTGCAGTCTCAACGCCCCCTCTCCGGGTAGCGCAGCGACCTTGATGCCGTCGTTCAGGGTGTGCGATATCGACTGGTCTGGGCGGCGTCAGTCAAGAATGTCGGTGAACTTGGCCGTTATGGCGGGCGCCGAGGACATTTTGGCAGAGCGCACTCCCGCGGCCAACGAACGCTGCGGGAGACGCATTTGTGGCTGCGGCTTGACTGCGACTTGGCCGCCAGATGCCCACCCCGTCCGCTGGAGGGCTCCCCGCACCCCTTTGACCTGGACCTTTTGGTGGAGGCGAGGAGAATCGAACTCCCGAACCTCTTGCATGCCATGCAAGCGCTCTACCAACTGAGCTACGCCCCCAGATGTGCTACCCACAATAGCTGACAGGCTCCGAGGTCTCGGGGTGGACCGAGCGACCCGACCTTCGGGCATCCTTGACAGCGCCAGGAGATACCGTTAGCTTCTTTGAAATCGATTACTGAAATCGGTTCTTCCTCGAAAAGGTCCCCCACGTGAGCCCGGCCCACACCCCCCTGAGGATCAATGACGTCGCCCAGCGAGCCGGAGTGTCGCCGGCCACGGTGTCGCGGGTGCTCAATAACAACTTGTCGGTCACCCAAGCCAAGCGGGAGAAGGTGCAGGCAGTCATCGAGGAGCTCGGCTACCGGCCCAACCGGGTGGCCAGCAACCTGCGCCGGCAGCAGGCGCAGATGATAGGGGTGGTCATTTCCGACATCGAGAACCCCCACTTCACCGCCGTCGTCCGTGCTGTAGAGGACGCTGCGTACAGACAGGGTTACCGTGTGCTGCTGTGCAACACGGACGAGCAACCGGAAAAGCAACGGTCCTACCTGGGAGTGTTGACAGCGGAACGGGTAGCGGGGGCCATCATCTCGCCGACGGAAGCCAGGGCCCCGGAGATCGGCGAGCTGATCGACCACGGCACCTGCGTCGTAGCCTTCGACCGGGATATTGCCGACCGGCGGGCTGATGCCGTTGTGGCCGCCAATGCTGAGGGGGCCAGGACCGGCACGGCCCACTTGATCGCTTGCGGGCACTCCAAGATCGGCTACATCAGCGGCCCCCTCCGAGTCGAGACCGGCGCCGAACGCCTCCGCGGCTACGACGAGTGCATGAAGGCGGCCAAACTGACGCCAATAGTTGCCTACGGCGACTTCCGTTACGAGGGAGGTGCGCGGGCAACCCGCGAGCTCCTCGCCAGGGGAGCCACTGCCCTGCTCGTCGGCAACAACTTAATGGCCGTTGGCGCGCTCCATGCCATTAAGGAGGCAGGGCTAAAGGTCCGTCGCGACATCGCCCTCGTCGCCATCGACGACCCTCCCTGGGCTGAGTTGACCGACCCTCCCCTGACGACGCTCGCCCAGCCGGTGCGGGCCATGGCCGACTCCGCCGTGGAGATGTTGTTGGAGAGGCTCGGGGCGGGCCGAAAGCGTCGCAAGCGCCTGGTGTTCGACTTCGAATGGCGGCACCGTGGTTCGTGCTGCGACCAGCAAGCCTTGCAGGTCGCCAGTTCATGAGCTGGCCCGTCGCACACACCTACGGCCACGAAGACAGGGCGCGGATTTCGCTCCCCGTCGGGGGCATCGGGACGGGCACCGTCGGGTTTGGTGGTCGCGGCCAGTTCCGTGACTGGGAGCTGGAGAACCATCCCTCCAAAGGGCTGTCGTCAGCGCTGACCTTCCTGAGCATTTGGTGCCAGGGGGCCGGTGGCGAGCCGGTAGCCCGCGTGCTCGAGGGGGCACTTTTTGACGAGGAAGTCGAGGTCGAACAGGGCTCTCCTGCC
>Ga0182024_10006772_pt1 | contig 24989 bp, 22 predicted proteins | sample P32metaG_FD_120480 | JGI IMG/M metagenome (GOLD analysis project Ga0182024, IMG submission 120480) | Permafrost microbial communities from Stordalen Mire, Sweden - P3-2 metaG (Illumina Assembly) | ecosystem: Environmental > Terrestrial > Soil > Wetlands > Permafrost | place: Sweden: Stordalen...
ACTACACGGTGAGCTTTGAAGATCCGGCCGTGTACCACAACAGCCAACAGTGTGAGGAGGGCAAGAAGATCGAGACGAAGACCCGAGTCAATACCGACTACCTTCCTTCTGACCGGCGACCTTGCGAGGTGTGCTGATCGATCATTCATTATGTCGTCGCCCTTCAAACTCGTCGGGTGGCACGCCTGTCGTTTCGACACGTTCAACAGGCCTCACTTCGGGCCCCGTACTTCTGCCACACCACCGAACCAGGTCGACAGTTGACCACACGGTTTTCTCGAAAACAACGGAAATGTCGACCAGTTCAATACCCGTCACTCATGGGAAACTACTCTGACTGAAAAGCGAACCTCAACGCACGATTGAGTCTTCCCTTCACATTGTCCAGTCAGAATTGGGAGATAACTCCCCAGAAGGCTGACCCTTTGCACAGTGTGCAAAGGCGTTTTCTTTAGCAACGCCTCTTGCAACGGCTTTTGCAACGCCGACGCTTACGTGCGATCACCTCCGAACGCCGGCGATCTGAAAGCGTAATACTGCGAACGAGCGAACCACCAGATTTGGAGGTCACCATTAACTTCTAGATTCGACCAGAGAGGTTCCGTTCGACCGGCGCGCAGTACGCGAGTACTCGTTTCCAACAAAATGTGGCCATAAGACGCAAGAGATTTAGGCACGCGTTTCGCCAATTTCAGCAGCTGCCGGGGTGAATCTGCAGACTTGCATTCGACTGACTTACCGTGCTTCCGGCGGCAGCACTTCTTCAACTTGCCTGGCTCACGGCCATGTCCAAGTCGATGACCGTGTTAATCCTTGGTTGTACTCGGAGTATGGATCAACTTCTTGTTCACGAACTCTTCGATGCCGGAGGGACCGAGTTCGCGACCCACGCCGGATCGCTTCGTGCCACCGAATGGCAACTCGGCGCCGCCGCCCTCCGGTGTGTTGATCCACACCATGCCCGTATCGAGGCGGTCGGCCACGTCGAGCGCCAACTTCTCGTCGGCACTGTAGACACTCGCGCCGAGGCCGTAGGGCGTATCGTTCGCTAGGGTCACGGCTTCGTCGGCGTTAGCGACACGGTAAACCACGGCGACTGGTCCAAAAAGTTCCTCACGGAACGCGCGCATCTCGGGTACTACGTCAGTGAGCACACTCGGTTCGAAGAACGCACCCGGTCCGCTCACCCGACTTCCGCCAGTGCGCACGGTCGCGCCCTTGTTGACGGCGTCTTCAACTTGCTCTTGCAAGTTCCGCGCGGCCTGCTCGGATGAAAGTGGCCCGTACGAGGTGTCCGGGTGAGTAGGGTCGCCGGTCTTGCGGGATGCCATCGCGGCGGTGAACTGTTCGACGAACTCGTCGTAGATGGCGTCGGCCACGATAAAACGCTTTGATGCGTTACAGGCCTGGCCACCATTCTCCATACGCGCGCCGACCGCCTCACCAACGACTTTTGCAAGATCGTCAGTGTCGAGGACAATGAACGGATCTGACCCACCGAGCTCGAGGACGACCTTCTTCAAGTTCTTTCCCGCAATGGCCGCGACGGCCGTTCCGGCGCGTTCACTTCCAGTCACGGACACGCCACAAATACGAGGGTCGGCAATAATCTCAGCGACCTGTTCGTTCGTGGCGAAAATATTGATGTACACATCGGCCGGAAGTCCAGCGTCATGGAAGATCTTTTCCATCGCGAGCGCCGACTCGGGACACTGTGGCGCGTGCTTGAGCAAGATGGTATTACCAATCATGATGTTGGGTGCTGCGAACCGAGCAACCTGGTAATACGGGTAGTTCCAAGGCATGATGCCCAGTAGCGCGCCGACTGGAGCTTTGCGAACCCATGCGGTGCCGCCCGTATTGGATGCGAGGGGTGCGTCGGCCAGCAGGGCCGGCCCCTGGTCGGCGTAGTACCGGTAAATATCGACCACAAAACTAATTTCGCCCAGTGCTTCGGCGGTCGTCTTACCCATTTCGCGCGTGATGATTGCGGCGAGCGTGTCGGCCCGATCACGATAGAGATCGGCCACTCGATGCAATATCTTCGCACGTTCCGTCTTCGACGTTGTCCGCCATGATTGATAGCTCTCGTGAACGCGAGCGAGGACGTCGGCAATCGCGGCGTCTGTCGCAGTCGGGAATTCACTTACGGTCTGGCCGGTGGCGGGATTAACGACTTGGTACAGGCTCATGGTGAAATTCCTCTTTCAATTGTGGCAGGGGGGCCAAGAACCCTCATGCCCGGCCGGGGTATAACAATCGATCTACTTACTTCTTGAGTCCGTGAACATCACGTCCACGGACTCAGGAGCACGATGGCGCCGCTCCTCAGTTCAGTGTAATGACATCAATCGAGCCGGGTTTCTTCGTCGTGAAATTCCTCAAAGTAGGGTCTGCCCGCGAATTAGTTGACTCCTTGACCCGACCTCAAGATTTCGCGTCCCTAGTGCCGTGGAGTACCCCCGACTAAGAAAAGTAAAGAACTGGCCATTAGAAACACCAGTTGATCAGTGCTTTTCCGCGTTCCAGTTAGAAAGGACCTCCACGCTTTGAATGTTAGGTGACTAATTCGAACCCTATTTGGTGGGTCCCTTAGCCTCTACCAAGGTCCGGCGCGCGCCGTGATTGACTTCGACTTCGTGATACCGGACAATGGTTTTGGTCACCGAAATCACTTTTGTCTCTCAACCGAGATTATCGGCTCGCGAGCCATTTTCTATTTTTGAAATCTGCGTTGTTACAGGGATTGGAAACTGGACAATGACTACATCAACGGCCAACCACTTGATGCACAAGAAAACCACTCCTAATCTGCTTTTTCAGTTCTCATGAATGTTCCGAACTAATTCGTCGCGGGCGGTCGCACCGTTCCAACATAGGGCACGGTCATCGGTCCGATTGCATTGAGATCAACCTCGACCACGCAAGGCTCCCGATCAGCAAGCGCTCGCTGGACGGCCGACACGTAGTCCCCGATTGAGTCGACGCGAGCGGCACGAATCCCGAACGCGGTTGCAAGGCTGCAGAAATCTGGCCGTCCCAGGTCCACACCGATCCGGCCATCCTCAAGCCCATACTGGCGATCCTGGATGTTGCGAATAACTCCGTAGCCGCCGTCGACAAAGACGATCACCACGATCGGAAGCTGCTCCTGCGCGACAGTCGCGAGCTCAGTTGCCGCCAGCAGGAAACCGCCATCTCCGGCGAGAAGCACGACTGGCGCCTCCGGCGACCCGACGGCCGCACCAAGTGCTTGCGGCAGACCGAGCCCGATCGCGAAACTGTTCGACTGGATCGAGGTGCGAGGCCGACGCACCGGCAATAGCCGGTTGCCCCACGTGTACGCCGAGATGGTCGAGTCCTTCACCACGACGGTGCCGGGATGGAGACATGAGGCCAATCCGTCGAGAAGACCTACTTGCGGCCCGAGAGTGCCCCGCAGCCGCTTCCGGCTGGAGTCTTTGACAGCGACGACCCGCTCAAGCCAACCGGTCTCAGCGAGTACCTCCGGCGCGCCGACCGCGTCGAGCCCGTCCAGCAACGCCCTCGTCGATACCTTCGCGTCGGCCACGATCGCGGCTTCCACGGGATAGTTGCGACCGGGCACGGCGGGGTCGATATCGAGATGCACGAGGCGCGCGGGCAGCTCCATTTTCCAATTCTCAGTGTGCGGCCCCTGAAAACGAGTCCCTATCGCTACTAGGAGGTCCGCCTCGCGGCAGAGGGCCCGTACGTCCGGGTCCCAGGAGAGGTTGCCGATGCACATTGGATCGTCCTCGGGAAGGACCCCTCGCCCGTTTGGGCTCGTCAACAGTCCGGCACCGAGTCGGCGCACCAGTATCACAACTTCGTCCACCGCTCCGGCCGCGACGACGCCGCCGCCCGCCCACACGATGGGTCGCCGGGAACCCGCGATAATCTCGACCGCGTGAGCCACCTCGGCCTCATTCAGCCCAACCACTGCCTTGGATACGGCTGGGACCGGGCCCGGGTCAGTGGACCAAAGCGCGTACTGGAGGTCGATGGGGATCTCCAGCGACACCGGGCCGCGACGGCATGCCATTGCCTCTGACGCAGCGGTCGTGACTAACGCGCCGATGCTATTGGTCGACGTGGCGCGAAAATTGGCCTTAGACAACGACGCCAACATGCCGGGCTGGTCGGGTACTTCATGGATGAATCCTCGGCCCTGGTCCAGAAATCGGCTATCGATCTGGCCAGTTAGATGCAAGACCGGCGACGACGAGACGTACGCCTCGAGCTGTCCGCCCATCGCATTCGCTGCTCCCGGACCGGTGGACGTCATGAACACGCCGAGGCGCCCGGTCGTTCGGGCGTACCCGTCGGCCGCTCCGCTGGCCCCTTGCTCATGTCTAACGGTGATCGCGCGAATCTTGCCGTCGCGTCTAATTGCGTCGTAGATGGGCAGGTTGTGGACACTTGGGATGCCGAAGACCACGTCGACACCCGCCCGCTTGAGCCCATCCACCACCGCATCACCACCGGTTCGATCAGTCATCGTGCCCCCATTCTCCGGTCCAATTTACGGAGGCCCTCGGACGGCGGTAGACCCAGGAAGTTTCGTAGGATCGAACGAGTAGTTCTTCCGACTTGCCCATTCGTGTTAAGTCCGTGCGTCTGACTCCAATCATGCTGCGCCGCTCGAAGGCTTTTGACATTCGGGTCACCCCTTTGCTCGGTGGAGGACCTGAATGTTGATGAACTAAAGAAATCCGCTGTCCAGACTGATCCCGATAAGTAGGCCTGGGCAGCGGCGGCTATCGCGGCGTCGAGTTCCGAGCGCGAGCACTCAGGCGCCTGCGCATAGACATCACCCGACGCAGGATTGACCGCCCCGAAACTCCTGCTCGTGGTTGTTGCATCACCGCCAACCGTCATCGTGAACTGAGTCATGACACCACTTTCTCCCGATTGGCTGACGAAGATCGCCGGCCAGTCATTGACGACACGCGTGCATCACTGTTCAAGCGTGAGGACTCTCTATCCAGACACCTCGAGAGCCGCGGTCACATCTATTTCAACCTCCACGCCCACCCTGAATCCGATCCCGGGCAAGGTTGTTCGCGCCGGTCGATGATCCCCGAACATCTCGGCGTAGGTGGCGTCCATCTCCGCAAAAGCCGACGGATCACGCAAGTACACCATCGCCCGTAGTACCTGTGTGAGATCACTTCCGACGCCACTGAGGACGATCTCGAGATTCTGAATCGCCCGGCGCGTCTGCGCCGCGACCCCGTCAGGCATCTCGCCGCTCACCGGGTCAACGCCGAGTTGCCCGGAGCAATAGACAATCCCACGATGCACGGTCGCGTGCACATACGCGCCTTTCGGCACTGGCAAACCCGCTACCAAAACCCGCTCAACCGAACCAATGCTCTCGTTCATATTCCTCCTCTCGAAGGGCCTCTATGCCCCCACCAAAAGCCCTTTACGTCAACCAATACGACCATCATGCTCCGCCGTCGCGATGTCTTTCGCGCGTCGACCGCACTATTCAAAAGCCTCATTCGACTTGCCTACCCTCTGGTCAGACCTCTACGTAACTAACGAGCCGCGCACCAGGCGCCGCACAATGGCCTTCTCGTCAAGGAGTTGGCAGTGCTGTAACAAGACGTTCTATATCGGTCCAGTCGTTGAACAGATGACAAGAGATTCGCAGACGTCCATCACGCACGGCACACGAGACGTTTTTTTCGGCGAGCGCTGCGCGCACCCGCTCCGCATCCCCGTCCGGAACGTCGGCTGAGATGATTCCCGACCGCTCACCATCACGAGTCGAGCTCGACACCGGATAGCCTTTTTCTTCTAGCGCTTCGACGACTCCCGCACTAACCTCAAGAACCCAGTCGTTGATGAGTTGGACCCCGGCGCCGGTGAAGAGATCAATGCTCGCCCCGAGCCCGTACATACCCGCCAAATTCGGAACGCTATTTTCATAGCGCCGTGCATCCGCCGCGTATCTCAGGTTGTACTGCAACTGCTTCTCGAGAAATGGGGCGTCCTCAATGTTCTTCCACCCCGGGGCGGAGACCTCGAGCACCTCTCGCAGCTTCGGAGCCACGTAACAAAAGCCGATCCCGTAGCCTGAACAGAGACTCTTGTAGCCGTGCGCCGCCACCAAGTCAGCGCCTAACGAAGCGACATCGACCGTGAGCGCCCCGACGGCCTGCACCACGTCGGCTAAGAGCAATGAACCATTCGAGTGGCAGAGTTTGGAGATCTCCTCGATCGGGGCTCTGAATCCGTGAAAGCAGTTTACGAGGCTTATACAGACCACCCGAGTACGGTCCGTCAATAAGGCCTCGACATCTTCGACATCGAAGCGGTGGCGACCCCGGTCTTCGATGAATCGAACGGTTACCCCACGCTTCTCGAGCGCGAGCCAAGGGTAGACACCGGCCGGAAACTCTTGGTCATAGACCACGACTTCGTCCCCGACTTTCCAGTCGAGCCCGAGCGACACGAGGCTGAGGCCCTCAACGGTGCTGTGCAGAAGCGCTACGTCACGCGGATCGCACCCTATGAGGGTACCCACCTTGCCCCGAACTTCCGCTGCTCCTTCCCACCAGTGCCCTACTCCTTTGGCGCCAGCGCCCATCATCATCCCCTCAAGGAATTCCTTCTGGGCATCAACGTTCGTCACCGGCAGCGGTCCATAGGTTGCCGTGTTGAACCAGGTCTTATTCTCCGTAACCGGAAACTCCTCTTCGCGCAGCTTTTGCATTGCCTGATTCTGATGTTTGGAACTCATGGATCACTCCTCCTTAAACTGGACCGACGCAGCCTTTGCATCGATTGATTCTGATTTTTGGAACTCGTGGATTATTCCGCCTTAATCCGGACCCGTCCCACTTCACCCGGCAGGTGACGGCCCTTCGCCGCGTGCACGCGCGGCCACTGTCATTTCGTCGAGCCACTACTCCACCTTCGAATCGCATAGCGCTCCACTCGCTCCGGCGCCACGGGAAATCCATTTCCAGGGCGTGACGGAACGCCGATACAACCGTCCAGCTCAATGTCGAACGTCGGATCAACAAGATCCTCCTCATAGAAGATGCGAGCCGGTGACATATCGGCGTGCATCGTGAATCCGGGAAGCGAAGCGAGGGCGAGGTTGAAGCCCCTGCCAATACCCGTCTCCAACGTTCCGCCACACCACGCGGGGACTTCGAGATCCACGCAGAGATCGTGAACCGCAAAACATTCCAGGAGTCCGCCGAGTCTCGGGGGCTTGATGTTGACGATGCGACCGGCCCCTAAGTGCAAGGCCGTTCTCGTCATGTTGTAACCAGTGGCACTTTCGTCAAGGCAGATAGGCGTTTGCAAAGTGGACTGGAGCGTTGCCAACTCCATCAGCATGTCGCCCGGTAGTGGTTGCTCAATCATGAGTATGTCGAGGTCGTCGAGCTCTTTCCACGGGCCCGATTCGACCGTGTAACCGCAGTTTGCGTCTACCGATAGCGGAATCCCCGGGAAGGCATTCTTGACCGCCGCGACGACGGCGACATCCCAGCCAGGGGCGATTTTCAACTTGATCCGGCTGAATCCCTCCCCCAACCGAAGAGCGATCTCTTCGAGCAGAAGTTCGACGTTCTCATAGATTGAGAAACTCTCTCCGACAGGAATCCTCGCTCGGACTCCGCCCCACATCAAGGCGAGCGGCACACCAATCTTTTCCGAGGCAATCGCCCACGACGCTGACTCGGCGGCGTGTTTCGCGTAGTGCTGACCGAGAAGGTCCTCCCACGTTTTGGCGAGTTCACTCGGCCCACTGAATGTTCGAGCCATCACTCCGGGCAGGATCAGGTCCGCCAAGACCGACCAGGTACCTTCAGGAGTGTCTGTACCGTACACGGGCCGCTCCGGTGCCGGTGCCTCACCCCATCCCACCGTTCCGTCCTCGTCTTCCAACCTGACCAGGATCGCTCGCTTCATGCCCGAAGAGGTGCCATAGGATGATTTGAAGGTCCGACACATTGGCAACGACAGCATGAAGAGATCTGCTCGGCGCAGTCGTATGGGAGTTTCAATTGCTTTCGCCCGCTCAAACGAGCCAGGACTCACGGGTTCGCCACCGGTGTTCGCTGAAGTTTCCATCTTGCCCCCTATAGCATTTCTCGATATTCGGCAATCTCCCAGTCACTCACGTGCCCGAGATAGCGCTGCCAATCAAAGCGCAGCAACTCTGTGTAGGTCGTTGAGAAAAGGACTCCCAGTGCCGCCCCCAACTCCTCGTCGCTGGCCAGCGCGTCCAATGCCTCGACCAGGCTCATCGGAAGACGCTCAAAGCGGACGTCGTTGAAGAGGTTTCCGTCGGTTGGATCACCGGGATCAAGACCTTTCCTGACGCCGTCAACTCCCGCTGCAACCATGGCCGCCGCGAGGAGGTAGGGGTTGGCATCCGAACTCCCCAACCGATTCTCAATCCTGGTGTTTTTGCCATCAGGGAGGGCCCGCGCCAGAGCGGTTCGATTCTCGACGCCCCACGCGATCCGCACGGGTGCCCAGGTGCCCGGTTGGTATCTCTTGTAGGCCGTCACCGTGGGAGCAGCCAATGCAGTCATGCCTCGCGAGTGAAGCAATTGCCCGGCGATGTAGCTTCTGGCAATCTCTGATAGACCGTGCGGCGCCGAGGGGTCGAAGAAGAGATTCTCTCCGTCAGGGCTCAAGGCCGATTGGTGCACGTGATAGCCGCTCGGCGGCGTCTCATCGCGATTGGTCGGCTTCGCCATAAAGGTCGCCCGTAGGCCCAGCGAAGCCGCAACCTCCTTGATGGCAATCTTGAGCGCAACGACATGGTCAATGGCCCCGACACCGGATCGCGGCTCGAGATTCACCTCGAACTGGCCGGCACCGTGCTCGCTGAAGATCTCGTACAGCGGTATCCCCATCTTGCTAGCCGTGTCCTGAAGCGCATCGACGAACTCTTGGGCGAGCCCTAGCGCGTTAATAGAGAACCAAGACTGCATGCCGTGGATCGTTTTGAATCCACCTTCGCTCGGCTCGGGCTGAAAGACGTAGAACTCAAGTTCGTTGCCGAATACGGGCTCCAAGCCAATGGAGCGGGCATCGTCCAACACTCGACGAAGCACGGACCTCGGCGTGGCCACCAGGCCGCCCGCCTGGTCGTAGAGATCGGTAAGCACGTGTGCCGTATCGGGCGTCCAGGGAAGTGCGGTAAAGGTCGAGGGGTCCACGATAAGGACCCCATTCCTGTATCCGATGTCTTTACCGTATTCGTGCTCGTCGGGCGAGTGAGTCTCCCAGAGGTTGCAGGCCAGCAGCGGAATCGCCCACGGGTGCCCTTCGGACAGAGCGCGCTCGAATCGTTCGACGGGAATCACTTTTCCGCGTGGCACGCCGTACATGTCGGTCACGACGAGACGTACCTTGCGGATGCCCTCATCACTGATTCGCTGAAGTACTCGGGCCCTTAGCTTCGCCGTATCCTCCTCGACGAGTGAAACCTTCTCGGTGTTCATAGCGCTCCAATACTTAACGCGTCGCGTACCTCGCCGACGCTCAAACGGTTAAAGCGAGAGCCGCCCACGACCCGGCCGGGGGCGCCAATGCCTTCGCTCACCGCATACGCCCACCAAGGACCCCTGAAATTAGCAATCTGGTCCGCGTCGCGCTGACCGCGCGTTGCCGCCTTGGCCTTCGCGAGACTGGGCACGGTTCGAGTGGCGAGAGTCAACTCGGGTCCGCTGGCACTTCCTCAACGCCCTGTGCAGCGAGGGCGGCACTCACCCCGCGCGCGGTGGCATCAATATGAACACGCATAACCGCGCTGGCTCCCGGAGCGTCGCGCGCCTCGAGGCAGTCAATGAGTTGTCCGTGGCACTCGACAGATTGCCTTCTACGGTCATTTGTAGATTTGAGTAAATCCAACCCTGGCGCCAACTTGACGCGAATATCTTGCACGGCTTCGATCAGATAGTCGTTCCGACTTGCTTTCGCAATGATCTGATGGAGTGCCACATCTATCGCCCGAAACCGGTCACGTTTCACCCTTGGCTCGCGCAGCTCCTCCTCGTGCAACAGACGGAGCCGAGAAAGTTCGCTTTCACCTATTCTTTCGGCGGCCAACGCAGCGACCAGCGGTTCCACCGCCGTTCGGTACTCGAACAACTGGCGCAGATCGGCGGCTCTGCCAGCAAGCCGGTCCATGACGACATCGAGTTCTGGGTCCAAAACGAATGCGCCTCCATTACGCCCCATTTTCATCCGAATGTATTTGTGATCCTCAAGCCAACGCAGCCCCTCGCGCACCGCCATACGATTCACACCGAGTTGGGTGCAGAGTTCCATTTCGGTGGGCAGGCGCTCCCCGGGCATAAACTCATGAAGTCTGATGGCCGTCAAGATGAGATCAGCGACTTGCTCTCCCAGGCGATAACGCAGCGGTTGCACCGCGGCGAGGTGGCTCAAGTCAGGCGTCGCGTCGCTCACGATAGGAGCCTTTCCGAAACCAAAACGACGCGACGACCGCTCATAACGTTGCGCGCCCCTCGACAACCCTTCGTTCGGTCGAATCCGGAAAGACCAAGTCGAAAAGTGAGTTATCTGACGAATGTAATTGGGTAGCAGACATCACTACCTCACCTATTCGAAAGGTCCAAAGCCGATTCCCTTCATTACTGCTATAGAGCGCGATGGCTCCTTCGTGGTCGATAGCCGCGAGATTCGCCGGTCCGCCAAGTTTTGAATGGGCAATCTGCATCGATTCATCCATGGGTACCCCGGCGGCGACGAGGTCCTCGAACATCAAGAATCCAACTTCGCTATCAGCTGCTCCAACGCATCGGTCGGCGTACGCCGGTCGATACTCCATCTCATTAATAAATCGCCCATTGTGCACGAATGCCATGGTCTCTTCTTCGTCGAGGAACGGCTGCGTATCCTCAATTTGAACCGTCGACAGCTTGCTCGGTCGACGAAAATGTATTAGGAAATGTGTTGACTCCACGTCGTTCAGAAAGTTGGCATCCATCGCCTCATCGGCCAGTCGGCCCACGTTTCTGTAACGGCGCACCTTGCCCGAATCGAGCCACGCGACGCCCCAACCAAATTTGGCCGAGCCGTAATACTCCATTTTACGACCCAGTTCCTTGAATTCCAAGAAACGTCTTGGCGTTTCTGATCTCACGACCAAGATCTCACACATGGCGGGCCATTCCTTCCTTAGAGCTACTGATCACTGACATAGACGTTCTTTATCTCCGTATAGTCCCAAAGACCATCGAGGCCTTGCTCCTTGCCCAGTCCGCTCCGTCGGTAACCGCCGAACGGAGCCTGAATGTACGAACTGGAGTCCGAGTTGATGCTCAAGAGTCCGGTGCGAATGGCGCGCGCCACGCGCAGCGCTCGACCAATATCGCGCGTCCACAGCGAACCACTGAGACCGTACTTAGTCCCGTTCGCCAAGGCAATCGCTTCTTCCTCGTCATCGAAAGGAAGAATAGTGGCCACTGGCCCGAATACTTCCTCAGTAGCGATCTCGCTTTCGGGCGTCGCACCGGTAACGATGGTCGGGGCAATCGCATTCCCCGCCTCGAGGCCCGCAGCGCTCACCACGTTGCCGCCGCACACGAGTTCGGCGCCGTCAACCCTGGAACGGTCGAGGAACCCGAGTACGCGATCGCGCTGAACCGAGGAGATCAGACTTCCCAGCGTCATGGTCGGATCCATCGGATCTCCCTGGCGAACCTTCGCCGCATTTTTAGCCAGTAATTCAACGAACTGCTCCACTACACGACGCTCGACGATCATGCGGCTTCGAGAGCAGCAATCCTGACCGGAGTTCGCAAAAACCGCCCCCATTGCCGATTTTGCGACCTCGGCCAGCGGCGCGTCAGCGAACACAACATTCGGGGACTTTCCGCCGAGCTCGAGGCTGACTCGCTTGATCCCCGCGGCCGCCCTCGTCAAAATGTCGACCCCGGTAGCGGTGCTTCCGGTAAAACTAATCTTCGCAACGTGCGCGTGCGCAACCAACTGTTGACCCAGTTCTCGAGTCGACCCCGTGAGGACGTTAATCACGCCCGCGGGGACACCGGCTTCTTCGCAAATTCGTGCAAGCCTCAACGTCGTGAGCGGGGTAGGAGGTGCTGGTTTCAGAACGACGGAGTTGCCGGCCGCAAGCGCAGGCGCCGCCTTCTTCGCCGCGATCGCAATTGGACCATTCCATGGCATAATGAGGGCGCAGACGCCGATCGGCTCGCGCAGTGTGAAGTCGAGCCCGCTGGCATTGACGGGGATGGTAAGGCCGGTAAGGTGATTGACTGCTGAACCGTAGAATCGAAAGTATTTCGCTGCCCCTCGCACTTCTGCCCGGCAGTCCACGATGGGTTTTCCAGAACAGAGCGATTCCAGATGTGCCAGCTCCGCCTCATTTGCCTCAATAGCTGCCGCGACCGCAACCAAGATCTCGCCACGTTGGGGAGGTGGCAGTTTTCGCCAGCTGCCCGTGTCGAACGTATGTTGGGCGGCCTCTACCGCCATGGAGACGTCAGCTTCGCTTGCCTCAGCCACCTCGGCAACAATGGAGCCGTTGGCCGGGTTTCGAACGATGTACGTTGCCCCGCTGATCGAATCCACGTCGCTCCCGCCGATTCGCAGTTGGGCTTTGAGCACGTCGCGCGCGGATGATTTAGTGGAACTACTCATACGGCGGTGTACCCACCGTCGACGACAAAGAACGCGCCCGTGATCCAACTGGAGTCATCGCAAGCGAGGAACAGCGCCATCTTTGCGATGTCCTCTGGCTGACCCCATCGACCAAGCGGCACGTGGCTCTCAACCGCGCGATCGTATTCGTCCGTGAATGGTCCCGCAAGCGGCGTTCTGATTGCGCCCGGAAAGATGCAGTTGCACCGAATCTTTTCGGGAGCGTGGAACACTGCGAGAGTCCGAGTCATCGCCGCGATGCCACCTTTGGCCGCTGTATAGGCGTCCGACGCACCAGACCCGACGCGTAGGGCGGCAATGCTCGAAACATTGATGATTACCCCGCCGCCCACCTTGCGCATTTCCGGAATCGCGTATTTGGCACCCAAATATGTCCCTTTTAGATTGACATCGATGGTTCGATCCCAGATGTTCTCTTCCAGAAGTGGCGATGGCCCGTCGGTGATTCCTGGTCTGTAGTTGCCTTGTGCTGAAAACCAGAGACCCGCGTTGTTGTAGAGAACATCGAGACGACCGAATTGACTTGTGGCCATTTGGACCGCGGCCTGCACTTGCGTCGCGTCCGAAACGTCACACAACGCGAATGCCGCCGCCGCCCCCGACTTGATGAGTTCGTTGGTAACTTCTTCTCCCATATCGGCATTTACGTCAGCCACCACAACCGCAGCCCCTTCTGACGCAAACAACCGAGCGGCGGCTGCACCCTGGCCACTGCTGGCGCCAGTGATGAGTGCAACACGATTCTCAAGTTTTGCCATTCTTTTGACCCTCCTATGGTAAGGATTCGACTGATCTAGGTCGAATCTTCGCGATTGAAAACCTCCGCCTCGAGCGCGAAATTCCTGTTAGTTCACCGTCTTCTCAAACTTCCCCCGATTATCGCGCTGCGGCGCTCCATGACAACACATAGTAAACATGGAAATAATAGCATGATTATACATATCAAGAAAAGGATCGTCGGAAGTAGCAGCGGCATTCTTCAGTTGGTGTGACGCGAGCCATGCTCGAAGCCTACTGAATATCTCTGGATTTCAGGGTCACGAATAATCCCTGTTGGTCCTGTCGGTCTTCCTGCTCCGCCAATGATGAGCCACCGAACCACAGAAGGTTGCTACGTGCGGTTCTGTAAGAGCTGAGCGGAAGGTCCTTCCCTCTACTCGTAGGGGTTTTGAGCAAAACGCAAGTCATTAAGCATGGGGTGTCTAGCCGCGCAATAATTGACAATGACACTAAATAGATATATGTTTCTAATCAATGCCTATTATCAACGTTGGGGACATGCCGTTGGACAGCATTGCGGCGCACCACACGCTTGCGTTAACTCGATTGATACCAAGCGTGCCTATCGCTGCATCAATGCGAATGTCCTCCCTTTATTTCGGCAGGGACCATGCGAAGCGCTTTCCAAACTGAAGCGCGTTTGAGATGTATGAATACAAATCGATGTTCGGACTAGAAAGCACTGAAAGCGATCTTCGCTAGCAGCTCAAAGGACTGGGGGGTTCCAGATGACGACGGTGAATAAACAAGAGCATGAGCTCAGACGACACTCGGTGCCATTTCTTGGAGTGTTAGCACAATCGACTGGGCACATAGGGCCTAGCGCGGGGATCGCGCTCTACGTCGCCTATATATTTTCGGTGGGCGGACAAACTTCGTGGCTAACCTGGGCGTTCACCACCGTAATCATGCTCTTTGTGGCTATCGCCATTTCCCATTTTGCTCGGCGTATGTCCACCACAGGCGACCTCTACGGGTTCGCCAACAAGGGCGGTGGGTCGGGGCTCGGCATCGTTACTGCCTGGTCCCAGCTTCTGTTTGGGGCAACCGTAACGGGCGGTGGCTCAATCATCTTCGGCATTTACGTGGGGGATCTTCTTGTGGCCGCACACGTGCCTAACAATCGAGGCATGATTTTACTGTGGTGCGTACTCCTCATCGTCGTCGCGAACTACCTAACCTACCGAGATGTTCGTCTCACAGCGCGATTCATGCTGTATGTAGAGACGCTATCGCTCGCCGCCATTTTCCTGCTGTTGGTTGTCACTCTGTTTCACCACCATGGATCTATAATCGACCACCAACAGTTTAACTTTACCGGGTTTTCGTTTCATACCTTGCTGTTAGGCATGGCCATAGTCGTATTCGCGTTCTCGGGATTCGAATCATGCAGCGTTTTCGGCCAAGAGGCAAAAGATCCGCTGCGCACAATCCCTAGGTCACTAGTGGGCAGCGTCGCCATATGCGGTGTGTTATTTGTCATCGCCGCGTATATCGTAGTTCTCGGATTTCATGGGACCAGCTACAATCTGGCAACATCGAGCAACCCCTTGGCCGACCTTTCGAAAATAGACGGCTGGGGACCATTCCAGTACGTCATCGATGCTGGAGTCGCGATTAGCATATTTTCAGTAGCGGTAGCGGCCACGAACTCCACTTCGCGGCTTATGTTTACCCTGAGTAGGGAGCAATTATTCCCCGCTTCATTTGGTCGAATCAGTAAGCGGCACCTTACGCCGGTGGTCGGGATAGTGAGCTTAGCCGCCCTCGACTTGGTCATACTCCTAATCCTGGAGATTGCTAACCGGGTCAATGACACGTGGTTTAACTTCATCTCCGTCTTCGGTGGATACGGAGCGATTATTGCTTACATTTTCATTTGCGTGGCGGCCTTGGGCTATCTGAAGAAAACTGGAAAACTCAACCCGGCCAACGTCTTAGGAAGTCTGATCGCTATAGCGGGGCTGGGTTACACAATCTATGCGAACTTTGTCCCGACGTTAGCGCCGCCTCTCGACTACCTTCTCGACGTTTTCTGCGGGACTGTGGTCGCCGTCGGAATCGGATGGAGCATCCTGGTCGTTCGACACTCCCCGATCGTGCAACGAGTTGGTACTTCCGTTGATGAAGACACTGCAGATGCAGTGCTCGAAGAGAAGGCCGCCGAACTTGGACAGGGTCCTACCGCGGCCAATTCGCAACCGAGTTAGGACAACCTTGCCGTGGAACTTTCCTTTGAAAGTGAGACAGATGAGGAAGCGTTCCGTTCGATACTCTGATCGCTCCGCCGGCAGGGCTATTGCCTCAGTTCGCCCCCAAGGAGAACATGCCCGATGGCCCCGCCAAAACGGCGTGAGACCAGTGCCAGACCGACTGCATCAATTTCGGTCTGGCACTGGGCTCACAGAAGAGATCGGCGCGACACTGCATGTTGCATCGGAGACGTCATCGATGTTCTCAATTCTGATACCGGGCCGATGCGACATGCAGTGTTGCGCATCGTGACTCTGCCAATCTTTTCGGGTGTCGGGGTCGCTTTGTTGACAATTTTTGACTCCTCAGGGGACGTGGATGCCAGCGCCACCGCTGATCTTGCGAGTCGTTTGGTGGATCTTGGAATACAGTCCGTGCTCGTCGCGGGAACCACTGGCGAGGCCGCATCACTTACCAATGAAGAGCGAACGAAGGTGGTCCGGGCCGTCAAGGCTGCGTTGCCGCCAAACGCCGTAGTGCTGGCGGGGTCAGGAGCGCCTTCTGCGCAGCAAGCCGTAACTCTAACTAAGGCGGTGCTGGATGCGGGAGCGGACGCGGTGCTTGTGCTCTCGCCTCCGCTGAGCTCCGACCCACGCAGGTACTACGACCTCGTGGCGGGTGCCGCCGGTGAAGCCAGCGTGCTGGCGTACCATTTTCCCGCCGCCTCGGCCCCGGGTCTACCAGTTGCCATGCTTTCAGAACTTCCGGTCGTCGGACTCAAGGACTCCAGCGGGGATCTTCGCCGACTATACGATGAGCTTGATGTCTTCGCCGGTTGGCTATACACGGGTTCCCCAAATCTGGTTTTGGTGGCGGGTGCGTTGGAATGCGCGGGAGCAATCCTGGCAATTGCGAATCTGCAGCCCGAGTTGTCGATCCGCGCTTTTGAAGGTGACGGGAGCGCTCAACGACAGCTCGTCGCCGTCGCTGATGAGGTGTCCGGCCGTCGACCGCATGGACTGAAAGAAGCGGTCTCAGAACGCTTTGGCACTTCACCAACTGCCCGCATGGGATAAGGGTGCGAGATTGAGTACCGGCACCACTCTCCTGAACGGGACGCGGATCAACCTATCGATCGAGCTCACCTTGGGGCATCCAGACGTTCACCTTCATTATCGGCGTGTCGTCATTAATTGGGATTTCGGCTCGTATCTGGTATCCGCGGTGTCCGAACGCCCATGATCGAAAAGCAAGTACCGAACCTCGCCGACGCAATTGATGGAATTCGCTCCGGCGCTACCATCCTTGTCAGCGGCTTTGGTGAAGCCGGCTCGCCCGTCGAGCTTCTCGAAGCTCTCCTGGACACTGACGTCAAAGAGCTGACCATCGTGGCGAACAACGCGGGGTCGGGGAATCGGGGGCTCGCATCGTTGTTACGCGAAGGCCGAGTACGCAAAATCATTTGCTCCTATCCCCGCTCCAAAGGATCAGTCTGGTTTGAACGCAGATACCTCGCCAATGAAGTCGCACTTGAAGTCGTACCCCAGGGGACACTTTCGGAGCGAATCAGAGCGGCGGGAGCCGGGATCGGTGGTTTCTTCACCACCACTGGGATTGGAACCGATCTCGCTGCGGGCAAGGAGACCCGGATGATCGAAGGCCGCGAGTATCTTCTGGAGATGCCGCTCTTTGGGGACGTCGCCCTGATCAAAGCGCAGCGCGCTGATCGTTGGGGAAACCTTGTCTACCATGCGGCCGGTCGCAATTACGGTCCGACTATGGCCGCCGCCGCTGCTCTGACAGTGGCGCAAGTGAACGAGATCGTGCCACTCGGTTCCATCGACCCCGAAACGGTGGTCACACCAGGAATTCTCGTCGATCGGGTGATCAAGATAACGGCGGCCAAGACGTGAGCTCGCAAACTGAAGATTCCTTTGCACGACTCCCCGGGACTGTTCCGGGTGGACGGACTGCACGACAACTCGCCGCTCGACTAGCGGCCGATATTGCCGATGGTTGGTGCGTAAACATTGGCATCGGAAAGCCGACGGTTATCGCCGATGTCGTCGACCCAAGCCGCGAGATTATCTTTCACAGTGAGAACGGGATCATTGGCGTGGGGCCTTTTGCCGAGGACTCAGCCCAAGACGATGATTTGATCAACGCGAGCAAAGGGTTCATCACTATTGTGAGCGGCGCGGCATTCGTCCACCACACTGACTCTTTTGCTCTGATTCGGGGTGGACACCTCGACCTGGCGGTGATGGGGGCCTTCCAGGTGGCTGAAAATGGCGACTTCGCCAACTGGAACATCCCCGGTACGAAAATTCCAGCCGTCGGGGGTGCAATGGATCTTGCCAATGGGGTGAAGCGCGTTTGGATAATGATGGATCTGTTCGACCGTGCCGGAGTGTCGAAGCTCTGCGAACGCTGTTCATATCCATTGACCGCCCGCGGCGTGGTTCAGCGGGTGTATACAGACCTCGCCATTTTTGAAGTCTCAACCGACGGTTTCATCGTCCGCGAACTCGTAGAGGGTCTGAGCTTGGAGGAGCTGCAGCGCCACGTACCGGTCAAGATTCGACTGGAAGGTTCCGTTTGAACTTGTCAACTACTTGTGCCAACCTCCTCCACCGTGACTGAAGCATGAACTTTTCTCGCCGTCGGGGCATTCTTTGACGGGCGCCCCCAGACTTCATTGGCCACATTCCTTTCGTTGTTCGATGGTCTGATACTCCCCACGAGGAAAGCGCCATTAATCGAACCTTTAACGAAGATTCAATTCTGACGTACGAGTACTAATCGGACTTAGAGGCAGGAACGAAAGCGTGTTTGAGAGTTGCTACGTGCAACTTGCCACGCATTCAAGAGGTCAGTGATCATTGTCGCCGATGGAACACCTCGGCAAGGACGTTCAAGCTGCACGCGCCTATTCCATCAGGAGTTTGGGTTACTGCGAGCATCCCCGCGCGGTGATATCAGCAAACCCAATGACAACATCATCTCGAACGAGCCATATGTAGTCATATCGATCGACGCTAGGATCGCAATGCGGTGGCACGAGGGCCAATCGGCTGCCTCGACTAAAGGGGCCATCCCACCCGTTCGTAACCCGCCCGTGTTCATCTCCGAAGAAGCGATATTCCGCCTTCCCCTCGTAGCCAACCACAAGGGGAGCACCCGCGTCAGTTGCCATAGCCTTCAATCCGGCATCGACGGTCACGAAATCCTTCTGATTCGTCGAGATAACGGTGGTCGAGATTGTCAAACTCTGTTGAAACTGTCCCTCTGGATCGTTGCCGAGTGCATCGCAATACTGGCGGTCCATAAAGACGTAGCTCCCGGGTTGCAGCTCATTGAGAAGGCCAAACTCAATATCTATCATTGACGTGCCAGTGCCGCCCCCAGTTCGAAGGGGAACGTCGTAGCCCTTTGATTCAAGCGCATGGATAACAACTTCAAGTCGATGTGCAGATTCCCTTGCCGCAGTTCGTCGTTCTTCGCGCCCGACGATGTGTTGGAGATGTCCGCCGTACCCTTGCACGCCACCGAAGCGAAGCCAAGGGCTCTGCTCGATGCGCTCTACAACGGAAACGGCTTGCGATGGCCCAACCACCCCTGTTCGCCCGAGTCCTACGTCGACGTCGCACAGCACCGAAAGTTGCCTGCCCGCTGCCTCAAAGGCGGCCGCCAGTTCGTCGACACCATGGAGATGGTCGACCACCGTAATCAAATCGCAGTGCTCAGCCAAAACCGCCGCCCTCTTGGCGGAGGCGCGTCCCGCCATCGGCGAAGTGATGAGCACAGAAGTCCGGCGCTCATAGCCATCGATGATAAGACGATTGACGATGGCCTCCGCTTCCGAAAGTTTTGCGCACGATAATCCAGCGGCTCCTGCTTCCAATTGACGCCTGGCTACGAAGGCGGACTTGTGCGACTTCGCGTGCGGCCGAACCGCGATTCCAGCGGATGTTGTCATGTTGGCCATACGAGCGATGTTCTCGGAAAGAAGGTCGAGCTCGCATACGAGGGCGGGTGTTGCAATGAGTTGGCGTGATCCCGCCTTTCCCAACTGATCAATAACAGTTTGAAAGCCGCGCTGATCGTGGGGGGAATTACCCATGAGTCAATCTCCAGCCGCGCCAGACGAGGCGTTGAGCACGTCAATTGGCCTAAGAGTGCCGACCCGCAAGGCGTCGGCTATCGCGCAGGCAACTGTGTAGGAAATTTTACTTGACATAAATCTAGACAATACCCAAATGGTCTTCCTGGGAGTACTCATATGCAAACGAACGTCAACAAACTAAGCGAAGCAGATGACTGCAAAACGCACTTTCCCGAGTACGCAAAAGAAAATCGTCCTTACCGCTTCGTTGAACTCTCTAAATATGGCAATTGTGGTTCTCGAGTAGCTTCTGATGACGATTTTTTAAAGACGTAGCCCGGAATCTTTGTCCTCAATGCCTATGGAGCGCCCAGAAAGACAAAATACTAATCTCCGGCGATAGGAAACTTCACTTGATCAACTCTTTTCAGCCCCTTAAATCCAAATTGCCGCCAACTTTTCAAACAGGTGCCTGCACCATGCATGATTCGCACCCGAAAATCACGGACGCTTAATGCATCCTTCGCCATTTGGACGCGGCGGGCACTAAGGTGTCGCCGATTGGATCTAATCCCTGTGGAGGGATTGCGGCCGTTCACAAGGTCTTGTCTTCCACCCTCGTAAATGATGTCCGTCGCCGGAAATAGTGAATCCATATCGTAACCCTTTGTGCGATTTAAAAGGAGTCAACCTAACCGAGTCCATTAGCAACGCCTTTAGCAACGCCCGTGGTTACATGCGGTCAAGCCCGAACGTCGACGAAATCAAACGCCAATGCTCCTTTCGATTGTGGCCACCAACGGAAGTTAGCGAACTGAAAAGGATCGCATGGCATTTGAGGGGTCAGGGGTTCGAAACCACTTACCTCAACCTGCGACATTTCACCTCCACAATTCTTACGGACGCTCGAGTCGCGGCTTCACGTCGCCGAAAAAAGCCGGCGGCACCGACGAAAAGCGTCGAGCAGCGGCAAGAGTCAACTCCCGAAACGGGGTATCTGGGTAATAAGTCAGGAATCTAAGTGCTGGCACGGAAGTTGAAACAAAACTATTGCGACTGCAGCACCTCATTCAATGGCCATCGTGTCGTAAGGTACATCGGAAGCGGTTATTCCATCATGCCGCTCGAAAGAAACAATTGGAGGTGAATTGACTATTCGTCTGATCCGTCGCCCAGCTGGACTGAGCGAGCCACTAGGCCGATACTCGCACGTCGGTATCGGCAACGGCAACATTGTCGCGATTGCCGGTCAAGTGGGCATGAACCAAAACGGCCAGCTCGCCGGCCTCGACCTCCAATCGCAGCTGCGCCAGACATACCTCAATGTGGGCACCGCCTTGGCGGCGGCAGGATGTGACTACGGAGACATCCTGCGCATGACCACATACCTTGTCAGTTCAGATCTCCTTGAGGAATTCATGAACGAGCGCGCTACCGTCTTCACTGAAATCTTCCCTTCGGGCGAGTACCCTCCGAACACCCTTATGATCGTCAGTCGCCTTGTTGAGGCTGACCTCTTGATCGAGGTGGAAGCACTTGCAGTTTCAACTCAGCAGTAAGCACCGGCGAGGTAGATGCGAGCCGCCGCGATGTGTCAGTGACACTTAATTGGCCTGATGCCGCGAAGTAGCTGGCATAGCATGAGGACGACGTGGACGACCTGCCACACCAGCAATTACCCCCGAACTGTCAACGACAACCCGGTGGGACCAAGGATCCTCACTTCATCACCCGCCTAGATGGGCGATTGCGCCGAGAGAGACTGGGGCAATCGAGAATGTAATAACCCGGTCACATCTTGACACCGTCCACGGACCACTAGTTCTGACTTAACGGGGCCCCGACGTCCGGTCCAGCGCTGCCGTGTCCCGATGAGCAGGCTGGGCGGCGCCTTTACGAACGATGGCTCATTGGGCCACGGCCCGGACGTAGACGTCCAATCCAGTTCGAACCAGTGCTGCCAAGGGAAGAAGCAGCCACTCCGGCCGCATAACCATCGCGGATGTCACCTGTTCTGGTGAGCGCACCATGATCCCAAACCCTACGGCGTGCCGTTGGGCTGCAGCCGCCACATTCTCAACCGCCCCCGTCACCTGAGGGTGCTGCATGTCATCTCCATGGCCAAGATCGACTGCGAGATCCCGAGTTCCCGCCATGACAAGCTGGACCCTTGGTTCGCCGAGAATCGCGTCCAGATTGGATAAGCCTTCGGCACTCTCGATTTGAACACCAAGCAGGGGCTCAATCGTCGGATTGCTCCGACCGGCCAGCGGGAATGAGCCGTACGAATTCTCACGTGAACCTCCGAAACCTCGACGACCAGACGGTGGGTGAAACACCATCCCTCTTGCGGTCTTGCAATCGTCAGGCCCGCGAACGTCAGCGACCACCACTCCATTGGCGCCAGCATCGAGAAGCCGGGACGCCGTCATCAACTCCTGTGAAGTGACACGAACGAAAGTCATCAGGCCAAAGGCGTCTGCAGCTCGAATCGCGCCGGCGCATTCCTTGACAGTGGCCGAACCATGTTCCAAATCAATGATGTAGGCGTTTGCCCCAGCAGCTGCGCATATCTCTATGACATCCGCGTCGGCGGAGGTTCCGTGAACCATCCAGCGAGGTCGGGCAACCTCGTCACCGTCAATCAACTTCATGGCCGGGATCGGTATTCGCGCCCATGAGCCAGCGGCCCAAGTCGCTGCGGGATTCAAAGGCTTTGGCGCTCTCTGACAACACCACACCTCCGGCTACGAGCAGACAGATTGAATCGGCGATTTTCAGTGCATCGGTAATCCGCTGCTCGACCATCAACACCGCCTTGCCCATTCCACTCAAGGGTCCGACGCTTTCTTCGAGAACGTTGTGCGCGACCTTGGGCGCAAGTCCCGCTGTTGGTTCGTCGAGAATGACAACCTGGGGGTCGAGCATCAACGCCCGCGCCAGCGCCAGTATCTTTCTCTGACCGCCGCTCAGGGTACCTGCCGGACGTGACCGGGCCGCTTGAAGCGCCGGGAACTCACCTAGAAGCTGTTCAGTTCGCTCGAGACGAGCTCGCCGCGAGAGCAGGTAGCCGCCCAGCAAAAGGTTGTCATGAACTGAGAGCGGGAGAAAGACATCTTCTTGTTGAGGAACGTAGGCAACCCCTACGCGAGTGAGCTCGGCGGCACTCCAACCCGTGACATCACTCCCGAGAACGGTTACCCGTCCAGCAAGGCGCGGAAGCTCACCGACAATTGCCTTCAACAACGTACTCTTACCAGCACCATTAGGGCCGACTAAGAGGACCACCTCGCCCAGGCGCACCTCGAAGCTAACGTCCCTGATTACGGGCGTGCGCGAGTACCCCGCGCTCAATCCCTCGATTGTCAGTGCGGGACCCGCTATCGCGGAATCCGGCCGAGTTCGCGTGTCGCTAACCGGCAACATATATCGCCTGCACCTCGTCGTTACCCAGCACTTCTTCGCTCACGCCTTCTGCAATCACTCTTCCCTGGCTCATAACTACTATGCGGTCGGACAAGGCGGAAACGACCGCGACGTTGTGCTCGATGAGAAGCAGCGCGAACCCTAGGGATCTCAATCTTTCCAAGTGGGCCGTGACCCGCTCGACCATATGCGGGCTGAGACCAGCCATAGGCTCGTCGAGCACCAGAACTGATGGATCGCTCATCAGCGCCCGTGCAATCTCAACCAAACGTCTCTGCCCCCCACTCAACTCCCCGGCATAGGCCTTCTCGTGTCCCGCAAGCTCGAACTCCTCCAGCAACTGTCGAGCTCGACCAATGAGTTCGGCCTCCTGACTCTGCCAGCGCCGACGCGCGGCTATTGCTTTCCACAACATCGCCTGTTGCCGCAAAGCGCTCCCGACCAGCAAGTTCTCCAACACGGTGAGACGCTGGAACTCACTTGAGAGCTGGAAGGTTCGGGCGAGGCCCAAACGAGCGCGCTTCCATGTCGCGAAAGTGTCGATGCGCACATCGGCCAACCACACCTCGCCGGAATCGGACCGTATAGAACCGCAGATTAGACCACCGAGCGTTGATTTCCCAGCGCCGTTCGGGCCGATCAACCCTACGAGACTTCCCTGAGCCACCTGAAACGAGACGCCATCGACGGCTTGATTTCCGCCGTAGGCCTTCGCGAGATCCCGCACAATGAGAGCGGCGTGAGAGTTGGTTACGCTGGCCGGGTCGGGCCGTTGCCCCAGCTGCTCAGTCCGGACTATCTCGGGGTCAGTTGGCATCAGTCCCCATCCCGCGTATCCCGATCCCTTCCGTGCGCTTACGCTGACGATCCTCCGTATCAAGGGAGTACACCCGGTGTCGGCGCTCGGGCAACACGCCCTTCGGGCGAAGCGCCAGGAACGCCACGACAAGCGCCGATGCGCAGATTGTCTGCAGTACCACCCCCAGCTCCGATGAACCGATGTTGGGCATGAACGCGAATCCCTGTTGTAGACCGATGACCACGATTGCTCCAACGACGACGCCGCCCAGATTACCGATCCCGCCGACTATCACGACCATGAAGAAGTAGAACGTCTCGCCATATCCCCAAGCCGATGGCGACCAAACGGTAAGGGTATAAGCAAAGATCCCACCGACCAATGCAGCCGTCGCTCCCCCGAGAATGAAGGCCCGCAACTGCAGAGAAAAGGTGTTGTAACCCAAGGCCTCCGCGCTGGCCTCGCTGTCCCTCTGCGCTCGCAGCGCCCGACCAAAGGGACTTTCCGTTGCCGCTCGAACGAGCGCCCAGATGATGAAGGTCAGGACTCCAACGACGCCAACCACGACCCACTCGTAGGTTGCCGACGCTACCGCACTCCCAATGATTGGCTGGGGTATCAGGGCGAAGCCAATTGATCCGTTTAAAAAACCAGGATCAGCGGTCACGAAGTAGAGAGCCATAAGTGACAGCACGAGTAGTACGATGGCTTGCTGATCGCGGCGAACCCTGCGAAGTACGACGATGCCAACTAACGCCGCGAATATACCGCCGACGAGCACCGCCATAATGATTGGCAAAGGAAAAGGCAGCGCCACCGAGAAGAACGCTTGTTGCTGGCCGGCCACGAGTCCCTGCGGGCCGAGGGTGAAAAGCGCCACGGTGTAACCACCGACGCCCTCGAACAAGATGTAACCGAAGTTGATGATTCCCGCCGTGCCGAACTGGAAGTTGAGGCCCCACCCTCCGATCATGA